>Ga0272447_1002067_pt1 | contig 11415 bp, 11 predicted proteins | sample YNPCB0133_FD_194589 | JGI IMG/M metagenome (GOLD analysis project Ga0272447, IMG submission 194589) | Hot spring microbial mat communities from Yellowstone National Park, WY, United States - YNP-CB-013-3 | ecosystem: Environmental > Aquatic > Thermal springs > Hot (42-90C) > Sediment | place...
CAGTTCATCCAGGGGACGCTGCTGCGGGGAGCACTCGCCCAGGTCTATTTGCAGCAGAAGGGACAGATGGATGATACCTTTTACCGCCTGTTTCTGGATGAGGAAGCGTGCCGTTTTGGACCGCTGGATCCGGCCGAGCGCGTGTTTCCCCTCACCGCATTCTCGTGCAAACGTCAGCCCGGTTTTTGCGAAAACGGCAAACATGGGGTGGTGGACCAGTTGAGTTCACTGCTGAGCCGGCGGCTGGGACAAAGCAGAACGCCCCGGCCACGATGCTCGGTGTGCGACCAGGACCTGAAAGCCTATAGCGGCTTCTGGTCGTTCACCGCCGACGGACGACCCACAGAACCGAAACACCTTTGGCGGCGGACGACAGCGGTCCATGTCGGCATCGATCGCCACACGCACACGGCGGCGGAGTCCGTTCTGTTCCATCTGCCGGTTTTAGAACCGCAGGTGTCTTCTGGGGAACCGGAGCCGATCCTGCACGGCTGGATCGACGCGGAGGAGGACACGGTGAAGATTCTGCAGCAACTGTTGGAACAGGAAGGGCACATCCTGCGGATCGGGCATGCCCGGACACGGGGTTATGGACGCGTCCATGGAACGATCGGCGACGAGATTGTTCTCCCCCCGGTGGACTTCGAGGCGTTCAGTCGGCAGATGCTCGCAGAGGCGGCGCCATCGTTACTGGAGTCTGGGCGGTATTTCCTGTTCACCCTGTCCCTGCCGACGGGAGCCATCCTTGTGGACCCACTGCTGCGGTACACACTGGATCCCGCAGGCATGGTGCCCTGGCTGCCCCCACTGCCGCCGACAGACCCTGCGGTATCCGTATTCGACACACCGGGCCGGGAGTTCGCCGGAGGCCGGCTCTGGTGCGTCACGGCGGTGGCCCAACACGAACGGCTGCGTGGCTGGAACGTCGCTCACGGGTTGCCCCGACAGGATGAATGGATGGTCAGCCGCGGCTCCGTTTATGCGTATCTCTACGCAGGAGATCCGAGCGGGTGGGCGGCCCTCCAAGACCAACTCCGGCAACTCCAGGCCAGCGGCCTGGGTGCCCGACGCAATGAAGGTTTCGGCCAGGTGGTCCTCTGTGACGAGTTCCACCTCCGCTTCCTAGCGAGGAATCAGCCATGAATCCACTCTTGACGCCCGAACTGATCCACCAGGCGGATAGCTTCCTGGATCGCGAGGACGTCCATCACAAGGCGGTCCAACTGGGCCAACAGCTCTTTGAGACGTTTGGTTCCGAAGAAAAAGGGAAAGGGCAGGTCAGCTCTCAGATACGGAACCTGCAGCAGACGGTGGTGTCCGCGACCCGTTTTGCCGACATCGAGGACTTTGTCAAAAACCAGATGGGCCGGAATGCGGGGCCCTATCGGGAATGGCGGCAGGTGGGGGACACCATCCTCCAGCAGCTGCGAGAACTCCGAAAAGCTGCCGACCAATTCACCCCGGATCCCGGACAACGACTGCTTCTGCGGTTGCATCTGGCACGGGGTTGGGTGCGGGCCGTGGTCGGGGCTTACCTCTATGCCAAGGCCCACAAGGAGATGGAGTAGAGCTATGCTGGACGTCCCCATCGCCGCCGACACCGATTTCGGAGAGCGTGCCATCCTGGAGGTGGAGCAGTACGTGAAAAAGCATGCTGCCCACCAGTACTCTGGCCCGGAGGAGTGGCCCATCGCCCGTTCGCAAATCTCCGGTTTGCGTCAGATCGCTATGCGTGAACCGGAGCAGTTGAAGGACTTCGCGGAACACCAGCGGCAAAAGGTCGCGGCTCGATTGGAAGCGACGACCAAGGAGGAGCGGAAGCAAGAACTGCTGGGGGAAATTGCATTTTGGGAACTGATCAAAAATCTGTGTGACGGCAAACCCCCGAAGACGCATTGGTCTCTGGCTCAGGCTCGGGAGCAAGCGCTGCCACCGGAGTTGCAGGAGGAAAAGCTACCCGCGGGCGCCCAGCTGACCAAAGAGCAGCAGCAAGCCCGCAAGGAGAAACAGGAACGCCGGAAGCAGTGGTTGCGGCAGTGGAATCGGGACTACTACGCCGCGTTCTTCCAGCGGTTTTGTGCCCATTACCTGTACCTGATGGCCCGGCGTACCCAAGAAGGTGGAGATAGACATGGCGACTGTGAGGATTTCTGACCGATTGCGTTTACGCTCGAAGCTGCAGGTTCGCGGCCAGATCCTCTTCGAGACCGGCTGGCGGATCGGGACCGGCCGAGAAGGTCAAACGGCGGACCTGGGCGTGATGCTGGATGCCGCGGGCCTGCCGATGTTGCCCGGCTCTTCCATCAAGGGCAAGCTCCGCAGCACCTGCGAAGCTTTGGCCCCTGCCTTGAATCTCACCGCCTGCCTGCTGAATGTCGAGGCCAGCGGCGTACCATGCCCCAGTGATGTGCGTTGGTACAGCCAGCACCGGGACATCTACCGCCACGCCTTGGATGCGGGGGTGGAGCAGCAGTTGGCCTGGATCGATCGGCACGTTTGCGATGTCTGCAAGCTGTTTGGTTCGCCGGTGCAGGCCGCCCGTGTGCGCTGCAGTGACGGCACTCTGGTCAATCCGGCCATGGCCGTGGTACGTATCCGCGATGGTGTGGTCCTGGACCGCGACAGTCACACAGCAGCCGAGGGGTTGAAGTACGACTACGAAACCGTCTCGGCCGGCACACGCTTTGCCGTGACCTTCGACCTGGATAATCCCAGCCTCAGCGATGAGGCCCTCTTCGGGGCAGCTCTGTTTGAATGGGCCGCCGGTAGCAGCTTGGGTGGCTTCACCAGCCGTGGCCTCGGTCGCTTCCGCCTCGAAAACATCGAGGTGCGCGGCGTGGACTTCGATAATCCTCAGGAACGCATGCGCTATCTGACCCGACTGACCCCCGAGGAGAAATGGACCCACCGCGGCGACTGGCAGGCATACTTCCAGAAACGCATCGAGGATTATTTCCGGACCCGAACCGCAGGGAACTGAACCATCCAGGGTCCTCTCCGGATCACAAGCTCCATCCCGATTACGATCTCAAGGAGTGGAATGATGCTACGCAAATGGCTGTGTCAGGTGGATATCACGCTTCGCTTGCATCCGATCGACCCGATCCTGATCAAAAGCGGTTATGCCACGCTACAGGGTCCCGATATGGTACCTGTGGAGACGTTCCGCGACGGCAAGGCGACCTTTTACTTCCCGGGAACTTCCTTGAAAGGGGTGTTGCGGAGCCATTTCGAGCGGATCGCCCGCACCTTGCAGCCGGGAAGCGTGTGCGTGCCGTATTACAATCCGAAACGGAAGCATCAAATCAACATACCGGTTCCGCAGGAGCAGGAGAGTTATGGTTGCGGCTTCCGCGAGCCGGGAGAGGGGCGGCCCGAGACCTCGGCCACAGCCTACTACGAATCGTGTGCGGCGTGTCGGTTGTTCGGCTCCTTGCGCTTTGCCGGCCGCTTCAGCATTGGGGATGCTTATCCGCTGCCGGAGCCAGCCCCCCAACCCAAGCCCGGCCAACGCAATGGGGTCGGCATCGACCGCTTCACCGGCGGCACGGTGCGTGGTGTCCTCTTCGACCTGGTCGTTGTGGAAGGGGGTGTGTTCGAGACGAGTATCCGGGTCACGAATTTTGAACTGTGGCAACTGGCGGCGGTGAACTTCCTGCTCCAGGATTTGCAGGAGGAAATGATCACCCTGGGCTCCGGACGCAGCCGGGGTCTGGGACGGGTCCGCGGGGAGGTCGTCCGCTATCTCCTGCGTTACATCCGACCGCAGCGGAACGTCGTCGGGCTGGCGGAGCTGGCCACCGAGCAGGAGCGGCAAGCTTACCGCCTGTTCACCTGGCACCCGCCAGAGCCGATCCCCTTGCCCACCGGCCAGATCCAGGGCTTGCGGCATGAATACAACCTGACTGCGAACTGGTCCGACCTGTTGCAACCTTTAGCAGAGAGCCTGGAGGCCTTTCTACACTGGCACCAGCCTCTGGGCGCCGTCAACCACAACTCACGGGAAGCACGCCGTGAGGACTGATCCCGAACAGAAGAAGCAACCCACGCACTGTCGGGACAACCCCATGGCCAAGGAAGCAACCCACAGGCCGTCCTCACAGATCCATGGCAGAGGGAGGAACCGTGGCGACCCTTCGAGCTCGCGATGTGAGCTTCTCCGAGTTGCAGCAACTGCTGCAGGAACTGATGCCACCTTCCGGGGAGGTGGTCCGCTGTTGGCTGGACGCCCACGACGGCTGGGCACTGGATAAGTGGCCGGGTCTGGAAGGGAAGGTTCTCTGGAACCGGGCGGGTCACCTTCCTGCTCTGCAGCCGCTGTCCGAGTTGCTGCCCCGTGTCACGCAAGGACGCATTTTTTCTCGCTCCGGCGAACTGAAATGGCGTCAACTACCAGCGTTGGGGGAACGCTGCTGTCGGACTGTGTTCCTGGGCGACTGGCCGGCTGCCGCCCTGGAGAGGTTAGACCCGTGTACAGAGCTGGATCACCTCTACCCGGAAACAGCGGCCTACCCCCTCTGGGGCCAACTGACCCGGCACACCCCCGGAGAGTGGATCGACCTGCGCATTCCTCACCGGTTGAAATACCCCGTAGAGGCTCAAACGCCGCACCAGGGCCGAGTCATTGCCTATCTGAAGGTGGAGCTGTGGAAGGACCGCCGGGGGGAACCGCAATTCATTCGCTTGTGCGACCTGACGGCGCAGTGGGAGGAATAACCATTTCTGCAACCGGACCGCTTCCCGATGGTTGGCCGATGGTGGCAGGAGTGGTCCGTTTACGGGGAGGAGCAGTCATGCCCAAAGGGGAGAAATTCTGGAATCCCTATCGCTGGGTGCCGGTGAGCCAGCACGAGGTGGCCCGCGAGAAGCCGGCGTATCGGCACCGTTGGGAGGGACTGGCAGGCCGCCTGGACTGTACCCTGGAGGCCTTGACGCCGTTGCTCATCGGTAGCAGCAAAGGGGATGGTCGTTTCATCCGCAGCGGGCGAACGAACCGGCCGTTTATCCCGGGCACCTCGCTCAAAGGGTTGATCCGCTCCCTCTTCGAGTTGATCGGCAACGCCTGCATCCCGTTCCCGAACGGCTACGCCGACGAACGACACAAACTGACGCAGGCCGCTACAGGGAATGGGGAAAACTGGCGGCTGGATATCGCGGCCCGAACCTTCGGCTACCTCAACCGCGGTCAGGTCTTCGCCGGTCTGATCCGCTTCACCGACGCTGAGCTAGCTAATCCGGCCCAAAACACCGAGCCGTTCAAAGTCCCCGTAGGTCAGCCGCGAGCTGATCAGGCCAAAGAGCTCGGACCGTTCAAAATCGTCGTGGGTCAGCCGCGACCGGAGGAGCATACACCGTTTTATCCCGATCGGCAACGGCGGAAGTTTTATCACCACCATGTAGGTGCCACTGGGTTGGTCCCTGCCCCTTCGATCATTACGCAAACACGGACCGTCTATCCGTTACCTGCCGGGGTACGTTTCCACTTCCAGGTCCACTTCGAGAATCTGCGGGAGGAGGAGTTCCATCTGTTGCTCTACTGTCTGGTGCTTGAGGAAGAGGTTCGCGTGACTCTGAGCAAGGAGGCCTTAGGACCGAATGCCCAAGAGCCCGTGACGCTCACCGGACCGTTGCGGCACAAGCTGGGGGCTTGCAAACCTCAAGGCGGTGGCAGTGTTCACATTCGTATCGACAGGATGGTTCTCTACCCTGATCTCGCGGAGCGTTATCGAGCTCGGGCACAAGCGGCTCAGATCTGGGAAGGGGAGCAACTCCAGGCGGAGCTGAGGCGGCGTACCCAGGCGATCGTTTCCCGTCAAGATGCCACCATGCAGCACCTGCGGGCCATGCTCATCTATTGCCCCGAGGATCCCCGCAAGCCGATCGAGTATCCTTCTTACCAGTGGTTCCAGGATGATCGTGGCACGCCGCTCAAACCCACTCTCTAACCGCTACCCTCGGGATGGTCAGCCTTGGACTATCCGCCCTAACCGCGATTCCCGGATGATCGTGGTACGCCGCTCAAACCCACTTTTTACGAATGTTACACCCTCAAGTGTTACACCCTAAACTGTTGCACCTTTCAATGCTGCACCTTTCAATGCTGCACCTCAGGAAGGTCAACGAGAATCGGCAGGGAAACGGCTGAACTGGACCTTCTGCAACCGGCGGATATCAGGGCGTGGGAACGATGAGTAACCCCCGCTCGTCCCGGGGTCTGGGAGGTCCGGAAGTTTCTTTACTTGCGGGACCAGCACAAGTTTTCTTACTTACACCCCGAGACAATGGAACGTTTTCTACTTATCCCCGCGGGACCAGCACAAGTTTTCTTACTAACCCCTGGGACAACGATGAACAGGAGTGGCTTACTCCACTTCAAAGATGCATTCGATTTCGACGGCGATATTGCCCGGAAGGGCATTGTGACCGACGGCGCTGCGGGTGCCCACCCCGGCATCTTCGCCGAAGACATCGCGCATCAGTTCGGAAAAGCCGTTGATCACTTGGGGTTGATCCTTGAAGTCGTCGGTACAGTTGACCATGCCGAAGGTCTTGATCAGCCGCTTGACTTTGTTGAGAGAGCCGAGAGCTTCCCGCACAGTGGCGAGGATGGCTAAGCCGGTCTGGCGGGCGGCTTCCTTGCCTTGTTCCAGAGTCAGGTCCTGACCGACGCGACCGGTGATCATGGTTTTGTCCGGCTTGAGGGGTCCGTGTCCGGACACGAACAGGAGATTGCCCCACCGGAGGGCCGTCTTGTAAACTGCTACCGGTTTGGGGGCGGGGGGTAGGGTCAGATGCAGCTCTTGCACGCGTTGTTCCGGTGTGCTCGTCATGGCGGTGAACTCCCAAAGTCATGCGGCATGGACAAGCCGAGGGTGGGTGTTCCACCGTCCGACCCAGCCGAAGGTATGTGGTCCACCCACCGTCTGGGAAGGCCGAAGGTGTGTGGTCCACCGTCTGGCCCGTCTCGTCTCGGCTTCGCCAAGGGGACAGAATCCCCTGCAGAATGCACGGACTATGGGGAACAGAATACATGGCGAGGAAGTACCGAGCAAGCCGTTGGGACAGCGGGGGGCGGAACCGGCAGGCGGAGATGTCCGACGCACCGAGGCGGAAGGGGTGTGCGGTGGTATCATTCCCCCAGGTAGGCGGCCCGAACGCGGGGGTCGTGCAGCAGTTCCTCGCCGCGGCCGGTCAGGGTCACCCGACCCGTTTCCAAAACGTAGCCGCGGTGGGCATGTTTGAGGGCCAGACGGGCGTTCTGTTCCACCAGGAGGACCGAGACGCCTTGACGGTTCAGCTCACGGATGACCTGGAAGATTTGCAGGACGATTTGCGGGGCCAGTCCGAGGGACGGTTCATCCAGCAGCAGCAGTTTGGGTCGGGCCATGAGGGCCCGGGCGATGGCCAGCATCTGCTGTTCTCCCCCGGAGAGGAGCCCGCCGAGTTGATGCTGGCGCTGGCGGAGGATCGGGAAGAGGGTGAAGACTTTCTCCAGGTCCTCGGCGACGCCGTCGGGATCACGGCGGGTGAAGGCGCCCAGGTCGAGGTTTTCCCGGACGGTCAGGCGGGGGAAGATTTTGCGTCCTTCGGGGGCGTGGGCCAGTCCCAGGCGGACGATGTCATGGGGGGGAACTTTCTCGGCTACCAGGTCCCGACCTTGAAAGACGATCCGACCGGTGCGGGCCTTGACCAGGCCGGAGATGGTCATCAACAGCGTGGTTTTCCCCGCTCCGTTGGCCCCGATGATGGTCACGATTTCCCCGGGAAAGACGCTCAGGTGCACCCGGTGCAGGACGTTGATCGGGCCATAGCCGGCTTCCACATCCTCGATGTGCAAAAGCGGCGTCCGCGGGGTAGATGAGGCACCCGCAGTAGCAGGCGCCGGTGGAGGCCAGGCCGAGGCAGCCTCGGTCATGATACTTCCTCCTTACCCAGATAGGCTTCGATCACCTTGGGGTCATGGGCGACTTGAGCCGGTGTCCCCTCGGCGATTTTGACGCCGTGATCCAAAACCGCGATGCGGTCGGAGATGTTCATGACCAGGGGCATGTGATGTTCGATGAGGACGACGGTGATGCCGCGGTCACGGATGCGGCGGATCAGTTGCATCAGGGCGGCGGTTTCGTTGGGGTTCATGCCGGCGGCGGGTTCATCCAACAGCAGCAAGCGGGGTTGACAGGCCAGGGCCCGGGCAATTTCCAAGCGGCGTTGCTCGCCGTAAGGCAGGTTCCGAGCCAGTTCATTTTGCCGTCCAGCCAGGCCGACGAAAGCAAGGTATTCGGCCGCCTGTCGTTCCGCCTCACGTTCCTCCCGACGGGTGCCCGGCAGCCCCAGGGCCGATAACAGGGGGTGCGTCTTCAAGGTGCGGCTCATCCCCACCAAGACATTTTCCAGCACGGTCATGCCTGGGAAGAGACGGATGTTCTGAAAGGTGCGAGCAATCCCTCGATGGGCGATGGCATCCGGTGCCCGTTGGGCCCGTCGCCAGCTGACAAACATGCCGGCACCTCCGAGCACCACCCCGAGGGCGAAAATCAGGCCGGCTCGCTCCCACCGTTGCCCCAAATAAGACCAGGCGTCCGAAGCCGCCTTGTCCCAGGGGAACGGCACCGTGCGTTGACGGGGCATGTTGTCCCGGATCACCGTCTGCCAGAGGTTTTCGACATTAAGGGCCAGGAGGGCCAGAAGCACGCCGGTGCACACTCCGACCAGCAGTGCCAATACGACGGCCCGTCGCGTCAAGGGCGGGTCCAACGGCTGGCCGTCGAAGAAAATCCGCCCTTCACTCGGAGCGTAGATACCGGTGATGACGTTGAAGACCGTGGTCTTACCCGCGCCATTGGGCCCAATGATCGAGACGATCTGACCCGCGGGGACGTCCAAATCCAGTTGCTGCACCGCCGTCAGCCCCCCAAAGCGGATCGTCAGGCGTTCGATTTTCAACAAGGACATGAACCTCTCACTCCTGGCGTGTCGTTCCTGTACCTGTCACTCCTGGCGTGTCGTTCCTGTACCTGTCACTCCTGGCGTGTCGGTGAACTCATCCGGGGATCGGTGGCGGGTCGTGGTTATGGTCCGTCATGGTTTGTGGGTCGGGGTAGGGGTCGTGGGGGCAGCGGGGGAGGAGGCCAGTTCCGCCTCGGCCGCCGCCTGGCCCAAGGCTTCTGCCACCTCCGGGTGCAACTCATGTTGAATGCGGCGGGCCGGCAATAACCCCTCCGGCCGGAAACGCATCATCAGGATCAAAACCAGGCCGAAGATGATCAAACGCCAACCGCTGAGCTTGAGGTACGGCGAGGCACTCCCCACTAGAGCTTGGATCTGGTTGTCCAGGATGCCGGTGAGAATGCGGTCAAAGCCGATGAGCAGGAAGGTGCCCAGCAACACGCCCCGGCGGTTTCCCATGCCACCGAGGATCACGCAGCAGATCATGAGCATCGAGAGGGTGAAGTCATAGGTTTGCGGGTTGCCGGTGGTACGCAGAGCCATGGCATAGAGGGCACCGGCCAGGCCGCCCAATCCCGCCCCGACCGCGATCGCCGCCAGCTTCAATCGTGCCGGGTTCAAACCCATGCACGTGGCGGCCAACTCATCTTCCCGTAACGCCACCCACGCCCGACCCAACCGCGAATGCTCCAGGTTCCGCACCAGCCAGAGTACTAGTCCCAACAGCCCCAGACAGAGGTAATAAAAGTACGGGTAATTGGACCAGTGGTGTCCCCAGTCCGGATACAGCCGCCAGCGTTCCAGGTTCCGGCCACTCCAACCCGGTAACGGACCGGCATCGATCGGGCTGATCCCTTTGGTCCCTTCGGTGATCGGGTCGAGGTTGCGGATGGCGTAAAGCACGATCAGACCCAGCCCCAAGGTGACCAGAGCCAGATAATCCCCCCGCAGGCGGAGAATGGGAGCGGTGGTCAGGACGCCGACCAGGGCGGAGATCACCACCGCCGCCACGGCCGCCACCAGAAACGATTGCTGAAAAGGGAAAAAACCCACGGTGAGAATCCCCACCGTGTACGCCCCAATGCCGAAAAAGGCCGCAATCCCCAGATGCAGCAAGCCGCACAAGCCCAACACCACATTGAGCCCCTGGGCCAGGATGGCGTAAATGAACAGGATCGTGAATTGCTCCCCCCGGTTGGCACTGGCGCCCGGCACGAGGGGATAGACCGCCAGCACCGCGAAGAGGATCGGCAGCCAATGTCGCAACACGTTCATACCTTCTCCCGCGTGCGTGCTCCCAATAACCCAGTGGGACGGAAGAGCAACACCACGATCAAAATGCCGAAGATAACCGCTTCACTCCACTTAGCTCCCAGATACGCTTTGGATAACTCGCCCACCACACCGATGAGCAATCCGCCCAGAACCGCTCCGGGAATGTTCCCCACACCTCCCAGGACCGCAGCAGTAAAGGCATACAGGCCGTTCTGGAACCCCATCTGATAATCCACCGCCTTGATGTACAGGCCGTAGATCACCGAGGCGACACCGGCTAAAGCCCCTCCCAGGGCAAAGGTGACGGCAATCACCCGATGGACGTTGATCCCCATCAGCTGCGCCGCCACAGGATTCTGGGCCGTCGCCCGCATCGCCTTACCCAAGGTGGTGTACCGCACAAACACCGTCAAGGCGATCATCGTGGGCACCGTCACCGCTACCACCAGCAAATCCTTCCAGGTGAACCGCAGACCGGTCCCTTCCAACAAATTGACATCGCTGATCAGGTCCGGAAACTTCACCGGTGTTGCCCCCCGCCAGAGCAAGCCAATGTTCATGAAGATGAAGCTCACCCCAATGGCCGAGACGATCACCGTCAGCTTCGGGGACTGCCGCAGGGGACGATAAACCACCCGGTCCACCGTCACGTTCAGCAGAGCACAAAACAGCGGGGTCACCAGCAGCATCAGAGCCACGGTCGCTACGATCGCCCCTGTCGGAGCATCGGCACTGGTCACCCCCATCGGCCAGATCGCCACCCCCAGGGCCACGAACGACCCCAGCATGAACAGGTCCCCATGGGCGAAATTGATCAACTCGATGATCCCATAGACCATCGTGTAGCCCAAGGCAATCAAGGCATAAAGGGAACCGATGACCAGACCCAACAGAAGAAACTGCAAGAAACCGGCCGACGGTTCGCTTGCCACCCACACGTCCACCATCGTCCTATATCCCTCCGATCCCGCATCCTCAGGCGGATGCCCTCCTCCCACCCGAGTGATACGCCCGAGGACACATCTGAAACGCGGCCTGCTCAGTGCCTCTGTTCCGAGTCAGCCCGTCCTGGGTGAATCTTTTGTGAAAAAAGGGTTCACGCTATCAGAAACAAAGATAGCGATTCGCAGGGTCTCATCCCAGAGTTGTTCTGTAAAAATGGGGATTCCCGCCCCCGTCGGCACTTCCCCCGTC
>Ga0272447_1002068_pt1 | contig 11412 bp, 9 predicted proteins | sample YNPCB0133_FD_194589 | JGI IMG/M metagenome (GOLD analysis project Ga0272447, IMG submission 194589) | Hot spring microbial mat communities from Yellowstone National Park, WY, United States - YNP-CB-013-3 | ecosystem: Environmental > Aquatic > Thermal springs > Hot (42-90C) > Sediment | place...
CGGCAAGGCCGCCCGCCGCAAAATCCCCCCATTTCCAGAAGAACAGGTTGCGGCGGCTCAGGCCGCCGCAACCTGTTCGGGTCTCTATTCCATCGCGCCCAGCACCAGCGCCAGCAGGGCCATTCGGACGACCACGCCGTAGAAGGCCTCCTGCCAGTAGCGGGACCACCGGGTGATGTCCACGTCGGTGGGGATTTCGTCCATGCGCGGGAGGGAGTGCAGGAGAATCGCGTCCGGCTTGGCCTTGCGCTCCAGCAGTTCGCGGGTGATCTTGTAGTTGGCCGGGGTGAGGCCCACGTCGCCCGTGCGCTCATCGCGCGGTTTGGTGTAGTCGGGCTGGACGACGGGCTCCACCAGGATCACGTCGGCGTCGCCGATGGCCTGCTCCACGTGCTCTGCCTCCCGGAAGTTCAGGCTGTACTGGCGGAGTTCGGCCTTGAACTCCTCGGTCAGGCTCATCTCGGGCGGGGAGACGAAGGTGATGGGGCAGTCAAACTGGGTCAGCGCGTAGGCCAGGGAGTGCATAGTGCGCATGCGCATGTCGCCGACAGCCAGCCACTTCAGGCCATCAATGCGGCCCTTCTCGCGCAGGACGGTGTAGAGATCGGTGAGGATCTGGGTGGGGTGCTCGCCCCAGCCATCGCCGGCGTTGATGACGGGAATGGAGGCCCACCGGGCCGCCTCGTGCGGCGCGCCCTGCTGGAAGTGGCGCATGACGATGACGTCGCCGTAGAACTCCAGCATACGGACGGTATCCTTAATGGACTCCTGATAGAAGTCACCGGCGCGCGTCGTTTTGACGTCGGCGAAGCCGAGGACGTGCCCGCCGAGGCGGTGCATGGCGGCCTCGTGCGCCAGACGGGTGCGCGTGGACGGCTGGTAGAAGGCGGTCACCAGGGTCTTCTCTTTCAGCATGTCCACGTTGCGACGGGAGCGGGCGATGGGCTCCATTTTCTGAGCGACCTCAAATACGTGGAAGAACTCGCACCGCTCAAAGTCTTTCAGGGACAGGATGTCCCGACCAGCAAAACTGCGCATTTTAACCTCCTGGTGTGATATTGGGACTGTCATGCTGGAACCCCGGCAGGCATCGGTTTCCGCCAGCCCCAACGGGTGCCCTGGGTGTTCCAGGAACAGGGCCAGCGGAGGCCAAATGTCAGCCACGGGTTCAGACAGGCGAATTTCCGTCGCCGCCTGAACGGTTGCGTTTTTCCTTAAGTAGAGTCAGGCGGGATGAAAAATTATAGCCGGAACATGGGGTTTGTCAAGTTGAGGCGAGTTCCTGTTGCTCCATCGCGGGGAGTAAAAGGGTAAAGGTGGTACCTTCGCCGGGTCGGCTTTCCACCCAGACCCGTCCACCATGTTTCTCAACGATAGACTTCACGATAGAGAGCCCTAGGCCAGTCCCTTCAATATCTTCGGTCTCCGGGCGCTGGACGCGGTAAAACCGATCAAAGATGTGGGGGAGGTCTTCGGGTGGGATACCGATTCCGCTATCTGCGACCCGAACGACAATATACCCTTCCTGGCACTCTGCGCTGACGTCAATCCATCCCCCTTCCCGATTGTACTTCACCGCATTGCTGAGGAGGTTCTCTATCACCCGGCGCAGCCGATGGGGATTCCCCCGGATGAGCGGAAGCGGGGTGAGTTCCCATTTCAGCGTCAACCCCTTCTCCGCAGCGATCTGACGGTAACCGTCCACCACCGCGTCTATGATGCTCTCCAGATGGAACGGCTCCATCTCCAACTCCACACCGGCCTCAATCCGGCCCAGTTCCACCAGGTCGCTGACCAGCGCGGTGAGATGCACAATGCTCCGGCGAATCTTTTCCAGGAACTCCCGTTGCTGGTCCGTTACCGGTCCCACTTTTTCCATCAGGTCCACATATCCCCGGATGGTGGCCAGGGGGCTCCTCAGGTCGTGGGAGACCGTGGCCAGGAACTCTGCCCGGACCCGGTCCAGTTCTTTGATCTGGGTGATATCGTGCATCATCAGGACGTACCCCACTCCCTCCACCGGGGTTAACTGGGCGCTGTAGGTCCGACCGCCCGGAATCCAGACCTCCGCGTGGTAGGACTTACCCACATGGCTGGCCTTCCAAAACAGGTCCAATAAGGTGTTGTGGGAAATCAATTTCTGAATCTTTTGCCCGATGGCGCCTTCAGCGGGCAGCCGCAGGGTCGCGATGGCCGCGGGGTTGCAGAGGAGGACGCGCATTTCGGAGTCCAGAATGATGACCACTTCCTCAGTCGCCCGGAGGACGCCCTCCAGTTTGCGTCGTTCGGTCTCTGTCTCCTCGTAGAGGCGGGCGTTTTCCAGCGCCACCGCCGCGTAGTCGGCCAGGGCGCAGAGGAGACGGACATCATGAGGAGTGAAAGAACGGCGTTTCTCCCGGTTCATAACGCCCAGGAGCCCGAAGATGCCTCGCTCCGGGGTTCGGAGAGGAGCGTAGATGAGAGAGCGCACCAGGTATCCGGTCACCACTTTCGGCTGTCCCTCGGTGATGAGCAGGGGCTCTCCGGTGCGGAAGACCTGCCCGGCGATGGGGTCCTGCACGGGCACCCGGAGTTGACGGGCCTGCTTCTCATCTACATTCTTCGCTGCCCGAAGCATCAGATCGCCACTCTCCGGGTCCAGCAGGAGCAGCAGTCCTTCCTCCGCCCGGGTCAGGAAGACCGCCGCTTCCACGACGCGGGTCAATACGACCTCCAGGTCCAGCCGGGAAGTCACCGAACGGCCGATAGAATAGAGGGTATTCAGTTCCTGGACCTGCTGCTGAAGCCGCCGGTTCACTTCTTCCAGTTGGGCGACCAGTTGGTCCCGCTCCCGACGCAGGCGGATCTCCGTCAGAGCCCGGTCGATGGCCCGGGACATTTCCTGGGGCTCAAAGGGCTTGATGACGTAATCGCGCACGCCCAGGCGGAAGGCCTGGACCGCCAGGTCCTCGGACCCGAACGCAGTCATAAAGATGACGGGGATCTGGATACTCTGATCCCGCATCGCCCGGAGGACCTGGAGGCCGGTCATGCCGGGCATCTGCTCGTCCAGGATCACCAGGTCCGGTTGTTCCTCTTTCACCAGCCGGAAGCCATCAGCCCCGTTATTGGCCGTCAATACCCGGTATCCGGCGGGTTCCAGGATGAGGTTGGCAATGATGTCCCGGACCTCGTCGCTGTCGTCTATAATCAGTACCCGTTCTCCGGCCAAATGGACTCTCCCTTCCAAAGAGATGGTTCGGGAACGTGGCAGGCACTTCCGGAAGTGCCCGCCACGTTCGGAAGCGGCATAACGGCGTAACTCCGGTGATTTACCGGGTAGAGGTCAGGGCCGTCCCCTGAACCGACGCAACGACGGGCGGGGATGGTTTTATGACCTGACCATTCCACCAGAGCCAGAGGCCGACATCGCCGTCCAGGTCTCCATCGTTGCGGGGGAAAAAGACCAGAGCGGTGGGTCGCCCCTCCGCTCCGGCATCCTGGAGGCGCAGGACGACCGGCCGGGAACTGTAGCGGGTCAATGGATACCGGGGCCCCAGGACGGTCAAGCCGGTGCGGGCCCGGGGGTCCACGGCCGCCAGGGTCGCCACCCAGGGGCCTTCGGCAGGAAGGCCCATCCGGACCGCCACGGCCCGCGCGTAGTGGAGAAGGGTTTCTTCGGCGTAGCGGCGGGGCCCGGGGAACTGAATCTGCTCCCAGCCACCGTTATAGGCCGCCAGCGCCAGATAGAGGTCTCCCCGTGCCTGGCGGATGACGATGGAGAGGGTACGGGTCCCCCAGAAGACGTTGAGGGCAGGGTCCTCCAGTTCCCGGGCGGTGGGGCGCCACGAGAAGCCGGCCTCTTTAGGCATCACGCCCATCAGGCCGACGGCCCCCGCCGGGCTGTGCAGGTGCGGCCGTCCCAGCGATTCGGTCCAGATGACCGCGGCGATGAAATCCGGGTCTATTCCGCGCCGCTCCGCCTCCTCCAGGATGATGGGCTCCCAGCGCGCAACGGCTGGATGCCAGTAGGGAGAAAGGACCGAAGCCTGTTTGGGCTCACTCTCGGCGGCCGCCTGGGCGGGCGCAGGGGGCCACGGGGGGTCGGCCAGGACCGGTCGGGAGAGAAGGGTAAATAGCCCGATCAGGGCCAGGACGCCGATCCCGGCCTGGGTGAGGCGATGTTTTTGATCAGGAGCGATGTCCATCTTCTCACCGATGTATGATGGGTGATTCCAGGACCTCCCAGAAGTACCGGGGAAGGGTGAACAGAGCCCGGTGGATAGAGCCGTCGTAGTAACGGAGTTTCTCCCGCGCGCATCGCCGGGAGAGGCGGGCATCTACCTCCTCGGGCGTCAGGTCGCGCGGGTCATAGACGTCTGAGGCCACGATAAACCCCCAGGGCTCCGCGAAAGAGGTGATCTGGATGGAGCAGGGGGCCAGATGCTGGAAAACTGTGCCCATGATCTGGTAGATGTGGGTGAACGTTCCGATGAAGGCGCCGGTGCCTCCTGACTGGTTCGCCAGGATGCCGCCCGGCTTGAGGCACCGGTGCATGGCCTGGAACATCTCCCGACTGAGCAGGGGCTCGGCTGGGGTGTCTGGCATCGGCTCCGTCAGATCGGCGATGATGACGTCAAACCGGTCTCCCGTCTCCTGAAGGTAGTGGACGGCGTCCTCTATCCGGATCTCGGCCCTGGGGTCATCAAAAGCACCGTCGCTCCACTCCGGGAGGTAGCGACGGCTGATCTCTATCACCTGAGGGTCTATATCCACCATCACCGCCCGCTCCACGGTCCGGTGGCGCAGGACTTCGCGGAGGGTGGCGCCCTCCCCGCCGCCGAGAATCAGTACCTGGCGCGGGTCGGGGTGGGTGACCATCGCCGGATGGACCAGCGCTTCGTGGTAGATGAACTCGTCCGCTTCCGCCGATTGGACGCGGCCATCCAGGATGAGGCAACGGCCGAAGGCCTCCGTCTCCAGGACGTCTATCTGCTGGTAGGCCGAACGAGACGAGTGGAGAACGGACTTCACCCGCAGCAGCGTCGCCGCGCTGGGGTTGACGTAGTCCACAAAGAGCCAATCCGTAGGGGGCTGAAGCCCCCAGCGAGCCGGTGTGAAGGGACTCGGAGGTTCCGATTCGTCGCTCATAACGGGGTGTTCTCCTCTGCCGATGATCATACAGTACACGCTTTTGGCTTGCAGGGCCTCCACGATGTAGAAAGCGGCCCGCAACGGGTCCGTATGGCCGCAGGTGTAGATGTCTGCAGAGGCATACCCATATTCGGGCCAGGTGTGGATGGAGAGGTGGGATTCTCCCACCACCACCACACCGCTGACTCCCTGAGGGGAGAACTGGTGGAAGCGAGCATCTAAAACGGTGGCTTTCGCCTGTTTTGCCGCTTCTATCAGAATCCGTCTGACCTCGGGGAGGTCATTAATTACTGTGGGGTTACACCCCCGCAATTCCAGCAAGTAATGCACCCCGAGGGGTTGCACCATCTCTCACCTCCTTTTTCATCGAGTTTCAGGTTGGAGTCTGGAGGATGGTCCCCATCCTCTTTTTCACCTCCCCTTTGATTCCAACAAGTCGCTAATTTCTTCCCTGCTGATGCCGGCCTGTCTCAGAATTTCTAACAGTGTCCCTTTGGGCAAGTCCTTTTTGTGGAACGGGACAACGACTCTTCGCCGGGTTTCAGGATGATAGTGGATATGGTGGCTTCCCTTAACCCTGTCTAAAACGAACCCCCTTCGTTCCAGCAGTCGGGCAATTTCACGAGGAGTGAGAGCGAGAAGTTCAGGCATAAGCCCCCACCGTCAGAGTGTATTCAAACGTGTGCTCCTCGGTGGGAATTTCCTCCCCGTGGGCGATCAGGCTCTCCAGATAGCCGTCAACGGCTTCTCTGGCCATCTCTATCGCTTCCTCCACCGTATCCCCGTACGTCACACAGCCGGGGAGGGAGGGAACGATGACCGTATAGCCCCCTTCCGGTTCTCTCCTCAGCAGGATGCGGTAAATCAACGGTTTCATCTACTCTCCCTCCAACCCTACCAGACGGGCCCAGGGGCCATGGATGCCGTCTTCGGTGACGCCGTAGTAGATGCGCACCCGGCCGTCTTCCCGCTGGGCCAGGTCGTAGCGCACCTGACCGCCCCGTTCCCGCTTCCGGATCAGGGCGATGTCTCCCTCCCAGCGGAGTTGCTCCGGGTCTATGGGATGGTCTTCAGCCTGAGTGATGGCGTAGTGCCAGAGCCGCCGCGCCGATTTTCGGGTGACGTTGGTCACCACGTTGCCGTTGCGCAGGTCGCGCATGGTGTGGTAGCGAACCCCCTCCCGCTCCTCGGTGGCGATGATCTCCACTCCCGTGCGCGGGGGCTCAATCCGACCGGCGGGCACTTCGGCGACCTCCTTCGGCAGGGCCACGGTCCGCCGGACCAGGCTGACAATCTCATCCCGCACCGCCAGCCCCGTCTCCGACTCGCTGCGGACGTAGATTTTGTTGTCGTCAATGGCATACGGGGGGTCGTCCCCGCGGGGCACCAGCAGCCGCACCACTTTCTTCCCCTGAGTCTCCTGGACGTCGGCGGTGACTTCCAGCGGCGGGGTGATGCGGCGGGCCACTTCGGCCTGGATGGCCTCTATGGCCTGGCGCGGGTTGCCCACGCCCGCCGGGGGCTGTTTCGGATCGGCGCTCACGCCGATGTAGAGGGTGCCCCCGTTGGTGTTGGCGAACGCACAGATGTCATAGAGAATGGCGTAGAGGTACCCGCCCCGGCGGCTGAACCGCTCGTGGAAGTCCTGGACAATGGTGGGGCCCTCCTCCCGCGCGGCCTGGATGTAGTCAAAGGGCGCCTTCGCCGCCGGACGGAACGGGCGGGTGAGGGTGAAATCGTTCCCCAGAAAGACCTCCCGCAGGGCCTGAAAACTGACCTGGGGAAGCAGGATTTCCGTGACCCGGTCGCCGATGCCCAGGTTGCGGGGGTCGTTGGGGTCCCGGACCAGCCGGTGGGCGTCCGAGCCCTGGATGCAGCGCATCCGGCGCGGGTACTCGGGCTTGGAGCCATCAAAGAAACTGGCCGTGGTCCGGGGCCCCTTTTTATCCAGGTCGGTCACTTCCAGCGCGTGGAGGTTGGGGTCCTGGGTGTAGGCGATGCGGGTCTGTCCGCCGAAGTCAAAGCCGCGCATAGCCACCCCGTTGGCCGAGTTGGCATGGGCGGCGATGACGATACCCCCTGCCTCGGCGATGGCCCGGTAGGCGGTCAGGACGTCCGTCGTGGCGCCGACCTCCACGCTCCCCTGGTCCAGTTTCTCCAGCGGGATGTTCAGGCGGCGCAGGAGAAACTCCAGTTCCCGCAGGTCGGTCTGGGGGCTGAAGATGCCCAGGATGTGAAAGCCGAAGGTGGCGGTGAACTCAAAACCGGGCAGAACCAGGATTTTCGCCAGCAGGCGGCGATATTCGCTCAGTTGTTCTTTCTCTTCTTTCCGCAGGCGGCCCAGTTGTTCCAGCAACTCCAGGTGGTGGATTTCCTCCTGCATCCGCCGGTATCCCGCCACCGTGTTGTGGTCGGTAAAGGCGATGATATCCAGACCCTTGCTCTCTGCCTGTCGGAGGATGTCCAGGAACGAAGCGCCCGGTTCCTGGTAGTCGGCGGAGGCGGGGGTATGGAGGTGCAGGTCTATGCGCCGCCACTGGGCCTGGCTTTTGGGTTTTCGTTTTCGGGCCATGGGGCTGTCGTTCTCAGAGCGCGTCTAAAAAGGCTTGTAGTGAGCCCCGAAGCGAAGCGGAGTGGCGTTTGAATGGCCTCAAACGGCACTCCGTTACACTTCGTGCCTGACTACGAACAAATCGTTAGACCCGCTCTCATTGGACGGTCACCGGATGGATGATTCGGTCGGCTTCAGCAGCGTGCCAATGATCTGCACCACTTCGTCCGGGATAAAGGGTTTCGGCAGGAAGCAGTTGGCCCCCGCTTCCAGGCATTGCCTCCGGTAGTCCATACCGGAGGTCATCACCACCGGGATGTTTGTGAGCACCCGTTCCTGGCGCATCTGGCGAACCAGGTCCAGCGTCTCCCGCCCCTGGACGCGTACATCCATCAGGACAGCGTCCGGCCTGGCCTGCTGAATGGTGGGCAGGATGTCCTGGTAGCGCTGGGCGACGAAGACCTCAAAGCCCTCCAGTTCAAACAGGGTGCGCAGCAGGCGGCTCATCTGGGGGTCATCGTCCACAATGACGATTTTGCTCATTCCGACTCCTCCTCGGGCGCATCGGACGGTTCGGAGGTGTCCGGCGCGGGGTCCGGGTGGCGGTCGGGCTCCAGAGCGGTTTCAAAGACCTCGTCCACCCGGCTGACCAGGACGAACCGGAGCGCTTTGCGGACCTCGTCGGGAACGTCCTCCAGGTCCTGCTCGTTCTGTTTGGGCAGGATAACGGTTTTCAGACCGGCGCGGTGGGCCGCCAGTACCTTCTCCTTGATCCCGCCGACGGGGAGGACCTGCCCCCGGAGGGTGATCTCGCCGGTCATCCCCACGTCGGAGCGGACTTTGCGGCCGGTGAGCAGGGAGACCAGGGCAGTGGCGATGGTGACGCCTGCCGAGGGGCCGTCTTTGGGAATGGCGCCCGCCGGGACGTGGAGATGGATGTCCATCTCGTCAAAGAAGTGGTCGGGGATGCCCAGGTTTTTGGCGTTGGCGCGCACGTAACTGAGAGCGGCGTGGGCCGACTCCTTCATCACTTCGCCCAACTGACCGGTAATCTGGAAGCCCTTCTTGCCCGGCATCCGGGTGGCCTCAAAGAACATCACGTCGCCGCCGGTGGGGGTCCAGCCCAGGCCGGTCGCCACGCCGGGGATTTCGGTGCGCAGTTTGGTTTCGGAGAAAAAGCGGGGCCGGCCCAGGTACCTGGGGATACTGCGCGCGGTGATCTTTACGGGAGTCCGTCCGTTCCCCTCGGCGATGGCGGTGGCGACCTTCCGGCAGACGCGGCCGATCTGGCGTTCCAGGTTGCGGACCCCGGCCTCCCGGGTGTATTCCCGGATGATGCGCAGGATGGCCCCCTCGGTGAAGGTGATCTCGTCCGGGCGGAGGCCGTTCTCCCGCCGCTGGCGCGGGATGAGGTACCCCTGCGCGATGCGCACTTTCTCCATCTCGGTGTAGCCGGAGAGTTCCAGAATCTCCATCCGGTCCCGCAGCGGCGCCGGGATGGGGTCCAGCAGGTTGGCCGTGGCGATGAACATCACTTTGGAGAGGTCAAAGGGCACGTCCAGGTAGTGGTCCCGGAACTCCCGGTTTTGCTCGGGGTCCAGCACCTCCAGCAGGGCCGCCGCCGGGTCGCCCCGGAAGTCCAACCCGATTTTGTCCACCTCGTCCAGCATGAAGACGGGGTTCTTGGTGCCGACCCGCCGCAGGGCCTGGATGATGCGGCCGGGGAGCGCGCCGATGTAGGTGCGGCGATGGCCGCGAATCTCGGCTTCGTCTCGCATGCCGCCCAGGGACTGGCGGACGAATTTGCGCCCCAGCGCGCGGGCGATGGATTGCCCCAGGCTGGTCTTGCCCGTTCCCGGTGGCCCGACGAAGCAGAGGATAACGCCCTCCCGCTCTTTGCGAATCTGGTCCTTCGGCTCTTCCTCCTCCTCCTGACCGGCTTTTTTCCGCTCTTCCTTCAGTTTGCGGACGGCCAGGTATTCCAGGATGCGCTCTTTGATCTCCTCCAGGTCGTAGTGGTCCTCGTCCAGTACCTGGCGGGCGTGGGCGATGTCCAGGTTGTCCTCCGTCTCCACGTTCCAGGGGAGGCTGGTCAGCCAGTCCAGATAGGTGCGGATGACGCCGTACTCGGCGGCGGCGGTGGGAAGTTTGCTGAGCCGTTCCAGTTCCCGCCGGGCCTCCTTCTCTGCCTCCTCGGGCATGCCGGCCTCTTCTATCTTGCGGCGGAACTCTTCCACCTCCATCTGCTGTTCGCTGGCCTCGCCCAATTCTCGCTGGATGGCCTTCAGTTGCTCCCGCAGGAAGTACTCTCGCTGGGCCTTCTCCATTTCAGACTGGGCCTGGCTCTGAATCTTGCGTCCCAGTTCCACCACTTCCAGTTCTTTGGTCAGCAGGGCCAGCAGGAAGTGGAGTTTCTCGCGGGTGGAATCCAGTTCCAGCAGTTGCTGGGCATCCTCCAGGTTCATGCGGATGTGAGTGGCGATGGCGTAGGCCAGTTGGAGGGGGTTTTCGGCGTTGATGGCCATCAGCATCAGTTCTTCCGGCACGGCGGGCAGGAGTTCCGCCAGCCGACGGAAGGTGTCCACAATCGTCCGCTGGAGGGCCTCAATCTCTATCCCTTCCTCCACCTGTTCGGGAATTTCGCGCACCCGGGCGATGAGGTACGGTTCGGTAGCGATGAATTCCTCTATCCGAATGCGGCGGAGCCCCTGCATGATGAGGGTGATGGTCTCATCGGGGGCCTTGAAGAGGCGGTGGACAATGGCGATGGTGCCGACCCGGTAGACGTCGTCGGGGCCGGGTTCGGGCAATTCGGGGTCTCTGGCGGCGACCAGACCGATGACACGCTTGCCCACCACGGCGTCGTCCACCAGCCGGATGGAGCGGGGCTGGCCCACGCGGATGGGGACAGCCGTCATAGGATACACGACCAGACCGCGCAGGGGGAGAATGGCAATCTCCTCCGGAATGCGAGGATCATCCGGCTTTCCGAAGCCGCCCGATTCCTCCCGGCCTGGCCGGGGAATGGCGGGGATGTTGAATGAACGAAAGATGTCTTCCAGAGGTCCCATTGTTATCCTGACTCCTCACGGTTTCCCGGAATGACTGGACGAACCCGACAGGCGGGGGGCCGGGGAACAAACACCCGGAGAAAGCCGTTCTCGTAGGTGGCCTCCACGCAGTCGGGGTCCACGATCCAGGGCAGATACACCTCCACATGGAATTCGCCGTAGCCAATTTCCATCTGGTAGTACGTTTGTTTGGGCTCCGGGTCCTGGCGGATGCCCTCAATGACCAGGCGGCGCTCATCTAAGGTGATGGAAAAGTCCTCCGCGTTCATCCCGGCGATTTCCAGCCGCACCACGACGCCTTTTTCGTTCTCGTAGACGTCGGTAGGGGGTTGCCAGGGGCGCGCCGGGCGCGGGGCCGTCCATCCGACGGCCCGCCAGACCTCTGTTCGGGTTTGCAGCCAGTCCGGAGCACCGGTTCTGCTTTTCACGACCATTTCTGACTACTCCGACGGGATAAGCGGATGGCAGATTGCTGATTGCGATATGGTAATCGTATACGGTTTGTGTTGGATTTGCGAAAGAAAATCGTTAGATTTGCGATAACTGTTCAGCCTTCTATGATGTCGCTTTTGTCAAGCTCTGGTGAATAGACGCGCGCCCACTACCGACCCCGAAGGGTCGCCTTTTCCGCTATTTAACAAGTCAGCGCAGACGGGA
>Ga0272447_1002069_pt1 | contig 11411 bp, 10 predicted proteins | sample YNPCB0133_FD_194589 | JGI IMG/M metagenome (GOLD analysis project Ga0272447, IMG submission 194589) | Hot spring microbial mat communities from Yellowstone National Park, WY, United States - YNP-CB-013-3 | ecosystem: Environmental > Aquatic > Thermal springs > Hot (42-90C) > Sediment | place...
ATCTCCGCCGTCCCTTTGCCGCCCGTACCGTAGGATTTGGGCAGGCGCTGGTTCAGCGGCACTTCCGGCACGGCACCCGCATCACCCCCCAGCAGCCCGACCGTTGGCAGATTGAGGTGTTTCCCCATCCTGCCGTTGTGCATCTTTTCGACTTGAACCACATTCTCAAGTACAAAAAAGGCACCCTTACCCAGCGACGCCAGCAATTGCAGCAACTGCGCAGCCTCCTATTGACCCTAACGACCGCTGAACCGCCGTTGCACTGCCCCCCCCTACCTGCCATTCCCACCCAGGGAACCCAGCTCAAGGCCGTCGAGGACCAACTGGATGCCCTAGTGTGCGCCTACGTAGGAGCCTACTGGTGGTACTGGGGGGAAGCCAAAAATCAGGTGCTAGGGAACGAGCAGGAAGGGTATATCATCGTCCCCCACCGCCGTTGTGCCCCTTCTAGCTCGCCAGGTACTCCCGAATATTCACCCGCCGACGGCGCAAGTGTTCCAGAGCCTGCTGCTCCAACTGCCGCACCCGCTCCCGAGACAGGTTCAACCGTTTGCCCACCTTGGACAAAGACAGTTCCTTCCCATCGTGCAAGCCAAAGCGCAGGCTGATGACTTCCCGCTGTTGGGGCGTCAGTTCCGCCATCAACCGCTCCAGGTCCCCACGGAGAGCCTCCCGTGTCGTGAAATCCTCCGGTGACAACCCCCGGTCTTCCAACAACTCCCCGAGTTCCGTATCCTGGTTATCGCCGATGCGTAAATCCATCGAAATCGGCTGCCGGGACATGAGCAAATACTCCCGAATCTGGGCCGGTTCCAACTCCAGCGCTTGGGCAATTTCCGAGGGCGTGGCCGACCGTCCCAACTGCTGCGACAACTCCCGCTGGGTTTTTTTGATCTTATTTAGCTTCTCTGTAATGTGAATCGGCAAACGAATGGTGCGTGCCTGCTGCGCAATCGCCCGGGTAATCGCCTGCCGAATCCACCAATAGGCATAGGTAGAAAACTTGTAGCCCCGCGTGGGATCAAACTTTTCCACCCCCCGCTCCAAGCCCAGCGTACCCTCCTGGATCAAATCCAACAGCTCCAGGTTGCGCTTCTGGTACTTTTTGGCAATCGAGACCACCAGGCGCAAATTGGCCTCAATCATGCGTTGCTTTGCCCGCTGTCCCCGACGCAGGGTTTCTTCTAAGGCCGCCACCGTCATACCGGCCCGTTCCGCCCAGACCGCCATATCCGGGGGCTGACCCGTCTCCGCCGCAATTTTATCCCGCAGTTCCAACAACTGCATCATCTGCTGTACCTGCTTCCCAAACAGGATTTCCTGCTCATGGGTCAGCAGGGGCACCCGGCCAATCTCCTGCAAATAGGTGCGTACCATATCCGGCGTGACCGACCCCCGCCGCCCACCTACGGATTCCCAATCACCCGTAGCTGCCAGGGAGGTATCCACGTCCGCAAGCGCTTCCAGATCGTCAGGGATAAAGTCAGTCATCGGTTCCATCATCGGTGGGGGATCAAGCTATGATAAAGAGCAAAGCATTCATTTTTGGGTCAATCCCGTGCCTGTCCAGCCGAATTGAGGCAATTTCACGTCAGCCAAAGTCGGGGGGGACAACCGCCCAGCGGTCGGGAGGGATGCAAAGGCCACACAGGAATCAACGTACTTACTCGCAATGTCTCTATGAACATGATAAACCAAATGTATCCTTATGTAAATTGATGTGTGGGACGTAACCATTGGGTAGGGACTCGCCACCAGGCTTTGGCCCGTTTTCCAGTATCTCCAAGGAACCTACTGGGCTACCAGATCGGTTAACCACCCCTCTATGACGCACTTCTTCGATGCCAAAGTTCCCCTACAGCCCCAAATCCCGACGAGCCGCCTGGGCACGCGCCAGAATTTTCTCCCGATCCCGTTGTTCGTCTAGGTAGCCCAATTCCCGGTAAAACGTGTCATCGTAAGGACGGGTCTGGATCACTACCGGCATCGGCACCGCATGTCCCAGTACCAGCGCCTGCTGTTTAGAATCCAACTTCGCCAGCACCGACCGCAACCCCTGACTGCCCGATACCCCCGTAAAAATCGCATCAATATCCCGTTCATCATTCAACAGGGCCGTAATGCGCGTGCCAATCTGGGACATCACCTCGTTATCAATTCCCGAAGGCCGTTGATCCACCACCAACAGCGTCACAAAATACTTACGCATCTCCCGAGCAATCGTGCCAAAAATCGTCTGATGCGCCACAGAGGGATTCAAAAACCGGTGGGCTTCCTCAATCGTAATCACTAATTGCCGGGGGCGGTCGTGGGGGTCCTTGCTTTGCAGAAATTTCTCTGCTTTTTTCACATAGCAACTGTGAATGCGGCGGGTCAGGATATTGGTTGCCAACATATAGGCCAACAGGTTCGACTGGGAGCCAAATTCCACCACCACGTGATACCCCGCATCCAAATCGCGCAGGATTTGATTGACGTAATTATTGGCCGAACCCGACCGAATATAGGTCAAATGTTCCAGCCGTTGCAGTTTCCGTTGCAAAGCCATTATTGCTGCCGGACTCCCCCGCCGGTTCTGACAAAACTCCTGGATTTCGTCGTTCGACATTTGCAACAACTGGGCAATCCATTGGTTACCAAATTCCGCCCGCAGGATGTTGGCGTTTTCTAAACTGGCTTCCGAAAGATTCAACACCTCCCGCAGCAGCGCCAAATCTTCCACCTCAATCTGATCCAAGCTGATCCACAATTCCTGGGCATGACGTACCCCCCGCCGTTGCGTCGAAGCTGGGTCCAGCGTATAAATTTTTACCTGATCGGGAAAGAGTTGCTGCAACCCCCTTACGGTGGTCACTTCTTTCCCCTCTTTCATGGCCTCCCAGCCATACTCCGAGTGCATATCAAAAATCAAATTCACAGCCGCCTGTTTGTGAATAATGCCGCAGAGCAACAAACGGGTCAAAAACGATTTCCCCGTCCCCGATTTGCCAAAAATGCCATTACTGCGCTCCACAAACCGGTCTAAATCCACACAAATTGGCACATCCATATCCAGCGGGCGACCGATGGCAAAATTACGCCGGTGCGGGTCATCCTCCCACCCAAAAACCGAACGAAAATCCTGCTCCGAAGCGTCATAAACCTGGCTGAAATGACTGGGAACCGTTTTCACCGGCAACAGTTGCATCGGCTGCTCCCCATCGCCCGTAACCAGCGTCAACATGGGGTTAAGATTGATCGTCGAGTAGGTACCTGTTCCTGCCAACACCTGAGTAAGAAAGTGATTGTGGGGAGCAGGGGGGTCGGCCAGAATCCGGGGGCTAGCGGTACCCAAAACCACGTCCGTCAACATGCAAAGAAACCGTGCCCGTCGCCCTTGCACCACCAAAAATTTCCCCACCCGCAAATCTTCCACCGAAACATGTGGATACAACCGCACCTCTAAACCTTGGGTCAGTGATCCTTGAATCACTAAACCGAGAGGGGATGGATTGACCATAAAATCATATCCAGATGGCTAACAAATTGATTCTATATTAATGCGAATGATGCCTTGGTGGTACAGTCATACCCTGGCCATTCGGTGAATTTAGCTCCAAAACACTCTTATTTTAATTAAAAATGAGACACTAAACCGCATAGAAATTATAGGTTGCAAGGATAATTTGCTTAAGAGTAGTACTTGCAAAAGCATACATTTTCTAACCAAAGTAATGTGCCTCTTAGAAGTATTGAAAGATAGATAAAGGTAGGAAGGTTAAATATGGCATTTTAATTCTTGCAAACTCAATTAAAACTGAACTCTTTAGCAAAAATTATCAAATTTTTTCTCAAAGACTTGCCGAATTATGATTATCCAGTTCTCGATTCCTGTCTCTTTTGTGCCGCCTGGTTGGCTGGTATTTTGGGCAAGGGAATGAGCAATCTACAGAACTTATTTTAACAATTGAATATACAGGCATTTTGGTTAAATTATCTAAATTTTTTCCAGGCAAGTAAGAACAGAGACCCGCAAATAATGTGACACCTCTACCACAAACTATTGCATAATTTCATCCGGGAAAGAAGCTGGTTTTATGTCCTTTTGACGCTACGGTAATGCCACTAATGAGTCAATTACTCTGGTGACCAGGGTATCGCTAAGTAAAGTTAATAACTACTTTAGATGAACTTTAGTGACATATCGTGAAATGTTACAGCAAAATGGCATTGTAGCCAGGGATAGAGTTTTTTGTGGTTACAAATTTTTTAAGTAATTCATCAAAAACAATACTCTTTTTATTATCCTTTCTGGGCAATAGAAATCTTATGGAAGCTTCTCAAAACATACCTGAGGCTCGATAAAAAATGATGAGTAAGAGTTTGAATAGGATGATCATGCAAATATACACAATTCTAATTGTTGATACGGCAACTATTAGAAATTGTCGGAATATATGGGAGTAAGCTAAGTAGATAAGTTGCGATACATACACATCTTAATCTGGCAGGAGTGACATTTTGTCACTTGGCCCCAACGGACTGTTCCCCACTGGGAAATGTAAAGTTTTTTCAGGATTCAACTACATGCAAGGAGCAGCTTAGTAGAAACTGCTGACCTCTTAGCGTGGAGATGAACAACTACAGAGTTCAGCACTTCTGCATCACTTGGGACATTTGCCCCCCTTGCTTGGCAACGCCACCGCTTCTGGTAAGCTAAATTCTAGAATTACAGTGTCATTGTGCTTCCTAGGAGAGCAATCATGGCTGTACTGGATCGTGTGCCCGATGTGGTGTTCAAAACCCGGGTGCGCGATGAATCTATCGGTGGCCCCAACCCCTTTCGTTGGCAAGACCTGACTACCCAAGACATTTTTGGTGGGAAAAAAGTGGTTTTATTCGCCGTGCCCGGAGCCTTTACTCCCACCTGTTCCAACAGCCATTTGCCCCGCTACGAAGAACTCTATGATGAGTTTCGTGCTCTGGATGTTGATGAGGTCATTTGCCTATCGGTAAATGATGCCTTTGTGATGTACCAATGGGGTAAACAACAGGGAATTCAAAAAGTGTTTTTACTGCCGGATGGATCGGGAGAATTTACTCGCAAAATGGGTATGTTGGTGCGCAAGGATAATCTGGGGTTTGGGATGCGATCCTGGCGGTATTCGATGTTTGTCAATGACGGGGTAATTGAAAAAATGTTTATTGAACCCCACTTCAGCGATGACTGTCCGATTGATCCGTTTGAAGTTTCTGATGCCGATACAATGCTAAACTATCTGAAGTCCCGGCAATCTTCAAGCAAAAACACCAGGTAGCTCCTTGGCAATCCCCGGCCTAAAATGTTCCTAAGATGACGACCGCAATTGGTGCACGAGCCATGAAGCTCACCAGCAAAAACCTGGATCAACGTCTGGATACCCTCTACGATGCGGTAGTTGCCGGTGGGGGTGCGGGCGGTTTGTCAGCGGCTATTTACTTGGCGCGCTACGGGTTAAAATGCCTCGTCATTGAAAAGGGCAAAGGCCGTTCCCTGTGGATGCAAGAACTGCGCAATTACCTCGGTCTGAACCCAGAAACACCGGGGCGGTATTTACTTAAACACGGTACTGACATGGCCCTGCGTTGGGGAGCCGATTATCTGCGGGCATTTGTGGATCAGGTTACGGATCAGGGGGATCATTTAGCCGTCCATGTCAAAATAGGCAAAGTTAATCCTAAGCTGGCGGTTTTCAAAACTAAATATCTGGTGGCTGCTACGGGTATTATTGACATCTTGCCCCAGTTGGCAGATATGCAAAATGTGTATGATTACGCAGGTTATACCCTACATGTATGTATGATTTGTGATGGCTTTGATATGTGGGATCAAAAAGCAATTCTAATTGCTGGTAAAGAATCCCAAATCGAAGCAGCTTTTGTCCTTAATTGGTTTACCCCTTACATCACCGTCTTGACCCATGGCCTGTTCCCGGTCAGCGATGAAATGAAACAGCGGTTGCGGGCACATGGTTATCCCCTCATCGAAACACCAATTGCCCGTTTTCTAGGCGAAAATCACCAGTTGCAAGGGGTGGAATTTACGGATGGAACCCGCATTGAAGCAACTACTGGTTTGATCAACATGGGTTGTATTTATCATAACCATTACCTAAAATCTATTCCCGAACTCACCTGGGATGGGGAAAATTTGGTCACCGATGAGTTTTGCCAGACGACCCACCCACGCATTTTTGCGGTTGGGGATTTGAAAAAAGGGCTGAATCAGGTGGCTGTGGCAGTCGCCGATGGCTGTTTGGCAGCAACCAAAATCTGGCGCACCATCCGCCGTACCCATCCACCTCGCGTTTGGGCTGAGCATCTCCGGGAACCTCTCCCTGCCGGTTAAGGATGCAGATATGCTGTCATCAACCCTGCTGACCCAACTGCAACAGCTACAGGATTGGTTTCGACCCTGGCAACGGGTGGTGGTGGCCTATTCCGGTGGTGTGGATAGCAGTCTGGTCGCCAAAGTTGCCTACGATGTTCTGGGAGCTAATGCCCTGGCTGTTACGGCGGTTTCGCCTGCGTTGGCACCAGAGGATTTGGCGGCGGCTCAGGCACAAGCGCAGTATATTGGCATTACGCATCATCTGATTACAACCCATGAGTTGGCCAATCCCAACTATGCGGCCAATCCGGTGAACCGTTGTTATTTCTGCAAAAGTGAACTGCATCAAACCATACGCTCGTGGGTGGGGTCATCGCAGGGGGTGATGGTTGTGGATGGGGTGAATGCGGACGATGAACGGGATTACCGCCCTGGGATTCAGGCTGCGAGGGAGTGGGGGGTGCGTTCGCCATTAAGTGAATTAAATATCGGTAAATTGGCAGTACGAGAACTCTCACGTCATCTGGGGCTACCCTGGTGGGATAAACCGGCACAACCCTGCTTGAGTTCCCGGTTTCCGGCAGGGGAAGCCATTGATGCGACAAAACTGCAGCGGGTCGCCCGGGCGGAAGCCTACCTGCGGCAGTGGGGCTGGCGGGTGGTGCGCGTGCGATCCATTGGGGAAACGGCACGGATCGAAATCCCGGCTGACCAGATCGTTCCCTTTGTGCAAACGATGGATATTCCTGCCCTGGTCCACTACTTTCAACAGTTGGGATTTCGCTGGGTGACCTTGGACCTAGAAGGGTTTCGTAGCGGCAAACTCAATCCCCTACAACCGCCAACATGAACTTAAGTAATTGGGCACAACCGGTAGTCCCTGGTTTTCTCTTGAAAAGAGGTACGGTTGGTCCGAAAAAAGCGGTCGCTTGCAGCTAAAACGAAACCATCGGTTGTGACCAAGTGAAAATAGGTATTACATTTTGTTAAATTTGGAAACAATAATGTCGTTTTATGGTCTCTAACTGCGTTGTCATCGGCGATTGCGGGGGGAGTGTGATCTTAGTTACCGACAACAAAAGTGGTAATTTTCTAAGATGTATAGTGGGTGATGAGGGGTGGGTTCAAGGTATCAGTTGACCACCGACCTTCGCCTGATGTCATCGGTGGTTGATGTGGTTAGGAAATTGTTTTTTTCCTGCTTCCCATCCCACCTTATTGTGCGCTTGAGGTGACCCATGGGTATCAATTTTTGGTTGCAACTGTGGATGCCTGTGAAACGCTGGCTGAATCAGATGGAAATCCGTGACCCGCAACTGGCACATCGTCTGTGTCGTTGGATTCCGGCTCGCTGTCCTTTTGAACGGGAAATTTGGTTCTGTGGACGGCGCATTCTGCGGATTCCGGCCCTGTGTCGTCTCAATCCGGTGTATGAGGAATTAATGCAGTTGCGCTGGCGGGCATTGTGCTTTTTGGCGGATCAATGCGGGGAAGATGTTAGTTGTTACTGCCACTGAAGCGCGTGCAACCGCCTATAGAGGTAAGGTTTTAGGGTGTGTTGTTAAGATGAGAAAGGATGATATTCCCCTAAAATTAAGTCAGTATGAGTGTAGTGGTGGGCTAAGCTTCCTCTGCCATAGCAGGTGACCGTGCATGACACAGTACGAGGATGAGACCCGTGTGTTACCCGTCGGGGCAAAGAATACTTCTCCTCAACTTGGGCAGCTGAAAACTCCGTTTCCGCCGGAAGTCCGGGAGTTAATCGCCGGTCTCAAATTCCATTTCCGCAAGAGTTTGGCTGAGATGCCTCTGGAGATGGCTTTGTTGGCGATGCGGGAGGCGTGGAAAGGGTGTCATAGGCAACCGGATGCACCACCACCCCCACCACCGCTACGGCGTTAAATTATGGCGCTGACTCCGGCAGATGTGATGGCACTGCCCACCTGGGCTGAGGTGGACATTCTCGTAGTCGGGGGGGGTACGGCGGGAGCAGTAGCGGGAATTGCTGCTGGGCGCACGGGGTATCGGACGTTGGTGGTGGAACAGTTGGGGTATTTGGGGGGAACCCAAACCGGAGCATTGGTGACGCCAATGATGCCCAACCAGCGAGAAGGGGTGCCGCTCAACGGGGGCATTGATGCGGAAATTAACCGGCGCATGAATGAGTTGCAGGAATCAGGAGTTTGGGCGGATGGCAACCGGGGCTGGTTTAACCCGGAGGCTTTGAAGTGGGTGTTGGAGGAGATGCTGCTGGCGAGTGGGGCGGAGCTTTTGTATTACAGTTTTTTTGAGGATGTGATGGTCACGGATGGGCAGGTAGTGGGAATTGTGGTCACCAATAAGGCGGGGCGGGGCAAAATCCTGGCGCAACGTACCATTGATGCCACAGGGGATGGGGATGTGGCCTATCGGGCGGGGGTGCCTTTTGCCAGTGGTGACCCGGAAACGGGTATCAATCAGCCGTTTTCGGTGCGGTTTCTCCTGGGGAATGTGGATTTAGAGCGATTGGCGGCATTTTTGCGTTCCCTGGGGCCGTGTGAGGTGCTCTCGGCGGCGGAGGGTTCCCAAGTGCCTTTGCTCCATACGGCGATGGTGTGGGGGCGGGGCTGGAGTTTGGAGCCGTTGTTTCGGCAGGCGGTGGCCGAAGGAGTGCTGTTGCCCGAAGATGGGGAGTATTTTCAGGTGTTTACGATGGCGGGTCGTCCGGGGGAGTTGGCGTTCAATTGCCCCCGTATCAGTGGGCAGGTGGATGGAACCAATCCTTGGCATTTGACTCGGGCGCAGGTTTTGGGGCGGCAGGCGATGCGGCGGTATCTGGCTTTTTGTCGCCGGTATTTGCCGGGGTGTGAGCATGCTTATCTGGTGCTGAGTGCGCCGTTGGTCGGGGTGCGGGAGTCCCGGCGCATTGTGGGGGAATACGTGTTAACGGAGGCGGATGTGTTGGCCGGGCGGAAATTTCCCGATGGTATTGCCCGTAACAATTACCCGATTGATATTCATCGTCCGACCAAGGACCAGCGTCCGGGGTTGATCCGTTTGCCGCCGGGGGAATACCACGAAATTCCCTATCGCTGTTTGGTGCCGCTGGGGGTGGAGCAGTTGCTGGTGGCGGGGCGCTGTTTGTCGGCGACGTTTGCAGCCCAGGGGTCGGTGCGGGTGCAGTCCAACTGTCGGGCGATGGGGGAAGCGGCAGCGGTAGCAATGGCGATGTCTTTGGATGCTCGGATTCCGCCCCGGCAGGTGGATGGGGTACAGTTGCGGCAGAAATTGATTGCCCAAGGAGCGTGTTTGTAAATGGCACGTTGTTATCAGGTTGTGATCCACGACCGGCAAAAGCAGGCCATCTATCGGGCGCAGGTGCCTGCGGATCAGTATCTGTTGCCCAGTTTGGAAGCCCAAGGAATTACGCTGCCGTTTGCCTGTCGCCATGGCTGTTGTACCACCTGTGGGGTGCGGGTGTTGCGAGGGGAAGTCTTCCAACCGGAGGCGTTGGGGATTTCGGCAGCACTGCGGGCACAGGGATATGCTTTGATCTGCGTGGGTTATGCTCGGTCGGATTTGGAATTGGCGACCCAGGATGAGGATGAATTGTACGAATTGCAGTTTGGTCAGTATTTTGCTCGGGGACGGGTGCGCCGGGGGCTGCCTTTGGCAGAAGATTAAGAAGATTAGGACGGGGAAGCATCGTCTGGAAGTTGGCGCAAACTAGCGACCCAAGTGTGGAACCAGGTGCCGGGGGTAAGGTGCTGGTAAATCTGCTGAAGGAGATGATCCGGGCCATCGGCTTGCCAGGTGAGACCCTGTTGCAGATAAGTGCGGGCAACCCGTTGCACACCATAGCTTGTCAGACCGCCCCACAACCCCTGCCCCAGCGCCATGAGAGCCCCGAATTCGCTGCCATCTCCCAGCCAACTGGCAGTGACACTACTGATCACTAGGGCGGCCAGGAGCCGGTTGATACCGTGGCGGGTAAAGGGCAAATGCAGGCGGCGGCTGAGAACGACCAGAGTCACTAAATCCACACCCAGAGATAGCAGGCCGTTCATCCAACTGCTGGGGCTAAGGGCAAGCACAAGGGATTTGACCAGCACCGGTGCCCAAGGAATCGGGGTTTGCGCCTGTTGCCTGGCCCACTGGCGTTCTTGCCTGGCCATCTGTTGCAACTGATTCACCGTGCGAATGGCTGCCTGATAGGGCTGTAACGCTTGCCATAGGGTTTGCAAAGGGGTGATGTCGGCAGGGAGGGTCACGGTACGCCAGGCCACCTGTCCGTCTGGCCATTCGATCCGTAGCGGTTGCGGGTGGGGACACAAACGCACGGCTACCGTAGCAATGATATTGCCCTGGGGGGGATCAAGGGCTGGGGGTTCGCCGCCCCGCAGATTGATCACCTTGACCACCGGTCGTCCCCAACGCTGTAGGGTGCTGTGCAGGGCCGGGGGGGAACCATCTGGCTGCGTGACCACCCAGAAACTCATATCTGCGTTAGCCAGAGCCGTTTGGATCATGGGGGCGGACTCGCTCACCCAACCGGGGGTATCGGTCCACAACACCGGCGGTTCCGCAGTGCCAATGCTCACTGGCCAGGGCGTGCTACCGGTAGGCACAGCCACAGGGGCCAGGAATTGGCGCAAAAGGGTGGATTTGCCTACGCCTGGTGCCCCAACAATGACCACGGTAAAGGGGGATGGGGTGACGGGAACTTCTCCCAGCCAGGGTTGGTAGCGTTGCCGGTGGGCTTGGCGTCGGGCTTCAATAGATTGCCAAAAAGAGGCAAGGTGCATCCCACTGCTGGGTTGGGGCGTTGCCGCCATTGTATCTTGGGTGGCGAAAGCGGTTATTCTGGAAAACGGATTTTAGCGATTACCGGCTGCGATGATGTGGCGATGGTTGACCCTGGGGAGTCTAGGGCTGGTAGCGACCCCAATCGTGGCACAAACGGTTCCCCAGAATGTCCCGGCACCGACTGATACCCTGAAACAGCTTTTGCGGCATGGGCGGGAACGGGTGCAACAGCAGGATTGGCCAGGGGCATTGGCAGCGTACCAGCAGGCAGCCCAAC
>Ga0272447_1002078_pt1 | contig 11338 bp, 11 predicted proteins | sample YNPCB0133_FD_194589 | JGI IMG/M metagenome (GOLD analysis project Ga0272447, IMG submission 194589) | Hot spring microbial mat communities from Yellowstone National Park, WY, United States - YNP-CB-013-3 | ecosystem: Environmental > Aquatic > Thermal springs > Hot (42-90C) > Sediment | place...
GGGACGACCGGCGGTACGGGCAGAAGATGTCCGCGGCGGTAGAGGCTTACCTGGCCACGGGGGGACGCTTGGTGGTGATCAGCCGCCACCACCTCCCGGGGGACGCGGTTCTGCCCGACAACTTCGGGGGAGCCCGCGCCTTGGCGCACCACCTGGCGGACCTCGGCCACCGGCGCTTGGCGGTGATCTCAGGACCCCCGCAGCTCACCACCACCCGCGACCGGCTGGAGGGCTTCCGGCAGGGTCTGCGGGAGCGTGGGCTGGACCTGCCTTCTGAGGCAGTCCTTCCGGGAGATTTCAGCCGGAACAGCGGAGAGGCCGCGGGTGAAGAACTCCTCCGGAGGGCCCTGCCCGTGACGGCCGTGTTCGCCCTCAACGACCAGATGGCTGTGGGGGCCTTGAGCGCTTTCCGCCGGGCCGGGCTGCGGGTTCCGCAGGACGTTTCCCTGGCCGGGTTTGACGACATGGCCATCGCCCGAGACGTCACGCCCACCCTCACCACCGTGCGGGTGCCCATGGAGGAGATGGGAGTCCGTGCCATGGAGATGGCGCTGCAGGCTCCAGGGGACGAGCTCCGGGTGCTCTTCCTACCCGCGGTGGTTATGGTACGGGAGAGTACGGGACCTCCGAGGGAGGTGTAGGGTGTACGGGAAGCTGGACGCGCGGATCGACCGGGTCGACGTGTACGCGGTCGGGTTGCCGGTCCGACGGCCCTTCAGCATCTCGGGGGGCGTGGTCACCAGAGCCGGCCAGCCCGCCCCCCGTGTGCTGGTCAAGGTCACGGATACAGACGGGGTCGCGGGTTGGGGGGAAGCCACTCCCCTCCCGTCGTGGACTTACGAGACCACAGAGTCCATCGTGACGACCCTGCGGGGTTATCTTGGGCCCGCGGTCCGCGGTCACCCGGTTTGGGATCTGGACGGCCTCCACCGGCTCCTGGACCGAACGATCCAAAGAGGGTTCTCCGTCGGTGCCCCGCTCGCCAAGAGTGCCTTGGACGTGGCGGTGCACGACCTGGTGGGCAAGCGCCTGGGGCTCCCGGTGGGGGTGTGGCGCGGCGCCCGCAGGGTCGAGGTCATCCCCCTGGCCTGGGTGGTCTCCTCCGGGGGTGTGGAAGAGGCGGTGGCCAGCGTGGACGAGGGGCTGAGTTTGGGCTACACGGCCTTCAAGGTCAAGGTGGGGCTCCACGAAGAGGCGGAGGACGTCGCCATCGTCCGGGCGGTCCGGGAGCGCGCCGGGTCCGGGTTTCTGTGGGTGGACGCGAACCAGGCGTACGGGGCCCAGCAGGCCCTGCGCGTGGCCCGGCGTCTCGCGGATCTGGAGGTGGCTGTGTTCGAACAGCCCCTGCGGGCCAACGACCTGTTGGGACTGGCTTGGCTTCGGGAGCGCTCTCCCATCCCAGTAGCCCTGGACGAGACCCTCCGGCACCCGCAGGATCTCGTGACCGCGGTCCGCCTGGGTTGCATGGACGTGGCCATCGCGAAGGTCCAGCGGAACGCTGGCCTGTGGTTGTCCTGGAAGTTGTGCGCGGCAGCGGAGGACAGCGGGCTGGACTTGATGGGCTCGGGCCTGACGGACTCCGACGTGGGCCTGGCGGCCTCCCTTCACCTGTTCGGTGCCTTCGGGTTGCGGTACCCCGCGGACCTGAACGGCAGGCAGTTTCTGGAAAGCCCCTACCTGGTGCGGACCGTGGAGGTGGAGGGCGGGTGGGCCAAGGTGCCCTCCGATCCAGGGCTCGGGGTGGAGGTGGACGAGGGAGTGGTGCAACGCCTGAGCCTGCGGGTCTAGATCCAGACTCACCTGCCGGTGGCTCCTGGGTTGCTCTGACGGGGGAGGGAGAGGTGCCCTTGTCCCTGGCGGGGAGGTTGGCCCTGGTCACCCTGGCGGCCCTGGTACCCGTGGCCGCGAGCTTGGGCTACACCTACAGCCGCGAGCAGGCGAGGCAGCTACAGCGGGTGCGAGACCAGGCCCGGCGGTCCGCGGAACTCCTCGGGAGCGACACGGGCCGCTTGCTCGAGGAGGTCCGCCAAGCCCTCCTGCGCCTCACCCTCCTCCCTGCCGTGCGGGAACCCCACAAGGAAGGCTGTACCGAGCGCCTGGCCAGGACTGTGGCGGACACCCCGCTGCTGGTGAGTATGGCCCGGACGGACGGAAAGGGCAGTCTCCTGTGCGCCTCCCACCCAGCGCGGCGGCTCTCCTGGCTCCGGCACGCCGCGAGCCGAGGGCTGGCGGAGCCGACGAGGTTCTCGGTGGGCGGGTACGTGGACGCCCCGGACGCCAGGGGGCTAGCGGTGGCGGTGCCGGTGTTCGACGGCCGTCACCGCAGGGTGGTAGGGGCTCTCCTGGGCCTGGTGGACGGGGAAAGACTCCAGCACCTGGTGCGCGGCCGGCCCGCGGGCCCGGGGGAGATCTGGGCTTTGGTGGACTCCCGAGGGCGGCTGGCAGCTTCCTGGCCCGAGGTTGCGGCTCAGAGGGGCACGGTATGGCCGGTGTGGGCCGCGGTCCGGTCCCGTCTGGACTCCTTCTCGGACGGGGCGGTGGGGCGCGAGGCCGGCTGGACGTGGGTCGGCTTCCGCCGGGCCGGGGGGTACGCGGTGGCGCACGCCTTTTTGGCGGACGGCAGCCTTGCCGCGGTGTGGGCGGTGTTGGAGCAGGCGGCGTTCGCGGACCTGCAGGCCGCGGCCCGCAGGAGCTGGCTGTCGTTTCTCGTGGCCGCCCTGGCGGCGGCCACGGTAGCCTGGGGCGGGAGCCGCTGGCTGATCCTCCGGCCTGTGCGGGCCCTGGTGCGGGCGGCGGAAAGGGTGCGGGCGGGAGACCTGCAGGTGCGCACGGGCCTGCGCCACGACCCCACGGAGTTCGGGTCCCTGGCGGGGGCCTTCGACGGGATGGTGGAGGCCCTCCGAGCCCGAGAGGCGGAGCTTGCGGCGGCGTATGACACCACCCTGGAGGGCTGGTCCAGGGCCCTGGACCTCCGGGACCGGGAGACGCGGGGACACACCCTCCGGGTCACGGCCCTGGCGGTGGAACTGGCGCGGGCCATGGGGATGCCCGAGGAGCAGATCGTCCACCTGCGTCGCGGCGCCCTGCTGCACGACATCGGCAAGATGGCCATCCCCGACGAGATCCTCCACAAGCCGGGCCCCCTCACCCCGGCGGAAATGGCGGTCATGCGGCGTCACCCACAGTACGCGTACGAGCTCCTGTGGCCCATCCAGTACCTGCGCCCCGCCCTGGACATCCCCTACTGCCATCACGAACGGTGGGACGGGAGCGGCTACCCGCGTGGGCTCCGAGGAGAGGAGATCCCCTTGGCAGCCCGCATCTTCGCGGTGGTGGATGTGTGGGACGCGCTGTCCTCCGAGCGGCCTTACCGGCCTGCTTGGCCTCCGGAGCGGGTGCGGGCGTACCTGCAGGCGGAGGCGGGCCGCCAGTTCGACCCCCGGGTGGTGGAGGTGTTCCTGCAGCTGCTGGACGCGCGCGGGGGCGCCTAGGAGCTTGTGAAATAACCCTGGAGAGGCGAGGGGACCCGGGGGATCTAGACCACTGCGCAGAGGCCTCGTTACTTGGAGTGCTTGTCCGCCACTTTCGTGGCGCCGTAGGCGTCGGGCTTGGTCACCGCCGCGTAGCCTGACCCAGTGACCATGCCCACCACCTCCCGGATGATGGACTTGGTCTCGCCCCGGTCCCCCACGTCCACGTGGATCTCGATGGGTAGCTGGGAGTGGCCGTTGCGGGCCAGCTCCGCGGACAGCCGGGAGGCCACCTCCAGGCTCAGGGAAACCTCGTAGAGGATCCGCTGCCGCAGGCTGTCCAGCTTGCGGCTGTAGTGCTTCCGGTAGAAGTACCGCCCGCCCTGCCCCACCCGGTGGATCACCACCGCGGTCACGAAGCACGTGTGATCGGAAACCAGGGAGTCGGTGCCCACGATGAGGTGGTACGGACGCTCCGGCTGCTCCTCCACGAAGGCCACCAGGTGGTGGAACATCTCGTCGAAGGTCATGCGCCCGAGGCTCGGGCTGACGAACTCCATGGCCGCGCACCCAGGCCAGTATACGGTGGTGCAGGGACGGGCGGCTACCGCCGCCTGCCCGCGAAAACTACGGACGGGATCGGGTCCAAGAAAAGGCGACTTGTGGGGAATTTTACAGCTCCCGTCGGCCCTCCAGGGCCTTGGCCAGGGTGATCTCGTCCGCGTATTCCAGGTCCCCGCCCACGGGGAGCCCGTGGGCCAGGCGCGTCACCTTCACGCCCAGGGGCCGGATCAGCCGCGCCAGGTAGAGGGCGGTGGCGTCGCCTTCCACTCGAGGGTTGGTGGCGACGATGACCTCCCGCACCTGGCCAGTCCGCAGACGTTCCAACAGTTCCCGGATCCGCAGGTCCTCCGGGCCCACCCCGTCGAGGGGAGAGATGGCGCCCTGCAGGACGTGGTATCGGCCCCGGAACTCCCGGGATCGCTCCAGGGCCAGTACGTCCCGGGAGTCCTCCACCACGCACAGCACGGAGGGGTCCCGGGTGGGGCTGGTGCAGATGGCGCAGGGGTCGGTGTCCGTGAGATGGAAGCAGACAGAACACGGCTTCACCCGGGCCTTGGCCTCCAGCATGGCCTCCGCCAGCTGGCGGACTTCCTCCTCCCTCATGCGCAGGATGTGGAAACCGAGGCGTTGCGCGGTCTTGGGGCCGACCGTGGGCAGCCGAGAGAGCTGCTCGATGAGGCGGGCGAGGGCTTCGGGGAGCGCCATGCGTTAGATGGGCGCGCCCGGGAGTCCGAGACCTCCCGCGATGCCGCGGAGGCGCTCCTCTGCTCGGGCCCTCGCCTGTTCCTGGGCTTGGTGGACCGCGGCCAGCACCAGGTCCTCCAGGGTCTCCACGTCCGCGGGGTCCACCACCTCCGGGGCGATGTGCACCTCCAGCACCCGACCGTGTCCGTCCGCCACGACACGGACGAAACCGCCCCCCGCGGTGGCCTCCACCCGCTCCTGGGCGAGCTGCTCCTGCACCCGGGCGAACTCCTCCTGCACCTTCTGGACTTGCCGCAGAACCTTGCTCACGTCCCGCACGGTTCACCTCGCCCGGCTATTCCTCGGGTACCTCCAAGGGGCGGAAGGCCACCGGAGGCCCCAGCAGGTGGGTGGCCTGCTCCACCAGCGGGTCCTGGGGCGGATCCTGGGGCCTCGCCTCCGGCCGGGAGACGGCGAACCGCGGCCGCAAGCCGCGTCCCAGGACTTCCCGGATGGCGTCCTGTACCAGGGTCTGGTGACGGCCGTCCTGGAGGGTGGTGGCTGCGAACCCGCTGGGCAACTCCACCAGGATCTCATCCCCCTGCACCGCCACGGGGTTTCCCTCCGCCAGCAGGGCGAAGGTGTAGGGGCGCTTAGCCTTGACCTCCTCCAGGACCCGGGGCCAGCGCGCCAGGACGGCCTCCAGGCCCACCTCCGGTTCCACGGGCAGCACCGACTGCACCGCCGGGCCGTCCGGCTCCGGAAGCCGCAGCGCCGTCTGTGCGGGCTGCTGGGGAGCAAGCTGCGGGCCGGGTGCGAGCAGCTGCTCCAGGCGCAACACGCGGCCGCGCAGCCCCTCCACCGTCGGGTCCAGGTCCGGCCGGGCCATCCGCAACAGCGCCAGCTCCAGGCTGAGCCGGGGCTGGGAGCTCCACCGGGCCTCCCCCTCCGCGGCGGTGAAGACGGAGATGGCCCGCACCAGCTCGTCCGGAGAGAAGGCTCGGGCCTGCTCTACGAGGCGCGGCACCCGGTCCGGCGGGGCGTCCACTAGGTCCTGGAGGTCCTCCGAGGTCCGAAGGAGGAGGAGGTCGCGGAAGTGCAGGACCAGACGGCGCAGGGCCGCCCTGGGGTCGCGGCCGCTCTCTGCCACCCGGGCAGCCAAGCGGAGGGCCGTCGCGGCGTCCTGGGTGCGGATCGCCTCCGCGACTGCCTCTACCACCTCGTCCTCCAGGAGGCCCAGCAGGCCCACCACATCCGACTCCTGGATGGGGCCTTCCACGCTGCTGGCCAGCTGGTCCAGCACGCTCTCCGCGTCCCGCAGGGCGCCGTCCGCGGCTCGGGCGATCCGCTGGAGAGCCCCCTCGGACACCTGTAGGCCTTCCTCGCGGGCGATGCGGCGCAGACGGTCCACCACCAGGGCTGTGGGGAGGCGGCGGAACTCAAACCGCTGGCAGCGGGAGAGGATGGTGGCAGGCAGGCGATGGGGTTCGGTGGTGACCAGCACGAACACCACGTGGGCGGGGGGCTCCTCTAGGGTCTTCAGCAGGGCGTTCTCCGCCTCCGCGGTGAGCATGTGCGCTTCGTCCAGGATGTACACCTTGTACCGGCTGGAAGCCGGCGCCAGCCGCACCCGCTCCCGGATCTCCCGGATCTCGTCGATGCCCCGGTTGCTGGCCGCATCCAGCTCGAGCACGTCCAGGGACAGGCCCTCCCCGATGGCCACGCAGGCGGGACACCGGTTGCAGGGGTCGGGAGTGGGGCCCTGCTGGCAGTTGAGGGCCTTGGCCAGGATGCGGGCGGTGGTGGTCTTCCCGGTTCCCCGGTGGCCGCTGAACAGGTAGGCGTGGGCCACTCGGCCGGAAGCGATGGCGGCCCGCAAGGTACGGGTCACCGGCTCCTGCCCCACCACGTCGTCGAAGGACTGGGGCCTCCACTTGCGGTAGAAGGAGAGGTGCGCCATGGGTGCGTGGGCTACCGGTACTGGTATTCTACCTGAAGTGGGCTCGGAGATCCTCGGCACAGTGGCCCGGGCGGGGTTCCTCGCCCTCCAGCTGCTGGCTGCGGTATGGGTCTACCACGACGCGTCCCGGTGGTCGCGGGCTGCGTGGTGGTGGGGCTTCGCGGTGGCAGCGGCGGGACCTATCAGCTTTCCCGCGTACGTGCTACTGGCACGCCCGTCGGAGGAGGATTGGGGGGCGGCGGAGGTCGTGGCCGTGGCCGTGTTCGGGCTCGTGGCGGTCCCCTTGCTGGCGAGCCTCGCCCTGGGACCGTGGGTGGGACTGGCCGCGGTAACAGGCGTGGTGGTAGCCCAGAGTGGAGCCCTGCTGGCGGGCTGCTGGCAGGTCCTGCGCAGGTGCGGGCTTTCTTGGCAAGGGGTCGGGCTGGCCCGGGAACGGAGTCTGCGGTGGGCCGGTCTGGGCCTCCTGGTGGGGATCCCCGTGGTGGCCGCGGTGCACTACGCGGTGCAGCCTGCGGCGGTGTACCTGTTGGGCTTGCTGATCGGCCACCAGCGGGCGCGGGCTCTGGCGGAGCTGGAGCAGTACTCGAACCCCCTGGTACAAGCCATCCCGCCCCTGGGGGACTGGCCCGCGGTGGTGCTGTTCGCGGTTCTGGTGTGCGGGCTGGTGCCTCTGGCGGAGGAGGTGTTCTTCCGAGGGCTCCTCTACCGGGCGGCCCGGCGCAGGCTGTCGTGGGGCTGGGCCGCCCTGCTCACGGGCCTCGTGTTCGCCGCGGTGCACCTGCAGGTGGCCAACTTTCTGCCTATCGCGGTGCTGGGGTGGGCCTTCGCGGTGGCCGTGGAGCGTACAGGAAGCGTCCTGCCCGCGGTGGCCATGCACGGGGTCAACAACCTGGTGGCCCTGGTGGTCACCTACGGCCAGCGCTAGCAGCCGGTCCCAGGGGAAAGGGACCGGGTCTCCCAAAAACCGCGATTCTTGCGGCCGTGCACCCGCCGTCGACCAGCGCCGCCGCGGCGGCCCCCGCGCCCCCGGCTCGGGCCAGGTTCCCCTGCGGCACCCGGGAGGGGCTGCTTACCGTTGCTTCCTTCCGGACCTGGCGGGGTTCGCAGGTTCCCGTCGCGCAGGACCCAACCGTCCTCGTCGGGGGACGCGGACCGGACCCGTAGCCACGCCGCCTCGGGCGGGGGTTCAGCCCCCCTGTGGCGGATCGGGGGTACAGGGAACCGCCAGCTCCCCGCCTAGCACGGCCGCGCTCCGAGTATAGCACCGGAGACTGCGATGGGGCGCTTCGCCCAGGAAGGAGGGGGCTGGTCCGCGAAGCAACCGCAGGGGATGGCCGTGGGCGGTGCTCTGGAGGGACTGTTCGGGCAGGCCGGTGCCCGGCCGCTGCGGCTGGACAGGGCGGAGGTGTACGTGGGCACCTGTTCGTGGACCCGGGGGTTTGAGGGCTTCTACCCCCGCGGGTACCGCAGCCGCCCGGAAGCACGGCTTCGGTACTACGCCACGGTGTTCCCCACGGTGGAGGTGGACGCCACGTACTACGCCCTCCTGCCCTCGGAGGTGGCGCACAAGTACGTGGCCTGGACTCCCGCGGGGTTCGTGTTCCACGTCAAGGCCTTCGGGCTGTTCACGGGGCAAGGTGCGGAGACCGCCCGGCTTCCGGACGCGGTGCGGGCACTGCTGCCCGCCGGCCTCCGGTTCCGGAAGCGGCTGGTGGACCGGGAACTGCCCGAGGAGGTGGAGACCCTCTGCTGGGAGCTGTTTTTGGATTTCTGCCGGCCCCTCCGGGAGGCGGGTAGGCTCGGCTACCTCCTGTTCCAGTTCCCGCGGTGGGTGATGTACTCGGACCGGTTCTTCCGGCGCTTGGACTCCCTGGTCCGCATGACCCAGGGGTACCGGCTGGCGGTGGAGTTCCGCCACCGTTCGTGGGTGGAACCTGGGGTTCGGGACCGGGTGTGGGGGGCGCTCCGGGAGCGCGGGGTGGTCTACGTGGTGCCGGACGAGCCGCAGCTGGAGTGGACCGTCCCGCCGGAGGTGGCGGTGACCGCGGACTGGGCGGTGGTGCGGTTCCACGGCCGGAACGCTGAGGCGTGGTCCGCCCGGGGCGCGGAGGTCAAGGAGCGGTTCGACTACCTGTACTCGGAGGACGAGCTGCGGCCGTGGGCGGAACGGGCGCGGCGGCTGGCCGCGGAGGTGGACAAGGTGTTCCTCATGCTGAACAACTGCGAGCGAGGGCAGGCGGCGGTGAACGCCCAGATGCTCCTGGACCTCCTGAGGCGGGAGGCTTGAGGTGGCCTGCCCCACCCTCGCGGACGTCCTGGAGGCGCAGCGCCGTATCGCGGGCAGGGTCCTGCGTACCCCCTTGGTGCCCGCGTGGGCCCTCGGAGCGGGTCCCGGAAATGCCGCCCGAGCGGAAGGAGACCGGGGCGGTGTAGGGCTCTGCCTGAAGCTGGAGTCGCTCCAGGTGACGGGCTCCTTCAAACCCCGGGGAGCCTTCTCCCACGTGCTGCGGCACAGGGACCGTTGCCGGGCGGGTCTGGTCACGGCGTCCTCGGGCAACCACGGACAGGCGGTGGCGTACGCGGCCAGAAGCCTGGGGGTGCCCGCGGTGGTGGTGGTGCCGGGGGACGTGGTGCCGGCGAAGGAGGAGGCCATCCGGGCCTGGGGAGCGGAGGTGGTCCGGTGCGGCCGGACCACTGCGGAGCGCATCGCGGCGGCCCTGGAGATCAGCCGGACGCGGGGGCTGCACTACGTGCCGCCCTTCGACGACTTCGACGTGGTGGCAGGACAGGGCACCGTGGGGTTGGAGATCCTCAACCAGTTTCCGTCCGTGCGGAGGGTAGCGGTGCCGTGCGGGGGAGGGGGGCTGGTTTCCGGGGTAGCGGTGGCGGTGAAGAACCTGCGGCCCGACGTGCAGGTGGTGGCCGTGGAACCCGAGGGCGCCAGCTGTTTTTACGCCTCGTGGAAGGCCGGCACGCGGGTCCGCCTGGAGCGGGTGGACACGGTGGCGGACGGACTGCGGGCGGTGGAACCGGGCGAGGTCACCTGGGAATGCGCGTCGCGGTACGTGGACGAGTTCGTCACGGTGTCGGACGGGGAGATCGTGGATGCGGTGGTCCGTCTCTTCCGGGAGGCCAAGGTGGTGGCGGAACCCTCGGGTGCGGCGGCGGTGGCTTACGCTCTGCGCCATCCTTGGGAAGGGACGGTGGCGGTGGTGAGCGGGGGAAACCTGGACCCGGGCCAGTTCCTCCGGTGGCTCGGCGGCAGTTGACATGCGAATCTACGTTCGCTATGCTCGGTTTGAGCGCTCCTCGCGTGAGGGTGTCAGGCCGTGGCGCACGCCAGGAAGCTACGGGTGGTGGTGGGAGCCTTCCCCGGCCGGGAGGGCGCCCGCTACGGGGCCGCGGTGCTGGCGCCGGAAGGCACGGTGCTGCGGGGGCTAGGGGGAGTGCGGGCCGGCGCAGACCCCGCGGCGGCAGCTATGGAGGCGACGCTGCAGGCCCTGTGGGTGGCGAGGTCCTTCGGCCGCAGGGCGCGGGTGTGTGTTTGGCCCGGGGAGGTGGCGGGTTGGTTAGGCCGTCGGGTTCCCGTTCCGGACCGGTACGTGGGGTGGTTCGTGCAGGTGCGGGCCCTTAGCCACGCCTTCCGTGAGGTGGAGTTCCTGCCCGCGACTGTCGAGGAAGCTCACTTGGCCGGGAAGGTAGCCTGGGGCTCAGAGCCAGGGGCGGAAGGCGCAGGCTCCCCGCCCGTCGAGCTGGTGCGCGTGTAGGAGCGATGTCCCCGGGAAGCCCTCAAGGGGGGCGAGGTCCTGAAAAGGGTGAAGCGGCCGGTGGGTGCGAACCGCACGGACCCGGACACGTACCAGGGAAGGAGGTGGCGCGCCCGGAGGGACTCGAACCCCCAGCCTTCTGATCCGTAGTCAGATGCTCTGTCCAGTTGAGCTACGGGCGCGGGCCACATGGATTCTAACAGAGCGCGACGAACGGTGTCCACGGCACTGGCGGCTGTGCTCGGCGTAGCGCTCCCGGGTTGGGCCGCGGTGCGTTCCGGTTTCCTCATCGTCCCCGGCCGGGCGGTGGGACCCGTGTCCCTGGGGATGCGTGTGGAGCAGCTGCTGCAGCACCTGGGCCCTCCTCCCGGACCGGCGCGGCCACGGGAGGATGCCAGGATCTCTTGGCCCGCCCGAGGCCTGACGGTGCGGCTAGATCGGGAAGGCCGTGTGGACGCGGTGTTTGTGAACAGCCCCGAGTACCGCACGGCGCAGGGTGTGGGAGTGGGCAGCAGCAGGGATGAGGTGCTGGCGGCCTTCGGGCCTCCCTCCCACGGGCAGGAGGACCGGAACACCCTGATCCTGGCCTATCCCAGCCTGGGCATCTCCTTCGCCATCCGCAAAGACCGGGGTAACCGGGTCGAGGTGGTCATGGTGTACCGCCCCAGCTGAAGCACTGCGCGAGACCACCCCAAGAAGCGCTGCGCGATTTTTGGGGATCCCCCGGTCCATCTGTCGGAGGGTTTTTGGGGGAGGAGTTTTAGTTTAGCCCGAAGTTCCGCCGGGGCAACACGCCAGGAGCCGCATCGTGCCTGGGATAGAGGCAAGAGCTGGTGACGGTCTACTGCCTACAGTCGGGGCGAGACCTGCAGCAGATCGAAGGCGCGCTGCTG
>Ga0272447_1002081_pt1 | contig 11330 bp, 8 predicted proteins | sample YNPCB0133_FD_194589 | JGI IMG/M metagenome (GOLD analysis project Ga0272447, IMG submission 194589) | Hot spring microbial mat communities from Yellowstone National Park, WY, United States - YNP-CB-013-3 | ecosystem: Environmental > Aquatic > Thermal springs > Hot (42-90C) > Sediment | place...
ATGCTCTCGCTGGGCAGTTGGCGCATCACATGCAGGTTGTCGCCCCAGATGAGTCGGTTCGCGGGCAGGTCGGGGTGTCCGAACGAGACGCGCTCCACAATCTGGAACGGCAGGCTCACGCGCGGGAAGAGTTTGGAGAAGCGCTTGCGTTTATCCCAGCCGAGTGGCTCCTTCTCGACGGGGATTGAGCCGAAGCGCACGGGCGGTCGCCAGAACTCCTCCTGTTCGGGCAGCGCTTCGATACGCTCCTCTTCTTCGGTGGGCGGGATATACGCCTCCATCGGTTCACGGTTCACTTCCCGCTCCATCATGGAAGCATTCTTCACTTTGTGGGGGGAGACTCCTGCTGGACGCGTATTTTCCCCACGCCCCAGCCCTCCACGCACCAGGGAGGCATATCTTGCCCCCTCTCCTACAGGTTCCCCACGCGGGCGGGGGGAACCAAGCAGTTGCAAAGCAGGGGGAACCTCACGGAGGGGGGTCTTCAAAACACGCTCGTCATACCTCCTCTGGCGCAAGCAGGCTAATCTGCATAACGCCTTGCTCGGTCAAAACTTCGGGGTGGGGGCGCAGGTGGCGTTTGAGCGGCTATTCACCTTCGATCTCGGCGAAGATTTCCTGAACGGGCAGCTGGAAGCCGGGCAGCACCGGCTCGGCGGTAAGCACATCCCCCTCGCGCAGCACCTGCAACGGCTTGTCCACCTGAAACACCTCCACCACCCGCCGCTGCGGGTCTACCACCCACACCACTGACACACCTGCATAGAGCCACTCGTCCACCTTCTCGCGCAAAGCGGAGTAGGCATCGTTCGGGGAGATGATTTCCACCACCAGGTCAGGGGCGACCTCGCAGAAGGTTTCAGGCAGGGGCTGGGGCAGTCGCTCGCGCCGAATGAACGCCACATCGGGCGCACGTACTGAGCTGCCATCTGGCAGTGTAATGATAAAGCCTGCCTCCACCATAACTCTGCCCAGCTGCTTGCGCATCCGCTTGAGATGCACCCGAAGGTGGAAATCGATAACGCTGGCAACCGTCGCATGCCACAGTCCCACAGGCATCTTCTCTCTCACCTCGCCACGCACCAGTTCGTAGGGTTTCCCCGCGTACTGCTGCCAGAACTCCTCCACACTCAGCTTGCGCTTCTGCTCAAGGGCTACCATGCTCTCACCCCTCTAAAGCATACCTTATGCATCTCCAGACGGTTAGACAGACAGGAGCCACTCGGCAGCGTTATGATACTGAATCGCCTCGTGTACATCGGTTGGCAGAATGGTCTCAAGCGTAATGATGTGCAAGCTGGCTTGTGGCACTATATGTGCTGCTTCCAGCAGGGCGCGCACTTCACGCGCATGGGTTGCCGTATCGGTTAAGTCGGTGCAGACCTGTATCAGCTGCGTTTCCCCCTCTGGTGTAAGTGTAGCGAAGTCCACCTCGTACCCCGATGGGGTGCGCAGATAGTAGACCTCGGCTTTGCGACGCATCAACTCTATCAAGGTGCAGGTTTCCAGCGCATGTCCAATAGGGAAGGGGCGCGGCGCCGTGTAAAACGGGATGAAACCTGTATCGATGGGATAGACCTTACGCGGATGCACACGCTGCTGCGCCTGTGAATGGGCAAAAAAGGGCGCCATGCGTATCAGAAACGCATCGTCCAGATAGTCCAGCATCGCATGGAGGGTATCCTTGCTAACCGAGAAACCCTGCGAACGCAGAGTGTTGTAGAACTTGTTGATACTGAAAACGGCGCCCGGATTGCTTAGCAGATGCTTCACCAGCCGGCGCAGGACACCGATATTGCTCACTTGATACCGTTCAATCACATCGCGCAGAATAACGCTGTCTACATAGGTTACCAGTAGGTCACGCCGGTCGCTGGTCTCCAGTCCGATGGCTTCAGGGAATCCACCCTCTCTGAGGTATTGGTGCAGACGCGCTTGGATAGCCGATCGTTGCGCCTTGCTAAAATGCGAGAATGGTTTCGCAGGTTCCTCGCCGAGATGACGCAGGAACTCGCGAAAGCTAAAAGGGAAGACAATCACGGGCAAAGCGCGCCCCCGCATGCTGGTTCCCAGCTCATAAGCAAGCATCCGCGCAGAAGATCCTGATAAGTAGACGCTAATGTTCTCGCTGTCAAGTAGGCGACGCACAAAGGTCTCCCAGCCATCCACACGCTGAATCTCGTCCAGAAGGAACAACACCCGCTCCCGGTCGCGCGTCTGGGGATAGAGCTGGTAATAGGTTTCGACGATTATCTGCAAATCGGACACCTGCATATCAAGCAGTCGCTCGTCCTCGAAATTGAAATAGAGGGCGTGTTCGCGAGGCATCCCCTGTTGCAGATGCTCCTGAACAATCTGCCACAGAAAGGTGGTCTTTCCTGCCCGACGTATCCCGATAATCGCAAACGCCTTATTGGGCACAGCGGGGATACCAACATCGCGCCGCGTGAAAGCAGGTAAAGGGCGTGTTGTGCCCTCCACTACCTTCTCATGGATAACCATGCGGATTTGTCCGTCCATGAAGGATAATTTACCCGATTTTTATCCCGCTGAAAAGGCTACCACAAGGCAACCTGATGTCGTTGCGGCAATAGATCGGGATTAGCACGCATCGACGGCAGAACATCGGGTACAATTGGCTTATATAGGAGGAGGCGGGTTGTGAGCCAGTTGACGGAGTCGCTGAGTTTCGACGATGTGCTGCTGTTGCCCAATTATACGAATGTGCTGCCCGACGAGGTGGACACCTCGACGCTGCTGGTGCGCCAGATTCGCTTGCATATCCCCATCGTCAGCTCGCCGATGGACACCGTGACCGAGTCGCGCATGGCGATTGCCTTAGCGCGTGAAGGGGGCGTGGGGGTCATCCACCGCAACATGCCCATCGAGCGGCAGGTGTCCGAGGTGGATCGGGTCAAGCGGAGCGAGCATGGCATCATCTGGGACCCCATCTACCTTTCGCCCCATCACACGGTGCGGGACGCACTGCAGCTGATGGAGCGCTATCACATCTCTGGCGTGCCCATCACCGATGAGCAAGGCTCTCTGGTGGGTATCCTGACCAATCGCGATATCCGCTTCGAGACCAACTACGACCGCCCCATCCGCGAGGTGATGACCGCTGAGAATCTCATCACAGCCCCCATCGGCACCACGCTGGACGAGGCGGAACGCATCCTGCAAAAGCACAAAATCGAGAAACTGCCCATCGTGGATGAGCAGGGCAAATTGCGCGGCTTAATCACCATCAAGGACCTGCTCAAGCTTCGCCAGCATCCGAACGCCACCAAAGATGAGAAGGGGCGACTGGTGGTCGGCGCGGCGGTCGGTCCGTTGCGTGAGCCGGTGGAGCGGGCGCGGGCGCTCTATGAGGCGGGCGCCGACTTTGTTGTTGTCGATTCGGCACACGGGCATTCGGAAGGCGTCTTGCAAGCGGTGCGTGCCCTCCGCCGCGCACTGCCCGATCTGCCCATCGTGGCGGGGAATGTCGCCACACGCGAGGGTGTGCGGGCGCTGGTCGAGGCGGGTGCGGAGTGTATCCGTGTCGGGCTGGGCGCCGGCTCCATCTGCACCACGCGCGTGGTCGCAGGCGTCGGCGTGCCCCAGTTCAGTGCCATTCTGGAATGTGCCGAGGAAGCCAGCAAGCTCGGTGTTCCCATGATTGCTGATGGGGGCATCCGCTATTCGGGCGATATTGTCAAGGCATTAGCGGCGGGCGCAAGCGCGGTGATGTTGGGCAACCTGCTGGCAGGCTGCGAAGAGTCGCCGGGCGAAATCGAGATTTACCGCAATCGCGCCTACAAGGTCTATCGCGGCATGGGGTCGCTTGCGGCGATGCGCGAAGGCTCCAGCGACCGCTATGTCCAGACCGACCCGCGCAAGATTGTGCCCGAAGGCGTGGAGGGGCGCGTGCCCTACCGCGGCCCGCTTTCGGAGACCATCCATCAGCTGGTGGGCGGGTTGCGCTCCGGCATGGGCTATGTGGGCGCACGCAATCTGCAGGAACTGCGTGAAAAAGCACGATTCGTGCGCATCACCAATTCCGGCTTGCGCGAGAGCCACCCCCACAGCGTCTCCATCACGCGCGAGCCGCCGAACTACTGGACAGGAGGTGAGGAATGAGAGCTATACGAGCCATACAAGATGAGCCACAGCCAGCTAAGGGTGAAGCTCAGTTGCCCCCTATAGCGGGCGAGTGGCATGGCACGCTCAAAACGGGCGCGATGGAGCTGCGCATCGCCTTCCACCTGAAGCAGAAACCCGATGGCAGCTACGAGGGCACCGTCGATAGCCCCGATCAAGGCGTGAGGGGCATCCCGCTTTCTGAAGTAATCGTGGAGGGGCAGCAGATTACCTTGCGGGTGGCGAGCATCCAGGGTGAATTTGTCGGAACGCTGTCCGAGGATGGCAAAACCATCAAGGGCGAATGGAAGCAGGCGGGTGTGAGCCTGCCGTTGGAGCTGAAGCCGGGTAGCCCGCCTGCCCCGCCTAAACGCCCGCAGGAACCCCAGCCGCCCTTCCCCTATCGAACCGAAGAGGTGGTGGTGCTTAATCAGAAGGCGAATGTGCGCTTGGCGGGCACGCTGACCCTCCCACGCGGCAAGCCTCCCTTCCCAGCGATCATCTTCCTCACGGGTTCTGGGGCGCAGAATCGGGATGCAGAGCTTTTCGGGCACAAGCCCTTTCTGGTGCTGGCGGATTACCTCACCCGACGCGGGTTCGCCACGCTGCGCATGGACGATCGGGGCGTGGGTGGCTCCACCGGCGATATGAGCCAAGCGACCACGCTGGACTTTGTGCAAGACGCGCTCGCTGCCGTGGCGTATCTTCAAGCCCGCCGTGAGATCGACCCGAAGCGCATCGGGCTGTTGGGACACAGCGAGGGCGCCCTGGTTGCCACCCTCGCAGCAGCACAGTCGCAAAAAGTTGCCTTTATTGTGCTGCTCGCAGGCACGGCGGTGCCCGGCGAACAAATCCTTTTGCGTCAGGCAGAGCTGATTGCCCGCAAATCGGGTGTCCCCGACAACCTTATCGAACGCAATCGCCAGCTCCAACTGCGTGTGTTCGAGATTCTGCGACGCGAATCGGACAACGAGAAAGCCACCCAACAAATCACAGAGGCGCTGCTGGCTAATCTCACGCGCGGCGCAGTGCCTCCGCAACAGCGCGAATCGATGGAGGCACAAGCCCGCACCTACACTCGTGCCTGGTTCCGCACCTTTCTCTCGCTTGACCCCGCAAAGTACCTACGCCAGGTGAAATGTCCCGTGCTGGCACTTTGGGGTGCGAACGACCTGCAGGTTCCCCCCGACCAGAACATGCCCGCGATGGAAAAATCGCTGCGGGCGGGGGGCAACAAGCAGTTCACCCTGCGCAAACTGCCCGGCTTGAACCATCTGTTCCAAAAGAGCGATTCAGGGCTGCCCGCCGAATACGCAAAAATCGAGGAGACCTTCAACCCCGACGCGCTCAAGGTGATAGGCGACTGGTTGCAGTCGGTGTCTAAATCTCTTGTTGCGCCTCCCAAGCCTGCCCCACGCCCCACGCGCAAACCCGGTCGCTCGCGCTAATAGGCAGGAGGCATGGCGCCGCGAGGCGTTATGCCGGGCGGCGCCACCAACACCATATCCCACTCCGCGTAGAAGGAGGACTGTCCATTAGCAGGCAGATAGCGCAGCTGCAAGAGATAGTCGCCCGCTTTCAGTGTCGTGTTGCCCAGCGGGAGCCAGATGAAGCGATCGGCATAGCTGCTGACTGCCCGTGAGGCGTCCAGCGGCGCGCTGCCCTTCGCCACCGGCGCCTTTTCATCGGTGCTGCTAAACAGCTGCCACTCTATTATTTCCCCCCTGTCCGACCTGTCTGAGCTGTCCAACCTGACTCGGCATGCCAGATAGAGATTGTAGACGCCTTCCGTTCGGATGTTCAGCGGATAGCGGGCATAGAAGCCCTCCGTGCTTGGCGGGAGCGGGGTATGTAGCCAGAGGGTAGCGCCTCCACTTGCGCCGAGGTCGCGTCGCACCGTGCCGAAGGTGTGATCGCGGCTGCTCTCCGCCTCGAATAACCGATAGGGTTGAAAGGCGCGCTCCGCCTCCAGCCAGGCGTCGCGCAACAGAGCGAAACCCTGCACGGGGTCGCGCCGATAGGTCGAGAGCGCGCTGTCAAACAGAAAGCGCAGCGCGCGCGTGTCTTGGCTCGCCGTCGTGTTGCGCTTTAGCAGCGAGTCCACGCGCTGCGTCCAATCGTTCACCACACTCTCGCACAGGGGGAGCGTCTCGAACCCACGCAGTCGCACCGGCACCGTGCCGACCTTCAAGCGAACCGTATTGCCGCGCACTGTCAGCGGCACCGTTTCGCCATTTAAATTGAGGGCGCTGAGGGATTTCTGGTCAAAGCGACGCAGCGTCATCTCGCGCTCGCCCTCGTTCAGCCACAGATAGAGTTCGATGCGCTGCACGGCAACGCTTTTGCCCTCTCGATCCTGTTCCTGAATCTCGACGGGTCGCCAGAAGGCGAACAGTTCGAAGCCCCAGAAGAGGGGCTGCAGGTCGCTCGATGCTTCCATCGGCACCCACCAGCCTGCCCGCCATTTCTGGATGCGGGTCACCGCCCAGAGACTCGCTGGGAAATGGAGAATGGTTGGCTTGCCGGAGCGGGTGAAGCTGGCGTCGACTGCTTGAAGCGCTTGCCAAGTTTCGCGTGGAAGCGTGCCTCCGCCCCTAAGGTGCCAGATAACCGACACTGCGCCCACCTCACGCGCCAGCTCCTGAATCAAACTCGCACGCTCCGTCGACTCGTTTGCCCACTCAAAAACGACAGAGATGGCACCTTTCTGAATCAGAAAATGGCGCCATGCGTTGCGCCAGCGGGCAGGCAGATAGACCGCAGTGGGCAGCGCAGGGTCACTCAAGGTGTCGGGCACAGGCAGATCAGTCAGGTCAGGCATCGGCTGTATAACGGCGAACTCTGCCCCCGGTGTGAAAGTGAGCAGCGTCTGACGCAGACCGCTCAACATGATGCGCCACCGCTCGCCCAGAAAGGTGTGATAATCATCCCAGAAGCGGCAGTGGCGCGGCACAACCTCAATCGGCTTCTGCTGGGCATCTAACGAGACAAGCAGCGGCAAGCCGCGCTCGCCATGCCAAAGCGGTATCAGGCGCGTCGCTTGATCGAATCGGGCAAGCGGGGTAGCGGTATCCCATGCGCGTTCCAGCTCGGTCAGCTCGCCATAGCGCCGTTGCAAAAAGCCCTGCCATTCGGCAGCAAAGCGTCGGCTCTCAGGCAGCGCCGCAGCGGACTGCGCCTCCCAACCGCTCTCGATAAGCCAGCCCCGAAATCGCTCGTCAGGTGGGCGCGTCAGCAAGAGGGCAATCAGCGCGTCGCGATAGCGGTCCCAGCCCTCCCACAGGTCGGGCAGCGCGTTCTCCAAGCGCGGATAGAGCAGCAGCAGGCTCTCCCCACTATTGCCAACCGCTGCGACGGCACGCCCCCCGCTAAGGGTCAGGCGGGAAAGCCCCTGCAGCGAGGGCTGATCACGCGGCGAAAGTGCGAGCAGCGTCTCCGTCGCCCCCGAAATCTGCAGTGTATAAACGCCCTGCTCGTTCCCACGCAGGCGATACCGCTCCGGCAGCACCACCCAGCCTGAGGTGCGAGGGAGATTTGCCAGCCAGAGTCGCCACTCCAGCTCGCTTTTTGCCAGCGCGTCCAGCATCGCCTGCCAGCGATTAGGCGAAGGCAACGCCGTCAGACGCACCACCACCTGCGTAATGCCCAGCCCTTTCAGCTGGTGCAGCTGTTCGGCGAAACGCTCAGCTGAATAATCGATCGCGACAGCGAGCAGAACCTTTTTCTCTGGGTTGATTGTTGGCTGCGCCAGCAGGCTCGCCATTAGCAGCCCGCCCAGCAAGCAAGCAGTAAGCCGCCACCTACATCCCACGAAGACCCTCACGCCATCAAGTATACCGTTTATGCCAGCAGGGGCGGGTAGTATCGATCTGTTGGCGCATTTAGACCCCCCCTCTTGACAAAGGGCGCGTCGATGTGGTATATTATAAGCAGGTTCCTGGGTAGCTCAACGGTAGAGCGGGTGGCTGTTAACCACCAGGTTGCAGGTTCGAATCCTGCCCCAGGAGCCAGCTGTTCAAATGGGGGCGATTCGCTTGCAGAAATGGATGGCACGCTGTGGCGTTGGCTCACGCCGTGCCTGTGAACAGCTCATCCGCCAAGGGCGTGTTCAGGTGAATGGGGAGCCTGCTCAATTGGGGATGCGCATTGACCCCGAACGCGATAGGGTCACTCTCAACGGCAAGCCCCTAAAACCTCCGTCTGCACCCCTCTATCTGATGCTCCACAAGCCGCCGGGCTATGTCACCACTTGCAAAGACCCCCATGCCCCATGCACCGTGATGGAGCTGCTCAAGGGCTTGAAGACGCCCGTCTTTCCCGTTGGACGCTTGGATGCCGATGCGGCGGGCTTGCTACTGCTGACCAACGATGGTGAGCTGGCGAACCGATTGCTGCACCCGCGCTATAAAGTCGCCAAGACCTATCGCGTGTGGGTACAGGGTGTGCCCAACGGGAAGGCACTGCGCCAGCTGCGGGAAGGCGTAGGGCTGGAAGAGGGCAAAACGGCGCCTGCCGAGGTGCGCCTGCTCAAACGGCAGCGTCACCAAAGCCTGTTGGAAATCACCCTGTATGAGGGGCGCAAACGGCAGGTCAAGCGGATGTGCGCCGCCGTGGGGCATCCCGTGATGCGCCTGGTGCGCGTGGCATTTGGACCCCTGCACCTGCCCAGCGACCTCCCCCCTGGCAAGTGGCGTGAACTGACCACCATGGAGCGCGATGCCCTCCTGCAAGCCGCAGGGCTACTCTCGACCGAACGGTCGGATGAGCCAGCAGGAATCGTTTCCACACTCATCGAAAAGCATTAATACCTGCCACAGCAGGCACAAACCATCGACGAGGAGGAAAGACTATGTGGAGTAGAAAGGCATTCGGTATCTCGATTGCGACGCTTATCAGCGTCTGCATCGCCACCGCGCAGATTGCAAACGAGCTGGCGCGCGGCGGCAGCATCAGCTGGCGGTTCCTCTCTGGCGACTACGAAATTACCGGTGCCATCAGCCAATCGGGCACTCTCAGTGCCAGCGACCCCCTGGCTTTCCCCCTTCAGGATTTGAACAACGACGGTGTAGCCCTCGATATAATGCTCAATCTGGGGGAGCTTCTGCCCGATGTTGGGCTGAACTATCAGATACCGCTAACTGCCACGGTCGTTTCCGATGGTAGCAGCACCGCGATTATTCGCTGGACTGGCGCCCTGAGCCTCAGGGAGTGCATCAGGGTCAACATCGGCGCCGAGGTCGATGTGCTTATCACCCATGTGGAAGGCTCGCTGCAGGCAGCAGTGACGCGCATACCCTGCCAGCCTGACCCGTTGGGTCAGCTGCCGCGCAATGTCACCCTGCGGATGGTTCCAAACGGTGGTGACGCCCACAACTACCTACGCGTTCGGGGCTATCTTTTCTGCATAGAGCAGTCTCAATTCCTGGCGCATGCCCGTATCTTCAACATGAGTTGGATTGGGTACGGGGGCGGCATTCCCAGGTCGCTCGGGAATGTGACCGATGACTGCATCGTGGATGACGCCGACCTGCTCACTGTGCTGTTCGCCTTTGGGCAGACGGGCAGCAATCTGCCCGAGGACACCAATGGCGACGGCATCGTGGATGACGCCGACCTGCTCACTGTGCTGTTCAACTTCGGCGCAGGCGGCTAAAAACGCGGCGTTGGGGGCATCTTGAGGATTCACCTCGGAGCAGGATGCCCCCGCTGCGTCCCGATAGGCACGAATCGCCCATCCTGATAGCGCAGCAACAGGTAGTCCTGCGCCCAGTCGGGGTCGATTTGGAGGCGACTGGGCTGCACTTGATAGTACAGTGCCGCATCCGGAGGCGGCTGTAAGCCTTCTGGCGGGAGGAAAATATCCTCGCGCCGACTGAGCCATGCTTCACCCGCCGCATAGTGCACCGCTGTATCAGGGGACAGGCGCATCGTGAAGCGGCTTAGTGTATACAGAGGCTGATGGGCACGCTCCGGGAGCAAAAGCCGGATCGCCTCCTGCAACCCCGTGCGCCAGATATAGGCTCCACGATAGTGGTCAGGCATGCTTATTAGCACGAGTGGGCGGTCAGCAGGCAACTCACGCAACGATTGCAGTGAGGTCTGGGCGATGGAGCCTGCGATGGCCCAAGCCGTCGCTTGGCGCACTGTGCCTATCGCATAGAGCAACGCAACGACCCAAAACCCCCATCGCACATTGCGGGATGAACCCCACAGCTGCGCCACAACACCCGCACCCAGCACCAGCACCCACACCGATGCCAGATAGCTGTAGCGGCTGTTCAGAAAGTGCCAGGGCGAGGGTTTGAACAGCAGCACAGGCAGCAACGAGATGAGAGCGAAACCTGTCAGCATCCCAACATCTGCCCATGGGAGAGGTGTTGGTGCAGCACGCTTGATAAAGGCGCGCACCATCAACAGCACCCCACCGAGCCAGCCCAGCCAGAGCAGCGTGTCCAGCCCGTCGCGCCCCAGCCCGAAAAGCACTGTGGGCATCGGCAACTGCGCCAGATAGAGCAGCAGATGAAGCCCTAACCGCCAAGGCTGATAGAGCGTCTCCCACGCGCCCGGATAGGCACCCAGCCCACCCACTGCCTGCACGCGCAACCACCAGAAAAGCGCCACCACCACCCAGTAGGGCACGGTGCGCCAGCCTGCATGCGACACACCCAGCCAGCGCAACCACAACCACACCACCAGTGGAAAGGTGAGCAGCGACTCTTTGGCGAACAAGCCGAGAGCAAAACACAACAACGCCAGCCCCGCATAAAGTGCCCTCCCCTCGCGCACGCTGGCACGCAAGAGCAGCAGACAGCCGACCGCCGCAGCGGTCGCCACCATATCTGCGCGCCCCGCAAACCACGCCACCGCCTCCGCATGGGCAGGCAGCACCAGAAACAGCCCCATCGCCAGAAGGGCAGCCCACTCCGCCTGCTCGCACGACCAGCCCCGATGCTGCCACCAGCATAGCGCAAATCGCGCCACCAACCACGCACAGAGCAGATGCCAGCCCACATCCACCAGATGTGACCAGAACGGCTGCATCCCCCAAAGCCAGTAATCCAGATAGTAGAGCAGCGAGATCAGGGGGCGATAAAAACCGGTGGGTTCGTGCGTGACCAAGCCGAGTGGACCCCCTCGCTGCAACCGCCAGAAAATAAAGTAATCATCCGAAACAAAGGGCGCAGTTAGGTGGGGCGCATAAAGCAAGC
>Ga0272447_1002084_pt1 | contig 11316 bp, 10 predicted proteins | sample YNPCB0133_FD_194589 | JGI IMG/M metagenome (GOLD analysis project Ga0272447, IMG submission 194589) | Hot spring microbial mat communities from Yellowstone National Park, WY, United States - YNP-CB-013-3 | ecosystem: Environmental > Aquatic > Thermal springs > Hot (42-90C) > Sediment | place...
TCACGCCTTGGCCGCAGTAGTTGTGGGTATGGTGGCCGTTGTCCGGAAGCACTTCGTCAAGCTCGATGGGATACTTGTTCCCGCAACGGCCTTGGTACTTGGGGTGGTCCTGGCCTTTTTGGGCAACCTCCTCGGTTACGTCACCGGAAACTGGGTCTTGTTTGGTCTTCAGGCCGGGCTTGAGGCCGTGCTTGCGGTAACCGGCGTTCGTGCGGTCTTCCAGAGATTGCCCCAGAGGGGTGGAGACGGCGGCGGCGCTACCAACACTCCTACTCCTCCTGCTCCTCCCCCCAAGGCCAAGTAAAGAGCTTGAAAATAACGGGACAACGTGATACCATTTACCCGGGGTGAACACCCCGGGAGGTTTTTATGTCGAAGAAAGCTTTAGTCTTGGTACTTTTGGCCTTAGGACTGTACTTCTCCCCAGTCTTGGCTGGAAGCAACGTCTTCTCTTGCAGGCTGGAGTTCGGAAGGTTTAGCTACCAGTCGTGCTACGTTGAATCTCCGATCTTCTCCGTGGGTAACGTTTTTTCCCTAAACCTTGGCTTTGACTTGACTCGTCCCCCTTCTCAGGAAATCTTGGCAACCCTCTACACGAGCCTATACCTTAGCTTCGGCTCCCAATGGTTCTACTTGGACTTCGGCCCTACCCTGGCCTTTAGTAATAGCTCTAGTAGCAACTGGGGCGATCTCAGCTACAAGCTAAGGTTAATCTACGGGCTCTATTGGTAAAAGTAGTAGAAAGGTAGAAGAGGGGAACTTGGTCTCCCCTCTTCTCATCTGTGCCGTCTTTAGTCTATTATGTCGTCCCAATCTACTTCCTCTTCCCAGCCTTCATCCCCTACCTCATCGTGGTATCTTAAGCCAAAAATATTTTTCACAGAATAGTTCCAGAATTTCTTGTGCCAGTCGTAGGCATAGGAACCGAACACGTCAGGGTTCCTCTCCTCCACAGCCCAGTAAACCTCGCTGTAGGGGTGCTCAGAGGAGAGAAGGATGTGGGAAACGTAAAGAAAGTCACCAAATTTCCTCCAGGCCTCCTCAAAGGAGTACTTATCTTTAAGGCCCTGGAGCGCTTTCATGGCCGCCTCGATAAGTGGATTGAAGAGTTCTAGTTCTTCCTTGTCCATCTTGTCGTACTCCATCTTCCTCACCTCCAAGAGAGATAATACCTCAAAACTAATGACTTGTCAACAGGGGGCCGGAACCTGTTTCTTAGTGTCCCTTTGGTATTATGTTCCTATGGCAACCGGACATGAAGGACCGTACAACTCCGGAATATCCACCATAATATCCAACCAGGGCCGGGAACCGGTGGTCGTAAGGATAACATACGAGGGGTATGACAAAACTCACCTCATTTCGCCTGGTCAGTCCCTATACTTTCCCGTCAGGGTGCCCCGAGAATCGGTGACGGTTTTAGGGGGAAACCTATCTCCGGACGAGATAAAGATAATCTATGACCCGGCAGAGTACCGGGACATAGACCTCACGCACTCCACCATTTCTGGAGTCTTGTGCCGAAGGGGAAGGTTCAGGATACCCGGATACCTGGGCCGGGAGCAAAGCTAGTCCTACCCGGCTTGATCCCCTCCATTAGGAGAAGAAGTAGAGGAGTCGCCGGAGGACTCAGGAGGAGAAGGTTCCTCTTCGTAGGGGTAGATAGAATGCCCGACCCCCCTCGAATCAAAGAAAGAGATTCTTAAGCCATACTCCTCTGAGCCAGGCACTCCAACGGGGAGGGTATACTCCTTCTCACGAACCCCAGAAAGCTCCTCTATAAACACCTCTTCCTGGTCCCAGGCTCCGTCCTCTGGGTTGCTGAGCCACCTCCTGAACTTGTATATTTGGAACCCCCCAGAGACTTCCTCTTCCTGGTACTCAAGAACCAGCTTTAGGGTCTTCTCCGTTTCTGTGCTGGAAACCTTTATGAGTCTTACATTGACAACCATAGCAAGTATTATCCTAGCGTATTAAGTTAGGGGTGTCAACTAGGTCTCTTTAGTCTCTTGACCTTAAAGCCTGATGTTGTATAATATCACTAACAAGGCCCTTCCTAGGCTTCGGCCTAATGGAAGGGACGCTTTTAATAGACAAAAGGCCGCCCCATCTGGGGCAGTAAAGTTTTGACCAAAAACTTATAGCCTCTTATAGCTTCTTATAGCTTCAAGGCAAGGAAGTAGTCATATTGGAGGGTGATGGTGGGACGAAGGATGTCTGCACCCTTATCACCCACTAGCTGACCACCGGGGTCAAACTCCGTTGGCCAGGCCCCGTAAATCGTGTACTCCCATATAGGCTGTAGCTGGCGGTTGAGGTGGAAGAGTTTAAGATCAGCCTTGATGTTGTCCACCTGCTCCTTGTACCCCGTCATGGTCTCGTAGGCGAACTCCCTCCACTTGTTCATAGCATCAAGTACGTTCATGTCGTCCGTTTCGATGAGGGTTAGGGTCAGAGTGGGCTGGAACTCGGTGTCTCCGGGGACAAAGTACCTGTGGCCACGGATGTCTATCTGAACGGGAAGTAGCGTGGCACGGGGAATGTCCACAGATACGGCCCTGATGTCCAGTCCATCGGCGAAGGCCTCTATACCGGCCCCGTTGGGGACCGTTACAAACTTTATCACCCAGTCGTTCAGGTGAACGACTCTGTTTAGGGCTCTTACTTGGTTAAGCTCTACCTTTGGCATATTTAGGTAAAACCTAGTAAGGGTTATCTATAGGACTAGCCCCCCTTGACCATGGAGAAGTCTACCCCGGTGGGGGTTATTACGGTACGGAACTGGATGTACTCTATGGCCTTGGTAGGCTTGACATAGAGGTCAACGTTGAGCCTGTAGTTGTCGATGTCGTAGGGAGAGTTATTGGAATCATCGCACACCACCAGGTAGTCGTATACACCCCGGCGGGCCTTGATGTCCTCCATGTAGGACTCGATCATGGCCTTAACCAGGCGGCGGGTGAACTCATCGTTAAGCTCAAAGAGAAAGTTCTCCAAGGCCTCGGCGATAGCGTTCTCAATGACGATGAGAAGAAGCCGAACATTGAGCCTATCCAGAGAGCTAGGAATCCTCCACAGAGTCTTCTGGCCCCAGATGGCGATGCCCTTACCCCTCCGGTAGCGGATTGGGTTGACGTTGTTCAAGTAGAGTTGATCTAACTCGCCAGAGGAATAGTGCCTGAGAACATCCAAAACGTTCAGCTTCCCCCTGTTCCAACCCCCCACCGGGAACCATATCTCATAGTTAGATGCGGTCTGAGATATGGCCCCGGCCGCATATCCATCTGGAGACACGTACCTGTAATCGTCTATGTCGGCGATGTATACAAGGATGTGGGGAGAGTAGAGGGCGGCGTAAGAGGAGTTTATCCCTCCAAGTCCAGAACCGGGCTGGGTGGCATAGTCTACAACATTGTTTAGATAGTTAGCCGAAAGCTCTCTTTCAGCGGGAACGGATAGGATGGCAACACAGTCCTTTCTCTCTTCGGCTATGTTGACAAGCTCCGCGGCGTAGGCCGGATCGGCGAAACCCCCGTCCAGTAGAAGTGTTAGTGGATAGTTGTCCTTTTCCCTTAGCTTCTTTATCGCATTTATGTAGTTTCCACGGGTTACGGTTCCGCTTACGCCCCCGGCAAAGGCGTAAACAGGAGCAGAAGATCCGGGTGCGGGGAGGGTACCTACAGAGTTATCCCCCCGGCCAGGGTTGGCGTAGCCACGGATATAAGCGCTACGGGTAAGAACGGAGTTTAGGAAGATGGAGACCCCATTCCCGTCAACGGCGGCTTCGTCAAGGCTCACCACCCATCTTTCCACCTGGACGTTGTTGAAGAAGACCCTTATAACGAAGGCGTTGTTGTGCCAAGGGCTGGGAACTTCGGGAGTGCCACCGTTAGTCCTTATAGACTCAAAAATGACCTTTAGGTTTCCGTTGGGCCAGTTTCCGGGATCGGCGGCCAGGAGGACAAAGCGGTCGGAGGAGCTTAAGGTAAGGCCGCCAGGAGCGCCGATTTCATCTGGGCTTCCCAGACCGGTGGCCAGAGGAGTTACCACCGGGTTCCCATCTGAGTCTAGGCCATACTTTATCCCGGCGTATTTGTCATCGTTGGAGACCGCCCTGACCACCCACAACTTATCGGAGTACCTTAGATAGGACATAGCAGAGAGAAGGGAGTTGGAGACGTTCCTGGGGATACGCCCGTCCACCGTGTAAAGGTCAAGGAGTTGCTTCTCAGAAGTGACCAAGGTAGGCTCCGTGGGACCACGCCGGGCCTCTATAGCTATTCCGGCGTAAACGCCGGGAAAGCTCGGTACTCGTACCGATAGGTCTTGTTCCTTTATCGTTACCTTAGGTGCAGACATTAATAGGTTCCCAACCTAACAAACCCATTCTATAAAAACCGGTAAGAGAGAAATCTAGCTAGATTCACCGGGGCTGGGGTTAGAGGTTTCCTTTTTCCTCTTTACAAAAACCTGAGTACCCTCGGCCTCGCTTTCGTTTTCCACCACGGAGTAGGCGATGTGGGGGTCGTGCCGGACCACGCTACGGACCGAGGAAAGGGTGAGGGGCGCTCCAGGGCTAACCAGCACAGCGTCCTCTTCACCTTTCTTATTCACGAAAACTAAAACTCCTGGCGCTCCGTTTTTAGAGAAGGCAACTATCTTCATCTATCCCCGAAAACCTATTTTAGCAAAAACAAGTGAGTACCTTATAAAGATATGATACCACAAACGGATAAGAATAGGACTTTGCCATCAAACCCTAAAGGAATCCTTGAACATGTAAACCGACTGGAACATTGGCTTTCCTGGGGCTATGACGGTCTCTAAGGAAGCTATTATATACTTTCCGCTAACAGGGAGAAAGGCACGGGAAAAGTCTTTGGGGTTTTGGCCTTTGTCCGTTTCCTCCACGGCGAACTTGACCACTTGGAAAAGCTCTAGAGGGGGCCTGTCTTCGTTGAGTTCCCCGCTACCGCACTCAGGACAGACCTCCCACATGAAGGAAAACATCAAAGAAGATAGCTTAGAAAGTATCTCGGTGTTTTTGGCGTAGGCGAAGTTATAGTTGGGATGAGCGTTGTCGTCAACGAAAAATCTATAAATCTCGTTCTTTCCCTCAAGATAGCTAACAGGGTCGTTTATACCGAGAACGGCCCGGTATTTGTAGTCCTCCTCCTTATACTTGAAGTTCTTGAGGTCCCAATCCACCACCTCGGAAGAAGTGAAGTAGTTGGGAAGGTGGGACTCGGCGTTCCACCCGTAACCTCCCACGAACCTCTTGTATCCCTTCAAGGTACCTATCCTTATGTCCTCCTTGGTAGACAGGGTTTCAAGATCGGTTATGACCGCCGTGCCGTCCCTCTTTATTCCCAAAAGAAGTATGTTGTTTCCGGGATACCAAGAGTGTTGCCACACCTTTAAAGCGAAGGCCTTGTTGGACATGAACTTAGTCTGAATCCAGACCATCTTGTCGTCCGTGGGCTTCGCTTCGCTCTTTACCAAAAAGCTTTCCCCAAGGACCGACTTTAGAACCTCGTAGGACTTCTTTTCAAAGAAGCGGGACTTCCCGTTTACCGAAAAGGATATCCCGGGGTGAACACCCACCAGAGAAATAGCCCAATAGTTCGTCTGCCTAAATATCTGGTAAGTGAGAATCTTGTACTCTCCAAAAAGATCGAGGCGCTCGTTTCTTCCGTACAGGACCTTTATCTTGTTTCCCTCCCAAATCTCCTTTACAACCTTATCATCGCTGGTGCTAAGTTGGATTTCAATACCGGGAACAAAAAGCCCGGACCTCTCGTAGGACCTTATTCGGTCTATCCCACTCACATCTTTAGCGCTACCGATGTCAACTTGGAATGATAGATTGGGCTTTACACTAAACATACTTTCTAGAACATTTTATCACCAGATGGGGTGTTTATCAAACCGCTGTCTCTGGTTCCGGCTTATAGACGGAAAATGGGCAAGACTGGTTAAAGGGACAAGTTCTGCACGCCCTACCCGGGGAGGGAATGGGCTTGGCCCCGTCTAGAATCTCCATAATCCTCCTCTCGGCGAAGTGTATGTCTCCTATTACTTCCTTGCCTATCTTTATCTTGAATAGGTTAGCGTAGGCCGCTATTCCCTGGCTTCCGTAGGCGTTCTCGTAGGTGGAGGAAAACTGGGTCTTTCCGTTTCCGTACCCCTTGGGAAGAAGGAGCTTTATTATGTAGGTGTCCCTATTTCCACCTAGGGTTTCCCAATAGTAGTGAAGCTGAATGATATCGTCAGAATAAACGGTCTTGTAGGAGTTCTCAGACGAGGTGGTCTTCAAATCGTATATGGAGTCTTCATAGAGAAAATCTGGTATGACCACCCTCTGATAGTTTCCCATGTCCACAAAGTATTTGGTTTCAACCTTGGGATTTCCGTTTTTGGGAAGAAGGGAATACACCACTCGGGAAAAGGGGTCCTCCTTGTTTATCTCCCTAGCCTCGTCTATGGAGAGGCCTCGCATCAAGGGGCCGGAAACCTTCTCATGGACCTCAAGCCCCAAGGTCATGGCCTCGCTTTTAGGGTACTCTTTCTTTTGCACATACTCAAGATAGTAAAGGTATTCGCACCGCAGGACGGTCTTTACCTGCTTGGCAGAAATGGTAAGCTTGCTCTCCTTTTTCTCCTTTTCATCACTCATCCTTGACCTCCACGTTTATTATCCAACTTATCCAACAATATTTTGGCTTTTACCGTCTCAAAGGTTTTACCCAACATAGTGGAAAGGGCCTTCTTGGGAGAGAATATGTCAGAGAGAGGGATGCGGTCCTCAGAAAACCCTTCTTCTAGTAAACTCGTGTTCCAGTACTTTTTGAGACGGGATATGATTTCATCATACACCTCCTTCTTTCCTGATAAATGTACCTCAATGGAGCCGTCTCCCCCTATTTCGTACTCTATAGAGAGCCCACCAAAAAAGGAGGTTCCTACTTCTACCTCAATGTCGGTTATAATGCCGTACTTTTTGGGCACCTCCCTGGCCAAGCTGTGAACGATTTCCAAAACCTCAAACAGGTCGGCAATGTGGGCATCTATGTCTATGGCATCGTGGGTAAAGGCCACGGGCACGGCCCGGAGGCCTCTACGGAAAAACTCCACCGCCATCTCATACCCCGCCAGGGCCGCCACGGAGGAAGAGCTAGACTGGATGGGGTAATTTTGCGCCCTCCTTTCCCAATCCGGCTTGTCCTTTTGGACATCTATGTAGTCCCCAAAGATGGTCTGAACGTGGCCGTACTCTCTGGCGTAAGACCTATAGGCGATGATGTAGTCCTTAACCTTGGGAAACTGCTCAAAGAAGGAGTCAAAAATCCTTTGGGCTTCCACTACATCACCGCTAAGATACTCCATGGCGAAGCCAGATGGGGTCTGGCCGTAAACCAGGCTAAACGAAGCGCCCTTGGCGATTTTTCTCTGGTGGGAGGAAACCTGTTCAACGGGAATGCCGAATATTTTCGAGGCCACAAACTTGTGGAAGTCCAGGCCCTGGGCAAAGGCGTTGATGAGGTTCTCGTCTCCCGATATAGCGGCCAGAACTCGTAGCTCCATTTGAGAGTAGTCAAAGTGAACCCACACCCCCTCCTTACCCCAGCGGCTGGTGTAGTTTTTCCTAACGTCCGTCCCCGTGGGGATAGTGTGGAAAGCGGCACGCCAACGTTTGGTATCCGCCGCATTGACGTAAAACTCGTTGTAGAAATAGGTCTTGTCCCCCTGGGGGTCGCCTACAGGCCAAGTTATGTTTCTGTACCCCACCTCGGAGGCCCGATAAATGGACTTCTCCCCGTTCTTTCCCTCAAGGTAGGCGGTAATGACCTTTATGGCCTTTTTGTAGATTCGGAAGGATACCAAAAGTCGGGCGGCTTGGGCTAGCTCCTCACTCATCCGAGAAAGGCACTCTGGATAATCGTCAAGGCTTTCCCCAATGTAGTCGGAGAAAAGCTTATAAAGAGACTCTATGTATTTATCGTTCAGGCCATCGGCGATTTCCTTCCAAAGTCCCTCCATCTTGGCCTTTATGACCATCTCCTCGTCCTTCTTCCCCCTGGTTAAGAGGGGAAAGATTTCCGAATCCCACTTAGACACCCACTCCTTGGGAGAACCGAAAGCGTTTATTAGTTCAGAGAGGGCCTGGCTATCTGTGTTGGAGACCACAAACCTGACGTAGTTGGCCACCACAAGCTCCTTACAAGTGATGGCGGCGTGGAAGGTTCCGATGTGGGCCTTGGAAGAACTTGGATTAAACCACTTCTTGGACATCTCTTCGGCCCATTCCCAGGGAGGGGTGGATTCGTATTTACCTAGGTCTTCTTCAAGCTCCCTCTCATACTTTTCCTTCATGTATCTGATAAGTTCCTCCCTTCTCTGCTCTACCAAGCTGTAAAGGTCCGCCGGTGTGGGCGGAATGTAGGCAAGTTTAGAGGAAAGAAGCTCTTGATATTGCTTTTTGTACTGATCCATGGACTCTTCGCTTATTTTGTTCTCTTTCATGGCCTTAACGGACATCCGGTAGGCCCTTGAAAGCATTTCCTTGACCTCGGGTATGTCCTTTAAGGAGGTCTCTTTCAGCCTCCGCTCCACCACGGCCCTCTTCATCTTGGGAATGGAGATCATCTCGTAGTAGTACCGGGCGGCTATTCTCATAAACTCATCCTTGAGCCTTTCCGCCTGCTCAAGGTCATAGGCCACCCCGGCTAGATGCATGATAGTACCCAGGTCTTCCTGCTTTTGATATATCTCCCAAATCTCCTTTGGGTAGGCCTCCAGATAGAAGAGATATAGTTCATGCGTCCAGCGTATGTCCTGGGCGTTGTATTTAGCCAAAGTCTCTACAGGAATAGCCTTCCACCCCACCATGGGGTTTTTCGGGTCTTCTTGGGCAAAGCGTAGAATCCTTAAAACCTCCTCCCTGCTTAGAGAGGTAGAAGAGAGGGCCTTCTCAACTATAGAACGCTGAGCGCCACGAAGAAGGTCAGGGGAGGCTAGGAGGTAGGTGGAGAACTCCTGGAGGTTATTGTGAATGGCCTCCCCCATTTTCACATACTCGTAAACCTCGTCCGACCACTCGGGTATACCAAAGATGGAAGAGGAGGTCTTTTTAAGGCCCACCCTGTAGAAAAGCTCTGTCTGCATACTGAAGGCCTTGGTCATGGAAAAGACATCTCTAAAGGCTCTAACCTCTCCGAAAAACTGGAGGTAAACCCCAGCCTCAAAGGACTGGTTGTACACGATGACCTCTTTTCTCGTGTCCAAGTACTCCTTTAGCCTAAGGAGGAAGGCTAAGGCCCTATCCTCTTTTTTATCGGCATCTCTCAAGTCAAAGGAAACCTGAATCTCGTGGTTTCCCAGACCTACAAGGATAAGTTCACGCTCAAAGGAAAGATCGGATGAGGAGGTCTCAACGTCAAAGGAAACCTCTTCTAAACCCTCTATGAGCGAAAATCCCTCTTCAAAGTTATCCAGGGTAAAAACCCTATAGTCCAGCTTCCCCCGGGGGGTTGCGGGAATCTTTCCCTTTTTGGAGAAGTAGGAAAAGGAAACGGGTTCCCCTGAACCTACTAAGTTTTCTGGGATACTGTGCTCAAACTCAAGTACTGACTTTATGTCTGAAACAAAAGAGTGGTAGGCCGAGGAGCCCGTTCCTCCACGCCTCAATACGTAAGCCGGGTGGTTCACAGGAAAGAAGAAGGTGTTTCCATACTTCCAACCAAAGTAGGTCTTCTTGTAGTCAGAGATGCTGGACTTCTTAAAGGCCTCACCCGCCTCTTCCACCAGGGGTGCCAGGACGTGTTCACAGGCCACCTTGCCCAAGAGGACCACCTTCTCGGGAGAAATCTTTTTGAGAAGAGGAATGAGGTGGTTGGTAGAGCACAGGCGGGCCGCCTTATCGTCAGGAGGGGAGACTGGATTTCCCATCGAGAAAGGAGGGCACATGGCGGTATTCATGATGACATAGCTTTCCAGTCCAAGTTCCCTCAAAACCGACCGTAGGATTTGACCTGACCTCCCCACAAAGGGACGACCACTTAGAGCTTCCTCCTCCCCCGGGGCCTCGCCGATAAAGACCACCTTGTAAGGAGGATCGCCAAAAAACTCGTACCCCACTACCCGGTTCCGGTGGGGAAGTAGTGGGCAAGATTGACATACTTCGTCTCTATAAAGCTCAACAACCCGAAAAAACGGGCCATTGTCTTCCTCTAATACCTCTGTAACTTCCTGAGCACTTTTATCCCTGGCTTCTACGTTTCCCCTATCCTCTTTGGCTTCGTTTCCTATAGCCTCTGGAGGGACTTGATTTTCGAACACCTCTTCCACTTCTTCGTTACTATAGCCTTTGCCAAAGTTGACCACGTCCGCCGCCCCCTTTTAGGACTTGCCTTCCATGTCCTACTGCATGCCCTACTAATAGCATGGTACCTTTCCTATGCCTATTCGTCAAGGACAAAGCTATGGGGATGGAAAGGCGTTACAGGAATATGAGGCTAACGCCTACTCCATCCCCAACCTCGTGGAGAAGGGAAGCCGCTGAAATGAGGAAGTCCTTTAATGAGCTAGTAAAGCGCTCGTCAGGGCGAAACTTGACAGCAAGATTAAGGGAAGCTTCCACACCGGAACCATCCCCTGACGTAAACTCTGAGGTGACGTTACCGAAAATCCTATCCTCAGATGGGGAAAGGCTGTTGAGGAAGGACTCAGCCTTCTTAATGTACTCTTCGTGCTCTTTCTCAAGGGTGCCCTCCCACACCTCTTTGAACAACCGGTCCAGGGTTTTTAGCACCCTCTCAGAGAAGGAACTGAAGAATCCTTCCTCGTCTTCACCAACTTCACCCTCCATTTCCCGGGAAATGCGGGGCTCAATCCAGACTGTGCCTCCCCTCTTCACGGGTGAAGGGTCCAAAACGAGGTGGGAAGCGTAGCCGTAGTAGAAGAGAGCGGGAAGTAGTGGCAACAAGTAGGCGTGAAGGGAGTACATGGGGTTCAAGATTGGAGAAAGGTTCTTAAAACCACCCTCCCCTTTTACCCAGACCCCAAAGATAGCCGAATCATAAGCCGATCCGCCAGTCTCTTCGAGATTTTCCCTGATCTCCTTACTAAGTGGCCCAACGGGGTAGAGATAGACTTTAGAGGTAGCCTTTACCACCTTTTTCCCAAAAAAGCTTTCCCGCTGGATTGAGGTAGATTCCACAACCAGGATCTCAGGGATGAGAGAAAGAATCCTGGAAAAAGGGGTGTCGCCGGCCACGAATGAGACCTTGGAGAGCTTTTCTCTGAATTTTCCACCGT
>Ga0272447_1002085_pt1 | contig 11313 bp, 10 predicted proteins | sample YNPCB0133_FD_194589 | JGI IMG/M metagenome (GOLD analysis project Ga0272447, IMG submission 194589) | Hot spring microbial mat communities from Yellowstone National Park, WY, United States - YNP-CB-013-3 | ecosystem: Environmental > Aquatic > Thermal springs > Hot (42-90C) > Sediment | place...
GTCTCAGCAAAATCCTAATGCATGCCAGATGCACGAAGCCGATGTAGTTTTCAACCTTATACTCATAGCGCACCGCAATCGCTCAGCAACCAGCTGTTCAGGCGTTCAACCTTCCATCGCCGCTTGTATCGCCGCAACGACCGACCGTCCTGCGTTTTAGGAGCGGTGCGATTGCTACGATGTGGAGCGATCATCTCGATGCCACGCTTAGCCAGTATAGCATCCAACGAGTCAGAGTTTGTCGCCAATCAAGCGTTTGGGTTCATCCGCCACAAAATAAGCGTGGGCTCAACAAGCTGGGATTCATGCGGCGAAGCACTCGATACGTGAATGGCGATAGGAAGGCCAGGAATTGCCATGATCTTGCTCCCTTTGCCACGCTCACGACGGCGGTGCCCCCTTTTTGGCTGGCACAAACGTGCCGTCGATACTGCCAAGTCGATCTGACCACGTGTATACAAATCCTCCGCTAGAACGTTCAGAATCTGGACAAACACTGACCCAGGCTTGGAAGTATCGGTGACAGGTCGAGCTGGATGGATATCGACTCGGGATGTCAGCCCAAGCCGCGCCAGTGCGCATGACCCACAAAATGCCGTTCATTACCTCGCGCGGGTTGCAACGTGGCCGACCTCTGCCGTCAGCACGACGCGGAGGGATAGGGATAAGCGGTTCGATTAGACGCCATTGTTCGTCCGTTAAGTCCATCAGCGGTCACCTCTCTGCCAGGTGACCATGTTTTACCATTTTTGGGATGAGCTCTATAATGCGCGCCTACTTCTTTGGGATGTCCTGACCATGGCATCTGACAAGCAGGAGATCGAGTGGCAGTTCGACGCGCCTGACCTAAGCGTCGTGGCGACGTGGCTGCGCCGGCGCAGCGCAGAGGACGGTTGGCAGGTGCATGAAGAAGGGACGCGGGAGATCACAGATTCCTACTTTGATACGTCTGAGTGGCATCTCTTTCGCGCCGGCTATGTGTTGCGCGTGCGGTCAAGCCCTCGCTGTCCTACAGAGGTTACCTTAAAGTCGTTCGGCGTGCGCCAAGCCGGCCTGCGCAGTCGGCGTGAGATCAGCGAGTCGTTGACTGACGCGGCGGGTGACCATGCTGTCTCGGTGAGGCAGGTCACTGGTCCAGTTAAGCAGCATATTAGGACCATTGTGGGCCAAGGCCAGTGGCCTGGTCAGAAACTCTTTAGCGCGCATACTCGGCGCGTGAGCTTTGCACTATGCGCTGGACAAGTTCGCCTGGCTGAAATTGCGCTTGATGCGACCAGCATTCACGGCGCTGATCAATCTGATCCGACAACAACGCTGGCTCGGGTCGAGGTGGAAGCGTTGTCTCCCCAGACCACCGAAAACGTGGCGCGGTTTGTCGCTCAGATGCGCGCGGCCTGCGACCTGCGCCCCGCGACGCGCTCAAAGTTCGAGCTGGGTCTGCGCGCGCAGGGGATAAAGCCGAGCTTTGCGCCTAACCTCGGCAAACCCGCCAAGCCGGCCAAGGTCGGCGAGGACGAGGCAATAGCCACGCTGGCGTTTGCCGTCCTCCGTGAACACTTTGACCGTTGGCTCACTGTTGAGCCAGCAGTTCGCCTGGGAGAGGACGCCGAGGCCATCCACCGCGGGCGCGTCGCCATCCGCCGGCTGCGCAGCGCGCTGAGCCTGTTTCGCGCCTACCTGCCGGCCGAGGCCCAGCAGTACAGAGAGGAATGGGCGTGGGTTGCTGATTTGCTCGGCGCTGTGCGCGACCTGGACGTACAACGCGAGCAACTGCTTGGCTGGCAGGCCAGCCGCGCCTTTCCCTGGGCCGATGACCTTGCCGCAGCGGTCGAGTGGATTGCTCGCCAGCGCGCAAAAGCTCAGGCCGCTCTATTACGCGGATTGAACTCGGTGCGCTATCAGCGTTTCGCCCTCGCCTTCACACACTTCCTGCGGGCAGGTGAGGCAAAGACCAATGAAGACGGCGGCGCGCCAGTTCGCCAGGCGTTGCCTAAGCTCATCCGCAAACGACATGCCAAGCTGCGTCGCTTGGGCGACACACTTGGGCCTCGCTCCTCACTCGAGGACTATCATGCCCTGCGCATCCGTTGTAAGCGGCTGCGCTATGCGCTGGAGGCGGGAGAGCACCTGTTCGGCCGTAAGGTGCGCGCCTACCTGTCTCGTTGCATTGCGCTCCAGGATTTGCTCGGCGAGATCCAGGATGCGCATGTCGCTGCGCGCCAGGCGCGTGACTGGGCCATCAGCGCTAGGACGTCTCTGCCGCCGGCGACGGTGTTCGCCCTGGGCGCGTTTGCCCATCACTATATCCAGCGGGTGGATGCTTTGCTCGACCGCTTCCCTGAGCGGTATCGGAGTATAAAAGCATGGAAGTCGCTGCACAGTGCTATGACTGAGTGATGAAGATCCTCTACCTGATTCGGCACGCTAAGTCCAGTTGGGATGATCCGACCCTGGCCGATCACGACCGGCCACTCAACGAGCGGGGGAAGCGGGACGCCCCGAAGATGGGCGAACGCCTCGCTCAGCGGGGCGTCAAAGCTGATTTGATCATCTCCAGCTCGGCTGTGCGCGCCCTCACCACTGCCCAGACGATCGCTGAGAAGATCGGCTACGACCAGGCGCGCATCGTGGCCGATCGTCGCCTCTACGGAGCACAGGTGAGCGCTCTGCTCTATTTGATCCAGGAGTTAGACGACCAGCACGCGCGCGTCATGCTCTTTGGGCATAACCCAGAGTTCACCGATTTGGCCCGCTTCTTTGGCTGCGAGATAGACGAGCTACCGACTTGCGCCATCGTCGAAATGACCTTTGAGGTTGATCACTGGAGCGAAGTGATCAAGCAAAAGCCGGTCAAGGTTTGGATCAGCACCCCCAAGCAGCCTGAATGACTCTAACAGCGCTGTGACCGCGCTTACCCCGGGACGAGTGCTAGGCCGGCGATGTCTGGGCTGCCGAAGGCTGGCTTACCGGCGGACGAACGGCCATATAGGTGCATAAGCCGAGCGGGCCGGTCAACAGTGTGGCGAGCAACCAGGGCGTGCGCTGGTGGGCAGGCACGGCGCGCCGCCCCATGTCCGCTTGCACCAGCGCCAAGGCCACCACTTGGTTCAACGCGATGTCTAGCCACATGAAGCTCAGCCCCAAGTTGCGGCTCATCGTGTCGACCAGCTCGAGGAACGAACCACGCGGCAGGAAGAAGACCCCAATCAACAGCGTAGCGACGACAAGGGCCCACCACAACCCGCGCTGCTCCAGCCAGCGCGGCGTGGCGCGCTGGAAGCGGTCCACGGCTGGCCGGCGCGCCATGTAAATGCTCAGCGCGAGGATGCCCACCACGAACATCGGCACGACGTATAGCGGCCAGCGCATCCCCCGCCGCAGCGCATCCTCGATCACCAGCGCCGCCAGCGGTATCAGCAGGAGGCCAAAATAGTTGAACCCCCACAGAAACCAGTTATCGCGCAGCAGCGCGCTGGCGTCCTGCGTCGGCAGGCCAGGCCACGGCAGGTTGAGCGCGACCACGATGGCCAGACAACCGAAAAATAGAGCCCAATACCAGCGACTGAGAGGAGAACGCTCATCATTGGCCATAACACACCCCTATGCGCGTAAATCTACCGCCCGCAGATGAGAAGGGGCGCATTCACCAATAAGGGCAATCTTCTACACAAGCTGTGCTACCAACGGAGGCGGATCTTTTATATAGAGGGTGGGCGACGGCACTGCCGTCGTCTACCCAGGGCTCTGCCCTTAGCCGTGAATGCGCCCATGAGAAGGTCAGGCGCGTTTATCAGTAGGAGCAAAGGCCCTTTCCCCTCAACCAGTTAACATCTGTCCATGCTAGCGCAGCAAGGTATTTGAGCGGCTGCGCCCGCTACTAGCACTTTGGTTTGGCAGAAACGATCCTTCGCTGAGGCTCGGGATGACGATGACAACTTCCGCATGATGAAGGGGCTTGCTGCTGTCTATGAACGCACCCATGGTTGCATCCTGTCTATAGAGCGCAAAGCCGTCGCGGCGCCGTCGTGCGGAGTGGCCTTTGCTCAGAATGACGCTCACGCGCTTTTGGCTTTCGTGGCCGGCAGGATTCACGCTGCGCGGTCAACTAGCTTTCCACTTCCTCCACCGCCAGATCATCACGCTCGCCCTGGAAGCGGGTTTCGACCGCTTGCGCCGCGATGCCCTGCTCGCTCAGCCAGCGGGCGAAGGCGTTGTTGTAGCCGTGGGTGACCCACACGCGCTCGGCGCCGGTCTCGCGGGTCACGCGCACCAACGCCGGCCAGTCAGCATGGTCGGAGATGACAAAGCCGCGATCGACCGCGCGGCGACGGCGCGCGCCTCGAATCTGCATCCAGCCAGAGGCAAACGCTGAGCTGAAGTCGCCGAAGCGGCGCATCCACGCTGTGCCGTTGGCGGAGGGCGGCGCCAGGATCAGCGCATTTTTGAACGCGCGCGCGTCGTTCTCCTCGCCGACGTAGCGCGTCGGCGGCAGGCGGCGCTGCGTGCGATAGGCCTGATTGACGCTCTCCACTGCGCCGTGCGTGAAGATCGGCCCAATGCTGGGATCGAGACCGGCCAAGAGCCGCTGGGCCTTGCCCAACGCATAGCCAAACAGCACCGATGCGCGCCCCTGCGCAGCGTTCTGCGCCCACCAGGCGTTGATCTCGGCAAACACAGCGGCCTGCGATGGCCAGCGAAAGATCGGCAGGCCAAAGGTGGACTCGGTGACGAAGACATGACAGCGCACAACCTCAAAAGGCGTGCAGGTGGGGTCAGGCTCGGTTTTGTAATCGCCGGACACGACCCACACCTGGCCGCGGTGCTCGATGCGCACCTGGGCCGCGCCCAGGACGTGACCGGCCGGATGCAGCGAGACGCGCACCTCGCCGATGGTCACGGCCTCTCCATACGGCAGGCACTGGAGCGACGCGCCGGCGGAGGGGCTGCGACCAAGGCGCAAGCGCATCAACGGCTCGCTCTCTGCGCTTGCCAGATAGGACTGGCATCCCCAGCACAAGTGATCGGCGTGCGCGTGGGTGATCACAGCGCGCGAGACGGGCTGCCAGGGATCGATATAGAAGCCGCCGGCAGGGCAATATAGCCCTTCGGGCAAAAGCTGAAGCAGATCGTAGCTCAAGGCAGGTTCGCGTCCCTCGCAGCGCCAGGTTTGTGTCCAGGTTGCATTCACGGCGAGCCTTTGGTGGGCGATGGCCATGCCGTTGCCTAAGATGCAGTTGGCAGCCTACCAGCGGTTGCCCCCTGTTGGTGAATACAACCTGTATCGGCGTCGCATGTTACCATTACCCGGCATGGCAAAGCGGGTGGCCTACTTTGTCACCTGCATCGCGGACACGGTCTTCCCGGAGATCGGAGAGGCGGCGTTCGAGGTGCTCGCGCGCGCTGGGGTTACGCCCGAGTTTCCCCTAGGGCAGACGTGCTGTGGCCAGCCGGCGTTCAACGCCGGCTTCACCGACGAAGCGCGTCAGGTGGCCGAGCACTTCGTCGAGGTGTTCGCCGGCTACGAGGCCATCGTCACTCCCTCGGGGTCGTGCGCCTCGATGGTCAAGCACTATTACCCCGCCCTGTTTCGCGGTCACCCCCGCCAGGCCGACGCGCTGCACATCGCGGCGCGCACCTACGAGCTAACCGAATATCTGGTGGATGTGCTGGGGGTGCGTGACCTGGGTGTAGCGCTCCCTCGCCCAACCCGCGCCGCGATTCACGACGCATGTCACGGTTATCGCGGCCTGGGGATCGCGCGCCAGCCACGGCTGCTGCTGAGCCATGTGCGCAACTTAACGTTGGTGGAGATGGTTGGCCATGACCAATGCTGCGGCTTTGGCGGGCTATTCGCCATCAAGATGAGCGCGATCAGCGGCGCGATGCTGCGTGATAAGCTCGCTGCGATTCAGGATGCCGATTGCGACCTGGTCATCACCGGCGATGCCAGTTGCATGATGCACATCAACGGCGGCCTCTCGCGCGCCGGTTCCCCGAAGCGCGTCGTGCATATTGCCCAGGTGCTGGCCGGCGCCCTGAAATAAAGTCCGACCGACGCGAAACGATGAAAGCCGAGTCGTTTGAAAAAATCGTGGACCATGCCCTGGCCGACCGCCAGCTTCAGGTGGCGCTTGACCGTGGCACGACCCGCGGGGTGAATGCGCGTCTGCTGGCGATGAGCGAGACCACCGACGCCCAAGCCCTGCGCCATCAGGCGCGCCTGGCGCGCGAGCGCGCGCTGAATCAGTTGCCCGAGTTGCTGGAGCAACTGGAGCGCAACATCATCGCTAACGGCGGTCATGTGCTCTGGGCGCGCGACGCTGCCGAGTTGAACCAGCACGTCCTGACGATTTGCCGGCAGCATAACGTGCGTCGCGTCGTGAAAGGCAAAAGCATGGTCACCGAGGAAACCGCGCTCAACCATGCGCTGGAGCAGGAGGGAATTGACGTCGTCGAGAGCGACCTGGGCGAATACATCATCCAGTTGGCCGGCGAGACCCCCAGCCACATCGTCTTCCCCATGTTGCACAAGACGAAAGAGGCCACTGCCCAACTCTTGCACGACAAATTAGGGATGCCGCTCACCGATCAACCAGAGGCCATGACGCGCTTTGTGCGCGGCGTGATGCGCCAGAAATATCTCCAGGCGGATTTGGGGATCAGCGGCGTGAACTTTGCGATTGCCGAGACCGGCACGATCGCCACGGTAGAGAACGAGGGCAACAATCGGCTCTCGATCAGCGCGCCACCGGTCCACGTGGCCGTGATGGGGCTGGAGAAAGTGATCGCCACCTGGGAAGATTACGCCGTGCTGGTGCAGCTCCTCGCGCGCAGCGCCACGGGCCAGCGCATGACGGTCTATAACAACCTGATCAGCGGCCCGCGTCGGCCCGACGAGCCAGACGGGCCGGAAGCGTTCTACCTCATCATCCTGGACAACGGCCGTTCGCGCATCCTGGCCAGTGAATACGCGGAGAGCCTGGCGTGCATTCGCTGCGGCGCCTGCCTGAACGCTTGTCCGGTATATCAAAACATCGGTGGCCACGCCTATGGCTGGGTTTACCCAGGCCCGATCGGGTCCATCATTACGCCGCTGCTGCGCGGGCCGCTCACAGCGCCCAAGTTGCCCTACGCCAGCAGCCTGTGCGGCGCGTGCCAGGCTGCTTGTCCGGTGGAGATCAACATCCCCGATATGCTGCTTAAGCTGCGGCGCGACCTGGTGCAAGCTGGCGACCCAAGCCTGGGCTGGCGACTCGGGATGAAAGGATGGGCGGTGGCGTTCAAATCGCCGATGCTATATCGCCTGGGCGGGCGCATCGCCGGCTGGCTCACCCGCGTCCTGGCGCGGGGCAAAGGACACCTGCGCTGGCTGCCGCCGCCTTTCAACGGCTGGACTGCACACCGGGACTTTCCGGCCTTCGGCACGCCGAGCTTCCGCGAGCGCTATCTGCGGCGCTTCAAGGGTCAACCGCACGACAGCAAAAAACCATGAGCGCGAGAGAGGACATCCTCACTGGGCTGCGCGCTGCGCTTGCCCACAGCAAACCTTTCCCTGGCGCTGAGCCGGCTGCCTTCCAGGCCGTCACGCGCATAGACCCAGGCGAAGATCTAGTCGCGCGCTTTATCGCCGAGGTACAGCGCGTAAAAGGTGAGGTGCACACCGCAGCAAACGATGATGAGGCGCTGGATATTACGAAGGATTTGCTCACCAGCCATCACGTGCGGCGCGTAGTAATGTGGGATGAGGCGCATTTGCCGCTGCGCGGCGTATGGGCGCTCTTGGAACGGTTAGGGATCGAGCGCGTGTATGGCGACAACGCATCGGTCGCTGCCGCCGAAGCGGGCATCACTGGCGCGGACTGGGCGTTGGCCGCTACCGGCACGCTGGTGCTCTCCTCTGGCCCTGGCCGGCCACGCATGGCCTCTCTGCTCCCTCCTTTACACATCGCCCTGCTCACCGAAGACCGGATCATCCCTCGCTTAGAGGACTACGTAGCCGCGCAACGTGCGGCGCGCTTTGGTGTTTTTCGTCGTAGCAGCAACGTCACGCTAATCACCGGCAGCAGCCGCACCAGCGACATTGAGATGCATCCGGTGTTCGGCGTGCACGGGCCGCTTGCGCTGCACGTGGTGCTGATCAAAAACCTTGATTAACGCGCAACGCCGCCTCATCGTTCCTACTCACGAGGCGGGGAAGGCAATGCATTCACAATCCTTGTGAGGAGGCTAGGCATGGTGGACTACGCTCAACGCTATTGCATTGTCGGCGCCGGCACATCTGGGCTGGCCGCGGCCAAGAATCTCAAACAAATAGGGATTCCTTGTGATGTCTTTGAGAAGCTGGATGACGTGGGCGGCAATTGGTATTACGGCAAACCAGGCAGCAGCGTTTACAAATCCACTCACTTGATCTCATCCAAGCCCGGCACAGAATACACCGACTTCCCAATGCCAAAAGAGTATCCCGACTACCCCAGCCACTGGCAGGCCCATGAGTACATCAAAAGCTATGCCCGCCACTTTGGGCTATATGCGCTCATCACCTTCAACACCAGCGTGGAGCGCATCGTCCCCACCGACGAATCAGCGCGCAGTCCGCTGTGGGAAGTGACGCTGAGCACGGGCGAAACTCGCCGATATGGCGGTGTGATCATCGCCAACGGTCACAATTGGGATCCAAAATGGCCTGAATATCCCGGTGAGTTTGACGGGCTGATTTTGCACTCATCCCAGTATAAGACGCCCGATGTGCTGCGCGACAAGCGCGTGCTTGTCGTCGGTGCCGGCAATAGCGGTTGCGACATCGCAGTGGAGAGCGCACAAAACGCCGCTGTCACCTTTCACAGCATCCGTCGCGGCTATTACTTCAGCCCCAAATACACCTTTGGCAAGCCATCGGATCAGGTGAACGAACTCTTCCTCAAATTGCGCGTTCCGCTCACTCTGCAGCGCTGGGTTTATTCCCTCATCCTCAAGCTACTGATCGGTTTACCTCAGGACTATGGCTTGCCCAAACCTGACCATAAGTTCTTCGAGACCCATCCAATCGTCAACCAGCTTATCCTTTATTACGTAGGCCAGGGCGACATCAAAGTAAAGCCCGACGTGCAAGAGTTACGCGGCAAGCGCGTGCTGTTCAAGGATGGCAGCGAGGAAGAGATTGATGTGATTATCTACGCAACAGGCTTCAAGATCTCCTTTCCGTTTATAGACCAACGTTACTTGAACTGGCAAAACGGCAGGCCCAAGCTATATTGGCATATCTTTCACCCGCACTATGATAATCTTTTCGTCATCGGCCTGATCCAGCCAGATAGCGGGCAGTGGGGATTGGTGGATTATCAATCTCAAGCAGTGGCGCGCTTCATCTGCGCCCAGCGAAACAACCCAATGAAAGCCGAGATGATGCGCCGGCTAAAGGCCACTGCTGAGCAACCGCATAATCGCGGCATCAAGTATAAGGAATCTACACGGCACTACGTCGAGGTCGAGCACTTTAGCTATCGGGAGCACCTGAAGAAGTTGATTCGCCAGCTTGGTTGAACGCGGCAGACGAACGCACATCCATGAAGGGCAAACTCCTGCCATCTTGAGCGAAACGATCTGAACTCATACCATGACCAAGCACTAAAACAAACACTGAGATACTCCGCTGTGCTTGGCATCGCGGAGGAGCAGACGAGTGCCTAAGAATCGCTGGCAGGATCGCGTCGTCCATGCTTCGCCCTGCCCTCGCTGAGGGTGCGTTCACAACCGGGGACAGAACCTTGGGTGGGCGACGGCATTGCTGTCGCCCCAAAACAACTTTTGCCAGGTATCAACTCGCAAGCGGTCGCCCCCTATTGGTGAACGCACCCTCCTGCTGATAAACGCTAAATAACGTGAGTTCGGATTTATCTGCGCCTTCTGCCAATCGGCACTTAGGTCGCTCACGCCAAAGCACAAAAGTGCGGAGATATTTGCATAGACTATAGCTTTTGCGTCAATTAGTTCCTATAAAATTATCGAAAGTAGTGCCAACTCGTACGTGGTATGCCTGCACCTGGTATGGGTGGACAGGATCACTTGCTCAGACTCGCGTAAATCCGAACTGACGTTAAATATATATAATAGCCCTGACAATGGCATTTACCGTGAACGACCTTCGTGACCTGCTCGAGATCCTTCGGATGATGCCCGAATGGAAGGAGGCATTGCGCCGCGAGCTGTTGGGCGATGAACTCCTTGCGCTCCCCGGCTTGGTCCGTAAGCTGATGGCAGCCGTCGAGGAGATGAACAGGCGTCTCACCCGCGTCGAGCAGGATATTGCGGAGATGAACAGGCGCCTCACCCGCGTCGAGCAGGACGTTGAGGTGCTCAAGGCGGACGTTGAGGTGCTCAAGGCAGACGTTGGGGTGCTCAAGGCAGATGTTGGGGTGCTCAAGGCGGACGTTGGGGTGCTCAAGGCGGACGTTGGGGTGCTCAAGGCGGACGTTGAGGTGCTCAAGGCGGACGTTGAGGTGCTCAAGGCAGACGTTGGGGTGCTCAAGGCGGACGTCGAGGTGCTCAAGGCGGACGTGGGCGTGCTTAAGACCGACGTGGCAACGCTTAAAGGGGATTCGCTTGAGCGCAAATACCGCGAGCGCCCCTTTGTTTACTTCCGGCGCATCGTGCGCAAGTCTAAGGCATTGACCGATAGCGAGATCGAGGAGCTGCTGAGCCAGGCTCAGGCCAGCGGCGCGCTGAGCGAGGCCGACGTAGACGAGATCAGCCGCCTGGATGTGATCGTGTGTGGCCGGCGTATCACTGATGACAGCGTTGCTTATCTCGCTGTTGAGGTGTCCGCCAAAATAGACGACTACGACGTTGAGCGCGCTGTGCGGCGAGCGAAATTGCTGGAGAAGATTCCAGGTGTTGTCGCTATACCTGTAGTGGCTGGCGAGCAACTCGCCCCTGAGGGCAGGAGAGCACTCATGCAGACCACAGCCTGGGCCGTCGTCGACGGTTCGGCGATAGAGAGCACCTCGTCCGCGATATAGGCGGGCCACAATCTCAGCGGGCAGCGCATCAGCCCAGTGTTTTCATTATCTACACTATTGAGAGTTACCAAAGTTGGTTGACGGATAAACCGGCATGCCGAAAGAAACTCAGCAGCAGGTCATCGTAAACGGGCAAACCCATTGTCAATTCCACGTCGGATTTGCTCAGGTGTCCGGTTCTTTAGACGCTGTTTTGACAGTATTCCTCCGGGTTGAGATCCAGGGCGTATGGTGGCAGCCATTCAACGATAACTGAGTTGCCAGGTAATCTTGCACTCGTTTCGCCCGATGGGCC
>Ga0272447_1002088_pt1 | contig 11302 bp, 9 predicted proteins | sample YNPCB0133_FD_194589 | JGI IMG/M metagenome (GOLD analysis project Ga0272447, IMG submission 194589) | Hot spring microbial mat communities from Yellowstone National Park, WY, United States - YNP-CB-013-3 | ecosystem: Environmental > Aquatic > Thermal springs > Hot (42-90C) > Sediment | place...
AGGACCGCAAGCACGGGCGCACCGCCTACCGGGTCCTGTGGCCGCAGGGCAAGGGGAAGGGCAAGAACCGGAAGAAGCCCATTAGGCCCTCCCTGGAGCTCCTGGTGCGCTGGACCCTGGGGATCCGGGAGGCCCCGCCCCTTGAAGAGATGCCCACCAAGCGCGACCCCACGGACATCGCCGAGCTCTTCGCCCTCACCGACCTGGACCCCCAGGAGCGGCCCGACGCCATCCAGGCCCTGGCGGAGCGCATGGCCCACAACCTTGGGGACCTCCACTCGGTGAAGTTCTACATGCGAGTTCTCTGGCGGGTGGTGGAGGGCAAGGTCCCCGCCACCGCCGTCTACAACGCCTACCGGGCGGCCTACGTGGCCATCCGCACCAGGGAGTACGGCGAAGGCTCAGGCCAGCTGAGGCGGCCTGGCGCTCTGTTCGTCAGGATCCTCCATCAGACACCAGGGGTGAGGGAGGCGCTGCGGGCGGCCTAGATTGGGGCGGCTTGCGAGCTCTGGAGGCGGCTTCGAAGGCACTATGGAGGGGGAGGGGCTCTATCGGGAGCCTTTTGAAAGGCCTCATTAGGCCAAGCCATACGTCCTAGGGGGCTCTAAAAGCGCACGCTCCCCTTACCGGGCAGAGATCGCACTTGGGGGTACTCCTGCACCACTTCCAGCCTACGTAGAGAACCCCTTGGTGGACGCTCTTGAGCTCTTCTGGATCCAACCCCTCCTCCAACTCGCGAGCTAGCCGCGTTAAGAAGGGGTCCTTGTAAGGCTCCCCTCCTTTTCGGCTCTTCGACCGCCTCTTAGGGGGCTCCTCCCCCTTCAAGAACCTGTAGGCGACCCTCGCCACAGTGGAGTCCAGAGGGAAAGCCGGCTCCGAGAGGGCGTAGAGCTTGTAGGCCGACAGGACGTAGGGCCCGACGTACGGCAGCCTGGAGACCTCGCTCAACGTCGGCGGACCTTTAGAGAAGAGTCGGGCCGCCTCTATTAGGGCTCGCCCCCTTGCCTTAAGCCCGACCTCCGCCACCACGGCCTCTACGTCTTCCCTCCTGCCAGAGGCCAGCGCCTCGACGGAAGGAAACCGTTGTTTGAGCTCTGAAAAGACCCTTTTGACGGCCTCCCTAGTGGTCCTTACGAGCAGGACTTCCGCCACCAACTTCCAGAAGGGGCTTTCTTCTGCGTGCCACGGATGAGCGTCCTTCCAGTCTAAGACCAGTCTTCCGAACGCCCTCAGCGAAAGCGCGTCTTTATCGGACTGGACCTCCATTTAACGCCCTTTGCTCTCAGTGAACTCCTTCCAGTACCTTAGGGCGACCTTGACCTGGCTCTTCACGCTCGGGCTGAGGGCGCAGAAGGAGGGGGACTTTTTGAGTCTCAAGAAGAGTTCGTCTAGGTCTCCCTCCTCCCAAGCTCCCTCTACCCAACCCTCCCTCTCCGCTCTTTGCAACCTCGAAACCACGTCGCGAGCAGACTTCTTTTTGAGGCCCCTTTCGCTCTGGAGCCAGCGCAAGAACTCTTCTACTCGCTCATCGACCACGGCTAGCTCCCTTTTGCGACTAGGGGCTCCTCTAAGGCCTCCGGCCCCGTCCAGAGTCCTTTCTCTCGGAGGAACTCCTTTAAAGCTGAGGCCACCCTTCGCGCCAGCTCGGGAGGGACGGCGTTGCCGATCATCTGCTCCACCTCACTCTTGCTACCGACCCACTTCCAGCCCTTAGGGAAAGTCTGCACTCTCCCGCGCTCTTCCGTGGTGAGCGGGCGGAGGCCTTCGAAGGGGGGCACGGGGTCCGCTGGGTGTCCCGGGTACCCTTTGGGCACGGGGCGGTTCACGCCCCTGACTGTGGGAGCGGGCTCGTCTATGGAGTAAATTCCCCTCCGGTTGTAGTTTCTGGGGTGGCGGTAGTAGTACTCGATGTTCAGTTCCTCCCCCATGTACTCCCTCAAGGTCAGGGGACGGTCTTCCCTCATCTCCATTAAGTGAAGGGTCAAGAAGCCGTCGACTTCCCCTAGGACCCCGATAGAGAAGAACCTCTTTCGCCTCTGGGGGACCCCGTAGTAGGAGGCATCCAGCACTGCCTCGGTCACTCCGTAGCCCGCTTCTTTCAGGAGCGCTCGCGCCCTCTGGTAAGCCGAAGAGCGGGCGGTGCGGTCGACGTTCTCCATCACGTAGGCCAAGGGCCTAAGGGCCGCCACTATCCGGGCGAAGCTCTCCGTCAGGTCGGCTCTAGCGCCCTCCCTCCTAGGCCCGGCGTGGGAGAAGTCCTGGCAGGGCGGCCCGCCGATCACGACTTCCGCCTTGGGGACCCTCCGCCGGACCTCCCGCACCGCGACATCAGGTTCAGAAAGGTCCAAGAGGAGGTAGGGGTCTTTAAGGTTTGCTTGGTAGCACCTCAAAGCCGCCTCCCAGCTGTCCACGGCCAGCGCAAGGTCGTACCCCGCTTGCTTGAAGCCCGAAGACATTCCGCCGCATCCTGCGAAGAGGTCGACCGTCTTCATAACCCCTCAGCCCCCTTTGACGTATAGGGTAAGCCCCCTCCTCCTTGGCGTCAAGAGTTTGACGCCCAACTTGGGCCCTTTGGGAGGTTTTTTTACTTTTCCGTTAGCGTGAACAGCACGGCTTGGTCTAGCCTCCTTTCCGGAGCTAAGTACGAAAGGACCTCGTCCCCATTTGTGAATCGGAAGATCACTTTTTGGAGAACGTCTTCTCGGCCGAACCTCCCCTTTTTAAAGAGCTCACAATTCTTAACCGGGGTTCCGTCCTGGACCTGGGCCTTAGCCTCGGAAACGAACTTGTAAACCAGCTTTCCGTTCACTGAGAACTCCTTGTCGGTCTGCTTCTCTTTTTCATCCTCGTTAGCTACGTGCTCTTGGCTATTGGCGTTTGCGGTGTCCACTATTTCTACCAAGTCTTTTATTTGCAGAGCCTTCCCGTTGCTCAGCCTTTCAAGTCCTTCTTTGAACGCTAAGACCGCCTTCAGTAGCGCGCGCATTTTCCGCCCCCCCCTCAACGAGCGAAGCGGCATGGCCAAGACAGCGAGGTCGCTCCACACCAAGTAGTCGAACGCCCCTTCCTTAGGCAGTCGCGGGACTGCCCTTACCGAAACCGAGTCGCGCTCTACCTCTGACCACCACAGGGGGTTGAGCAAGAACGGGCGCTGGATGCCCTCCTTAGCCAGGAAAGCAACGAGGTTCGTAAAGGCGCGTTTGAGCCGCTCTTCATCTTTTGCTAAAGTTTTTGGGGAATCGCTTAATAGCTTTATGACCTTTTTAAGATCTTTGATACTAATCGCACCTTGACCTTGTATGATTCGATCTGACACTGCGTGCAGCGCTGAGACTAAAGCGGAGGAATAGTTCGCCCGTCTCACCACGATTTCTGGACCCCACTCGCTTTCGCCATCCCTTATAGTGGCGCTGTCGGGTACTACGGTTAGCTTCACTTCGAAGAAGAGGGAGCGTTCTACGTTGTCTTTCCTCTTGAAGAGTACGTCTGCCTTTAGGCCGGAAAGGTCGTTAGCAGGTTCAAAGGCGACCAGCAGCTCGTCGGATTTACTCGCAAGTGGCAAGACGGCGTTGGGTCCTCCGAAGACAGGCACTTGGGCTAGCTCGAAAACCGGCTCTGGTTCCCTAGCTCTCATCATGACGTAGTAGGGCGGGAACTCTTTGGCCTCTTCGCCGATGTAAAAGAGGAGCGCTACAGGGAACGCAGTAGGGAACCTGTTTTTGGTGAAAAACTCCCTTTTCTCGCGGTACCTTTCGACGTTTTGCCCCAGTCCGTACATCACCGTAGCTGCGTCCATCTTTTCACCTCCTGTCCCCGGCTTAGGACGGACTCCGCCTGCTAGGGCCAGACTCCTATGCAGCTTACCGGCAGATGATGAGAGGGCCCCCTTCGCCCGAAGGAGGTTTCCTATGGCCTGGGCTACCTAGGTTGCATACCTTTCCACCCCCGAGAGGCCCCTCTCCCCCCGCCTCTCCTTGCGGGGTTTATGCGGGGATCCCCGGGGATCCGCCGCAACTCCATGCGGGCCGGCCCCAGCTTCAGGCCCAGGAAGGGCCTTCCCCTGCGCGAAGGGGAACTTTCGCGAAGGTGGGGGACCTGCACCACCTCCGGACCTTCCCTGTACCATGGAAGCGTAGGCGTTATAGGAGGCGGTCCCGGTGAAGACCTTCGGGCTTTACGAAGAGGGGTTCTTGGCTGCCTGCACTATCAACGGTGGAGGTACTGGGGGAGGCAGCGGAAGCGGGGGAGGTAGTGGGCGAGGGGTGGGCACGGTGGGCACTACCTGGACCCGACGCACCTGGCAGGGCCACTCCCTCTACGACGTAACCTACGGGAACGGCCTCTTCGTGGCGGTGGGGGAAGACGGCATCATCCTCACCTCCCCGGACGGGGTGAGCTGGACCCTGCGCAACTCAGGGACGAGCAGGGACATCTACAGCGTGGCCTACGGCAACGGCCTCTTCGTGGCGGTGGGGGAGCGCGGCACCATCCTCACCTCTCCGGACGGGGTGAACTGGACGCAACGGGCCTCGGGTACGGACAACTTCCTCTCCAGCGTGACTTACGGGAATGGCCTCTTCGTAGCGGTGGGGAGCGGCGGCACCATCCTCACCTCCCAGGACGGGATGAGCTGGACGCAGCAGACCTCGGGGACGGACCACGACCTCTCCGGCGTGACCTACGGGAACGGCCTCTTCGTAGCGGTGGGGGTCTCTTACGATGGCGGCACTATCCTCGGTGTAGGCCTCCCGGTTCTCAGCCAGGCGGAGGAGGCGGTGGAGGGAGAAGGCCTTATCTCTCCGGACGGCACTATCCTCATCTCTCCGGACGGGGTGAACTGGACGGCGCAGACCTTGGGGGACTACGAACTCGACGACTTAACTTACGGGAACGGCCTCTTCGTGGCGGTGGGTGGCGACGGCACCATCCTCACCTCCCAGGACGGGATGAGCTGGACGAAGCGAAACTCGCCAACGAGCGACTGGCTCTCCAGCGTGACCTACGGGAATGGCCTCTTCGTGGCGGTGGGGGGCGGTGCCACTAGCAGCGTCATCCTCACCTCCCAGGACGGGATGAGCTGGACGCAGCAGACCTCGGGGACGGACCACGACCTCTCCGGCGTGACCTACGGGAACGGCCTCTTCGTGGCGGTGGGGCTAGGCGGCACCATCCTCACCTCCCAGGACGGGATGAGCTGGACGCAGCAGACCTCGGGGACGGACCACGACCTCTCCGGCGTGACCTACGGGAACGGCCTCTTCGTGGCGGTGGGGCTTGGCGGCACCATCCTCACCTCCCCGGACGGGGTGGACTGGACGGCGCAGACCTCAGGGACGGGGAACGACCTCAACGGCGTGACCTATGGGAACGGCCTCTTCGTGGCGGTGGGGCGCGGCATCCTCACCTCTCCGGACGGGGTGAACTGGACGCAACGGGCCTCGGGTACGGACAACTTCCTCTCCAGCGTGACCTACGGGAATGGCCTCTTCGTGGCGGTGGGGCTTGGCGTGGTGGTGAAGTTTGTCGTTGGCACCATCCTCACCTCTCCCGACGGGGTGACCTGGACGGCGCGGACCTGGGAGACGGACGATTCCCTCTCCAGCGTGACCCATGGGAACGGCACTTTCGTGGCGGTGGGGAGCGGCGGCACCATCCTCACCTCCCAGGACGGGATGAGCTGGACGCAGCAGACCTCGGGGACGGACCACGACCTCTCCGGCGTGACCTACGGGAACGGCCTCTTCGTAGCGGTGGGGTTTGGCGGCACCATCCTCACCTCCCCGGACGGGGTGGACTGGACGGCGCGGGCCTCGGGTACGGACAACTTCCTCTCCAGCGTGACCTACGGGAACGGCCTCTTCGTGGCGGTGGGGGAGCGCGGCACCATCGTCACCTCCCTGGACGGGGTAACCTGGACGGCGGGAGCCTTGCCGACGAGCAGAGGGTTCTGGGGCGTGGCCTACGGGGACGGCCTCTTCGTGGCGGTGGGGCAAGACGGCTACATCATCACCTCCCGGGACGGGATAACCTGGACGCGGCGGACCTCGCCTACGAAGGACTTCCTCAACGGCGTGGCCTACGGGAACGGCCTCTTCGTGGCGGTGGGGGGCGGCACCATCCTCACCTCCCCCTAAACCGGAGATCCCCACGCCCCTACCCCGCCCCATCGCCCATGGGGCGGGGTAGCTTTATCCGTGACCCGGCGGGAGAGGGTGCGCCGGCGGACTTGGCCAATATGCGGCCTTCAGGGTAAAGCGGAGGCATGACCCTGTGGTCCCCCGGATAACGCCTTGGGCGGCCGGCTCGGTTGCAGGAGCGTCACACCCGCACAAAAGCGCACTTTCGCGAAAACGGGGGACTTGCGGCCCCGGCGGAGGGGGTGTCCGGGAGGCCTCCTCTCCCTAGACGCTGAGCCACTTTGGGGTGTAATCGCTCAGCGCGTGTGAGCCTCGGGGACCGACTCCGGAAAGACGTATGAGGAATCGGTCCCCTGCTTTTTGTCCCAGCCTAGAGTCTCACATGGGCTCGTCCGGGTTCCCCCTTTCCTCCTCCTGGCCCACGGGCTTCCTAGGGGCCCCCCGTCCACCCCTTGGCACGCAGCTTCGCTGGTAAGGCAAGATAAGCGCGCGCCGACTTTATCGGCGCGCGCTCCTAGACGCATCTTTTCGCTGTGATATATGGCATAATGCTAAGGGAGGTGAGCGAGACGTGGGGACGCGGGTCAGGGTACACGCCTGGGTCACGCCCGCGGTACTCGCGGCCATCCGCGACCAGGCCCAGAGCGAGCGGACCAGCATCTCCGCCGTCGTGGCGCGGATTCTCGAGCGGGCGGTGATCCACGAGCAGCACGTGCCGAGCGTGAGCGAGGCCGCGGCCTTGGCGGTGGAGAGGGAAATCAGAAAGCAGATGGGGAGGCTGGCGAACCTGACTGCGAGGGCGGCGATCAGCGCGGAGGCGGCCAGGATCCTGTGCGCCACCCTCCTTGGCCACCAGGTAGGGGAGGAGCAGGCCCGACGGCTGGTTGATGCCGCATGGCGCCGCGCAGTGGAAAGGCTGAGGACGCCCCTGGAGGAGGCCGGTGTAGGTGGCGGTGGTGAAGGCTAACTACACGAGAGCGAAGCCTCGGGTCAAGGCCAGCGCCAGGTACTACTCCCACCGGCCCGCCGAGCGTGAACGCGGGAGGGCCTGGAGAGACGCCTACGACGGCGGCGGCGACATGACCAAGCGCGAGGTTTACGAGAGGCTGGACCGCTGGGGGGAGGGGTACTACTACCGCCTGGTGCTGAACCCCGGCGCCGGGCGGGAACACCGGGCCGAGACGATGGAGGACTGGGTGAGGCGGACGATGGAGCAGCTAGAGGAGCGGGGGATGGTCAGGGACTGGGTGGCCTGGACCCACGACGACCACTCGGCGCACGCTCACGCCCACGTGCTGGCGTGGTCCGACAGGCGATGGACGCGGGAGGACTTGGCAGAGGCGCGCGAGGCGGCGACGCGGGAGTGGGAGAGGGTTCGTGAGCTTGAAAGGGAGAGAGAGAGGGACGACTATCGGTGGGAAAGGGGCAGAGCGTGAGCGCACGGTTTTTCGGCGCGGCGGGGGGCACTGCCTAAAATCTCAGCGTGAGAACGAGAGCACGCGTCGCCGTCGTTTTGTCCGTGATCGTACCCGTCGCCTGGGCGGAGTTCGTGTGGCGGTGGACCGCCCACACGTCTCTGCTCGCCCCCATGCTCGACCTCAGGCTCCTCCTGGAGTTGGCCGCTGGCAGCGCGCGCCTGCGCCCGGAGGCCACCGCGATCTGGCTCGCCAGCCTCTCCTGGGTCCCGCTCGTCTTCGCCGCCGTCGTTCTGCGGTCCCCCTGGGGGGTCCTGGCGTCGGGGCTGCTCGGGTGGGCGTGGGCAACCGCATCCGTGTTCCACCTGGGCGTCAAGCCCGTGCTGGCCGCGACCCCCCTGCTGCTCCTGGCGGTCCTCGGGTTTCTCGGGGTTAAGGCCCTTAGGCCGAGGCCCCGGGGAGCGCGGTGGGCCTCCCCGGCCGAGCTGCCCGCGCCCGCGGAGGACGCGTCCGTCTTCCTTGGTTGGACCCGCGGGCGGTGGGGAGGGGCCCGGGAGGTGGCCGTCCCAGCCGCCAAAGAGGGGGTGAACGTTCTCGCCCTCCTGCGGACCGGAGGGGGGAAGTCTAGCCTCCTGGCCAGGCAACTTCTCGCGTGGCCCGGGGCGGCGGTCGTCCTGGACCCCAAAGGCGAGCTCTGGAAAAGGACTGCTGCTGTCCTCCACATGGAGGGGCGGCCCGTCTACTGCCTCCATCTGGGGGGGGACCGCACCCACGCCTGGGATCCGCTCGTCACCCAGCCCCAGGCGACGATCGAGGCCATCTGCAGCGACCCCGCCGAGTCCCCAGGCGACAGGTACTGGTCTCAGGCCGCCGCGCGGGAGTTCCGCAGGGTCTATGAGGCAACGCGCTGGGCTGGGGTCAACACTTGGGCGTTCCTCCATGAGGTTTCGCGACTGCCGCCGACCCGGGCGGCGGCGCGCCTCCAGGAGATCGGCCTGGACGTGGAGGCGGACTCGACCGAGTGGCGGTCCGCCTGGCAGACACTGGGCACCCGCCTGCAGGCGCTCCCGGAGGCCGTCGCCCTGCTCAGCGGCAGCGATTTCTCGGTTGCCGACCTCCGGGAGGCGCGAGGGGCGGTTTACATCGTCACGCCCCCCGCCCTGCTACGCCCGGCGGCGCCGATCCTGCGGGGGCTGTGGACGGCGCTCATGTATGACCTGCGTCAACGCGGCGATCCCGTTTTGGCCCTCCTGGACGAGGTGGGCGTGGTGAGCCCCCCCGATCTGCCCGGTTTGCTGGCCATGGCCAGGGGCTACCGCGTGAGCGTCGTAGCGGTGGCCCAAAGCCGTTCGCAGCTGCGCGCGGCGTACGGCGACCTGGCCCAGAGCATCGTCGACAATTGTAAAGCGATCATTGTAGGCGCCTCGGAGGACCTCGACACCTGCTCCTGGGTGTCCGAAAAGTGCGGCCAGGTGGAGGAGGAGGTGGTCACGACTTCCACGTCCCGCTACGACGAGACGCGCACTGTCACCCTGCGCCGGCGGCCGCTGATCAGCCCCGAGGAAGTTAGGATGCTGCCCAACGATTTGTGGATCGTGTTCCTGGCCGAGCGCCCCCCTGCGCTGGTCACGCGCTACACGTGGGGGCAGTTCGTCGAGCCCCCGCCGCCACCCGAGCCCCCGCTGCGAGGGCCGTTGCAAGCGATCTCCCTCAGGCCGGCAGGGCGGAGGCAGGCGCCCCGCCTCCTGGAGTAGCCGGCGGCGGCAGAACGACCGCCACACCACCCCGCGCCGCCAGAACCCCCCGCCCACCCGCCTGCCGGCCCGGGCCGCCTGATGCCTCCAGAAGGCGGAGGGGCCGGGAGCGCAGAGGGGGTAAGCGCGCCCCCGCTCACCGCTCAGCGCCCCGCTAAACGCCAGGCGCTTACCTTGAGCGCCCCCTGTAGCGATGAGCGCTCACAGCTGTGCTAGCCTCAGGCCATGGGACAACCCGAGGAACTCCTCTTCCCCGCCCTAGCCGCGAAGGCCCTGGGGGTCAGCCCGGCCACGCTGCGGCGCTACGCCCAGGCTTGGGAGAAGGCCTTCGGCCCCCTCCCCCGGGCCCCGGGAGGGGGAAGGCTGTGGCCACGCGCCGCCCTGGCCCGGCTGAAGGCGGCCCGGGAGCTGGCCCAGAGGGAGGGCCTGCCCCTGAAGGAGGCCCTCCTCCGGGTGGAGGGGGAGCTCCCTCCGGTGGCCACCGCCCGCCCCGAGGAGGAGGCCCTGGCCCTCCTCCGGGAGGTGGTGGCCAGGATGGAGGCCTTGGAGGGGGAGGTGCGGGCCCTGAAGGAGGAAAACGCCCGCCTGAGGGAGGCCCTCAGGGCCCTGGAGCCCCCAAGGAGGCGGCCCTGGTGGAAGTTCTGGGGGTGACCCCTACCGCCACACCTCTTTTCGGGGCTTCAAGAGGGCCATTTTTTGGAAAATCATCGGCGTTAGAAAGGCCAATAAGCGTCCCAGACGAAAGGAAGGGTAGGAGAGATAGGGGGTCTTTGTCCCCCTTTCCCCTTCCCACTCACCCCACCAGCAGGATACAGACCGGGCCACCCCGTCAAGGCCGAGCCCCTGCCGGGGGGGCCTCGCCGGCCTTGACGGGCCCCCGGCCCAGCCCGTAAAGGCTAGCCGAGGGTGAGTGGAAGGTTAGGTGAGCGGTTCGCGGGACCCCAAGGTAGGGGTGACCGCAGCGGTCTCGTGTGCTGCCGGTAAAATACCGCCAGGTGGGGACCCCCGGGTCCCCCCAAAAAAGAAAGAGCCCTCGGGAGGTAGCACCGAGGACCCTGCCCCCTCAGGCGGGTCCATCCTAGCACCTCCCGGAGGCGGGAGGCAAGAGGATGGCTTCACTGAAGACCAAGCTCAACAAGAAGCCCGTTTTCGGCGACCCGGCCCTCGAGCTGGTCTACCGGTCCTGGCAGCGGAACCGGGAGGGGGCCCCTGAGCTGGCCCTCAAGGTGGTGGAGGCCTACGCTCAGGCCCACAGGCTTTCGGTCCGGGACCTCCTGGCCCGCTTCGCCGAGGCGGAGGCCTGGGAGGCCTCCCAGGCCCCTCAGGCGGCCCCAGAGGCCCACGGAGGCCCCTCCGGGGAGGGGGCGGGTACTGCACCACCCCCCCTCGCTTCGGAGGCCGCTACGGCCCTTCAGAGGCCGGAGGAGGGGCCTTCCGCCAGCCACGTCCAGGACGCGATTCCCGGCGTGCAACAATCTATGGGAAATCCCCTAGGGGTGGATACCTCGGGACTACCTGTAGGGGGGGCTTTCTGTTATCCGGGGCTTCGGGAGATCACGAAGACCCGTTACCCAGTAGATTGTTGCACGCCGCCTCCGCCGGCCAGAAGTAGGCTCCAGGACTGGGTCTCTTGGGGCAGGGACTTGATTGAAAACACTCTAGAGGAGGCCCGCCGGTCCGGGGACGCCGAGAGGGCCGCCGCCCTCGAGGAGCTCCTGGCCCTCCTAGAGGCGAAGGGCCTCGCGGCCGGCCCCGTGAAGCTCTTCCTCCTCCTGGCCTACCTGGGCCGCCGCTACCTCCGGGAGAAGTGGGGCAGGAAGGCCTCTAGGACGGCCTCTCAGGTCGCCTTCCCCCTCCCTAACGACCTCTTGGCGGCCCACATCGGGGTAGACCGCGCGACCGTGTGGCGCTGGATGGAGCTCCTGAAGCAGGCCGGCCTGGCCGACGCCCGGCAACACCGGTCGTGGGCGGTCATAAACGAAAAGCCCGGCTTCTA
>Ga0272447_1002090_pt1 | contig 11298 bp, 14 predicted proteins | sample YNPCB0133_FD_194589 | JGI IMG/M metagenome (GOLD analysis project Ga0272447, IMG submission 194589) | Hot spring microbial mat communities from Yellowstone National Park, WY, United States - YNP-CB-013-3 | ecosystem: Environmental > Aquatic > Thermal springs > Hot (42-90C) > Sediment | place...
GGAAAAACTCAACTTTGTATAAATTGTTATCTTCAATATCTTTGATAATTTCTATAGCCGGATTTATGTCAAAAAGTATTTTGTTTATAATTAATCCCTCATTAGTTGCACCGCCTTTGACAAATTTTTCAAAATCTCTTTTTAGCTCCAAAAGCATCGATTCTTTTGTTTTGTATTTAGAATCCGCCCCCATCCGACCATCCTGAAGATTGTCTAAAAGAGTTCCAATAAATTGGTCTTCTAGCGTCAAAGGTTCCATCTCCATCCTTATCCCAATAAATCCATCCCTTATTGTCAGCTTCTCTAACCATCACATAGGTTAATACGCCCAGAGAAGCGGGGGGTGAGGATATGGTAGGTTTGTCTCTAAACAAAAGCGTTATTTGATTTCCGAAAGTTGAGTAATCCCTAATTAAGGAGTATTCCTTATGAGGCGTGTAGTACTCAACAACATCTATGTCGTAATAATTAGCCACAAAAAACTCTACTTCCTTTAAGCCGTCCTTCCTATCGTTGTTCTTCTTTAGCTTAACTTCTACTATGAAGTCTTTATCTTTATATTCAACTGGAAGCTCAAAAGCGCCTTCCTCCCACGCCTGGAAACTGGCCTCAGAAGATTTGACTACATGAACATCCTCGGCGTTGGGAACAAACTTTTTCTTGACAAGTTTAGTTGAAGATTCTTCTCTGGGTATGAGGTTTTTGGCCGTAGCGGCTATGTACTCTAAGGCACTTCTGTAGCTTCCTGTATCCATCTTATCGGGCAGTCCATATCCAAAGTAATCAGGTAAATCAAAGTCTACTAAAACAATGTTCATAGTATCAGATCCTGGAGCCCTGTAAAACCGCACAATAGGAAAATCTTCTCCTTCTCGTTTTATTTCAGCATAAACTCCAGGAGAGTAAAACTTTTGTAAAGCTTCTTCCTCGGTTTGTGGAGAATCAGGTTGAACTATGTAAGTAGTAGCCTCTAAAACAACTAATCCCATTGGATCTGCTAATTCTAAACGCAATAGTTGACTAGGTAGGAGTCTGCCAGATTTGAGTGCTTCTTCTACTCGTGGGTCTAAAAGACGAATGTTGTTAGCTAATTCTGGACAAGAAGTAATTAACCTTATATGGTATTTTTTTGAAGAAGAAATGCCTTCGAGTTTAATGCCCAAAACACTAGCCAAATCTGACTGAATTTTATAAGCACGAAGGCATTTAGACAAATACTTCCAAACTCCTTCGGTTTCTGAGAATGATTGTTTTGACCCACTCCAAATTAGATAGTTTACATATTCTTCGTTTTTTGAAAACCACTGCATATCTTCCAGCATCCTTTCGGCTACATAAAGAGCTTTATCAAGCTCCACTAGATCTTGACGAACAGATCTTCCGGATGGAGATAAAGTTGTAGTTTCTCTTTGTAGCGCATAAAAGAAAGCAGTTACTTTTTGCTGTTTGGTCCATTTATCAGGGGCTTCGTTATAGAAAGCCTCAGGTGCGGTTAAAGCGCAAGATGATAGAATTACCATACCAGCCAATAAAGCTAAAAATACTAGTATAAGCCTTAAAACTTTCACTTTACACCCCCCGTTCCTACTGGAAGAGAAAATCTATAACCGCCTCTTAATAGTTTGGATACAACATAATTTCTTCCTTTATTTTTGTAGTCTTCAATGATTTGTTTTTTGAGTGCCGCCACTCTTGGGTCTTCTACCCAAGAAAACGAAAATGGTTGTGGACAAAAGGCTCTTCCAGGATATAGTTTAGAAAGATATTTACTTTCTTTCACATCTATTTGATCTCCAACCTTAGTCAAAGCTCTTTCCCAAATCTCCTCAATTATCTTATCTCTTTCACTTAGCCAAGCTTGAGTTGCTTGATAACCACCAAGACCCGCCAACTCGAAGCGAGAAAGGAAAGAAATTGCCACAAATGCAGAGTCCCAACAATACTTCATGTTTACTGTCATTACATATAGTGGGTCAGAATAAATATGCGGCATAAGATCCTCAATTACCCAACTTCTTATTTCAGGAGCTATTTTTTCCCAAACCCTTTGATGTTTGGCTATTCTATCCTTATCAAGCCAAATAAGCCCCGCTGAATTACTTCTAAAATCTACAGAGCCTCCAGAATCCATATAAGAATAACCAAAAGCCGCCCAAATTAGATCATTCAAAACTGCCATATACGGGTGTAAAAGTTCCCAAAAATGACTTTCCCAAAGACCAGAATTCAATTCGGCCAAAATTTCCATATCTACATAAGTGGCAAAAGGTAGCCATTGCAGTGTTGGTTGAGCGTGAACCATTTCATGGGCTAAAATTAAAGGCTTACCTTGCAAACAATCATAAACCATAGCTTCTGGATGAATAAAGATGCGCCGTATGTAATCTCCATACATTCCTAAATAGACCATACCCCAAGGAGAAATGGGGCCAAAATAAAGTTCGTCAGGAACAAAGGATTCTGGACCATAAATTTGCGGAAAAGATAAAACTCTTTTTAGGGAAACAGATATTCCGGGAGCAATTTTTATTTCTTTTTCTAGCTCTTCTTTAGTAACATTTGGCGAGGATACTTTGAGATCTTTCAGATTTTCGTAAAGGAAAGAAGAAGCTGAGGTTAAATAATCTCTTATGTATTCTAAAAGATCATCAATATCTTCCTCGGAAAGCTTCTTAATTCCTCTTGCATCGTAATAAAGATATACCTTTTTCTCATTCTCTTCCTTTTCTCGATAATCTCGTAAATAAACTTTAACTTCTTTGCCATGAACAACTACAGATCTCCATAGCCCAGTTCCAACAATGTTAGGAATGCTGATCCAACCTGAAGCAACATTTCCGTATCCATCTACTATATCTGGAGGCCACATAGACCGTGTTTGAGTAAGAATGGTGAGGAATTCTCGCCTCATCTCAAGAGGATCGGATGGACCGGGACATTTCAGTTCTAGCTCCTTAAAATAATGCGGCATTCCTGCACGGGCCTGTAAGAAGATTATGAAAAGAAAAAAGAGTCCTAAAGCCCTTAAAGCCTTTGAAAAACTAATGATATTTTTCATGTCTTTTATTGTAGCACATCTTTCCAAGGAGTCAAGAGGGCTATATAACTTTCCCATAATATTCAAAATCGAGTTCTACGTTGTGCACAAATATTAGATCCAACTTTGATACTTCTCCATAGTCTTCAAAATCGTGTTTGACGATTTCTGGATATTTTTCAATCTCCTCTAAATTTGTCGGTTCAGAGTGAAGAAGATAGGAAATAGAAACGGCTGGAACTAAAGAAAATTTCATCTTGTACCCAAAATCTGTTGTCGTCAAAATTTTTGTGAATGACTCTACTTCTAAATTTTCCTTTTCGAAATCATAAACAATTAGAAAATAAACTGTTTCTTTTTCGCTAACAGGAATATTCAGAGAAATAAAAAATGTGTAAGTGTATTTGCGCAAACTTTCAAGGAATTCTTCTAATTCTTTGGAAATAGTAAATGAAAATTTATTTATGATAAGACCTATCTCTAGGGGTTTTTCTAGTGCCAAATCTTCAAAAATTCTTTTCAGTTCCGATATTTTTTTCATTGCCGTTCTCCTTTTCAAAACTATAAAACTTCCCCGTAATAATCAAAGTCAATATCAAAATCTTCAATAAGGTAATACAAAGAAAAATATATTTCGTTTTTGTTTAGGTCATTGAAAAGATGCTTATGCTTTTCTATCGCCCCCAAGGAAGCAATAGATAAGTTATAGGTTTCAAAATGAATACCAAAACCCGTATAGATAACAGGATATTTTGTGGGGTCATAGTCTCTTAAACCGTCTTCATGCTTATTTAGCTTAGAACTCCTATCTTCTGAAGAAAAATAATTTTTGTAAGATATTATAAATATGGCTTGTCTTCTATCGGAAATCCAGACTTCCAAAAAAGTTTCAAAAATAGAAATATCATCTACAACGATGTTGAAAAATTTTTCTATTTCTTTAGGTATAGAAAGACCAAACGAATTAACGATGAGGCCTTCTTCTAGTATACCCTCCAACACAAAGTCTTCCAGCCTTTTCTTTATTTCCGAAAGCTTTGGTTTCATTTCTTATTCCACCCCGGTTAAAGAACTTTCCCGTAATAAACAAAGTCAATTATAAAATCTTCCACATAAACTGAGAGTGTTCCTTCTTTTAGGGGGACATAGTAAAAGAGGTCAAAGAGTTCCTGATAAGTACATTTTTCTAGCGGTGCAAGAAGGTTTTGGAAATTATCTATTTTCTCGAAATAAACACAAATTTCCAAAACTTTTTTGCTTGGGTCTTTTACATAACTTATAGCACTTGTTTTATCTATAACTCCTGATTTTTTTGATAAATACTTTTCTTCTTCGTTGTAATAAACTGAAAAAAAGGCAACTTTATCCTTAACGTCAAGTGGTAGGTTCAGATGGAAGTTTATTGGGTATTTCTTTATTTCAAAGAATTTTTCTAAAATTTTTGGAACTTCAAATGAAAAATAATCAATTACAAGGCCCTCATCAACAATACCGCTTTGAACAAAGTTTTCAGTTATTTCTTTAAGTTCTTTTAATGTCATTTCTCTTCTCCCGCTATTGATACAGAACTATAAAATGTTCCCATAATAGTCAAAGTCAAATTTGAAGCGCTTTACTTCTAAGTAAAGCGAGATATATAATGAATCTTCTCTGTATTCTGTAAAAAGATTTCTGTTGGCTCTTATAATCCTTTTGGAATTGTCGGATAATTGTGAAATAAGAAAGTGCATATTGAAGTACAAAAAAGATCTTGGAAACTTTTTATATTTGACTTTCTCTATTTCTTCAAGATATTTCACAAGCTCTAAATATTTTTCAATTGACCTATTTTTGATATATTCTATAAAAAACTCTGCTTTTTCTTTTTTAGAAAGATACACATTCAACACTATGTGCATAATATATATGTCATTTGCGAACATGTAAAAAAAGTTTTCTATTTCTTCAGGTATAGAAAAATAAAAACGATTTACAATAAATCCCTCGTTGAGTATGCCATTTCTTACTAATTCTTCAAACTCTTTTTTTATCTTTGAGATTTCTACATTTATTGACATTTTCCTCCCTCTATAGATTTTTCACAAGATTTTCTCGTAATAACCAAAATCTATTGAAAATTCTTTTATAATTAAATCTACTAAAGCAAAGTTAGTTGACAATATTTGAGAATATACAAGATATTTTTTGCACTGCCCTAGATCTTTAAAAAAATCTGGGGGTGCTGGATGGGATGTAAATAATATTTCAACAAAAGGCTCATTTTGATTTACAAACATAAAATTAAGACCTTGTTTCTCTATGTTTTTTATTTCTACTTCTTTTCTTAGGTTTCCACCTGTTAAAGGTTCCTTGAAGTTATAAGAAACCGAAAAATGAGCACATTCATTATTAGAAAAGGGAAGAACTAGAATAAGAGAAAATCCGTAAATATAGCGGTGTACCTTACTTAGATAATTTTGCACTTCTTCTGGGATGTTCAAAGAAAAGCTTCTTATCACAAGTCCCCTTTCAAATACGGGGGAGTCGTTAACAAATTTCTCAAATTCTTGCTTTAGTTCTGAGATTTTTAGATTCATCTTATTTTCCCCACTTTCTTTTAACAACACTATTTCACACCAAGTGCTTGCAGTAAATAAAATCTATTGTGAAATTTTTTATGCAAATTTGCAAAGAAAAGTAACCTTGACCCACAAATTTCTTATTAAAAATGTGTTCGTAGTTTTTTATTACAGATAAAATGTCTGAAGATAATTTGCTATCATCAAAGAAAATGTTTACACCAAATTTACATTTTGTTAAATCTTCAGGAAAAACTTTATAATGGTCTTGGTCAATTTCATATATTTGTTGCATAAACTCTGTAAAACCGCCGGCATAATTTAAAAGAAAAACTGCACTCTCTGAATCAGAAATATTAAAATCTAAGAAAACTGTAACGTAAGAAATATTTTCTTTAACTATATCAAAAAATTTTTTTGCACCATCTGGTATATCAAATGAAAAGAATTTAATTATAAGACCATCTTCAATTATTCCATCTAAAAGATAACTTTCAAACTCTTTCTTTACTTCTTCAATGCCTCTAAATTTTTTTTCTATTTTTTTGATTTTTGTTTCCACCTTTTGTCCCCCTAGACATAAGACAAGTCCAAAATTTTATAAGAAACTTTTATATCTGTATTAAAACCAAAATCTCCATCTAAGCAATTTTCAATATTATATTTTTTCTCAAAATTTTCTATTTCTTCTTGTGATAATTTTTCGAAATTGAAGAACGCAAATACCTTAATTACACCAACTTTTCCTTCGTAGTAGCTAGTTTTAGTTACCGAAAATGAATCAAAGCTGTGCAAAGATGATTGATTTAGACCAATAAAAAATTTTTCCCCAACTTTTAAGTAAAGTTCAAAGGTTATAAATCTTATCAAACCATCCGTATCGTCAAAAAATTTCAAAAGATTTTCATCCACTATGAAATTCAAACGATCAATAATAATGTTGTAGGAAAACAATATATTATGATTTGCGTCTATTTTTTTCTTGTAGGTGTCCAAAGATTTTCTTAGCACTTCACCCCCTCTACAAGGAGGAGTATATACCACCGGCGACATGTTGTCAAGGCCCCCAAGCAACCAAATACAGAAAAATGAAGCTAGATTTCCGGCTTGACAAACCACTAACCTTGCGTTAGGATATCTTCTGGAGGTGTTGATTAGACATGGAGAGATGGAAGATAGCAGAAGGGGCGTTGCGTGCGGTAAAGGGGAACAGAGAGTTTGAGAACTCCGAAAGCATTATTAAAGCTCTCATTAGCAAAGGGCTTATTTCTAAAAGGCAAGCGGAAAAGGTTAGACTAGGTTCCTTGATAACTACTTTGTACTTTGATTATTCTGGTAAGAAGACTCTCAGATCGCTGAGTAAAAAGGAAAGGGAGATTTTGCGCAATTACTTCAAAAATATTAACAAATTAGGCGTTTACAATGTTGCAAGGGACAGCGTGTACGGTACAAATATTATTAACGAAGAGAGCCAAAATCGTTACGAAAAAATTCTAAAATTGTGGGGGTTTGATTTGAGCAATAGGTACACAGGGGAGTACATACAAAGCGCAATTGAAAAAGAAATTATCAAATTGCAGGCATCTAAGAAAACAAACTCTCAAGAAAAGTTTAAACATAAATTTTCCGAAGCTTCATTGAAAGGAATATTTTCAAATTACGCAAAAAGAAGTCTTAGTTGCGGAATCTCTTTGGATGTCGTTAAAATTGGCCTAGATAATCTTATCGATACTGCCTTTAGAAAAAAGATCACTAAAGAAGAAAAAGATGTTTTGATTAATCACATTCTTCAAGAAGTTATGAAAAAAAGCGCTTGAAGGTTATTAGCACTTCGGGTATTCTGGCCACTCGAAATCAAAAAATTTGTAATTCATTTCATCATATCTTTCTCTAGCTTCCACTTCAAATTTGTTGTCAAAATAATAGTGCTTTCCTTTGAAAAATTGTTTGAGAGATTCTAAAGCATAAAATATAAAAAACATTATTCCGTATTTTCTATATTGCAAAACATGAACATATTCGTGGGGAAAGTATTCCTTTGGATCAAATGAGCAACGTACAAAAATATTATTACCTAGTGTTTGTGCGGCGGCCCACTTTGGGAAAATATTTTTTGCAAGAATTATTCTAGTTCCGTCTGGACCATTAAACTCATAAACTCCTTTATATAGAAAATAGAAAACTTTGTGAAGCAGAAAATCTAACATGTTTTTATTATATCATTTGGGGGAAACTATTGCACCCCCCTTGACATTCAAGCCTTGCACCCTATAAGATAGTAACTGAAGAAGGCAGTAATGGAAATCCTAGATAAACTTGCCAAGCAAATGAGGATTGATAGAAATAGAATAGAATATTTTGAGATTGACGAAAGTAATAAATCTTTATACCTTGAGTATTATATTGGACATAATCAGGTAGTGGCATTTTGGAAGAAAAATCTTCAAAAAATAAAGTTAAACAATGAAGTTTATTACTTCGAAAAAGACTTTACCAAAAATTTATCAGATGGAAAGTTCTACCTTTTTGACATTTATAAGTATCCAAAAAGAGATATTCTTATTCCCTCTCTCTTGCAGGATGGAATAAATTTTTCTGGATACAAAGTTAAAGCAACTTTTATTGACGTACCTAGAAGGAGAGTCATGATAAGTGAAGAAGAAAATGAAAAATAAGCCTCCAAGCCTTATTGCCCGGAGGCTTATTTTTTCTTTTTGCTATTCTATATCAACAACGTACTTCGCCTTAGAGCCGAAAGTTCTTACTTCTTTTAGTCCAGCGGGACGAACAACGGCTTGACCATAATATAACTTATAATGCCTAGCAAAGCGATCTGCTTCCTGTTTGCTATTAAAGATTGGAGTATTAGGGTCAAGAGAACCAAAAGATTTAAGGAGAGAATTCCAGGACTTTAGTTTCTCTTCATCTTCTTTTTCCTTTTCTTTCTTGGGTTCCATGTCTTCAGACTCTACAGCTTGCACAACACTAGAGTCTGCAGAAAGAGTTTTTTGTTCATTTACATCTTCCAAAGACACATCCTTATTATCTTCTCTTTCCTTAGCTTCGTGCCCACCGCCAAATTCCTTGTGAAGTGTTTCTTTTGTTTTTTCAGAAAGTTCTTCATTTTCAAGATCACGCTTGGCTTCTTCTCTTTCTTCGTGGGTAGTAGATTTAGAATCTTTGGCGGCATCCAAAGCAATAGAAAGTATATGCCTTTCTAATTTGCTCAGCTTCTCTCCTCTTGCAACTTTAGACATTACTTCAGAGAGAGTGGGGAGCTTTTCCTCGGCTTTAGTTTCTACGTCAACATCCTCGTCCATTAGTTCGCTAATCAAAGACTTAACCTTTCCGTCCTTGACAACGCCCTGAGCCTGTTCTACCTTAGGTTCGTTGTGCTCGTTTTGCTTAGAAGTTTCATTTTCCTTTAGCTTTTCTAAGCGCAAGACAAGTTTAGCATCTCTGGTTACATCTACAAGGCTCTTGTGAATGGCTACATACTTATATTGCTCGTTTTCTACTTTAGGTTGATAAGCCTTGAGTTTTTGCCTTATTTCCTCAGTAAGAGGAACAATGACATAATCGCCGTCTTCTAAGGAATCTAGAATTGTTTCTAGTGAGCTTTTGGTTCTTGCTACATATAACATAGATTTTAACCCCCTCTTTTTTGCTTCTTTAACTGTTATACCATGCCTATTATAGTACATTCCAGCGCAAATTGCTTTTGCCTTTTTCTCTGGAGTGCCTTTTTTGATATAAGATTCTTTGCACTTTTCGTATTCTTTTGGCATATTTATATTTTAGCTTTAGTTATTTGAATATATCCATTCACCATATGGGTAAATATTAGTTACCAAAGGTAACGTTCCTTTACCATATACGCTCAAATATTCTCTTTGAAGTAGCCAATTAATAAATCTTTTCTTTTCTGTTGGTCTTTGAGCAACTGGAACAGCGCTAAAATCAACAAACAGGATTATGTTTGCGCTATTGTTGTTGACTATGTCATCCATGGTTTTAGGTTTTACAGAAAAGGCAGATTGGTTATCATAGTAAACTCTTTCTAGGAGTTTTTCTTCAAACTTGCTATACGCATACCAATCTCTCAAGTAGGGCTGTATATCCTTGTATGGAGTTTTTATAGTTGGTTCGGCGATTTTGTAATGATGATGATCGGCATCCCATACTACTACATGTTGGGGTTGGTGAGCAACCCACTTATATTTGACTAACCTACCAGTAAATAAGCTATTAGCGAGTTGGTTTTCCAATTCGGCCAATTGGTTCTGGAATGTTGTATAGGCCTCAAGAGGTTGGCCTGAAGCTTCATCGAATCCCAGCGGATAGAAAATGTTTATTACGGGCGCATAAGAAAGCAATTTGGCTAATGTGCCGTGGAATTTAACTTCAACATTGCCAGAAGTTACTTCTAGATAATCTATTTCAACTAAGTGATAGTATCTTTCTTGTCCCGCAGAAATAGTTTCAGAAACAACTACAGTTCCAGAAGGTCCTCCAATCTTTGTAGTAAAGGAAGCGTTAGAAGACGAAGAAAGGTTTCTTACAGTAAATCCTAGGATTGGAAATGGTAGATAAAGTTTATCTCCGGAATTAAGTTCATAAGAAAGAAGAGATAATTTTCTGTCAAAATACTTTAGTTTCACCCAACCGCCAAAAAATTCGTCGTTTAGTGGAGCATCTAAGGAGGCAAATAAGTTTTTTACCTTAGCAATAATTTCACTTTCCTGACCTCCTGGAAGAATGCTTAAAACTTCATTAACTGTGCTGTAAGGATAAGTTGTGGTTATAAGATTGGTAACAAGGGCGTTAAAAATGGCCTCTTTAAAGTTTAAGGATGTTACAGGAATTTTTTGACCCATTACCCAATAATCAACTTCTACAATTGATTCAGAATTATAAGGTAGGGATCCTTGTCCAAAATTCCAAGTTTCGGTAAAGAAACCATCTGTATTAAGTGGGTTGTAAAGATAGTATTGGTTTGGGTTATTGGGGTCGGCTATGTAGAGGTTAGGAAATCTAGGCACTAGGAAGTTGTCAGAAGAAATTGTAAAAATTGTAACTTCTAAGTTATAAGAAGGAATGGTATCAAGAAACTCATATCTAAGCCAATTTCCATAAAAATCCAACTCTTCATAATGGTTTGCATCTATAATTACGAAGCCATTTGGGTTGTATTCATCAAGGTAAACTTTTACACGGCTAGAAGTTGTGTTTTTTATACCTAAGCCATAAAAAATAAAGTTAAATCTCTTTTGATCTCTTGGTGCGGTAAAAATATATGTGTAAGCTTGTCCTACAAATCTGCTACTAAGCATATAGCCTACCCCCTACAAAATTAAACATAGATATCTCCTAAATTTATTTTAAATGATTTAGCTTCACAAATCTTCTTTCTTGAGGGTATTGTTTTAACAATCACTTCTTTTAAATCAACTAGATCTGGATGGGTACTTTTGACATTAATAATAAAGTAGTAATACTTTACGTTGTACATAATTCTAACTACGTAAAAGTTTGGTTTTGGCTCTATTAGGTCATTCGGTGTTATTTGAAATTCTCCATAACCAAACTCGTTCAAATAAAATTCGGCAATAACAGAAGGTAAATAAACAGACATTGAATCTTGAACATAATAAATATCTGTTGGATAAGGAAATACAACAACTCTAGCAAAGGGAGTTGTTT
>Ga0272447_1002091_pt1 | contig 11290 bp, 9 predicted proteins | sample YNPCB0133_FD_194589 | JGI IMG/M metagenome (GOLD analysis project Ga0272447, IMG submission 194589) | Hot spring microbial mat communities from Yellowstone National Park, WY, United States - YNP-CB-013-3 | ecosystem: Environmental > Aquatic > Thermal springs > Hot (42-90C) > Sediment | place...
GGGCCTAGGCCCCGTCAGCTACAGGTTCCTCACGAAGTATCTTGAAAGGCTTGGGGAGGGCCTATACCTCCTCGTCGAGCCCACAGGCAGCAAGCATCTCTACAGCTACCATCCCCCGCCGCCGGAATACCTGCCGGTAGCGCTGCTCGGTCAGGCCTTCAACGCAGGGGGCTCATACCTGAGGGCGGAGGTCGAAGGGCTGCCTGACCCGTTCCTCCAAATATTCACCTGTTACTTCGAAATAGAGGACCGCATCATAACCTACACGTTCGCCACAAGGCCTAAACGGATACAGGTAAAGGACGGGATATACCTCGACAAGGAGTCAGGCGCCGGTATAGTGGTATACTGAAGGCTTGGAAACGTTTTTACTCCCAAACCTAAGGCATACATGTAGATGGGTGAAAAACAGAGCAGAAAGAAGGTTCTCAAAATAATCTCACGTATAGATGCGTCAGCGTTTGATATCCAGGACTTCGCCATACAGGTCAGGGCCTCGTCGCTGGGGGAGCTGTTGGAGGACGCGGCCAAGGCCGACGAAGCAATAATCTACTCCGATAATAATGAGCTGGCTAGGCTTCTATGGGAGAGGATTGGAAACGCCGACGTATCAGAAGTGCCGCCGCAGATAGGTGAGGAGCTGTTCTACTTCGTGGGTCTGAGGAGACAGGGTGAGAACCAAGCAAAAGTTAAGGACTTGGTTGTCTATAGATGTGTGGTGTCTAAGGGAATATGGCTTGGATATTAGTTTGGTTATCGGGGGAGAGTTAATGAGCTTAGCTCGAATACCAATACCTCATTGCAGGGCGACAATTGATGGAAAAGCCGTTATTACCGTAAGCTACAACTGGTCAAGCACGGCGGAAAGCAGAAACGACGAGAACACAATCATAGTAGTGGATCTAGGAAAGCTATCGCTTACGGAAGCAACGATAAGCTACACAAGGGTATTTGCAAAAATATTTATGGTAATGCGAGCCCCAACGTAAAAATTTATAAGCTTTTCCAATGTATGACAAGCATAATCTATGTCGTGGCAGTTTGAAAAGGGTACGGGGAATGGAGATATTGACAAAGGGTTGAAGGGCAACAGAGCTTATTTAGTTGCATGTTTTCAAGATGGAGGTGACGCACATGATGGTAGATAAAATCTTAAGGGAAGGTAACATTATAGAGGGACCTTTCTGGCCAGAACGAATTAAAGTAATTTCTTATAGAAATGTTGGCGTCTCTGTAGAGATATATGGTGTTGGCTTGGATTCGGGACGCTTCTATCCTTGCATACTAACACAATCTGATCTTGATAAGATAAGATGGGCTGAAATTAAAGTGAGGGATTTCGCTGGTTGCGGAGAATGCTTCTTCTTAGTAATTGAAGGAAGAAGAATTCGTCTAGCTCATCAATTTGACCCCCTCTATGCTGTTAATGTCTCTCAAATAGACCCACTACCACATCAAATTGACGCGGTATACTTTCAAATTCTTAAGCAACCGAGGATCAGGTTTCTTTTAGCCGATGACCCCGGAGCTGGAAAAACCATTATGGCCGGCCTTTTACTCAAAGAATTGAAGCAAAGGGGTCTTGTTAACAGGGTTCTAATAGTGATTCCAGGTCATTTAAAGGACCAGTGGATTAGAGAAATGAAGGAAAAGTTTGGCGAGACTTTTAAAGTTATAGATAGGGCTGTAATGGAGGCATCTTGGGGCAGGAATGTTTGGCTTGAAGAGAATCAAGCCATAACCTCTATGGACTTCGCCAAACAGGAAGATGTGATGTTAAGCTTAGCCGAAGCTACATGGGATTTAGTTATAGTTGATGAAGCTCATAAACTAGCAGCATACGAATACGGCTCAGGAAAAATAACAAAGACGCAGAGATATAAGCTGGGAGAGCTTTTATCTAAGAATTCCAATTATCTTTTGTTTCTTACAGCAACACCGCATAGGGGTGACCCAAGCAACTTTAGGCTCTTCCTAGAACTACTCGAACCAGGCTTCTTCGCAACAAATGAAATACTTATGGAGTCAATAAGAAATAGGGAAAATCCTCTGTTTTTAAGAAGATTAAAGGAAGACCTGAAAACATTTGATGGTACACCTATATTTCCACCCAGAAAAGTAAAAACCGTTAAATACAGACTAAGCGATGATGAAAAAAGGCTTTATAACGCTGTAACAGAATATGTGGAAAAATACTATAACAAAGCTTTGGAGATCCAGGAAGAGAAGAGAAGAAGGAATATAGCTTTCGCCTTATTAATTCTTCAGAGACGTTTAGCTTCAAGTGTCAGGGCAGTTAGAAAATCCCTGGAAAGAAGAAAGAGTAGGCTAGAAGAATTGCTGAAGCGAGGGGAACTAATTCAGGAAATTGGCTATGTAAGCGAAGAAGTTCTTGAAGACCTGCCGGAAATGGAAAGGTGGGAAAAGGAGGAGGAGCTTTTAGGGAAGTTAACATCCTCAACCACACTTGAAGAGTTAAAAGAGGAAATAGATAAACTTGAGGAGCTTATCCGTTTGGCTAGAGAGGTTGAGAAGAAGGAGATAGAGACAAAGCTCAATGAGTTGAGAAACGTCATGGATGTTGAAAAGCTTAGAGAAAGGAGGGAAAAGTTATTAATATTCACCGAATCTAAGGACACTCTTGATTATCTTGTTGAAAAGATCCGTGAATGGGGATTCAATGTGTCTTACATCCATGGTGGAATGAATCTTGATAAGAGGATACAGGCGGAGCATGAGTTTAGGGAGAAAGCGCAGATAATGGTTTCTACAGAAGCTGGTGGGGAAGGCATTAACCTCCAATTCTGCTGGCTTATGGTTAACTACGACATTCCATGGAACCCAAACAGGCTTGAGCAGAGAATGGGTAGAATACATAGATATGGGCAGCAATACGAAGTTCACATCTACAACCTAGTAGCCATCGATACGAAGGAGGGGAAGATTCTTGAGAAGCTCTTAACTAAGCTTGAGATTATAGGACAGCAGTTGGGTAAAGTTTTCGATGTTATCGGTGACGTAATTTCTGCCTATTTACCAAGTGGAAAAACTCTCCAAGACCTAATAATTGAAGCGATCACTAATAAAAGATCCCTTGAAGAAATACTTCAAGAATTTGAGAGGGTTCCCGATGAAGAAGCTATAAAGAGAGCTAAAGAAGCAGCTCTAGAAGGCTTGGCAACAAGATACATAGACTTCAGCAGGATTCTAGGCGAGATGAGGGTTGCTAAAGAAAATAGGTTAGTGCCCGAATATATAGAAAAGTTCTTTTTAAAAGCTGCTGAAAAACTTGGGATGAAAGTTGATTTGAGAAAAGATGGTTTCTGGAAAATAGCAAGTGTACCGTACGAAGTTAGAAATTTACCCTATGATTTTAAGATAAGGTACGGGGTTGTCTTCAAAGAATACGGAAAGTTCTCTTTCGATAAGGAGAAGGCTTTCAAGGGTCAAGCGGAGTTTATAGCCCCAGGGCACCCCCTCCTAGAGGCAGTCGTAGAGAAGATCTTTGAAAAGTATAGTGTGGAAGTTGAAAGGGGAGCTACATTTATTGATCCATCAGGAATGATGGATGGATTTATTTGGTTCTTGGAGGGGCAGATAAACGATGGAAGCGGGCAAACTGCAGGAAGAAGAATATTCGCATTGTACCAAGATATTCAAACCAACAATATTAAACAAGCGTCACCATCAATACTTTGGGATTTAAAGCCAGCTAATCCTACTTCACTTGAAATCGTAAATCTTCCTGTACCAAATGATGACGCCATAATAGCCTTTTCCGTGGAAAATGTGCTAACAAAATACCTCGATGAAATAAAAAGGCAGAGGGAACATGACGCTGAGATAAAGAGAAAGTATGGCTTAAGGTCGCTCCAAGAGCTTATATTACGTTCTGAAGAGAAGCTAATTGAATATGAAACAAAGAGAGCTAAGGGAATAGAAATCCCAGAGGCTGTTATGCAAGCAGAAAGAAGAAGGAAAGAGGATTTTGAGAGAAAGAAAGCTGAACTTGAAAAGAGAATAATAGCCGAAACGAATCTTCTGCTTTCACCTCCAAAAATCCTAGGGATGGTTAGAGTTATTCCCCAACCACCAGTAGAAGATGAGTTGAAGGAAGATTTAGAGATTGAAAAGATAGGAATGCAGATAGCGATGAGTTTTGAGTTTTCTCAAGGAAGGAATCCAGAGGATGTTTCGCTTCAAAACCTTGGGTTTGATATAAGGTCTAGAGCTCCAGATGGAAGGTATAGGTATATTGAAGTTAAAGCAAGAGTAAGGGAGGGCAAAATAGCTTTAACGCCAAATGAATGGTTAATGGCTCATAGGTTGAAAGATGAATATTGGCTCTATGTTGTTGTTAATGTAGCAACTAAACCAGAACTTTACACGATTCAGAATCCTGCATCTAAGCTGAAACCAAGCGAGGAGGTAGAAATTGTTCGTTATATAGTTGATAAAGATGACTGGAAGCATGCTGCAAAAAATGAGTTTATAGGTGAAGCAATATGAAAACGGTTGATAATGATAAAAGGCTTATTGAAATTGATTTCCCACTGAAAGAAGTAAGTGAAGAATCTGTTAAAGAGAAGAACATTAGGCATGGACATATTTCTACACTTCATATTTGGTGGGCGAGACGCCCATTAGCTGCATCGAGAGCAACAACTTATGCTGCATTAGTTCCTGCGCCGAGGCATGAAAAAGAATTAAAGGAGAAACTTAAGTTCATTGCTGAACTTTCTAAATGGGAGAACTCTCTGAACGAGAAGCTGATTGAAAAGGCAAGAAAAGACATCAGAGAGTTCTTCGGTGGTAAGGCTCCTAAGGTTTTGGATTGCTTTGCCGGTGGTGGCTCTATTCCTTTAGAGGCTTTAAGGCTTGGCTGTGAAACGTATGCTTTGGAGTATAATCCTGTCGCAGTTTTAATTCTTAAAGCTGTTTTAGAATATCCACAAGAATATGGAAAAAAGCTTGTTAAAGGTGTTGAAAACTGGGGTCAATGGGTATACGAAGAAGCAAAAAAGGAGATTGGAAAGTTCTATCCAGAGGAAACAAATTCAACACAAAAAGCATTGTCTGATGAAGGGGGAGAAAAATACGTTCCTGTAGGCTATATTTGGGCGAGAACGATTAGATGTCCGAATCCATCATGTCAAACTGAAATACCGTTGATGAGACAGTTTTGGCTTGCGAGAAAGAAGGACAGAAAAATAGCATTAAAAATGATCGTTGATAAAGAAAAGAAAAAAATAGATTTTAAGATAGTCCAAGGAAAGGACATAGATTTTGATCCTTCAAAAGGAACTGTAAGGAAAGCAACGGTTCTTTGTCCAATATGCAATACCGGGATAGATAACGAAACCATTAAGAGATATGCAAGGGAAGGTAAAATATCTCATAGGTTAATGGCATTAGTTTTGCGAAGGCGTGGAGGAAAAGGTAAGACTTATACTCTTCCAACACAGAAGGATACTGGCCTTATTCAAATAGCTGATAACGAAATAGAAAAAGAAGATATTAACGCTATTCTACCAAATGAAGAGATACCTTACATCCTTGCAAATAGTAGTTTAAGGTTTAGACATTATAATTATGAGTCATGGGATAAACTTTTTAACTCTCGAGAAAAGCTCGCCTTAGCAACGTTTCTCAAAAACATATTGAAAATTGAAAAAATATCAACTTTAGATCATGATGAACTGAAGGCTGTGATAACTTATCTTAGTCTTTTATTCGACAACATGCTTACATCCTGTAATACGATATGCAGATGGGAAAGTACAAGAGAATTGATTGCTGATCCTTTCTCACGACATGCTTTACAAATGACATGGGATTATGCAGAGTCAAATCCCTTTAGCTATTCTTCCGGAAGCTGGTTAAGTTATCTTAAATATATCTTAAAAGTTATTGATCATTGTTCTAAAATTAATGCAAATAAAAATATTGTTCAATGCTATTTTGGTACAGCTACGAGATTACCTTTTCCTAATGAGTTCTTCGATGCTGTGATTACAGATCCCCCTTACTATGATAATGTTAACTATGGTGAACTTTCAGACTTTTTTTATGTGTGGCTCAAAAGAATACTATGTGATTTTTATCCAGAATTGTTTTCAACACCCTTGACTCCTAAGTCACAAGAAATCGTTATGAATCCTATAACACATGAAAATAAGGAAAAGGCAAGAAAATTCTTCGAAGAAATGATTACCCAATCCTTCAGTGAAATTTATAGAGTTTTAAAACCCGAAGGCATTGCTGTGATAGTATTCGCCTATAAATCAACAGACGCATGGGAAAGTATTATTCATGGGCTTCTCAAATCTGGACTTACTCTTACAGCTTCTTGGCCTATTCATACTGAAATGAAGGAAAGATTAAGAGCTCAGGAAAGTGCTGCTTTAGCTTCTTCTGTTTACATGGTTTGTAGAAAGCGGGCTAAAGAAGGAGTTGCCTACTTTAATGAAATAAAGGAGAAAATTGAGCAAAGAGTTAAGGTAAAACTTACACAATTCGAAAAACAAGGGATAAAAGGTGCCGATTTTTTTGTTAGCGCTATTGGTCCTGCTATTGAAGTTTTTGGTCGATACTCAAAAGTAGAAAAGCTTTCTGGCGAAGAAGTTTCTGTCAAAGAGCTTTTAGAGTATGTTAGAAAAGTTGTTAGCGAATTTGCACTTGAAAGAGTGCTGAAAAGAGCTGATCTGGGAGGAGCTGATGCTCAAACAAGGTTTTACCTTCTATGGAGATGGACTTTTGGAAACGCAAAAGTTCATTTTGACGAGGCAATAAAGCTTTCAAGACCTTTGGGAGTTGAGTTAACAGATCTATGGGATAAAGGAGGATTAGTAAAGAAAGAGAAAGAATTTGTCAAAGTGCTTAATCCAAAAGAAAGAGCTCAAGATCAAGCATTTCTAAAGAAAACAAAGTTCACATCAATGATCGACGCTCTACACTATGTGTTAATCTTATGGGAAAGAGGGGAGAAGGAAAAGATAAAAGAAATTCTAAGCGAAACTGGTTATGCGCGAAATGAGATATTCTGGCAAACAGCCCAAGCTTTATCGGAAATCCTGCCTGAGGGCGATAAAGAAAAACAGCTAATTCAGGGATTTCTGTATGGAAAGGAAGAGTATATTAGGGAAGCTCGTGAAAGAAAAACGTTGCTGGATTTTATAGGTGGTGAGTCTTGAAGCCTTGGTGGCAGGTTGCTGTCCCACATAGGGATATTCGAGAAGGAAGGATAGGTGACTTTGCAGCGGATTTGAGAAGCATTATAAAAGGTGAAGCTTCAGTAGAATACATTGATCCAGAGACTTTCTTTAAGAGAACACATCTTACGAAAGGTCTTGAAAATATAGTAAGAGACGTTCTTGTCACGCTATCTAGGGAAGGTGAGAAAGGAAAGGTTATTCAAATACAAACGCCGTTTGGTGGTGGAAAAACCCATGCGCTTATTTATCTATATCATCTTTTCAAGCATGGTGATAGAGTTATACACGTACCTGAAATAGAGAAGATTTTAAGTAAGGTTGGCTTGAAAAACGTACCAAAAGTTAAGGTTGCCGTTTTTGTAGGTACAGTACCAGATCCTTTAAAAGGCAAGACGCCATGGGGAGAGATCGCTGAACAATTGAGCATCTATGATCTAGTTAGAGAACACGATGAAAAAAGATTAACTCCCGGAAGGGAGGTCATTGAAAAGATCTTTAATGATAACAGGCCAGTTTTACTTTTGATTGATGAGCTGACAGAGTACATTGTAAAGGCAAAGGAGTTTGAAGATCAAGTTTTTGCCTTCTCACAAGAATTAACTGAGGCTGTATCTAAATCTTTAACTCAATGTGTACTCGTATGCACGCTGCCTTCTAGCGCTCCTTACGGAGAAAGAGGAGAGAAAGTTCTGAATCAGCTTCAAAGAATTTTTGGAAGGATGCAAGTAATATATACCCCTGTTGAAGGAGAGGAAATATATGAGATTATAAGGAAACGTTTGTTCGAAAATCTAGGGGATACGAAAGAGCATGAAATAGTGGCTTCTGAGTACTTTGATCTTTATCAAAGGCTTGGAGAAGAGGTTCCCCCCGAGTTTCGTGAAATTCGATATAAAGAGAAAATTAAGAAAGCTTATCCATTCCATCCCGAAACAATAGATGTTCTCTTTGAAAGATGGGGAACAATGCCCACTTTTCAGAGAACTAGAGGTGTACTAAGACTGTTAGCAGAAATTGTTCATGATAATTTTTCTCGGCAAGACCCTTCACCGCTCATACAACCAGCGAACATAAATCTCTCCAATCCTCGCATAAGAAGAATGTTCATAGAGCATATAGGTGAAGTCTTTGAATCCGTTCTAGGCTCAGATATTGTCGGTGATAATGCAAGAGCTGTTAAAATCGATAGACAAATGGGTAGTGAATATGCAAAGTTTAAAGTTGCAACTGGTTTAGCTACATCTATTTTCTTTTATTCTTTTCCTGCTACTGAACGTAGAGGAATTAGTATCCAAAGACTTAGAGTTGCATTTTTAAGGGAGGAAATACCTCCAGCCATTGTTGGTGATGCTCTTAAAAAGCTTGAGGATATAGATGGGCCGCTCTATCTTCATTTTGAAAAAAGTCTTTATTATTTCAGTAGCCAAGTTGGACTAAACAGAATAATTTTAGATAAAGAAGAAGTGATAAAGGAAGAGGAAATTAAAGACGAGATCAAAAGAAGAATAGAAAAAATTGCTGGAAAAGATTTTGAAGTTTATATTTGGCCCATATCCAACGCCGATATTCCAGATAACAAAAAGCTAAAGTTGGTTATCTTACCATTAGAGTTAATGTGGGATAATCCAGATACAGAAAAAATTGTCCAAGATCTACTCACAAATTACTCGACTGGTTACAGAACTTACAAGAATACACTTATATTTCTAGTCGCAGATCCTAATGAATATAGTGGATTAAAAGAGGTCATACGCAGATTTCTTGGCTTAAAAATGATAATCTCCGATAAAGAGATCCTGAAAACTTTAACGGAATCCGATAGAGATAAAGCAAATCAGTGGTTTAATGATAAGGATTCGGAGGCATGGTTTAAGATAATTTCAACCTATAGGCATCTCGTTAAAGGTTCAAAAGAAGGGTTAAAAAAATTTGACCTAGGGATACCTGCTATCGGTGAAAGGCCAAGTCTATCGATGAGGGTAAAACACTATCTCAAGGATAAGGAAATTTTATTAGATAAGTTATCACCTAAAGCCTTATTAGAGATGACGTTTACAGAGGAAGATGAACGTAAAAACTTGGTCGAGATATGGGAAGCCTTCTTAAAATATTATGAACTTCCGCTATTGGAAAATGAAAGTGTACTCAAGAATGCGGTTGTCAAAGGTGTTGAAGATAAAGACGGCGGTATTTTCGGTATTTTAATTGGTGATAAAGTTTACTACAAAGAAAGCATCTCACCTCCAGAGTTGAGTGAGGATGTAATTTTGGTAAGAAAGGAAGTAGCGGCTAAAATGAAAGAAGAAATGAAAGGGATAGAAATTGAAAAGGAGACATCTCTAACAGAAGAGGAGGGAGTTACGGTACCCCCACCAGTTAGTAGGAAAGCTTTACAAAACATAACAATCGAAGCTGAGATTCCGTGGGATAAGCTTTCTGATCTGATACGTGGAGTATTTATGCCATTAAATCGTGAAGGGGCAAGGATTTCATTACTGATGAAAATCGAAGCATCATCAGAAAAAGGAATCAGTAAAGATACCCTTGATCTAAAAGTAAGAGAGACTCTACGTCAAATCGGGGCAAAAATAATTGATGAGAGATACGAATAGTTCAAAATACAGTGTGACAGATCTAACAGAACCTAGGCTCATCAAAAAATTGTATGAGTTAATACTTAAAGAGAAGGAGCTGGGCAAGCACGGATGGCTAAGAAATGTAGATAAAAATAAGAATCTTTCCACAAAAGAGTTTAAAGATATTTGGTCGGAGTGGTGGAAGGGGCCATTACCACCCAGTACAGAGGTTGACATAATACTTATCTTCGAGGATCCAATGGAAGTAATTGACAAAGCATTAATAGGATCCATAGAAACCGAGTACTTCTCAAGAGGGGATTTAAATAAGAAAAATTTTTACGTGGGGTTACAACAAGTTTTAGCTTTCTCGATCTTCGGTTTTGATGGGTTAAGTCTTTGGCATGTCTTTTCTCCTGAGATTGAAGAGAATGTTATCGAAAATTATACCACTACAGTTAGTGAATTGATTAGTGGTTTTAAATTACCTATTTTCTATCTTGCAGTGAAAATTCAGAACAAAGAAGATTTTAGATTGAAGTGCTTTGAACCAGCCAAACTAGAGTATTATATCGATTGGTTAAACAATTATTGGACAGTGGAGACTAATAGGAATCCTCCTCTACAACGTAACGAGATACGAAATAGAAGAAATCTTCTCAAAACGATTCTAAAAGTGCCAGTGTAACACCGGTATTCTGAGAAAGCTTGACCCATATTGAGAGGGAGAGCGGTATAGTAGATGCAGTAGATACTGCTCTGGGACTCTTAGATAGGATGAGTCAGATGATTGTAGGGATGGAGTTTAACTCATTAACACTAGGGGGTGCTTTAACAACATCTCCACCTATCTTTGAGAAGATAGATGGTGGTAAAGGTAGGCTTCCTGTGCGATGCTTTAGGGAGGCTGTGGTTAAGGGAGGTCCAAGGAGGCGTCTGGAGTAATACACGCTATGAGATCATAGATACCAAGGATGTTGATGCCTTGGCAGAGGAAAGGGAGGGGGATAGGATCAGCCTATACATAGCCGAAATAAAACGGACTCTCAAACGTGATGATGTGAAAAAGATAGAGGAGACAATAGATGTGCTGAGAAAGGACTATGCTGTAGGGAGAAAGAGTATTGAAAAGACTGTGAAGTCAATCCGTATAAAAGCTCTCTGGGTAATAGACTTCAGTAAGGGGCCTAAGCTTAGCATTGAGGATGAGCTGAGAAAACGCTTAACAAACAGGGTAGAGCAGGAAATCCATTTCATCTACCTAGACAAACTAAAAGAGAGCTGTATGAGAGCCGAGAGGGTAGGGCATACGCTTCTAAAATCGATCGAGCTTCTAGAGGGTATTGGAGTCATAGGCTACGGTCCCACCGGATGAACTACACCGCCACCAAACAACTTAGATCTGTCGGCTGGCTCTAAATCCATTACGCTGATTGGTCTTTGTTTCGGTTTTAGGCATCTGATCTCAGGCTTCAAGGTGTCTACCTCAATAATTCCATG
>Ga0272447_1002095_pt1 | contig 11279 bp, 10 predicted proteins | sample YNPCB0133_FD_194589 | JGI IMG/M metagenome (GOLD analysis project Ga0272447, IMG submission 194589) | Hot spring microbial mat communities from Yellowstone National Park, WY, United States - YNP-CB-013-3 | ecosystem: Environmental > Aquatic > Thermal springs > Hot (42-90C) > Sediment | place...
CAATTGCCTCTGACTGTCCCATGATCCACCTCCGGGTCCGGCAGGATGGGGGAAGTCTCTGGCCGTCCTATGATCCACCTCCTGCCCCTATCTTACCTCGCCCGACAAAATTGGGACACACCCATGGGCGAGGGCAATGCCCTCGTCCATCCACGTAGGCCAACGGTGAGCAATCGGTCCACCTCGGGCCGGGCTTGCGACGATTTTGGGGCACACCCGCAGCGGAAGCAGAAGGGGACGTGGCTCCTACGGGTCTCGTTCAGATGCCTGGTGTGTCGCGCCTCGAGAAGATCGGCTAACGCCTGGGTTACAATAGAAGTCAGAGGGGCTGTAAGGACCCCGGATCGGCGGGGAGGATGGTACATGGGATCCCTGTTGGTGCTAGTGGATGGGCATTCCTTAGCTTATCGGGCGTATTACGCCCTGTTGCGGCATGGCCTGCAGACCCGCAAGGGGGAGCCGACCCATGCGGTCTACGGCTTCACATCGATGCTCCTGAAAGTCTGGCGGGAGCACCGCCCCAGCCACATGGCCGTGGCCTTCGATGTGGGACGCACCTTCCGCCATGAAGCTTTTGCCGAATACAAAGCGACGCGGGCCAAGCGCCCCTCCGATTTCGACGCCCAGCTGGCCCGCATCCGGCAGGTCATCGAGGCCCTTGCCATCCCGATCCTGACCGCAGAGGGCTACGAGGCGGACGATGTGATCGGCACCGCCGCTCGCCAAGCCCTCGAGCAAGGCATGGAGGTCCTTATCGTCACCGGCGACACGGATACCTTTCAGCTGATCCGCCCGGGCATTCGGGTGCTCATCTCCCGGCGCCACTTCGACGACATCGCGATCTACGACGTGCAGGCCATCCGGGCGCGTTACGGCCTGGAGCCCCATCAGCTGGTAGACCTCAAGGCCCTCGCCGGCGACGCCAGCGACAACATCCCCGGCGTGCGCGGGATCGGGGAGCGCACGGCCACCGAGCTTCTGAAGCGATACGGCTCTCTGGAGAACCTCTACGCCCACCTGGACGAGATCCAGCTGGAGCGGGTGCGGCGGCTGCTGGAGGCCGGCCGAGAGCAAGCCTTCCTGAGCAAGGAGCTGGTTCGCATCCGCACCGACGCCCCGATCTCGATGCAATGGGAGGCGTGTCGGGTGGGACGCTACGATCTGGAGGCGGTGCGGACCCTCTTCCAGGAGCTGGAGTTCCGGAGCCTGATCCCCCGTCTCCCGAACGGCGCGGCCCCTTCGGAGGAGAAGCCCCCAGAGGCCCCGCCAGGGCCGGCCCGCCAGCCCACCCTCTTCCCAGAGCCCCTGGGGCCTGCCGCGGTCCAGCCCTTAACGGCCCCCCCGCTGCGAACGGAGCATCTCCCCCGTCCGACGGAGGCCAGCGTGGTGACCGATGAGGCCGGACTGGCCGCGCTGCGTGAGGCCCTGGAGCGGGCGCCCCGTTTCGCCTTCGACGTGGAGACCGATGCCCTCTCCCCGATGCAGGCGGGCCTGGTCGGCCTCTCCTTCGCCGTGGAGGAGGGACGGGGCTATTACGTCCCGGTCGGCCATCGGGACGGCACTCCCCAGCTGCCCCTTGGCCAGGTTTTAGAGGCCCTGGGGCCCTTCCTGAGCGATCCAGGGCGCCCCAAGGTCGCCCATCACGCCAAGTTTGACATGCTGGTCTTAGCCCGCCATGGGGTGGAAGTAGAGGGACTGGCCTTCGACACGATGGTCGCCGAATGGGTGCTCAATCCCGCCGCCTACGGCCTCAGCCTGAAGCATCTGGCGTGGCTCCGGCTGGGCGTGGAGATGACCCCCATCGAGCAGCTGATCGGGAAAGGGAAGGGCCAACGCTCCTTCGCCGACGTCCCGGTCTCCGCCGCTGCCCCTTACGCTGCGGCCGACGCCGATCTCACCCTGCGCATCGCCCGGGTTCAGGAGGAGGAGCTGCAGCGGCAGGGGCTTTGGAAGCTCTTCGCTGAGATCGAGATCCCCCTCATCCCTGTGCTGGTCCGGATGGAGCAGACCGGGATCCGGATCGACGTCCCCCTGCTGCAACAGATGTCCGTCGAGTTCGAGAAACGGATCCAGATCCTAGCCCAGGAAATCTACCGCTGGGTGGGGTATGCCTTTAACCTGGACTCCCCGCGGCAGCTCTCCGATGCGCTGTTCGGCAAGCTGCAGCTGCCCACGGCCGATGTGCCGCGGACTGGGACCGGGATGTATTCCACCGCGAGCGAGGTGTTGGAGAGCCTGCGGGGGGCGCATCCGGTGATCGAGCTCATCTTGGAATACCGGCAGCTGGCCAAGCTGAAGAGCACCTACGTGGACGCCCTGCCGCGCATGATCCACCCCGCCACCGGCCGCATCCATCCGATCTATCACCAAACCGGGACGGTGACCGGGCGGATCTCGGCCAGCGATCCCAACATCCAGAACATCCCCATCCGCACCGAGCTGGGCAGGCAGATCCGACGGGCCTTCATCGCACCCCCCGGCGCCGTGTTCCTCTCTGCCGACTACTCGCAGATCGAGCTGCGCATCTTGGCCCACATCACCGGGGACCCGGGGCTGATCGCGGCCTTCCAGGCGGGGGAGGACATCCACCGGGCCACGGCGGCGAAGGCCTTCGGGATCCCGCTGGAGCGGGTGACCGAGGAGCAACGCAATTTCGCTAAACGCATCAACTACGGACTGATCTACGGGATGAGCGCCCACGGGCTGGCCCAGCAGCTGGGGATCTCCCGGCGGGAGGCGGAGCAGTTCATCCAGCAGTATTTCACCGCCTTCCCTCGGGTGAAGGCTTACATCGAGACGACCAAGGAGCGAGCCGCCCGGCAAGGGTATGTGGAGACCCTCCTGGGGCGCCGCCGCCACTTCCTGGAGCTGATGCCGGCGGCGTCCGGTCAACCGCCGCGCCGGCTCCCGGAGGCCGTGCGCCGGAAGGCGGAGCGGGAGGCCATCAACGCGCCGATCCAGGGCAGCGCTGCGGACATCATCAAGGTGGCCATGATCCAGATCGACCGGGCCTTCCGGGAGCAAGGCCTGCGGGCCCGGATGATCATGCAGGTTCACGACGAGCTGGTGTTCGAGGTGCCCGAGGAGGAGACCGAGATCGTCCGGGCGTTGGTGGAAGAACGGATGCGGAACGCCTATCCCCTGCGCGTGCCGCTGGACGTGGAGCTCCACGTCGGGCCCTACTGGTCGTAAGGCGCAGGAAGGTCTTCGGAGTCCTCTTCCGGATTCTTCCTTCACAGGTCCCGGCGCTCGAACTGATAGCGGGCCAGGGCGAGGAAGAAGGCGATGTAGAGGATGGCGTAGAGGAGCATCCGGTCGCTGGGGATGGTGGCGGCGGTGAAGGGGCTGAGGCCGGCGAGGCGGGCGAGGGGGCTCTGGAGCTCGTACGCCGCCCGCCGCCAGATGGCCTCCGCCGGCATCAGCAACGAGGCCAGGATCCCTAGGTCCACCACGGCCGGCTGCCCGATCAAGCTCCCGACCTGCTCCATCCATCCCCCCACGAAGGCCAGGCCGTAAAGGCCCAGCCCCAGCGCCCCATTGGCCAGGCTCGACAGCCAGGTCCCTCCCCAGAACGAAAGGGAGAGCGGGACGAGGGCCTCAAGGGCGAGGAGGGCGAGCCCCCGGGCCCATCTGGAGGGGACCCACCCGGTGATCAGGGCGGTCAGGCCCATGATCCCGCCCCCCAGCCCCAGGGTGTAGAGCAGCAACCAGAGGGCGTGCCCGAGGAATTTGCCGAACAAGATCTGAGAGCGGGCCACCGGCCGCGCCGCCACCGCCTGGATCACCCCCGAGGCGATCTCCCCGGCGATGGCGTCCGCCGTCCCGATGACCGCGGCCATGATGATCAGGAAGTTCGCCACATACAGGGCCGCCAGCATCAGGAACCCCACCACCTGCTCCCGAACTCGAGGATCTGGGGGGCCGAAGCGGGTGAGCTCCCGATGGACCAGCCCCATGCCGAGGCCGAAGAGGAGCAGGAAGGCGGCCCCCAGGCCGAAGGCCGCCCACACCAGCCGGCGGCGCGACACCTCCCGCAGGGTCAGCCCGGCGATCAAACGGATGGCCTCCATCAGTGCGCCTCCTGGATTTCTCCCTTAGCGGAGAGGACGCTTCTCTGGGATCCCTGGCCGCCGGGGGTAGCCGGCCGGCGTGGGCGCGGTTTTCTCGAAGACGAGCAACGTCCGCGGGGGAAGATGGGGCAGCCAGGCTACCTCCCGGCGCTCCCGAAGCCGCCCGCCCAGCCGATCCAGCGCCCCCCGGGCCGCCGCCAGCTCCTCCTCCACCTCCGCCCCCTTCATCGCCACCGCCACCCCATCCACCCGGACCAGGGGGAGCAGATACTCCAGGAGGACGGGGAGATCCGCTACGGCGCGGGCGATGGCGAAGTCATAGCGCTCGCGATGCGCCGGATCCTGTCCGACCTCCTCGGCCCGGCGCGCCAGCACCGTCACGCCGACCAGCCCGAGCTCCTGCGCCGCCGCTTCAAGGAAGCGGGCCTTCTTCCCCACGGACTCGATCAAGGCGACCTCGAGGGCGGGCCAGGCCAGCTTCAGGGCCAGGCCGGGGAATCCGGTGCCGCTTCCTACATCGGCCAGCCGGCGCGCCGGCCAACGCGCGGGCATGGGCGGCCATCCGGGCTCCTGCAGGACCATCAGGGCGGTCAGCGAGTCGATGAAATGGCGGGCCGCCATGGCCTCCGGATCCACAATGGTCGTAAGGTTGACCCGCTCGTTCCATTCCCGCACCATGCGGGCGTAGCAAACCATGGCCTCCAAGGCCGGCTCGGGCAGGGCCCACCCCAACCCGCCCAGGCCCTCCTCCAGCACGCGCCGGAACGTCCCCTCAAAGTCCCCACCCTTCATGGTCCAGAGCCGAAGCCAACGAAGCGTCGGGGCTAAAGCCCAGGGCCCCTCCGACGGAAAACGGGGAAAACCTCCGGACGGTGGTCGGAAAGCCCGCTATCCCGCCTGGGCGCCGATGCGCTCCCATGCCTGGCGGATCCCTCGCAGGAGCGCGCTCTCTTGGTCCGGGAGCACGGTGCGCAGATCGAGCCACACCGCGTCCTCCTGAACCCGAGCGATGATCGGGGGATCGGACTGACGCAGCGCGGCCATCAGCGCCTCGGGGTCCGGCGGCCGCACGACCAGGGCAGCGCTGGGCAGGGTCTCGCTGGGGAGGCTGCCTCCGCCGATGGTGGAGCGGGTCGGGCGTGCCTCCATCGGGACGCCCTCCGCCCAGAGCTGGGCCGCGCGGGCCCGAGCCCGTCCCTCCAGCTCCTCCAAAGGCGTGGCGATCATCCGCCAGACCGGGATCTCCCGGACGGCTTCCCCTTTTAGGTAATGGATGAGGGTGGCGCTGAGGGCGGCCAAGGTGAGCTTGTCCGGGCGCAGGGCGCGCATCAGCGGATGCCGTCGCATCTGGGCCAGAAATTCCCTCTTTCCCACCAGGATCCCGGCCTGAGGGCCGCCCAGCAATTTGTCGCCGCTGAAGCATGACACCGCCGCGCCCGCCGCGACGCTCTCCTGCACCATCGGCTCGTGGGCCAAGCCGAAGGCCGCCGTATCCAGCAGCGCCCCGCTCCCCAGATCGTCCATCACCGGGACGTCGTAACGGGCCCCGAGGGCCACCAGCTCGGCCAAGGGCACCTCGGAGACGAAACCGATCATGCGGAAGTTGCTTTGGTGGGCGTGGAGGATCAGGGCGACGTCCTCCCCCCGGGCGAGGGGCTCTTCGTAATCCCGGAGGTGGGTCCGGTTGGTGGTGCCGACCTCGACCAAGCGCGCGCCGCTCTGGGCCATCACCTCGGGGATGCGGAAGCCGCCGCCGATCTCGATGAGCTGGCCCCGGGAGATCAGCACCCCCCGCCCCTGGGCCATGACGGTGAGGGCCAGCAACACCGCGGCGGCGTTGTTGTTGACCACCAGGGCGGCTTCGGCCCCGGTGAGCCGGCACAGCAGCTCCTCCACAGCGGCCTGGCGCTCCCCTCGCTCGCCCTTCTCCAGATCGAACTCCAGGTCGCTGTACGCCGCTGCAGCCCGAAGGGCTTCCAGGGCGGCATCCGAGAGGGGCGCGCGGCCCAGGTTGGTGTGCAAGATCACCCCGGTGGCGTTGATCACCGGATGCGGGCGGGGTGTGTGCCAGCGGGCCAGAAGGGCGGCGGCCCGCTCCAGAACGGCCCGCTCGGACGGCGGTGGGTCGCCGGACCGGAGCTTGGCCCGAAAATCCCTCAGGGCCTCCCGCAGGGCATCGGCGACGGTGTCGTGGCCGAAGGCCGCCACGAGAGGCGCTGCCCCCTCCGCCCGCAGCAGCCGATCCACACTGGGCAGCCCCCGACGGGGATCCATCCCCACCCTTTCCTCCGTGATGGGTTCGATCCGCGACCTCCCCCAGAGGCCGCTCCGTCGCCCCGTAGGGCAAGGGCCGCCTCCGCCACAAGCGCCCCTTCGGAGGGCCCCGGAGATGACCTGCGGATGGGTTTCCCGAGTATACTTTACTTCGACCTTCGAGGTCTGCCATCCCGACGAAGGGGCGCCATTGGCCCGCTTCGGAGGACGGCCGCATGCGCGAACCGACCCGGCACCCGTCTGAGCCCATCGATCCCCCCGATGCCTGGGGGGAACGGATCGCGCCGTCCCTCCCGCCTGAGCGGTCGCTTCGGAACCTGCAACCGGCTCCTTCCAAGCGGGACGCCCGGGCCGCCCTCTTCTACGAGCCCGGAATGCGGCGATTCTGGACCATTCCTGTGAAAGCGGGAGAGAGGGGATGCGGCGGCGGTTTTTCCTTTGGGCTTTCTGGTTGTTTCTCCTGATCGGAGTTGCATGGGCGCGGGCGTGTGTCTTTCGCTCGGGCACCCACCATCCGGGCTCGTATTTCAACCGGGGCCGGAACGCCGCCTGGATCGGCGTGGAGTGGGCCCGCGAGCCCCACCCCGCCCAGGCCATCGCCGCCCTCGCCCACGACCTCCGGCGCCGCCAGATCCGGTATGTGTTTGTTTACACCAGCTACCTCCGGCCGGACGGAACGTTCAACCCCACCTTCGCCCATCTGGCCGACTTTGTATCTCAACTCCAGAGGGCCTATCCCCTTTTGCATATCCAGGCCTGGATCGGATTGCCTCTGGAATATGTCGATCTGAGCGACGCGGCGACGCGGGAGAAGATCGTGCGGTTTTGCGTGAACGTCGTGCGCACGACCGGCGTGGATGGCATCCATCTGGATCCGGAACCCGTTCCCACGGATGAAGAGAACGTGCTGCTGCTGCTGGATGAGCTGCGGGAGGCCCTGGGGGCCCAGGGGGCCCTCTCCATCGCAGCGCGGCGGATCTGGCCGATCTGGCCGGATGGGCCATGGCCCCTGGTCGGGCGCTTCGCCTGGCGGGCCCGCTACTACCGGGAGGTGGCCCGGCGCGTGGATCAGATCGCGGTGATGACCTACGATAGCGCGCTGCCGTGGGCTTTCCTGTATCGATACTGGGTGCGCTTTCGGGTGATCGAGATCAGCCGCGCGGTGGAGGGGACGGGCGCGGCGTTGTTTTTCGGGGTTCCCACCTCCGAGGAAAGGACGTGGACCCATCATCCGGAGGCGGAGAACCTCCGAAGCGGGTTAGCGGGGGTGGTGGACGGCCTGAACGATGCGGCGGCGCGACCGGCCGCGGTCGCCGGGGTGGCCATCTATCCATACTGGGAAACGGATGAGAAGGAATGGCGGATTTATGAGGAGCTGTGGCTGGGCAAGGGGGACCCATAGCAGGGAGATCCGACCAAAAGGGCCTTCACTCCCCCGGGTCTGAAGCGGAGAACCCTGATAGCGAGGAGCCCGTCCGCCTAATTTAAACCATGGTTAATTTTTGGGATGAATTCCGAGCAATCAAAATGTAACGTTCTGTTAACGCAAGATGGAGGGGGCGCCGGTTATAATCGAAGCGGAGCCCTTCCGGTGGGAGGCTCGCCGATGGAGCCGCGAGCCTGGATGCGAGGGGAAAAGGGCCTGCAGGCCCCGGAGTGGATCACCCGGGCTCTGGGGGCGCTGGCCCTCCCGGCGGCCCTGGCCTTTGGGCTGAAGCGAACCGAGGCTGGGCCGGGGGAGGCCCTCTCCACCGCCGTGAGGGCTTGGTTCCGCTGCCTCATTGGGCAGGGGGATTGCCCTCTGACGGCGGTGGGGCTGGAAAAGGCCGGCCCTTGCTGGACCCAGCCGGTTGAGTGTCTGGCCCGGTGGGGGGATTGTCTGCTTCGAGGGGCCTGCGAGGGGGTGGATCCGGCGGATCTGCTGGGCCTGCTGCCGTGGCTGGCGCTGGCGGGGATCCCCGCGGGCGGGGTGGTGTTCGCCCTCCTGCCGCCCTGGGTGAGACGGCGGCGGTGGGCGTGGCCTCGCCTCCCCCTCCCGCCCTCCCGCGTCCCCCGGGGAAGGGCCGCGGGTTTTCCTGTCTCCAGGTCCGTCTCCCGCTTGGGCCAGCCAGAGGATCCTCTTTGCCGTCCGGGGGCTTTGCCGCCCTCGGGCGTCTCGCCTCGGATACACGCTCGCTTGTGCGCCACTCGGGCCATTGCCCTGGCTCTCCGCCAGCAAGCCCGGGCTGGGGCAATCACCGACCTGGAGGCCCTGGCCCGATTGTTTGAAGCTACGCGTCCTCTTTATGAGAGGCGATTTCTCTTCTTTCGGCGCTATGATCTTTCGGCTCAAGTTTGGGATCTGGCGGTTATTGTGGGAGGACTTGAAATTCGCTCTCCGAGCCTGATCACCTTCGCGCGCGAGGGATGGACCTTCCTGCACACCGGTCGGCTCGCCCATCCGGAAGCCTTCTTTGAGATCATAGACGATCCGCAGGATCCGAACAGCCCCTATAGCCCTTATTATCTGGGATTCAATGCTTTTCAGGATGTTGGTTTCAAAAAAATATACCAGGATGGAGGCAATCAAGTGCGCCATTTTATGGCGGGTGTTGGTATCTCATATTTCTATGGTCGATTTGGGGAGCAAATCGCTCTTTCTCGAGAACAACCAGAGTCACCGGATTACCGTTTGTATGTGGAAGGCGCTTTTGCCTTTGCGCATCTCCTGGAACTTTATGCTTTCCACACCGGTGGCCCACCGCCGGATATAGGGGATTGGCTTCGAAGGACCTTAGGAAACTAAGGAGGGGTCCTTATGAAGGGGGCTGGCTTTCGCCCTTGGCACCGCTTTGGGCGATACGTGGGATGGACTTTCCTGATACTGGCAGGGTTATTGCTGATATCCTGGCTGGTGTTTGACACGTTTTTCTTCCGGCCGGCCATTTTTCGGATGATGTTAGAAGCGATAACGGATGTGCGGCTTCAGGGGATTTCGCTGGAGGAGGCTCGTCGGCGTGCTCCTTTTCCCATTTGCCTTCCGGAGTGGCTTCCGGAGGGTTTGGAAGGACCCGAGCTCTCTTTTCACGCAGAATGGGGAGCTCCCTGGGTCGCTGATGTCACTTTTAATTATCTACATCAAGATCGTCCGATCCTGGAGATTAAACAAGCAAATCTTCCATTAGAATGGGAAGATAGGGATCGAAAATACTATTATGATGGCTACATCAAATTCGTTTTGTTAAAGTGGCAGCTTGGGGCAGAGGCTGCAGAGCATCTCTTGCCTAAGGCAGAGAGTATTTTCCTTGGAGATATTGAGCATAATGGGCGTCGATATCAAGTTTATGAGCTCGTTAATCCTTCCATTTATCATGCATACTGGATCAGTTGGTGGAAAGATGACCCGAAATTTTCTTATTCTCCCCCAGGAGAGCCGGATGGTTATGGTATTTACTACAGGATTTTATCTCGTTTATCTTTAATTGATACCTTGAAAGTGGCGCAAAATTTAGAAAATTGCCTATATCCTTTACCAACACCAACTTTAACTCTACGGAAACCATAAGATGCATGAAGTGGAGAAGGAGATTCGGAGTCGTCTATGGGGATAGGACCGACAATGCGAAGAAAACCCGATGGATCCAGCCAATGACCCCCTCGCTCTTCGGGAATTGGTTCTTGCGACGCTTGTTAGTGGCCTTACGATCGATCATCGGGCCTGAAAATGTCCGCTACATCGCAGCTAATTTGGCATCTGTTCGGAAAGAAGTAGAAGACAATTCGGATGGATTGCGCCTATCTCCCGAGCAAAAGATGGTTTTGACTGTGGCGGGTTACAACGTCGGTCCGGGGGAGATCGTGCGGGCATTGCGGCGGGCCCAGCAGGGAGACCGGCAAGCCCTGAGCGCGTATTTGGCCTGGCCCTACGCCCGCCAGGAGATCCTGCCGATCTACTCCAGGCTTCAGAGGCTGCTGCCATGAAGAAACCGATCCTTCTCCTCCTCCTCTTGATCTCTACAGCCGCTTGCTGGCGGTGGATCGACTACGCCAAAGATTTGCCGGAAGGGTTCACCATGAAGCGACTTCGGGATGGATACGCCCTCGCGTTCCACGAAGCCCAGACCTGGAGTCCCCAGGCCTACCTCGAATCCGTATCCGCAAAATACCGACTGGAAAACGGAGAATGGACCCTCCAAAGTGGACGTTATGTTTTCGTTGATGAGAACAGAATGGAGTATATAAGCATCTATATAGATTTAATGGAAAAGATAATTGAGGTAACAGGTCCGGCTCGAGTGGGTGGAAAGGGAAGCCTTGTCACCACCACGCGCTTTTATCTGGCCAACAACCCCCTCGACGAGAGACACGCCATCGAGAAAGCCCTCACTCATCTGCCAAAAGAATGTAAGGTGCGGGAATTAATTGTATTGGGTCATAGTGATTTTAAACAGGTATGGCACGTGGACTTTATGAATCCGAATCGGGGTTTGTTTTCGGGGCCGTTGTTTCTTCCCACCATTTCTGTCAACGCCGTGACGGGCAAGGTCACTTTGAGTTCGGATTGGAACGAAAGGGATTGGTGCCGGCCTTCGGCACAGGACGGCTTTCGCTGCGACCCCTGCGCCATCGAAGACGGAGAGCTCGGGGCGAAAGCCCCTCCCGCCGCGACCTTGGCGGCATCCCGGGCAAAGGCTCAGGGCGAACGATCGCAGCCCTTCCTCACTCGGAGATGAGATGGAGGGCGATGGCGCAACGAGAGGGGAGGGGCGCCCTCTGCGCCTCCCCGATCCTTCCGGGGCCGGCGCCTTCTCCCCAATCGGGGCCCACCGCACCCGCCCGTGAGGGAGGCGCGATGGTGATCTGGGAGGCGCTGATCCGCTATCTCGAGCTGGCCGATTGGGGGGCCCGGATCTTCCTGGTCCTGGCCCTCCTGGCCCTGGCGCTCCGCCGGCGCCT
>Ga0272447_1002096_pt1 | contig 11278 bp, 2 predicted proteins | sample YNPCB0133_FD_194589 | JGI IMG/M metagenome (GOLD analysis project Ga0272447, IMG submission 194589) | Hot spring microbial mat communities from Yellowstone National Park, WY, United States - YNP-CB-013-3 | ecosystem: Environmental > Aquatic > Thermal springs > Hot (42-90C) > Sediment | place...
CCTGGACCTGATGGGAACTCACCCGCAGGAGTGGCGGGAACCGCATGAGCATCCGAGATACTCCCGCTGGCAGCACCCAGGATCAGACGCGTCTCCGGGGCGTAGAGGGGGAACCCTCCGCCTTCCGGTTCGTAACGGACCCGCAGGCGAATATGAGTCACATCGGGGCGATACGTCGGCCAGGGAAGGAAAACGACGTAACATTCGCCGAAGCGTTCATCCAAGGTTCGGAGATTTTTCAACACATCCTTTTTGAACTCCCACCGTTCCGGAGTTATGGGAGGAATCCCAGGGGGACGTGGTGTTTCATCGATCAGGTCGATAATAAGGCTGCCGTGAGCCTGGGCCGGTTTGGCATCGGCGGTGTAGAGGAACACCTGCCCCGCCAGTCCCGGTTGCATGGCACCGTTGGCTGCCGGATTCGGAAGATATTCGATCTTATTCCGCCACGCCGTGGCAATTTCTGCGACCGGCTGGCTTTTCTCTTTGCCCAAGAAGTGACTCAAGCCCGACCACGGTTTACTCCAGCTCAGGGTACGGCGGGTTGGGGTGCCCGGCTCCGTCACGCCGTTCCCACTCTGAGTCGCTGAGAAGCTACCGGCCGGCTGGATGGCAGACGTGGGCGGTGTCGGGGATTCCAGAGGGGGCACACGGTGGTGGGTTGATTTCCATCCTTCTGGTTTCCACCCTTCAAGCGCTGTGCAACCTATGCCTGGCCAGACCCAGGCCGACAGAACAAGCCCGCGGATCAATGGCCGAAGGGATTCCATAAACGACCCTCCTTGGTTCCGAAGAGGCGGCGTCGTGCCGGTTCTGCTGGTGGTGTTGTAGGAGGTACGGCGACAGAGGGAGAACCAGGCTCGCTCCTCGCCGCCGGCGGCAGCACCAGTTGGTACGGTTTGCCGGGCAGGGTGATGACGTTCGGTGGCGTGGCTGCTGCAGCTGGCCCACTCGGACTCCCTAAGACCCCGTTCGGGGTGGCTCCTGGGACAGTGCTTAGAACATGGTTGAGAGAGACGGTTTCTGAGGGCAAAGGGATAGCTGAATTCGGGGGCGCCGTCATGGCTGGGACCGGCGAGGGGGCAGGAAGTTGAGGGATTGTCGGTACCGGTGTGGGCGGCGGCAATGTCACTTGTGGCCGAATGCTCGGACTGCCCGGTTGCGCTGACGCTGTCGGCGGTGACTGCGACGAGGATGCTGGCGGTGTCTGCGATGCCGGTGCGGGCGGTGACTGCGATGAAGATGCTGGGGGTGTCTGCGATGCCGGTGCCGAGGGCGACGCTGCAGGAGCAGGAGACGGTACTGCGGTGGGAGGCGGCAAGGTTTGAGAAGCGGGAGGCGAGGTCGTCGTACTCGAGGATGACGTCGGAGCAGTGGGAACGACCCGGGCACCTTCCATCGCCGGCCCGATGATTTCCATCCCGTGGCCGTGAATCTGGGCGATGTCCTGGACGCACCAGTTCATCCGTGCGGATTCTTCGGCCAGCAAGCGGGCATGGTCCGCCTCGCTCCGTACAATGTGCGGCGTCATGATGATCAGCACCTCGCGCCGCTGCACCTGATGCTGCCGGTAGCGGAACAACGCTCCGATGTAAGGAATGTCCTTGAGGAACGGCAGACCGTTTTCCAGGCGGCTGTCCTGCTTGGTGATCAACCCGCCCAGGACGATCGTTTCGCCGTCGGCGGCCACGACGGTGGTCTGGACTGTCTGGATGTTGAAGGCCGGTGCCAGCAGGCCGCCTCCCAGGCTGACCAGGTTGGGACTGACGCTGGAGACCTGCGGCTCGATCCGCATGATGATCTTGCCATCTGGTGAGATCCGCGGTGTGACCCGCATGACTACACCCACCTGGCGGTAGGTGATACCCTGTTGCGTGGTCAAGCCGGTGACGTTGACGTTGGTGGGAACCGGGAAGTCCTGGCCCACCTGGATGAACCCGACCTGGTTGTCCATGACCTGCACTTGCGGCCGGCTGAGGATTTCGACCCGTCCCTGAGCTTGCAGAGCCCGCAGCACCACGTTCAACGACTGGCTCGAGGCCGTGAAGATGAAGCCGCCGAACGATTGGGAACCGATCCGCCCGACTCCCAAATTGGACAGCCCTTGGAAGCCGACGATACCGGGTCCGGCTACACCAGTTCCCAGCGGTGCCGTGGTGTTGAAGTTGAAACCGGGGTTGGTGGGACCACGCTGGAAGAGCACCGGACTTTGCAGACCCACTTCCAGGCCGAATTCCATGGCATTGTTCAGTTGCACATCGGCGATCATCACCTGGATCATCACCTGCGGCGGTTGAGCATCCAGGCGCTCGATGATCCGCTTGATGTCCTTGAACAGCCGTGGTGTGGCACTGACCAGCAAGGTGTTGGAGACCGGTTCGGCGACCAGGACGACGTCCTTCTGCAAGCGTTGGTAAGCGTCCAGGAAGCTGCCACCGGTGGTCGGAGTGGTCGCGGTCAGGACGTTGAGCGAATCGACGATAAACTGGTTGACAGCGTTCTGTACGTCGGCGGCGGAGGTGTTTTTCAGCTTGTACACCTCGTAGAACCGCTCCTCGGTCTCGGTGTCTTCCAGGCGGGCGATGAGGGCTTCGATCAGGTCCATGTCGGTCCGGGAGCCGGCGACGATGAGCGAGTTGGTCCGGTCGTCCACCGTCAGGCGGAGGTCCACCAGCAAGGCCCCTTCCGCCACCTCGCCGGTGGGTGTCAGCAACGGCCGGGGTTGACCCGCTTGCAAGGCCCCCGCAGCGCCCAAGCCGGCAATCCCTCCTACACCCACCTGTTGCTGCCCCGTGAACAACTGCCGGATGAGGTTGGCCATCAGCGATGCCTGGGCCTTTTTCAACTGGAACACCTTGACAATGGAGCGGGCTGCGGAAACGGTGTCCAGCTCTTCGATCAACTTCTCGATCAAGGTCATCGTCTTAGCCGGAGCCGTGACGATGATGGCGTTGATCCGGGTGGACGGGATCAGGTGGACATCGCTGAGCAGACCGCTTTCGGCGACCAGTTTGCCATCCACGCTGGAGTAGAGCCGCAAAGTGTGGCTTTTGGTGACCAGTCCCCCGCCGATCGCGGTTCCAACGGTGGGCACAAACGTTTGCACCAGAGCACCTTCCTGTTGCTGGGCCGCGGCGGCACCCGGCTGGAGAGCTGCAGCCAGTCCCGCACCCGGTTGTTGAGCCCCGAGGCCGCCGAGTCCACCCAAGCCGGCCAACCCGGCCGCGCCCCCTAACCCTCCGACACCTTGGGCACCACCCAATCCCCCAAGGCCGGCTAATCCGGCTAGTCCGCCGAGGCCACCGACGCCTCCGATACCAGTTGTCAAGCCCGCTGTACCGCCAGCCGCCGGCGCTACCGGTGGTTGAAACTGGGCCTGCACCAGGGGATTGACCACGTTGACGTTGAGAGCATTGCTCAGTACCTGAGCGATCTCGGCGGCAATCCCGTTGCGGATGCGGATCACCCGCACTTCCTGGATCGCTTGCGATTCCGAAGTGTCCAGGTCGTTGATCAACCGTTCGATATCTTCCAGGTCCGCCCGTGGCCCCTGGACGTACACCGTGTTGGTGGGGATGTCGAAGGTGACCCGGAACTGGTTCTGGGTGATCGGATCACCGGGGAAGCGGGCGTTCCAGAACTGTTGCAACTGCAAGGCTACGATCTGGGCGGAGGCTTTCTTGAGGCGGAAGGCCCGCGGGAAGACTGCCTCGGCATTGGGGCGATCGATCCGGCGGATCTCCCGCAAGATGTCGTTGAACCGCGCCTGGGGTGCCGCCACCAGTATAGAATTGAACCGCGGCAAGGCCAGGAAGTAGATACCCCGGTTCTGCTGGGCTTGCAGGCCGCCCAAGCCAGGCAGCCCTGCAACTCCGCCTACTCCCGCCGCCGGCTGCTGAGCCAGATACGTCCCGCCGGGACCGGCGACCAGCACGCGAGAAAAGAGCGTCGTCAACCAGTTGGCTACCGCATTGCAATCTTGATACTCCAGCGGGATCACTTCCAGACGCGGTTGGGCATCGCGGGCGATTTCGCGTAGGGTTTCGATCAGGTCCAGCACTAGTTGCAGGTCGGTGGCGTTGGTTGCCCGCAGAATGAGGGCGTTCAATTCCGGCAGGGGTACCACGGTGACCGGGCCACGCGGTGCCAACTCGCCGGGAAGGGGCGCGGGAGGCACCGGTTGACCCGGTGGTGTCGGCGGTTGCATCGGGGGAGGTTGCATACCGGCTGCCGGAATCACACTACTACTTCCCGAAGGCGTATGGCTTCCTGAAGGCGTATGGCTTCCCGAAGGCGTGTCTGCCGTTGTTTCCGCCGCGGCAAGTCGGACAGGTGAGGTCCTTACGTTCGGGGAAGCCGTGGCCGAGAACCCGCTCCGCCGACGCGGTGGCCCATCCAGGATCGGATCATACACTACTGAACCGGTGCTGTTGCTTTGCGAGGAAGTGTTTGTGGGGTGTGTCTGGTGAAAGTCGGTGTGAGTGAAGCGGGACGGTTGCGTTGTGTGGTGGGCCGAAGGGGCCTCCATGCCCCAGTCGTCAAAATTTCGGGGACCCTCCGTTGGGTCAGCCAGGGCCTGCCGACCTCCTCGACCACCTCCGCCCCGGCCTCCGCCGAAACCACCTCCGCCGAGTCCACCCCGTCCGCCGCCGAAGCCGCCGCCCAGAGCGGGTACCGCCATGCCACCGCCGAAACCGCCCATGGCTCCGAACGGCCCACCTCCCATGCCGCCCCCGCCAAAGCCTCCAAACGGGCTACCACCGCCTCCGAATGGACTGCCACCAAAACCACCGCCCCCGAACGGGCCGCCGAAACCGCCCGTGCCAGCAAATCCGCCTGGACCGCGGCCGAACCCGCCCACGCCTCCGAAGCCCATGCGGTTCTGCTGTGGGTTGATCCCCTGCACTGCTAGCACCGCCGCTTGAACCACGTTCGGGTCCAGATTCCCCAGCTTGACTAGTCGGGCCACGTCGGTGGTGCTGGTGGAAGCACGATCGAGTTGCTCGACCAGAGCCTTGATGTCTTTGAAGAGCGGTTCGGAACAGTTCAGGATCAAGCTGTTGGTGCGGTCGTCCACGCTGACCGTCAGGGCCGGCGGTCGCTGATTTCCCTGGTTGGGTTGGGGCAGGGGTGCGAAGGGGAAGACGATCGGCGCGGCAGGCTGACCGCCTCCCGAACTCATCGCGGAGCGATACACGTCGCGGATGATCGCTGCCATCTCGGCCGCATCGGCATTTTTGATCGGCAGAATCCAGGTTTTCAAGGCTAGGGCATCGTCATCGGGGCCGCGGTCGATGTAGTTGGCCAGCAGGCTTTCGATGGCCAGCAGGTCGGCGGGGCTGGCCTTGACCACGACCAGAGCATTACTGCTTTTGATGGCGACCACTCGGATGCGGTTCGGATTGGTGCCCGCGGGCGTGCTGTCTCCGCCGCCACCTCCCCCAAACAGGCCGCCGAGCAACCCCAATGGTCCGCCGCCACCGAGCAAACCGCCCAATCCACCGCCTCCCCGACCACCTCCCTGTTGCTGCCGCCGCTGCGGGCCGTTGAAAATCTCCGTGATCTCCGCCGCCGCCTCCTCCGCCGACACATTCTTCAACTTGATCACCTTGAACAGGTTCTCTGTCGGTGGAGTGCCAACCGTGTAGGTTCGCATCAAGCCCGTCAAAATGTCGAGGGCTTCCGTATCCTCACTTTGAATGATGATGCGGTTACCGACGACTTGGATGATCACCGGTTTGCCACTACCTCCCTTCGGGGGCTCGCTCTTGGGCGATTCACTCTTTTTTGGCTCTACCTGGGCACTGACGTAACGGTAGTCGGAGCTGTTGCGTTCACCCCCGTCTCGGGCCTGCTGTTGCCCGGCAGGAACGGCAAGATTGGTGGAAGAAAAGCCCGGGATGCCTTGGAGGGGATTGACGCTACCGTTGCCACTCTGCCGTTGACCGGGGTAGGGGCCATTGCCCGGAGTGGGAGCAGGAGCCGGGGTGGAATTCCTGGGGGGTGTAGGTGCATTCGGATCGACGACAATGGCAGGCTTGCCCAGCTGCTGAAGGGTCTTAGCCAGGTGTTCCGCCAGAATCGAGGCGCTGCCGTCGGGAAGGGTGAAGGAGCGGATCCGCGGGTCGAGGGCGCCACCCGGTCGTTCCCCCAGGTCCGCCAGGATTTTCTTGACATCGTTGATCTGTGCGGGGGTTCCCTTGACGAGCAGCCCCGGAGCCACACCTGTGGTATGGGCTTCGACCGTGGGTCCTCCCGCTGTTCCTGTGCTCGGGTAGAGTTTGGCAACGGTGGCCGCAGTGGACGTCGGATCGAGAATGTTGAGGGGGATGAATTCCGTGGTGACTGTGGTATCGCCCCCCTGCGTCAGGCTCCGCATTTTGTCCATGATGACCAGATGTTCGTCCGGCGTGGCAGAAACGATGACCTCGTTGGTCTGGGCCAGAGGATAGATGCGCAGAGTCGGATGGTCCGCTTGCAACGTCTGTGCGATAGCTTGAGCCGTTCCCGGGGGTACGGGATACTTCCGCAATTCCGGGTCCCGAATGACCAAAGGAGCTTGGAAGGGGTCCCGAGGCTTATCGAAGTCTTCGATGATCTTCTTCGCGAGTTGGATCTTCTCCGGCGGGGCCGTAATGGTCACGGAATTGGCTTTGGTATCCACCGCGATCTGCACCGTTTTCACCCGTCCCGCGCTCGAGGCGAATCCGGAACGGTCCGAACCTCCTCGGCGATCTCCCCGCGGATCGAACCCACCCCATCCTCCGCCGAAGCGGGGATCGAACCCACTCCATCCTCCGCCGAAGCGGGGATCATATCCCCCACTGCCAAAACGGGGATCGTAGTAGGGTGCCGGGGTCGGTGTGGTGCCCGCTACGGTGACTTGGGCGTTGTCGGACAAGAGAGTCTTGAGATGTTCGGCTACCTCCTGGGCTCTCTTATACTTGCACACGTGGGTGAGAATATCACCCTGGGACAATTCCGTTTCCACCTTCTGCAAAGTTTCCAGGATCCGTTTGATGTTTCCCGCCGTGTCCAGAACCACCAGGGCATTGAGCTTGGACAGACTGGAAACCATACCGAAGGGGGAGAGCAACCGCTGGACCTCGGGGGCGGTCTCCTCCACCGAGAGAGTCTTGAGCGGAATGATGACTTGTACCAGTTCCGTCCGCCCGCGGCTAGGCAACTCGTGCAACTCGATGCGGGGAACCCAGGAGGCATCGATCTTCTCATCCGAGGGGTGGATGTAGAAACTGACCTGACGACGGATGAGGATGAACCGTTGCTGAATCAAGGCTTCATTGAGCAAGTCCACCACTTCACCCAGGGTATATTGCCGATCCTTGGGCGGTTGCAAGGTGACGCTGCCGGTGGGCCGAACCGTCAGAATCGGAGTCAGGCCGCTTTCTTTGGCAAACCACTCCAGCACATCATCCCAGTGGGCATTCTTGAAATTGACCGTAATCTTGCGTTCGCTGCTGGGAGCAGGTTTGTCCGCGGGCTTGTCGGGGGTCTTGTCCGAAGCGGAGGAGCCTGCCTCGCTGCTTGCGGATTTATTCGCTCCCACCTCTCCCGGCTTGTTCGGCGGAGTCATCGGTTTGTCCGGCGAACTCGACGTCTGGCCTGCCAGAGGGGCAGCACAGATCAGGCTGCCGATCATCAGCATGAGTCCTCCTGCCGGATGACTCAGCCGGAACAACGGAGCACGCCCAGAGAAAGCTTCGCGAATGCCAAGGCGTGTCGGCATGGTTTCTTTCCCCCCTGAATCGTGGGACTGTCGGAATGAAACGTTGCCAGCGTTGCGAGGTTGCGAACGAGGCAGTGCGTTGTCATCGGAAGGCCGCGCTACCCCCCTCTTCGTCGTAGAGCATTCCATGGTTCCGGGCAGTCCCCGTGGCGGATGGATAACGTCTGCCTTGATTGCAGGCAACGGCATTTTGCCGGCGATCCGTGATTTTTAATCAACTTCCTCATTTCCCGCAGTGAACTGCCCTGTCACGCTGCTTGCCCAGAACGAGTTGGGATGTCCCCTTGCCCCGAACGAGTGAGGCTACCCCGCTGTCCTGAACTCTTTTATGGGGTCCACAGCGAGCAGAGTGTCTGGCTAGCCTGATCTCTGCCCCAGCTTGGTAACTGTATCCTTACCCCTATCTTAGCAGTTTTTCCAACCGTATATCTTAGCAGTTTCCCTAACCGTTGCGCCCGTTTGGAACCGCGCAGTTGCCGTATTTGCAGGTTTTAGGTCAGCATTTGCTGGCTTCAGGTCAGCATTTGCTGGCTTCAGGTCAGCATTTGCTGGCTTCAGGTCAGCGGAAACACGGCCCCTGAATTGCATTGTACCGCATGGGGTTGGGGTCATCGTGAGAAGCTGATGAGAAAATGCAGGTTTAGAAGTCAAGGCGGCCGTAGTGGAGAAGCTTGGAAAGGGGTAGTTGACAAGTTCCCGAATCTCATTCGGCTGTTCCGCCGCTCTGAAAACGCCGTCACCCACTCGGGAAGCATCCCATGGGCTGGGAAGTGACCAGGTCACGTCGGCCTGGGGAGTGACCTAGGTCATCTCAGGCTAGGAAGTGACCAGGTCACGGTGCCCCACTCGGGAGAAGGATCTGCTTCTTGGGGAAAGGATCCGCCTGTCTATTTCTTGGGGAAAGGATCCGCCTGCTCGGTGAGCCACTGGGGGGCATGCAGATTCTATTGCTGGTCGCCTCGGCCGCGATGGAAGACCACGGTGCCGGACGCTGCAATCCGGCGGAGGATCTGCTCGACCTCTTCCGGTTTCAGGCGGCCTTTGTCCAGCGTTTCTTGCAGGGACTTGCCATGGCTCCAGCGGTAGTAAACGGGTCGGGAAATGAGGGTGGCGGGATTTCCGGTCAAAGCGGCCAAGGGGTCGGCGGGTCCTTGGCGGGTCCCGGACCGTCCTCCTCCGAAGCCTGGGCGACCACCGCCGACGCCTCCGGCTCGTTGATCGCCTCCTGGGGCCGGCGGTTTCGGCTCGCACAAGATGAGACCGTTTTCCTCGATGGCTATAACGCGGAATGTCCTCTGCGTCGCCGAGGTTCCCTCATCGGAGAGGACGAGCAGTCCCGGCGGGTGAGTTCGACGATAGTTGGCATCTTCTTTCATCGATTTGGTGGTCCAGGGTATCTCTTTGCGTACCGTGATGGTGGTGTTGGTGGCACTGATCAGATAGCGGAAGTTGTTGAAGTGATCCTTGACAATGGCTTGGGCTGTGCCATCGGAAGCTGTGGAAACGATCGGCAGGGTGATGAGCCAGGCGATATCCGGTTTGGGAGGTGGGGGTGGTGTACTGGGTGGTTCCACACTGACCCGGAACGATTTTTTGACCTCGACACCTTCGGACGAGACAGCCGTAACCGTGACCGTGGAGGTGGCAGAATCCGGCGTATCTTCACCGACGGGGGGCAAGGTGATGGTCCAGTTTTCCGTGTCCACCTGGAGCGCCTCTTCGGGAATGAGCGAACCGGTGACGCTGGCGGAGATTTCCGCTTCCTCAGAGCCATCGCCGCTGAGGCGAACGCGGACCACATACGGCTTGCCGTCGCGTCGCAAGGTCACATCCGGCAACGGTCCGATGGCGAAGGGCACGGGCTTTTTCGGAACATACGGTGGCAGGATGCCATAGAACATGTCCCGATGAACGATGTAGGTGTAATCAGTCGCGGAACGGGCCAGGACGGGTTCTGCACGAGTCCACTGAAGCAAGCGAGTTTGTTCTGGGTTCTTTTGGAGCAGTTGCAACCCGAGGTTGCCGGCCACCGCGGCGACCACATTCGTGACCGGAAAGAGCGAGGTGCGTGCCTTGACGCCGTCCACTGCAATGGCATCGCTGGTCAGGGTCACCTTCAAACCATTGCGACTGGGGTCCCGCTCATTCCGTTCAATCTTCAGCGTACTGATCTGGTGCAACAGATCGAGTTGGTAGTAGGCGTAGAGGAAATCGACCAGTTGCCAGAGGTTGACGTTTTCCATGTTGACGACGAAACGATGCTGCTTGTAGGCGGGGCGCTTGGGGCCGATCTCGGGGATGACAGGGGGGCGAGCCTGGACTAGCCCCACCGAGGAGAATTTGAAGTCCCGAATGCCCGCCTGAAGCAGGAGGCGCTCGAGCAACTGGGAATATTGAGCCTGGGCAATCGTATCATCCGGAGGCAGGCTTTGCCTTTGGATCTGCGCCACGGCCGGGCGGTCCTTGATCATCTGCATCCATTGCAATTCCAGATCATCGATGTCTTTTTCCAGTTGGCGGCGCAACTGAGCCGCGTTTTGCAAGGGGGTAAGCACGAAGAGGTAGCCACCGACACCGCCGAGGGCGATGCCGATCAGTCCGATCAACGCCAGAGCCGAACGGAATTCACGGGGAGTCATAAGGGTATCGCCTGTAGGAACTAGGAAACTGCTCCTGCGGTTGGCCGGGGTATTTCCCGCAACGACCGAGTCGGGAAGGCTGCGCTTTTCGGGAGAAGGCCGCACGCACTGCCTGGAAAGACTCCCTGCCGTGGGGAAAGCAAGGTTATTCCGGACGTCTGCACCCTAGGTGACCTTCCGATCCTGATCCGATCCATGCTGATTTCTCGCTTATTTTCGGGGTTGGCCAGGTTAGCGATTTTTCCCTTTGCCCTCTTTACCCTCCTTGGGGGACGGTGGAGGCGGATAACCCCGGCGGTCCGGGGGAGTGAATTTTTCTGGAGCACGGGTGTATTCCTGAGGCGGTCGGGCGTTGACTTGGGCCGAAATGGCGTAGTCAGAGTTCGGAGCAATGGTGGTCTGACGCACGCCTGCGTAGTACTTCGCCTCGCCGTAGTGCAACTCGCTGTACAGTTGCGTGGCGGCCTGGTTGTCCGGAGCTTTGAACTTCACCTCGACTTTGGCCTGGTGGGTTTGCTTGCCGGTTTTGCTGTCGGGGGGGATCGCCGTCGCCACGAATTGGGTGGCGTGGACTCCTTTGCTGTGGGGGAAGCGGTCGCTCCAGTCATACAGTTCATCGAGCCAATTCACGCCCCGGGCCTGCCATTTGCGGACGGCCTGCAGACGTCGGGCATCCGGCTCCAGGAGTTTGACTTCGTTTTCCAAGTCCTGTTTGCGGCGCTGCAGCTGGACAATGTCCCGCTGGGCGTCGTGGACCTGCCAGTAGCCGAAGACCCCGCCAACGAGCAGAAGCAGGGCGGTCAAGCTCGCTGCCGCTGCGAGGCGGATTTTGTAGGGATCACGGCGGGCCTGGGGCTGACGCGGCTGGACAAAGTTGATCGCCAGAGTGCCG
>Ga0272447_1002098_pt1 | contig 11262 bp, 8 predicted proteins | sample YNPCB0133_FD_194589 | JGI IMG/M metagenome (GOLD analysis project Ga0272447, IMG submission 194589) | Hot spring microbial mat communities from Yellowstone National Park, WY, United States - YNP-CB-013-3 | ecosystem: Environmental > Aquatic > Thermal springs > Hot (42-90C) > Sediment | place...
GCCCAATGGCGACCATCTGCTGTTCACCGCCGCTGAGGGTGCCAGCATCCTGCCGCCAGCGTTCTTTCAGGCGCGGAAACAGACGATAGACGCGCTCCAGCGCGCGATGGCGCTGTGCGCGTGCAGCCGGAAGGTAAGCGCCGAGTTCCAGGTTTTCGATAACGCGCATACGCGGAAATAGAGCGCGTCCCTCCGGAACGTGAATCACACCGCGTCGGCAGATGTCGTGCGGGGGGAGACCGGTGATCATTTCGCCCATGAATCGGATTGCACCAGACAACGGCTTCATCAGTCCCGAAATCGTCTTGAGCAGCGTCGTCTTACCGGTGCCGTTCGAGCCGATCAGGGCGACGATCTCGCCTTCGCGCACCTCCAGCGACACGTCCCACAAGACCTGCAACGTGTCGTAGGCGACATTCAGATGCTCAACGTGCAGCATATGTCTTTCCCAGATAGACGCTGATCACGTGTGGGTCGGCAGCAATGGCGGATGGTGCGCCCTCGGCAATTTTTTCGCCGTAGCTCAGCACGATGATGCGTTCACAGGTTTCCATCAGCGCCTTGAGGACGTGTTCGACCATGATGATGGTCACGCCGAACTGGCTGCGAATGCGCGCAATCAGGTCGATAGCGCCGCGCACTTCGGTTGGATTGAGTCCGGCAAACACCTCGTCGAGCAGGAGCACACGCGGTTGGATCGAGAGCGCGCGTGCGATCTCCAGGCGCTTCTTTTCCGCCAGCGTCAGGTTGCGCGCCAGCGTATCGGCGCGCTGTTCCAGCCCGACGAATTCGACCAGCTCCCTGGCGCGGCGGTCGGCGACGGCGATGCTGCGCTCACCGCGTCCGTAGAGCGCCCCGACTCGCACATTCTCGACGACGGTCATACCGGTGAAGGGGCGAACGATCTGAAACGTTCGCGCGATCCCCAACTGTGCGACAGTGTGCGGTCTGGCGCCGGTAATGTCGCGCCCATCAAAGAAAACGGCGCCTTCGTCCGGCGGATGGAACCCGGAGATCACGCTGAACAGGGTGCTCTTGCCCGATCCGTTTGGACCGATCAGTCCCACCAGTTCGCCGGCGCCGACCTCGAAACTGACGTTCCGCAGCGCCGTAACGCCGCCGAAACGTTTGGTGATGCCAACACCTCGCAGCATAGCGCGTCCTGCTAGATGGCTTACAGATCGTCAAAAATCGCCACGACCCGCGTCCAACCGGCGCTGCCGCCGGTGAGTTTGACCGGGAAGCAGGCGACCTTGAACCCGAAAGGACGCGGCAGCGCGTCGAGGTTGGCAAGTTTCTCGATGTGGCAGTACTCAAGGTCACGCCCGACACGATGCGCCTCCCAGATCACCGAGGGGTCGCCGGTTTGCTGAAAGCGCTCTTTCATCGCCCAGAACGGTTGATCCCACCCCCAGGCGTCGATACCCATGGTGCGAATGCCCTGCTCGATCAACCAGCGGGTTGCAGTCGCGCTCATGCCGGTGCCGGCGGCAAAATACTCTGCCTGACCCCACAGTTTATCCGCGCCGGTCTGGATCAGCACGATGTCGCCCGGTTTGAGCGTATACCCGATCGCGTCGAGCGCGGCGCGCAGATCATCGATGTCGATAAGACTGCCACGCGGCTTGTGGCGCATATCGAGCACAACCCCATCGCCGTAGAACCATTCGAGCGGCATCTCATCGATGGTGCGGGCGCGCGCGCCGCCACACGTCGGGTAGTAGTGCCACGGCGCATCAACGTGGGTGCCGGCGTGGGCGCGAATTGTCACCTGATCGTTCGCCCACCCGTTGCCTTCAGGAAGATCATCGACCGTTGCGCCAAAAAAACTCGCCATGAACGCCGCCGTCTGTTTGTGATCGATATGCTCGACCTGCACCGGCTCGACTTCGCTGGGACTCATCTCGGTCGGAACGCTGAGATCAAAGATTTTCATCATGATCCTCCTTCTGTTCTGAAAGGGGAGGGGTCATTTGTCCCCTCACCCCCTGCCCTCTCAAGGTGGATTTCTTAGGAGAGATGGGTGATGTTCTGCATTCCCGTGCACCGTTGCCCCTCGTCCCCCCTGCCCCCGTCTCCCACAAGGGGAGAAGGGGGAGTTTGGATGTCCTGATGCCTGAGACGGGAGATGGAACGCAGGGGCTTCCCCAAAAATCTACCCCTGTAAGCACCCTCCTGCTCCCTTTTCCCACCAGGGGAGAAGGGGAGTTCAGGCGTCCCAATGACCGGAACAGGCGATGCAACTCAGGGACTTGCCAGAATCTACACGTGAGAACATCCCCTCGCTCCCCTTCTCCCACAAGAGGAACAGGAGGAGTCTGGATGCCTGCAGCATCGCCCTCGTCTCGGACAGTGACGCTCACCTGCACCGTTCCCGCCACGCTTCCAGGGTGACCATCACTGGTCTTCGGAAGCGTCCTCGCCCTATGCCACCTCGTCGCGCGTCGCCGGATGTCGCGCGCGCCGCAGTGCAAGCGTCGGAAGATGACGCTGAGCGATAGACATTAACCCGTCCGGCAGAAACATGATGACGCCAATCAGGAGCACGCCGAACACGATCCGCGCGGTTTGCGGCGGCGCATGCGTCGTCAGCATTTCGTTGACGATCGAGATCACGACTGCGCCGACCAGCGGACCGTACCATGCCAGCCGACCGCCGAAGAGCGCCATCAGCACAATCGTTATTGAGATCGATGTTGCGAAGACAAATGACGGATCGAGATAACTCTTGTAGTAAGAATACACGCCGCCAATAAGACCCGTCAAGAAAGCGCTGAGCATGAATGCCTGCAACTTGAGACGCGTCGCATCGACACCGAGCGTTCCGGCAGCATCTTCGTCCTCGCGGATAGCAGTCAGCCCGACTCCCATCTTCGTGCGCGTGATCTGTCGCAGAACCGCCGTGACGATGATCAGCAGCCCCAGCATCACTTCGTAGAAGATCACGTGACTGGTGTAAATGTCAACGCGCAGAAATGGGAGAAACAGCCCGCTCGACCCTTGGGTGAACGGCATGTTGAGCGTCAGGGAATACATCGCCAGCCCCAGGATGAGCGTCACCAGGCTGAAGTACGGTCCACGCAGGCGCAGGCAGGGGTAGCCGACCAGCGCGGCAAACAGCGCCGCGAGCACCCCTGCAATCGGCAATGTCAGAAACGGCGACCAGCCAAAATAGAACAGGAGCAGCGCCGTGGTGTACGCTCCCAACCCGAAGAACGCCGCGTGGCCGAAACTCAGGTACCCGGCATACCCGCCGATGATATTCCAGCTGCCCGCCAGTGCACCATACATGAAAATGGTGAACAGAAAGCCGAGCAGATAGGTACCCGGCCCGGCGAGCGGCACGGCGGCGAGCGCCAGCGCAACCCCGATGCCGATCAACGCATCCGGCGCCGGCAAACCGAACGATCGCAGTGCACCACGGTGCATTCTCGTCACCTGCTCTACCGTTGCAGCAATCCTTGCGGACGCAGAAGCAGCAGCACAATCAACAGTCCGAACAGCACGAGATTATTCCACGCCAGCGGGATGAACACACTGCTGATACCGATAATCAGACCGATGATCAATCCCGCAAGCGCCGATCCCAGAATACTGCCGACCCCGCCCAGAATGACGACCAGAAAGACGTAGACCAGCCAGCTCAGGTGCGTGGCGGGGTCGAAGGTGTAGAGCAACGACATCGCCACACCGCCAACCGCCGCCGTTGCGACCGCCATCCCATATGCGATGGTCGTGACCCGATCCAGATCGATCCCCGATAACGCTGCACCCATGGGTTGCTGCCATACGGCGCGCACTGCCTTGCCCATAAACGTGCGTTCGGTGAAGAGGTACAATGCACCGATGGTGATAACCGCCAGACCAAACGCAATCAGGTGCGGCGCCTGAACGATCACCGGACCGACCTGCAACGTCAGGGCGCTATACGCCGTTTTCAGCACCCGCGGGTCAGGCGTCCAGGCGAGGAGCATGCCGTTCTCGATCACAATGCCCAGTCCGAAGGTCAGCACCATCGTTGCCAGACCGGGGTCGTGCGCACGTCGCGCCGTTGCCCGGATCAGCAGCGTGTGCATCGCCACGCCAAGCAGAAAGAATGTCGGGAGCATGACCGGCAGCGCCAGCAGCGGGTCGATCCCCCACCGGTTGAGCGCCCAATAGCCAAGATAGGCAGCCAGCACCGCAAAGGCGCAGTGCGCCACGTTGAGCACATGGGTTATGCCCCATGCCATGCTGAAGCCCACGCTCAACACCGCCAGCGCGCCGCCGATCAGCAAGCCACCGGTAAGCGATTGCGCCAGTTCGTAGAGCATCGCCGTCTACTGCCCCCACGCCGGTTTGGGATAGATCGGTTCTTTTGTGCGCACGTCGGGCGGCCAGATCAGTTCCACTTTGCCGTCGATCACCTGGGTCAGATAGTTGTACGGCGGCGGCAGACCACGCTCGTCGAAGGTGAACGTTCCGGCGACCGTGGTGATCTGGTTTGCCTTCAACCAGTCGCGGATGGCGGTCTGATCGAGGGTCTGCGCGCCTTCGACGCCGCGTTGCAATGCCTGCATCCAGGCATAGCCGAAGATAAAGTAGATCGGCGCAACCGGCGCATTGTATTTCGCCCTGGCAACCTCATTCAGCCGGGAAATGCCCTCGAACGGCAACGACGGGTGGACAGCGGTGCCGGAGAAGACGTAGTATCCATCCGCGCCCAACTCCTGCACCCAGGCAGGAATGATCGATCCGACCCCCTGAGCGATCAGTTTGGGGTTGTAGTCGAGGGCGCGCATTGCCTTCACAATCTGCACACTGTCGGGGAAGAAGCCGTTGGCGAAGAAGATGTCCGCTTCCGCCCCTTTTGCTTTCGTCACCAGCGGCGCCGCATCGGTCAACGGCACATCATACCGCTCATTCACAACAATCTCGATGCCGAGGGCGCTCAGTTTTTCCGGCATCGGTTCCAGAATGGCAGCGCCGACCGGATTATTGATGGTGAAGATCGCCGCCTTCTTTGGTCGGTCTGCTGCGGGAAGCGAGGCAAGCCATCCGTACAATCCTTCGTACCACCACTGCCCCATCAGCGGCGGTGCGCCAAAGACATAGGTGAACCCCTGCGAGAAGGACGCCATGTGCCCGCCCATCGATACATAGACTTTCTGGTTCTTTTCGGCGACCGCCATCTGCGCAGCGGCGGCAGTGCCAGGATACCCGCCGCACAACAGATCCGCCTGATCGACCGAGATAACGCGGTTGAGGAGATTGACCGCGTTTTCGGTTTTGCTCTCGTCGTCGTAGATTGTCAGTTCGACCGGACGACCGAGCAACCCGCCTGCAGCATTGACATCCTCCGCCCACTGTTCGTACCCGCGCTGCACCCAGACGCCGGTGTCGGCGAAGGCGCCGGTCAATGGCAGGGAGCAACCGATCTTGATCGGCGCTCCCTGTGGCGCAGCCGGTGCGGTCGTCGGCGCAGCCGGTGCGGTCGTCGGCGCAGCGGGGGCGGTCGTCGGCGCAGCGGGGGCAGCCGGCGCCTGACCGCATGCACCCACCGCGAGCGCAACAATCCACGCACCCAGCATAGCCCAGAGCATCTGTCGGCGGGACGTGTGATGTGTCATACGTTGACCTCCTGTTGAAACTCCATCTTACGAACGGTCTGAAGGATGGTGATCAGATTCGGGCGATACTTTGAGGGTGGCAAGCACCCCTTCCAGGGTGCGGCGGAGATGGCTGCGCACCGCCTGACCTGCCGCAACAACATCCCGGTTGCGGCAGGCGGCGAGGATGGTCTCATGATCGACAATCGCCTGCTGCGTCCGGTTGGGCAGATTGACATAGATCTGCCGGTAGCGCATCGAGCGAGTCGACAGGCTCGAAATCAGGTCGATCAGCAACGGTTGCTGCGCCGGTTCGTACAATGCAAGGTGAAACTCCTGGTTGATCTCCAGCGCCGTTGCGAATGCCCGGTCCTGGATCGCCTGAATGAAACGTGCGTTGATCTGGCTGACATGTTCGAGGTACGTAGGGGTCAGTGCGGCAGCGCTTTCTGTATTGCCAGTTCTTCGAGCACTTCGCGGATGCTGTAAATCTCGCGGAACTCGTCGATCGACAACTCGACGACGAACACGCCACGCCGGGGCGAAATCTGCACCAACCCTTGAGTTGCCGCAGGCACTCGCGCACCGGGATGATGCTGACGCCGAGTTCGGCGGCGATTGCCTGCTGGTCGAGCCGTGAATTCATAGGATACCGCCCACTCAGAATATCGGCGCGCACGGTTTCGAGCACGTACTGCGTGACGGTTGGCGGACTGACCCTGTTCGCTCGTGTGGATGACATATCAAGACTCCGGGCGCTGCATGGGCAAGGTATGAAGGAGAGCGCGGAGATTTTTATAATTTCTAAACTATTATATCCGAGATCGTGATGGTGTCAAATGGTGTCAAGGGGGAGAAAGTAACATGCGACCAGGCGTCTTGAGGGTCTTCTTTGCTCCATCGCCCCCCACGCACAGAACGACCGGATGCAGACATTGTCCACACCCATCCGCAGCGCAACCATCCGGCGTGCCGCAATCCTCGCGCGCTACCTCACAGGGATAGATTTTTTGGAAAACCCCGGCGTGCCATCGCCCGTTTCAGGGCATCAGGAAGACCAAACTCCCCCTTCTCCCGTGTGGGAGAAGGGGGTTGGGGGGGATGAGGGGCAAAAGCGTGGAGAACGCAGAACACCGCTCATCACTTCCAGGAACTCTACCCCTGAGAGCCGCCCGGCGCCCGATTACGGATACGGCGCCCAGCGCGCCTTCTCGATTGCCAGCCGCCACACGCCGATGGGCGTCCCGGCGTAGATTGCCGGCGGTTGCGCCGGGTCGGTGACCAGGAGCAGGGAACTGGGAAATAGCGAAGAACCCTTCTCCCTGCTCCAGGTGGCGCCGCCATCTGTACTTCTGAGTATCTCTCCGTTCTCATTCGCAGCGTACATCGTCGCCGGCGCGTTCGGGTCGATGACTACGGCAATTATGCCAGTCGTCTTAATTATGCCAGTCGTCTTGATGCTCTCGCTCCAGGTGGCGCCGCCATCGGCGCTGCGGAAGAGCGCGTTCTCCCCGCGATCGTCTGTTCCCGCAAACAGAGTCGCAGGTTCGACGGGATGGATCGCCAGCGCCCGTACCGACCGACCCGGCAACCCGACGGCGCGCCAGGTGAGACCGCCATCATCGCTTTTGTACACTCCATTGTCGGTTGCGGCGTACAGGGTCGTCGGCGTGGTCGGGTCGACCGCCAATGCCTGCACCGACTGACCGGACAACCCGACGGCGCGCCAGGTCGCGCCGCCATCGTCGCTTTTATGCACCCCGTTGTCCGTTGAGGCATACAGAGTCGTCGGCATGGTCGGGATCGCTGCCAGCGCCCATACCGACTGACCGGGCAAACCGACGGCGCGCCAGGTGAGGCCGCTATCATCGCTTTTGTGCACCCCATTATCGGTTGCAGCGTACAGGGTCGTCGGCGTGGTCGGGTCGACCGCCAGCGCGAAGATATCGAAGCCGGTCAGCCCGTCGCTGGCGGCGCGCCAGGTGAGACCGCGATCATCGCTGCGGTACACCCCGTCCACATACGTTCCCACGTAGAGCGCCGACGGCGTCTGCGCCAGGCTCAGAATGATGGAACCCAACCCGGCAGGCTGCCAGGAGACGCCGCCATCGCTGCTGCGCCAGAGACCGCCTCTGAAAAAGCCAACCGTGCGCTTGGCGTAGAGCGTCGCCGGTGCGGTTGGATCGACTGCCAGCAGGCGAAGTGAAACCCCAACGAAAGAAACCTCTTCGCGAAGCGTACCCGAACGAAAAACAGGCGTAGCGACTTCGATCTCGCTCCAGGTGGCGCCGCCGTCAGCGCTGCGGTAAAGGGACCTCGCATTGGTCGCGTACATCACCCCAGTCGGAGCGCGCAACAGGCTCAACACGCTCATTCCTGGCAGACCGTCTGCGGCGTGCCAGGTTTCCCCGCCGTCTGTACTCTTGTACACGCCATCGCTGCCTGCGGCGACGATCACCTGGGGGTTCGCCGGGTCGATGGACAGTGCATTCGCTCTCCATGTGCTGATCCTGCCCCAGGTTTCCCCGCCGTCGTCACTCTTGTACACGCCAGTGCCAGTTTCGGCGAAGACCACGCGGGGGTTTGTCGGGTCGATGGACAGCGCGTTTATCTCTGTGACAGATCCCGCGACCTTGCGCCAGGTGTCCCCGCCGTTTTCACTCTTGTACACGCCATTGCGGGTTCCGGCGAAGACCACGCGAGGGTTCGTCGGGTCGATGGACAGCGCAGACACCCAATTCCATTCCTCCAACTTCAACCCCCGGTTGACCGCGCGCCAGGTTTCCCCGCCGTCCGCGCTCTTGTACACGCCATCGCCATAGAGATACAGCGTGGTCGGCGTCGTCGGGGCGATGGCGAGCAAGAATCCTCTTACATCTCTGGATTGGCGAAGATACCGCCACCGCCAGGTCGTGCCGCCATCCTCACTTTTGTAGACGCCGCCGTAAGCGGTTGCTGCATACAGCGTGGTCGGCGTCGTCGGGTCGAACACCAGCGATGTCACGTCATCGTTGGCCGGACCGAGAAACTCCCAGGGATTCTCTTCCTCCGCCGGGCGCAACAGGGTGAACCCCAGTCCCAGCGCGCCGAGCAGCGCCAGCGCGCCGAGCGCGACGATAAGCCGGGTTGTGCGTGACAGACGCGCCATATCTCTCTCCTTTCCTCCATCTGCTCCACAATAAGTCCTGCGTCTACCATGAACGACTCGGTTGCGACCAAATCTCAGTTTACGTTGCACTGGCGGCGGCGATCTTCGTGTGGGTGCAGTCCGGTCCGGCTCGTCTGCTGATGATCGACGGCGAAGGGATCGCGCCGCCCCGCCCGTTGCGTCGGTCAGCCCGATGCGACCTGCTGAAGTGGTCTTTAGAATCAATAATCCGGTCTAGCCCGCGCAGGCGGGCTTCGCCCTGGATAGCCGAGGGCTTCAGCCCGACGGCAAGAGGCGCATACGGATTCAATTCTCAATTCCCATAAGTAGTCTGGTCCAATCGCGGCATCGTCCGCGCCGCGCCGCCACCCCGCGCGCCGCCCGACTACGGATACGGCTCCCAGCGCACTTTATCGATTGCCTGCCGCCACACGCCGCTGATGAGCGTTCCGACATAGATGGTCGGCGGTTGCGCCGGGTCGGTGACCAGGAGCAGGGATCTGGGCTCCGCAAACAGAAACCGTGTAAGCGCTATCAGATTACGGCTCCAGGTCGCGCCGCCATCTGTACTTCTGAGAAGACCTATCTCGCTCGTAGCGTACACCGTCTCCGGCGCGTTCGGGTCGATGACCACGGCGGTTATGCCACCATAAACCGTCCCGACGCTCTCGCTCCAGGTGGCGCCGCCATCGACGCTGCGGAAGAGCGCGTCCTCCCCGCGATCGTCCGTTCCCGCATACAGGATTGCAGGTTCGACAGGATGGATCGCCAGCGCCCGTACCGACCGACCCGGCAACCCGACGGCGCGCCAGGTTTCCCCGCCATCGTCGCTGCGCTGCACGCCCCCTTCCTGGACGCCTGCATACAGCGTGGTCGGCGTGGTCGGATCGACCGCCAGCGTCAGAACCCGCTGACCGGGCAGCCCGGCGGCGCGCCAGGTTTCCCCGCCGTCCGTGCTTTTGTACACGCCGGGTTCGTCGCCATAGCCGACGCCCGCATACAGCGTGGTCGGCATGGTCGGGATCGCTGCCAGCGCCCATACCGACTGACCGGGCAAACCGACGGCGCGCCAGGTGAGGCCGCCATCATCGCTTTTGTGCACCCCGTTGTCCGTTGAGGCATACAGGGTCGTCGGCGTAGTCGGGTCGACCGCCAGCTCGAAGACATCAAAGCCGGTCAGACCATCGCTGGCGGCGCGCCAGGTGAGGCCGCGATCATCGCTGCGGTACACCCCGCCACTGGAGGTTCCGGCGTAGAGCGATGACGGTGTCAGCGCCAGACTCAGGACGGAGCGAGGCAACCCGACAGGCTGCCAGGAGATGCCGCCATCGCTGCTGCGCAAGAGACCTGAGAGTGAAAGAGAAGCATAGAGCGTCGCTGGCGCAGTCGGATCAACTGCCAGCAGGAGAAGCGTACGCCCCGATCCCCTCGGACAGCGATCAAGCGGAGACGCGAGCAGAATTTCAATAATGTCGACCCTGCTCCAGGTAGCGCCGCCGTCAGTGCTACGGTACAGGTGTGAACAGTCTTTCCAATCGCTCACGTACATCACCCCAGTTGGGGTGCGCAACAGGCTCGACATTTTCTTTGCTGGCAGACCGTCTGCGGCGCGCCAGGTCGCTCCGTCGTCCGCGCTTCTGATCACGCCTTTGTCGGTTCTGGCGACGATCACCTGGGGGTTCGCCGGGTCGATGGACAGTGCATTCGCTCTCCATGTGCTGATCCTGTCCCAGGTTTCCCCGCCGTCTGTACTCTTGTACACGCCATTGCGGGTTCCAGCGACGATCACCTGCGAGTTCGTCGGGTCGATGGACAGCGCATTTATCTCTGGGAAATATCCCTCGGCCTTGCGCCAGCTTTCCCCGCCGTTTTCACTCTTGTACACGCCGGTGTCGGTTCCGGCGAAGACTACGCGGGGGTTCGTCGGGTCGATGGACAGCGCAGACACCCAATTCCATTCCCCCAACTCCAACCCCCGGTTGACCGCGCGCCAGGTTTCCCCGCCGTCTGCGCTCTTGTACACGCCTCTCCCGCCATAGACATACAGCGTGGTCGGTGTCGTCGAGGCGATAGCGAGCGATCTTCCTCTGAAGCCTGACCCGCGAAGATACCGCCAGGTGGCGCCACCGTCCTCACTTTTGTAGACGCCGCGGAACCAGGTTGCTGCATACAGCGTGGTCGGCGTCGTCGGATCAAATACCAGCGATGTCACGTCATCGTTGGCCGGACCGAGAAACTCCCAGGGATTCTCTTCCTCCGCCGGGCGCAACAGGGCGAACCCCAGCCCCAGCGCGCCGAGCAGCGCCAGCGCGCTGATCACGGCGATGATCCTGATTCTGCGGGACATCCGCGCCATGTCACTCTCCTTTCCCTTTCCTCTATCTGCTCCACATGAAGTCCTACGTTCACATGAACGATCAGGTTGCAACCGAATCTCAGTTTGCGTTGCACCTGGCGTCGATCACCATCCGGGCGCACGCAGCGGTGAGTCGTGTATAATGCCTTGCAGGAGAACGAACCACAGGA
>Ga0272447_1002099_pt1 | contig 11257 bp, 7 predicted proteins | sample YNPCB0133_FD_194589 | JGI IMG/M metagenome (GOLD analysis project Ga0272447, IMG submission 194589) | Hot spring microbial mat communities from Yellowstone National Park, WY, United States - YNP-CB-013-3 | ecosystem: Environmental > Aquatic > Thermal springs > Hot (42-90C) > Sediment | place...
CTGGGCGTATGAGTTGCCGTTGACCCGTTCCCAACTGCGGCAAAACGCCAGCCGATCACCAGCCACCAGAAACGCCTCGCGGACGATCGCTTTCACCTCGTCCGGTGCATCGCTGTGTTGCAGGATGTGCCACGCCGGCCGCCAGTATTGCCACGCGTAGTTGCTGAACTCGTAAGCGAGATTGGCAAACGGCCCACCCATCGCGACGGCGACGTGATCGTTCGGCCCGATGGCTCGCAGCCCGGCGAACAGTTCCCGCAACGCCACATTCAACGCCGCACGGTTTTTGTGTGCGGGATAGTGATGCATAATCCGATCGCACAGGGGCGGCTGGCCGTACGGACCGTTCACCGGCAAAAAGTTTGGCCGCTGCGGAAGCACAGGCAACTTCTGTCCCGGCGGATAGCCCGCCACTGGTGTCGCCAGTTCCCCTTTTTCGTTCCGCACCTCGAAATCTTCCGGCCGCAGCTTCTTCAGCCAGTCGTGGAAGCGAACCTGGAAGCCGTGCCAGAATACCTCGCCGTCGTGATAAATGGCACCGTTGCGGATCGCCCGCGCCGTCGCTTCGTTGGCTGCCAGCACCGCCGGCACTACTGGTTCGCCCCGATGGTGTACATTGGCATTTCGCTGCAACCGCAACTTCACCAGGAGCAGGAAATCATTATCCCCCGGCGATACTTCCAGCCGCAGCACCTGATCCCACAGTTGTTCCGGCCGAGCAAAATCCACCGCCGTCTTCCAGAAAATCGGTCCCGGCTCGTTGGCCACCAGTTCCTTGCCGTCGGGAGTATAAATCGCCACACGCCGTTGTCGCGGCCGGTCGTATTCCGCGATCGCCACATACAGCCCGACGCTGCCCCGCGGCACATACAAATACACTCGCCGCCACTGCTCGCCGTGCCCGTGCAACCAATCCGGATGGCCCGCCATTGCCGTCGGCAGCTTCGGTTCGATCTTGAACGACACTACATGATCCGTCGCCCCGACGATCACCACCCGATACACGCCCGCCTGTCCCCCACGCACTGCAAAGCGGAAGTCGCGCTTCGGCACCGCCGCCAGCCGGGCCGGGTCCATGACCGCACTCCAGCGAAGCAATGCCGCTCCCTTTTCCTGAGCGTAAGCGTGATACCACGCTTCATGGTCCCAGCCGCCCATCGGCAACTGAAACAGCGGCTTGGTAATACCGTCATCGGGCAGCACTTGCCGCACCACGCACCGCCCCTGCGGATCATACACCTTCACCAGCACCTCACGCGGGCCGAACTCATACAGGTTCAGGTCGCGGACACCCAGATGCACCGTGAAATCCTTCCCCGCCTCGTTGACCACGAAGACGGTAATCCCGTCATGCAACCTATGCGTGGATTGTGCCTGCAACAGCGGCGCACCCCCTAACAGCATCAGAGCCACCAGTACCGCCTTCCTTTTCACGCAAGTGCTCCTTGTTGACCTCCAGCATCCGCAGTCTTAGCCACGAGTGCTCCAGGTATCCCACCTGAGACGGTGATCGAAATGCTAAAGGGGTAATGTGATTGTAGCGTTAGCCGTAAGCGACCCAAGCATCCCACTCAGGTGGCGAAAGTGCGGCTATGTATTCTGCTGGAGTTTGCAGCGTTAGCCGCCAGCGATCTAAGTGTCCCAGACCCGGGCCGGATTGTCTGGTGCTCGCTGACACTTTCGCCGTCAGCGTGTATCGCAACGGTGGCACTACTTCGTCATTATGAGAACCCGTCAAGGTTAGCTATAGACCATCCAGAGACGCACCCAATTCCCCTGCTGCGTCATTATGCAACCCCAGCCCAGGATGTACACACACCTCCGTCCTTGACCGCTGATCGACTTCAATGACCGCTCCTTATAGACAGAAGGAATTACACTGTGCTATCTTTCACTAAGTAGCAACTGCTACCCTAAGCGCGAACAGCACTGTCAAGCTACCAACAAACCAGATCACAATCCCCTTCTTAGCAACACCGGCCTAACATTACTGATATGCCTAATGAGACGCGGCCTGAGCATCTGGAATCCATCGGCGCGAAGATGTTCCTCCTTGGTCAGGTGAACCACGCCCGGATATGATCTTCTCAACTTCCTACCCACACGGGAGACGACATAAGTGGTATGAACCCGAAACTATATCGGCCGCAATTCCTGGTTATTAATGGCTCCAATTGCTGGTTCGATGCGAGGCTAATAGATCGCCGGGAAGCTAGGTTGATGGGCGTTGTTCGCAACCATCTTGATGCGAATCGGACAGCTAAGCTTGCAGGCAGACTGCTGTCCTCTGTCCGCAACATAGCCGAACATGTGACTAAGCTCTTAGGCGCAAGGACATTCCAGCCGGACTGCTGTCGTTTGCTCGCAACGTGACTGAGGGTCTGGTTATTGTTTTAGGCCCAATCTACATTCCCGGCGGACTCCCGTGTTTGTTCGCAATGTGACCGAGGGTCTGGATAGGCCTATACACCCAATCTACATTCCGGGCGGGCTGCTGTCGTTTGTTTGCTACGTGACCGAGCGTCTGGATAGGCTTTTAGGCCCAATCTACATTCCCGGCGGGCTGCGGTGTTTGTTCGCATCGCCACTTATAGGTGGGACAAAGCTTACAGTGCTGGACAGGTATAGCGGTGCGGACAACGGTGAGCAAACTGCTTTAACTCGGCGGTCTCTTCCTTACAAGTGGAACCGGGAAGGTATAGCTGTGCGGAACCTTGATAGGACGCCGTATCGGTCTCGTGCTCGCGAAAGTAACTGCGAATGTAAAGCTGTGCGAAAGCGCTAAGCGAACTCGGTTGGGTGGCGGTGGGCGACTCCGCCGACCCGAACCGAGTCGCGTTCGGTCTGCGTTAGCAAAACCCCGAAAGTCTTGTGATGCGGATCGCTCAGGTTCGCCTGGAAATAGCTAGCTGCCTGCCGTCGGCCACAGTGGGCGGAGCGGGATGGCAGTCGGAAAAGCGGGTTGGACTCAATCCTCACCAGAGAAATACGCAGAACCCGAGGAGAAATTAGGTAGCCAGCAGTCAAAAAACCGTCAGTCCATCCCCGAATTCCGCCGGGGCTTGACGGAACCCAGGTGAGTCGGTAAAATTGGTATAACATGGTAATACCGATGGCGGGAAACATGGTTCAGACGGCTTCGTGCCTCTCGGACGGCCAGATGGTCAGGGAAGGCATTCCGAATGGCTTACAGGGCAGAAGGAGGCCCTTGCTGGCCAAAATAAACGACCCATTGCCCAGCCACGGTGAAGGAGCGCTCCGGTGCAGAACAACCGGGAGCCGCAGAGCCTGTTCCACACAAGCTAGGAAGCAAATCCTTTCTTGTCAATAACTTATGGCGAAAACGGCGGTGTATTCCCTGAAAATTTAGCAAATGGAGGTGGAAAATGCGTGTCGGCAGAAAACCGGCAGACTCAAAGTCTCCGCAAGTGCAAAAATGGTGGCTGCGAATCCCGGCCAAATGGCTCGCGGTCGGTTTGGTCGTGTTGTTAGGCCTGACGGCTGGTGGATGCGTGCGGCGACTGGAAGGCGATCCCTGGGGTGGGACGTCGAAACTTCGCGTGCTGGCGACGATCGTGCCCTGGCACTGTCTGGCGGCCAGCATCGCGGAACCGGAGGCTGATGTCCGATGTTTGTGCATAACCAACGGTCCGCACGAATTTCAGCCAACGGCCGAAGAAGCGAGGCTGCTCAACAGTGCCGACCTGGTAATTGCGAATGGCCTGGGGCTGGAAGGGTTCCTGGTGCCGATGCTGCGTGGCAGCGGGCGGAAAGACTTGACAGTGTTGCGGGTGGCGGAAGAATTACCGCGTCGCGGCGGCAAGTTGATCGAGGTACCGGGCTATGAACATCACGGGCACGTGCATGGTCCTGGTAACGATCCCCATGTCTGGCTGGGTTTCCAGGAAGCGGAGTTGGCGGCCGAAATTATTACCGAAGCGCTGAGCCAGGCCCGTCCAGAGCATAAGGAAGCATTCCAGCAACGCTGCGAACAGGTCAAGCAACGACTGAATGCACTGCGTAAACAAGCTGAACCGCTGAGTCGCACGCAGGGCGCCCTTCTAACCGCTCATGACGCATTTCGCTATTTCGGACGCTCGGTGTTCGGAGCGGACTACGAACAGCGGCTGATTGCCGTGCGCGGTTTGCACGGAGAAGAACTTGCCGCTGCCGACTTTGATAAACTGGTAATCGAGTGCCGCCGCAAACGTGTCCGTGCTTTCGCGATTGAACCGGGGTCTTCTCGCGTGATCCTGGATCGCATCCAGGAAAGTCTTGGAGAAAAACTGCCTGTCCTCGAACTCGACCCGATAGAAACGGCCGATCCAGACCCGCAACGCCGCTTCTATGTCTCCCCCGACTGGTATTTCAAGGTCATGGAAAAGAACCTGCGACAACTCCTTGGGGTATTTCAGCCATGAAGCCGTCGGACGATGCCCTGGTTACGGTGGAAGACCTAAGTGTCACGCTGGGCGGGAAAGCTATCCTGCAGCACCTGCATACGCGAATTCCGCGAGGCCAGATCACAGCGCTCATCGGTTTGAATGGTTCGGGCAAGACAACGTTTCTGCGGGCGATCCTGGGCGAGGTGCCGTACACCGGACGGGTGGTTTTTCACTGCGGCCACAATCATCGCTCCAGGCATCCGGAAAAGATCGGCTACGTTCCGCAACGGTTGCTTTTTGATATGAACCTGCCGATTACCGTGGTGGAACTGCTGGCGTTGGGAATCACGGCACGCCCGTTGTTTCTCGGCATCGGGAAGGCGACCCGTCAGCGCATCCGCGAACTCTTGAGCCGGGTGCATGCCGAACACTTGCTCGATAGTCCCGTGGCCGGCTTGTCGGGTGGGGAATTGCAGCGTGTGTTGCTGGCCCTGGCACTGGAGCCATTACCAGAACTGTTGCTCCTGGACGAGCCAGCAGCGGGGATTGATTTCCGACACCAGGGAGAGTTTTACTCTCTGATCGCGGAGCTGAATCAGCAGCACGGTATTACCACCGTGCTGGTCTCGCATGACCTGAGCGTGGTAAGCAATTGTGCCCATCATGTGCTTTGCTTGCGCAACGGACAGATTCAATGCGAAGGGCCACCCCGGGAAATTTTGAGCGGAGAGCGAATCGCGGAAATATTCGGCGAGGACAAGGCTGTTTATCCCCATCGTGCCCACCATCACTAGCCTGGTTCCGCTCTTCCCTTGTTAGCAGTCTGTTCTGAAAATGGGCAGAAGAATATCGGGGCAGCCCTTCCAGCCCGCCTTCAGACTTGCTATCTCCAGGGTGGATTTGTTTGACTGGCGAAACACCAGGGGAACCCCATGCGTGCGGAAATCATTGCCATCGGCACGGAACTCGTCAACGGACAGAAGCTCGACACCAACAGTGCCTGGCTGAGCCGACGAGTACAGGAGCTCGGTCTGGAACCCACCTGGCATACCACGATTCCCGATGACCTTGAAGTCATGGTCGCGGCCCTGGATTTGGCCCGACAACGAGCGGACCTCGTCATCATCACCGGCGGTTTGGGTCCCACTCTGGACGATCTGACCCGCGAAGCTCTGGCACGGTTGGCCGGGGTCGAACTGGTGCTGCATGAACCGTCTTTGCGTCGCATCGAGGAACTATTTGCCCGCCGCGGTCGTCCCATGCCGGAACGCAACCGGGTCCAGGCAATGATTCCTCGAGGTGCCGAGGTCATCGTCAACGAGTTGGGCACCGCTCCCGGTATTTGGATGAGCGTGCCTCGCCAGCCGTGTGGTTGCCCCCGTGAAAACAGCCCGCTGACGCTGGGCCTGGCTAAGCCGCGAACGTTAGTCATAGCCTTGCCCGGAGTGCCGAGCGAACTATTTGCCATGTGGGAAAAAGAAGTTCGGCCACGCCTGCAAAAGCAACTGCCGGGTGGGGTAGTAGTCCGCGAACGATTGCTGCATTGTTTCGGGCTGGGCGAATCCGCCATCGAGGCCAAACTCGGTGATCTGACACGCCGCGGTCGCAATCCGGAGGTGGGAATCACCGCTTCCGATGCGGTGATCACGCTGCGGCTGGTGGCCCGTGCGGCTACGGAAGCGGAAGCACTCGCCCTTTTGCAAACCGATGAAGCCTATATTCGCCAGCAACTGGGGGAACTGGTATTCGGTAGCGGCCAGGAAGAACTGCAACATGCTGTAGCCTCCCTGCTGGCAGCGACAGGCCAAACGCTGGCAACTGCGGAAAGCGTAACCGGCGGACTGCTCGCCAGTCGGCTCACTCAGGTTCCCGGTATCAGCAAATGGTATCGCGGCGGAATTGTGGCTTATCAGACGCCCGTAAAAGCCGAAGTCCTGGGCGTAGATAAGGAGTTGCTGGATCGCTTTGGCGCGGTTTCCGCACCAGTAGCATCGGCGATGGCTCAACGCGCTCGACAACTTTTTGCTACCGACCTGGCTCTTTCGACCACCGGTGTAGCTGGCCCCGATCCGGATGAGCGCGGCAATCCGGTAGGTCTGGTGTACATCGGTTTGGCTTATCCGGGCGGCGTGCACACCTGCGAGGTCCGCTGGTTCGGCAACCGCCTGGAAATTCAGAGCCGTGCTGCTAAATCGGCTCTCAACGAATTGCGATTGCATTTGTTGCGCAAGCAGCCAACTCCATCGCGGGCCTAAACGAAGCTACCGCGGCTTTTCGGGCCACCCCGACGAAGTCGCAGCGACTGTGGGGGAGAATCCAAGCGAAAAAAACCACCCTAGTCGCAACACGTTCTTTGCAAGATCGTTCACCTTGCCGGCCGACCTTGCGGCTCGCATACTTACTATTCGGTTCTTCCCGTGTACGGTGACCGATTACTCTTCCCACACAGCAAGAGCAACCGGGGGGCTTTCCGCGTTGCTTCGTGTAAAACAAGAGGCCACCGGCTAGTCCCGTGCTTGCCTATACTTTAGGAGTACATTTGTACGTAGTGGCAGGAGGTCGGCACTGGAGAATCGCAAACCCACTCGACAGGGGCTCTGGAGAAGCGCACCATGACCGATGGAATTCATGTGGCAGTGGTAGGCGCGACCGGCGCCGTGGGCGAAATGATGCGACGATTGTTGCTGGAACGCCGTTTTCCGTTAGCAAGCATCAAATTCCTGGCTTCGGAGCGCAGCGCGGGCAAACCAATTGAGTTTGCGGGGAAAACCTACACGGTGGAACCGTTGCGTCCGGAGGCCTTCGCCGGTGTCGAACTGGTATTATCGAGCACACCGGCAGCGGTGAGCCGCGAGTGGAGTCCGGTAGCTGCCAGGGCCGGGGCGATCGTCGTGGACAATTCCAGTGCCTGGCGGATGGATCCTGATGTGCCCCTGGTAGTGCCGGAAGTCAATCCGCATACGCTCGCCCGCATCCCCAAACGCATAATCGCCAACCCGAATTGCTCCACCATTCAGATGGTGGTGGCCCTGAAGCCATTGCACGATTTCGCCCGGATTCGCAGAATCGTCGTCTGCACCTATCAAGCCTCTTCGGGCAAAGGCGCTAAAGGCGTTTATGACCTGGAGCGGCAAATCCAGGCGCTGGCTCGCGGCGAACCGTTGCCCCCTTCCATCGCCCATGCTGCTCCCCTGGCCGGAAACGTCGTTCCGCATGATTGGAAACTCGGCGAAGAGGGATACTCGGAAGAGGAATGGAAAATGATTCGGGAAACCCGCAAAATCCTGGGCGACGAAACCATCCTGGTTTCGCCGACCACAGCCCGCGTGCCGGTGCACACTGGCCATGCCGAGGCGATCAACGTCGAATTTACCAGGCCGATCTCCCCAGAGCAAGCACGCGAATTGTTACGCAAAGCGCCGGGCGTTGTCGTGCTCGACGATTACGCGAAAGGGGAAGTGCCGATGCCCCTGACCGTCGCCGGACGGGACGAAGTGTTTGTCGGTCGAATTCGCCGGGATCCCACTGTGGCCAATGGTTTGAACCTGTGGGTTGTCGCGGACAATCTCCGTAAAGGAGCCGCCACTAACGCCGTGCAAATTGCCGAGGAGCTTCTGCGTCGCGGATTGTTGCGTCGCTAGCTGATACTGCTCAGGTCGTTCATCGCCAGCGTAAACTTTCCTGTCCATTCACCGTCCGCAAACAGAGCCGAGCGTGGCCCAGCCCTTGTGCAAATTCACGATCCGCCTGTTGTTCCGCTCACCGCAGCGGGGCTATCCAGGGCGACCCGCAACTGTCTCACCAATCCCTCTACGTTGGAAAGCAAGTCCGACAGCGACAGGTTCTCGGCCTTTTCCAGATAAGAAACCAATGCACTGCCGACGATGATCCCATCGGCAAAATCGCGAAGCCAGCGGGCGTGTTCAGGCCGGCTCACACCGAATCCCACGCACAAAGGCAAATCGGTGATGCCTCGCAACCAGCGAAGCCGCTCGACAAGCTCTTCCGGCAACCGCTCGCGCACGCCGGTTATGCCCGTTACACTCACGCAGTACACGAAACCGCTGCTGCACTCGACGATGCGCCGGGCACGGTGAGGAGGAGTGGTGGGCGTGACCAGCTGCACCAGAGCCAGTCCCGCTTCCCGACACCGCGTCGCCAATCCCGTCGACTCCTCCACGGGCAAATCCGGCACGATTAAGCCGCTGAAACCAGCAGACTGACATCGCTCCACGAACCTGTCCTCCCCCTGACGAAACACCAGACTGTACGAGCACATCGCCACCAGCAACGGTGGCCGACTCTTTATGGAAACACCGGGCCCCTGGCCGCTGACCGCCGACCACTGGCCACCGGTCTCCGAATGCTGACCCGGCCTTGCCTCCTGCGTGCACCAGTCGCGCACCAGAGCGAAAATATCATCCGCACGCACTCCGTGACGCAGGGCACGGGTGTACGCTGCCTGGATGAGCGGGCCGTCCGCGATTGGGTCGCTGTAGGGAAAGCCAACTTCGATAACATCGGCCCCACTGCGGGCCAGGACCTGGAGCAATTGCCGTGTCGCTTCCAGACTGGGATCACCCGCCGGCAAAAACGTAATCAGAGCACGCCGACCTGTCTGTTTCAGTTCCCGCAGGTATTTTTCCAAAACTGGAGTGGCCTGTGTGTGTGGCATGTTTCCCAGAAGAATGTTTGGCAGAGGCTGGACGGGTTTATCATACGCTCTCCGGCACGGTCTCGACAATAAAAAGGCCGGGCTGCGCATCGTTACTTTTGGCCACGCGATAGGCCGGACTGCTGGAACAGACGATCGGCAGGCGGAATTAGCGGGAAGAATGTGCCGCAACGGGGCGGCCATTCACGGCGAGCTTGGTCGCCAACGGGGCACAGCAGTTCGGCCGTGCAGGCCATGGTGCTCTCGGAGGCGGTTGCAGGTCGCAGGGTTGGCAGCGTCTCTGCGGTCTGGACCGCCTCTGTATTTTTCACTGTAGCGTACAGTTAGATTCCACGCACGCTTACCGGTGTGGTCAGGCTTCTGCGTGACGGTGTTTCCAGACTGGATGGTTCGCCTGAGTGATTGTCCCAAAAGCTGTCAGTCTTCCAGCGCAAAATCGAAAACGTTTTTCTTGCCAGGCTCGACGGTAACCTCCAGAGGCGTGGTCTTGACACTGGCGTACTTCTCGGGCAACAGGTTCACAGACGTTCCATCTTCTCGTTCGCGAGTCAACTGAATGGTCACCTTGTATTTACCCGGAGCAGCGCCGTCCCAGGCCTCATAGGTGCTCAGCCGGTACTGGCCGCCAGCATCCACCATGGCATCCGCCCGGGGATTCGATTGCGGTTCCACCGGCATGAACGTTACGAACGCTCCTGGCACAACTTCGCCGCGGTAAGTCACTTTGCCCTCTACAGGTGTGGTCGGAACCATCTTACGCTTCGACCCTGGCTCGAAAGTATCCGGTACCTGCAAGTTTTCAGTGTATATGCCGTCCAGGAGAATATTGCACAGCACCGGGCCGTTTTTCTTCATGGTCACCCAAACCACGTGGTCAAACTCGCCGTAATCCACCCCGCGAAGCTTGCTGACACCGCCAGTCGTCGCCAGCTGATAATAAATGCGGCCATGACGCACAAATCGCCGGTAGCGGTGAATATGGCCGGCAAAGACGGTGTAGGGCCGATCCTGGAGCAACCGCTCAAACTCCAGCCAGCCGGTCTCGGCTACTTTCGAGGAAGTCCACAGCGGCCGATGCAGGAAAATCAGCGTCCAGCGCACTCGCGGATTCGCTTTCAGCACCCGCTCGAAATACGCGATTTGCTCCTGCGAGATGTGCCCTTCTTGCGTTTTCGGCGGATCGTCCGAATTCACCATCAAAAAGAGCACGTCCTGATACACAAAGTGATAATATGATTGCGAAAATTTTTCCTTCCACATTCGTTCCTGCACCGGGTTGGCATAATCATGGTTGCCCGGCACATAAAAAAACGGCATTTGCAACCGTGCGATGAAACTGTTGAATTCCTGCCATTCCTGCTCCAACTTCTTCACGTCTTCCGTGTAGCCTTCAATCAAGTCGCCTACCGAAACCACAAAGGCCGGCTGCAACAGATTCAGATACTCCACGGCGCGGGAGAAAATCTTGGCGCGGTGCCCGCCGGTACGATCGCTGACAATGGCGAAAGTGAATTCTTCGTCGCTGCGATTGATTCGCAAATGATTCCACGGATTACGCTCGCGCACTTCGATCTGCAACGCCGGACGCAAAGGTGCCTGGCCGATACTCAAGGCCACCAGTCCGGCAAAGATCCCCGTCACCAGCAGCAGGCAAGTCAGCCGCTTCATCACCGTTCTCCTTCTGACCAAGAATGCCACAGCACGCTCACGGTTCCAGCGCAGTTCCAAGCCACATTGTAGGATTCGCCTCCCTGGAATACAGTGCCATACCCGCCATCAATGCTGTAAATTTGTGGTAAAAGTTCGGTTAGCCACTACCAGAGCAAACGAGCCACACCGCCATACTTCTGACGCAAAAAAGCCTCGGCGGTCGTCTCAACGTTCTGACTATCCAGGCTGTCGAAGTCGGTGACGGTTGGCTACGTAAAAAACGCCCCACGGCGAAAGATTGACCAGTCGCGCTGATACCCAGTCGCTGGCTGTGCGTTCGTACTGCTGGTGCAGCAGGGGCATCACCAGAGCCAACTGTTGAGAGCGATAACCAAGCATGCTGCTACAAAAAAAACGAATTCCCGTGCGCAAGACGCAGTGGCACACCGTCTGTCGTGCAAACTATTAGAAAAATTGATTGTGTGGTGCACTTGCCATTAGCAATTTCAATGATATGATGCAAGAGCCATGCATCTGGAGACCCTGA
>Ga0272447_1002100_pt1 | contig 11256 bp, 10 predicted proteins | sample YNPCB0133_FD_194589 | JGI IMG/M metagenome (GOLD analysis project Ga0272447, IMG submission 194589) | Hot spring microbial mat communities from Yellowstone National Park, WY, United States - YNP-CB-013-3 | ecosystem: Environmental > Aquatic > Thermal springs > Hot (42-90C) > Sediment | place...
ATGCTCATGCCAAGCACCAGAAGGTGCAGGGCGACGTTGAGATTATCGGTCATAGTGTCACTCCTCCGCCACTACACCGGGTCACTGTTCACACCTGGCGAGGGCGTCTCGCTCTCGTCGCGTCTCCAAGGGCACGATGCCCTCGCTCCCGGAGGAAATGTAAACACGTACTACACCGGCATATTCCCATGGCGTCGCGGCGGCGGCGCGAGTGGCCTCGCTCAGCCGCTCCCAGCGGTCGGGGTCGGGACGCCCGAGGTGCGCGGCGAACAGATGCGCCAGATGCGCCGGGTCGGGTCGACCGTTGCGGGTGAGCAGCTTAGCCAGCAGCGGCACGACATCCCGGATGTTGAAGAAGGTCTCGTCGAAGAGCGCGGCTGTCCACTCCGGGTACCGGCGGGCAAAAGCGGCATAGGTCTGTCCCAGTGCCGTCTGGAAGGCGCGGCGCGTCGGGTCGAGACCAAGGGCGGCGCGAGTGCGCTCAGCCGGACTGCTTTCCTGGAGCAGAGAACCGAAGACGGCTTTGGCGATAGCGGCGAAGAGCGGTTCCGGTGTCATATTGTCTGTGGTAGAAGTGCTCTCTTTGCCGCGTCGTAGGCGCAATCGCGGGACCCGATGTCTGGATTGATTGTACCAGAAACAGGTGGTGATCGGGAGGTCTGCACTTCTTGCAGGGAGAGGTGTTTGGAGAAGCCCCGGCGTTTCGTCTCTTGTTTGGGATGTTCAGATGCCTGCACTCTCCATCCTCCCTTTGAAAGGGGAGATAAGCGTCCAAAACTGTCAACCCTTTCGCGGAAGCGGGCGCCGGGCAACCAGCCTGGTCTAACCATCTTCCGGAAGACTAGAGTTCGCGCAAGGAGGAGAGGATGCCACGATCCGCTGCAGAATGAGTTCAGCGCACTGCGATCAAGGTCTGCCTGCCTTCCTTGCCGCCGCGCTACCGGTACGCTCTAGCGTGCGGCACGCTAGGGGCAGCGCCTGGCAGGTCTGGTCAACCCCCGACAGGCGCTGATCCGTCGATCTCCTCGCGCGGTTGGTGACGACCTGCTGCGCTGGGTTGGCGGCGCGGTGAACCAGCGAACTACTAATCGTAGGGAGCGCTGCATTGGCGCGGTGCGACACGATGATCCTGCTGCTTGCCAGCGTGCGGTAGTGCAGGAGACCATCCTGATCTCCCGAGTCACGGTTCCTGCCAACTCGCCGAGCACGTGGATGCCCCACAGGGAGCGGATGCTGTGCTGGAGCGCAAGCGTGATCCCGCGATCAGGACGCGCTCGTCCGCACCGATGACGGGCTAGTCCGCCAGCTGGTGCTGCGACTGGTCGCCGGACAGGGGCATGAATGGGCATGGCGACGCGTTTAGGCACGCGGACTAACGGATCGCTGGCACGCTGGCGACCGTCTGGGTCGCGGGCGATAATGAACCGTGGGAGCTGCTGACCGATCTGCTGTCAGCGTAGAGCGATGCAGCATGGGATGCGGCAGGCTTCCAGCGCTGACGGGCTGGGAGGGGCGACGCAGTCAGGTGACGGATCGCAATGCGGCAGCCTGGCACTATCTGGGAGTGGTGATAGTCACAGTGTGGACGGCGGCAGGCGGATTAAAGATGCGGCACTACATGGGACCCCGCCCGGTCAGTGTGGCGGGCATTGCCGACTATAGGTGCGCCGCAGCACTGTTGCCGAAGTAGCTCAGTGCAGCGGGTGATTAGCCTGCTTCGGCAGGGCAGGTACCAGCTGCACCGGTTGCTCACCAGGGCTGCAGTTGGATCCATCTGGGACTGCGCCCGTAGCCTGTGCCCGAACATAGGCGACAGAGGAATCGTGCCTATCGATAACCTGTTCCAATACCCGAAATCGCCCTAATCCCCCTCTCTTTCGGAAAATATAAACCGGTATTTACCTCATCTTCGTTGATCCACCAATGCACGCGCTTTTGTAGGTCACATCAGCGGCGTCTTGCGCTGTACAAGCTGGATCGCAATCTGCCACGGATCACGCAGAAACGTGAGCCGATCTCCAGCAGGCGTTACATCAATAGGTGCAACGTGTGTCGCACCTGCAGCGACTAGCCGCGCAACATCGGCCTCCATATCGCCGGTGCTGAACGCCAGGTGCAGCGCCAGCGGCGAGAAGGCAGCGTAGTCAGGTACAGGCGCGGCAGGATTATGATAGATCTCGATCACGCTCATGCGCGCCGAGTCTGCCAGGAAATAGGCTGCGTTGGGGATCGGAATATGACGCACGATCTGCATCCCCAGATGAGACGTATACCAGCGCGCTATGGCGTCTGGATCGGCAACATTCAAAGCAATGTGTTCGAGTCGCATCGTCACTCCTTTCATATCATAGCACAGCCAGATTGTCACAAGTATACGCCAGACACTGCAATAATGACAATTTTTATCCAATACCTAACCTCTTTTGACAAATTTGATGATTGATTCGCGCTGTTTTGTGTGTTAGGATAGTACAACCAGCATTCATCAGCACCAACATGTTCTGACCTGCTGGCATCGCCCGGGATGGGGAGTACTGGCGCACGCCATACTCCAGATGGAGTTTTGCTTTCTATTAAGGATACGTCCGAAGGTGCACGCTGTCCGTCTGCCGCTTGCAATTGCCCTGGGTAGTGCGGCGCTGCTAATTGTGGCGTTTGTTGGCGGAATACAACGGTTGACGCCTGGCTCCGCGACGCCAGCATCTGCCAGTTCGCCGCATGAAATAGTTGAACTGGGTCGCTGGCTCTTTTATGACCGGCGCCTGTCGGCAAACGAACGCATCGCCTGCGCCACCTGTCATCGCCAGGAACTGGGGTTTAGCGACGGGCGTGTCGTTTCGATCGGCGCTACTGGCGCACTGCTGCGCCGAAATACGCTGGGATTGTTGAATAGCGGTGAATTGACAGCGCTCACCTGGGCGAATCCACAGGTTCGCACCCTGGAACACCAGATAGCGCGCGCGCTCTTCGCTGCCGATCCGCCCGAAATGGGAGTGGCAGGCAATGAGAAACGTGTGATCGACAGGCTTCGCGCAGATCCGGATTATCGCCAGCGATTCGCTGCTGCGTTCCCCACAGATGACGATCCATTCACCTGGGATCGTGTTATCGAAGCGCTGGCAGCCTTTACCCGTTCGCTGCAAGGGCGGAACACCCCGTATGACCGGTATGTGTACCATGGGGAGACCACAGCCCTTACCGAAAGCGCTCGACGCGGCATGGCGCTCTTCTTTTCGCCAGGGCTGGCATGTGGTCACTGCCACGTCGATCTGGTTCCACCCAACCGCGCTGCGCCACCGCGCTGGTCCGACCTGGCGTATGTGGCGACGGGCGCCGGGCGTAGCGCCGATCGCGGGCTGGCAGAGCATACCGGCGCTGCAACCGACGCATACCGGTTCCGCGTGCTGCCGCTGCGCAACGTGGCAGTAACGGCGCCCTACATGCACGACGGCAGCCTGCCAACCCTCGATGCGGTCATCCGCTTCTACGAATCGGGGGGACGATTGGGCGCGGGTTCTGAGCCGGAGCGCCGCGCTGCGCGCCACCCGCTCGTTGCCGGTTTTGTGCTGAGCGACGCTGAACGCCGCGACCTGATCGCATTCCTCGAATCGCTGACTGACGCCGATGCATTGCAATCGCTGGCATTTGCCAATCCGTTCAACGGACCCCGTCTGTCCATCGCAGATCCAGGCAGGTAACCATGTTCAAAAGGAACACGCCCATGAAACTCTTTCTCACCATCAAACAGTACTCGCTGGCATTGACCGTCGGAGCGCTCATCACGGCGCTGGTTATCGCAACGCTTCCCTTGCCCGCAAGCGTTCAGGCGGCTGGCGTCATCAGTGGCATCGTCTTCCGCGATTTCGACGGCGATGGCGTGCGTGACGCAAATGAACCTGGAGTCGGTGGCATCACGGTCACCGCCTATGACCCATCCGGCGCAAGTGCAGGCGTGACCGTCAGTTTCGCCACGCTGTGTATCGGTCCCGGGAATCCGATCCCGGAATGTACGGCGCTGAATACGCCTGCGATGGGGAGTTACACGCTCAATGCTGGCGGCACAGGACCGTACCGCATCGAGTTCAGCGGATGGCCCGCGTCTCTGCGTCCGGCAGCGCAGGGCGCCGGCAACAACACGAGCGTGCAATTCGTGCCGGACGGCAACTCGTCGAATATCGACTTCGCGCTCCACAATCCGGCAGAGTACTGCCAGGAAAATCCGCGCGTTTCGGTGACATGTCTTCAACCTGGCGCTGCTGTCGGCAACACGAATACGACAATCTATACCTTCAACTATACCGATAGCGGCACGATGCCCCTGCCGCAAACACAGACGACCGCCAGTCAGACAGGGGCTATCTGGGGGCTGGCGTACCAGCGTTCAACGAACTCGCTCTTTGCTGCCGCCTATATCAAGCGAGCATCAGCGTTGGGTCCCGGCAGCGGAGCGCCGACATCCGATGGCACGGGAACGATCTACCGCGTCACCGTGAACGGCGTGCCTGATAGCGCTCCATTCATCGACCTTGATGATATCTTCGGCGCGGCAACCACGGGCGCGAACCCGCATACCGATCTTGACCCGTTCAATGGCAATGGCGACTTCGACAGCGGCGCCTATGCGGCGGTTGGAAGGGTAAGCCTCGGCGATCTCGATATTGCCGAAGATGACAATACGCTCTGGGTCGTCAATCTTGCCAACCGGTCGTTGTACTCGATTGCCATCGACACGCGAACGGCGGTCGCACGCGGCGCTGTTCCTGATCCGGGCTGCGCTCGCGGCGTCGGGCGCCCATTTGGTCTGGGCATCCGGGATGGACTGGTGTATGTCGGCGGCGTCTGCACTGCTGAAAATGGCGGCACGGCAGCCGATCTTCTGGCGTATGTGTACACCTACAACCCGGCCACCAGCGCGTTCAGCGCTGCGCCTGTCCTGCAGTTTCCCTTGAATTATCCTCGCGGGTGCGCCGATATCTACCTGCCTGGCTATCCTTCCCCGCCCTTCCCGGAAACCGGTTGTCTGCCTGCGGAATGGCAACCCTGGCAGAATATCCTGCCAGCTGGACCGTATGACGAAGGCTTTGGCGCATTTCCTCAACCAATGCTGACCGACATTGCCTTCGATGGCAACGACATGATCCTGGCTTTCCGCGATCGCTTCGCCGACCAGATCGGCAGCGATGATCCGGGTCCGGCAGAAGCGCCACCTGGCGGGTCTAATCTTAATGCCATTCCCGCGGGCGACCTCCTGCGCGCCAGTCCTAATGGCGTCGGCGGGTGGGTGATCGAAAATAATTCGCAATCGGTTCCGCCAGGTCTCTTTGGACCCACGGCTGGCGCCGGTAATGAGCAGGGTCCTGGCGGCGGCGAGTTCTATGTCAGTGATCAACTGCCCGGGGTCCATGACGAACAGGTGCTTGGCGGCATTGCCCAGGGGGCGCGCTTTGGCGAAGTGATTGCTGTCGCGTTCGACCCAACCACAAGCGATAACCTGTTCTCCTCCGGCGCTATCCAGATGAGCAACACAACGGGTGAGCGCGTCCGGGGATATCAGGTGACCCCGCCTGGCGCAGGCTTTGGCAAGGCGAACGGTCTGGGCGATCTCGAATTGCTCTGCGATCAGGCGCCCGTCGAAATTGGCAACCGTGTCTGGCTCGACAGAAACCGGAACGGCGTGCAGGACCCGGACGAACCGCCGATCCCTGGGGTCACGGTTGAACTGTGGCGCAACGGTGTGCGTATTGGCGTTGCAGTGACCGATGCCGAAGGGACGTACTACTTCCGCAGCGGCAGAGACCCGGTGGACGCGAACCTCGAAGATAACATCATCCACGATGGCGGCATCGGCATCCGCCCCCGCACCGGAACACCGGGGGGCGCGTCGGAGTATGAGGTTCGCATTCCCAACATCACCGGTCCGAACCGCCAACCGGCGCTGACCAACCTGACCCTGACCGTCAACGACAATGATAGCAGTCCCAATGGCGATAGCCGCGACTCGGATGGCGAGACGGTTGGCAACAACGCGGTCTTCGTTATACCCTACAACAACCACGCCGCAGCCGGGACGAACAATCACACCTACGACTTTGGCTTCTTCGAGGGTGTTCCAACCGCGATTGCGCTCATGTCCTTCACTGCCGGTTGGGAAGGCAATGCGGTGATGATCCGCTGGGTCACGGCAATGGAACTCGATACAGCTGGATTCCGCCTGCTGCGCAGCGCTACGGGGCGGATCGACGATGCGATCATTGTCACGCCGACACTCATTCGCGCACGCGGCGGACCTGGCAGCGGCGCAATGTATGAGTGGCGCGACGCGACAGCACAACCGGGCGCTGCGTATACGTATTGGCTAGAGGAGGTCGAAACCACCGGGCGCGTCAACCGGTACGGACCGGCCACGGCGCGGGTGCAGGTGGAGTCGTCGTTGCATCGGGTCGTGATCCCGCTGGTTATCCGGTAAACCTCTGCGATAGAGTCGCAGATGATCCCTGTTGAGGCATACCGACAGGCGCTGTGGTCGCCGCGCGCAGCAAGGTTGGCTCGAAGCGCCTGTCAGGCAGGAGATGACTCATCTGTACGCGCAAAACGAACCGGCCTTTTCGTCACAACTCCAATTGGCCAACTGCTCTGCATAGCATTCTAGCAATCGTTGGAGAGCGGCGATTTTTTTCGCTGCTCGTTTATCTTCAAGGCGCAAGAGCACAGTGCCCTTATGCAGACGTCGCTCTCGGTAAACCTTCTCACCAAAGTCTTTGTCATTCGTGATCACGATCCAAATCCTTGGCAAACGCTTTCGCAATGACTTCATCGCCTTCCATGCCACGCGCTTCTTCGTACACGGAGAAAACTTCATGCTTTTGCCCACGCAGCCAACGTGTTACCACTGGACCCATACACTCATACACGAGAAAACGCATTTACGCAGGCTCCTCCAACAACGGCAGAAACACGGTGTTCGCCAGAGACGTTGAGGCAAACAGCAGGCACGCTTGAATATCTTCAGGCGTCAGATCCTGGTATTCTTCAAGAATCTCTGCAACTGTCGCGCCATGAGCCAGCAAACGAAGAACATGTTCCACGGTCAAACGTGTTCCCTTGATAACCGGCTTACCAACCATAACTTTGGGATTGAGCGTAATACGCTCAAGAAGTTGTTGTTCCGTCGTCCTTTCGTCTCCTATGCGTATCATCAACAGCGAAGCACAGAACGAATGAACGCGAAAGCCGCTCAATTCGCATGTCCGTCACCGCGCGCACCAGCGTGCACTGCCTGCCCGTGAGGCGATAAGCATGTTCTTCTGCGTTCCCACAGGTTGCCGTAGCCAGCACTACCTGCCGACGCACGCTAGGCAGAGCCAGCCTCGCAAAGAATCGTCGTAATGAGACATTCCGTTCTTCTCCGGCAAGATTTCCTGGTATGATAACAAAGATATTTCGTTCAGAGCGGAAAGCTCACTCTATAAGATTTTTGCGGTAGACTTACACATACCAAACCAGCATTGCCCCACCTGCCTCACTACTCGTCGAATGGAGAAGAAAGCGATGTTCAGCGAAAACACGCCAATTCTGGGCAGACCTACTGCCAGTGTCGCCCAAATCGCTGCTTTCATCCTGGCACGACCGCGTGGCGAATACACCACCCGCGATATTGAAGCAGTCATCGTGCCGGTCTACTGGCAACTCTGCGCAGAAATCGGGATCGATCCGACGCTGGCGGTGGCGCAGATGATCCACGAAACCGGCAACCTGACCAGTTTCTGGGCGGCGCGTCCGCAGCGCAACCCGGCAGGGATTGGCGTTACCGGTCAAAAGCAGACGACCCCGCCGCCAGATACGAACGGTTGGGCGTTCAATTCACAACGGCAACAGTGGGAAGCAGGCGTCAGTTTCGCTACCTGGGAACATGACGCAATACCGGCGCATGTCGGGCGGCTACTGGCGTATGCGCTGCCCATCGGCGCCGAGAACCCGGTGCAACGCGCCGCCATCGAACGCGCGTTGCGCTACCGGGCGCTGCCAGCGCGCATGCGCGGCTCGGCGCCGACCCTCAAACAACTCGGCAGGGTGCATAACCCCACCGGACAGGGGTGGGCAAGTCCAGGCATCGATTATGGGGCAAAGATTGCAGCAATCGCCACCCGCATCGTCACGGGCAGGTAGCTATGGCGCGCGTACTCCCAGCACGACAGTCACATTTGGGTCAACCCATTCGCCTGGCGCGGGGAGCGTGCTAACCACGGCATAGGGCGCATACTCATCATACACATCGGGTATGCGGTCGCGCGTCTGGTAGTCGACGTAGACATTGAAAATGCCGAGCGCTGCCAGTTGCTCTTTTGCCTGATTTTCGCCAAATCGCCGCAGATCCGGCATCCGCACTGCTCCGGATGTTGGCGGTGTGGAAGGGATCAGCATATCTGCCGTGCAGACAGGAATGGCTGAGGCGACAATTGGTGCGATGGTTCGGTCGCCGAGGGTGCTGCTCATGCCTTCCCAGGTATAGACAATCTGTTCGTTTGGGTCGGGCGGCGGCACATTCCATGTCAGGATCGTCGTCACCTGATCCGGCGCAATATTCTGCCCTTTCCCGGGCGTGCAGTACCACCGACCGGCAACTGCAGTGTCGGTGATCAGAGCAGTTGTCTCAATCGGACGGTCGCTCAAGCGCACCACCGGAACCTCGGTAAGAATGTTCTGGCAGAGTTGAGTCGTATCAGAGACAGGGATCGCGTTCGACGCGAGCATGTCCGGTGCAAACAATTCTTCGCGGTAGGCATTGTACGGTCCCGGCAACGGACAGATTGGTCTGCGCACCAGCCACGAGGGTTTCGTAAAGTCGATCGGCAGCCGTCCATCGGGATACGGCTCGGCAAGCAACCGCTGAAACCTTGGATTGGCAAACAACTCCTCCATAATGTTATGCCAGATTACCCCGCCTCCGGTCAGGCTTTCGACTTTTTTCGTCGGTTCATTGTTGTTGTTGCCGGTCCACACGCCAACGGTCACATACGGCGTGTATCCCACCGCCCAGGCGTCGCGCCAGTCGTTTGACGTTCCGGTCTTGACCGCAGCCGGACGTGAGAGTTTCAGTTTGCTGTTCAACCCCCAGACCGGCGCGCGCGCTGCGTCGTCGCTCAGCATATCGGTGATAATTGCTACATGATCCGGATTGAGTGTCTGCGGGCGGATTGTCGGGCGAAACTCCTGGAGCGTCCGACCGTTCGCATCGATGACTTTGAGAATGGCGACTGGCGGATAGTACCGCCCACCACTTGCCAGGGTGTTGTAGGCAGCGGTCAATTCCAGCGGCGTCACTTCACCGCCGCCCAGGGTCAGCGCCAATCCGTAGAAACCGCTGCCGCGACGCAGGGTGGTGATACCAGCTCGGCGCAACAATCCAATCGTCTGGTCAATGCCAGCAAACTTCAGCGCTTTGACCGCTGGCATATTCAGCGAGTTGGCGAGCGCCGCGCGCATGCGCACCGGTCCGTTCCAGCGACCATTGTAGTTCTGCGGCTCGTACCACTCATTTGTCCCAGCCAGCAAAGGAAACTTTGTCGGCACATCCCAGATGATGGTATCTGGCGTCATGCCACGTTCCATTGCTGCCAGGTAGGTAAACGGCTTCAGTGCTGATCCCGGCTGGCGCTCGCGTACTGCAACGTTCACCTGACCATCGAGCACATTCCCGGTTTCACCTGGCGTTTTCGTCGGGATCGTCCTGTTGTAGTCGATGCTGCCGACCATTGCCAGAATCTGGCCTGTATTCGGTTGAAGAATGACGACCGCCGCGTTGTGGATATTGCGCGCTTCGAGTTCCTTGATGCGTTCGGCGGCCTTCTCCTGAGCCATGCGTTGCAGATCCAGGTCAATCGTTGTGTAGATCGACAGACCCATATTGGCAAACTGTGGTCCGTACTCCTCTTCCAGCAGACGACGAACGTAGAAAACGAAGTGCGGAGCGTTGAGTGGCACTTCCTGGCTGGCGAATCGTAGATCGACAGCCGCAGCACGACGCGCCACCTGGTCGGTGATCATCCCTTCGTCTACCATCTGCCGCAGCACAGCAACCTGCCGCCACTTGGGCGGCGGCGTTCCGGTCGGCAACCGATACGCCGGACTCAACCAGCCATCCTCCAGGCGCACTCCCTTGAGTATGCCGCCATCGAGATAGTTGAACGGATCGTAGACGCCGGGCAACTGCGGCAACCCTGCCAGCAATGCCGCCTGTGGCAGATTCAAATCTTTTGCTGAAATGCCGAAATAGACATTGGCGGCAGCTTCGACGCCATACGCCAGATTGCCGTAGTAGATCTCGTTCAGGTACAACTCGAGGATATCGTTCTTCGAATACTGCTCCGAAAGTTCCTGCGCCAGAATAATCTCAATCAGTTTCCGTTGATACCTGTTCTCGTACCGTCGCTCTTCATCACTGAGCACGACATTTTTGATCAGTTGCTGCGTAATCGTTGAAGCGCCACCTGTCTCTTCACCGGCTTGCAGACTGGAGAACAGCGTGCGTGCAATGCCCAGATAATCCACGCCGCGATTCTCGAAAAAGGTGCGATCTTCGATGGCAATCGTCGCGCTGATCAAGTAGGTTGAGATCTGATCAAGCGGAACGCGGGTGCGCTTCCCGGCACCGAAGAATTCGTAGAGGAGTTGGCCATGACGGTCGTACAACCGCGTCGTCTCGAAACTTTCACGGTTTTCAATAGCTGCCAGTCGCGGCTTGAGCGACGCTGCCAGATCGCTGTAGGCGCTGTATGCTGTTCCAGCGACACCCAGCGCCACCACACCTGCCAGCGCCAGGAATGCCAGCGTAAGGCGCGCCAGCATCCCGCCAAAACGCATCTCCGTTTCGACTGCGCGCCCGCGCCGCAGCATGCCCGGCGTCAGCGGCGCGCGTCCCGGCAGTCGCCTGCCTGCCGGTAAACGACTGCGCCGATTGCGTCGAATGTTGTCCATACCCCGATTGTACCACATTGCGCCCACCGGCTCAGATGCTATAATCGCGCCTATGCAAACAATCGCTCCTGCGGTGCTGGATCAACAACGCAGCCAGAACACGGTCTTCACCAGAGGATCGCTGGTCGCCGCGATTGCAACGCTGGCGATCATGATCCTGATCCATACAGTTCCCATGCGTGTTGCATACGATGTCGGGAGTCAACCGGCGCCGATCTCGCGTCTCTTCGACGCCGAACGGAGCGCGTCGATGTCGTATGCCTACTCGCAGGGGGAGTCACT
>Ga0272447_1002101_pt1 | contig 11255 bp, 7 predicted proteins | sample YNPCB0133_FD_194589 | JGI IMG/M metagenome (GOLD analysis project Ga0272447, IMG submission 194589) | Hot spring microbial mat communities from Yellowstone National Park, WY, United States - YNP-CB-013-3 | ecosystem: Environmental > Aquatic > Thermal springs > Hot (42-90C) > Sediment | place...
GTGCGGGACCCGGGGCCCTTCCAGGCGGTACCCGGAGCGGTCGCTTCGCGCGCTGACCCTGTACTCCGCCCGGAGGAGCTGCTCCAGGGCACCCTCTGCGAACAGGTGCAGGTGGGGTCCGGGCCACACCCGCACGACTTCGCGCCGGCGCGCCTTCGCCGAGACCTTCACGCCCGAAGCTTTCCGTCGCCCGCGGACCACGTCCCCCCGCCTCAGGGGCCTCCCCCCCAGGCCGGAAGGTACGTGGGTGGAACGGCTTCCCAGGACTTCCGGTGCGTCCACACCGCCCGCCACGGCCAGGTATCCCCAAGTCCCCCAACGCGGCGCACGGAAACGCAGCACTTGGCCCCTGCGCAGACGTACGGGCTGGCCTAAGGCCACCGGGGACCCGTCCACCTCCGGCGCGAAGTCCGCCCCCGCCACCGCCACCTCCACGTCTGCCAGGGCCTCCAGGGTGGGAGCCGGCCAGGTGAACTCTAAGGCCGCGCAGTCAGGGGAGTTCCCCACCGAACCGTTGGCGGCGTGGAGGGCCTCCGGGTCCATGGCACCGGACGGCGGCACGCCGAACCTGCGGTAGCCCAGCCGACCCAGGTCCTGCACCGTGCACAAAAGCCCCCCGTCCAGGACCGCCAGGATCGGCCGCCCTCCCAGCTGCTCCGGAGCCTCCGGTGGTGCGGGCCAGCTGGTCTCCCGCACCGGCACGAACCGCACCCGGTCTCCCACCTGGAATCGCGCGGGCGGGTCCTGCGCGGGGTCGAAGGGCTGGAGCGGGGTGCGGCCGAGGATGCGCCAGCCGCCCGCGGTGGACGACGGGTAGATACCCGTCTGGGAACCCGCCAGAGCCACGGAACCCGCGGGCACTCGAGGCCTGGGCTGCGGTAGCCGGGGAGCCGCGATCCGGTCGGGCACCTTCCCCATGTACGCGAAACCCGGGGAAAAGCCCAGCATGTACACCAGGTACTCGGTCCCCACGTGCAGGCGCACCACCTCCTCCTCCGACAGGTCCGCCCACCGCGCCACCTCCGGCAGGTCCGGCCCGAAGGCTCCCCCGTACACCACGGGGACCTCGTGCAGCCTGCCCGCGGGCGCCTCCGCGGTAGGGTCTGGCACCTCCCGCAGCCGGCGGGCCAGGGCTTCTCCGGAGACCTGCTGAGGGTCGTACACCACCAGCAGGGAGGCGTACGCGGGCACCGTCTCCACGACCCCTTCCAGCTGCCGCGTCCACCGGTCCAGCTGCAGCACCCGTGCCAGGAGGGCTGGGTCCACCGCGGCCCCCACTCGGACCAGGAGGGCGCGGGTACCGAAGGGCAGGACTTCCACCTTTACACCCCGTCCCCGCGGTACACCCGGGGGAGCCGCGGCCCCACGCGGCTCACGATCTCGTACGGGATGGTGCCGCACAGCCCCGCAAGCTCCTCCGCGGGGACCTGGGCCCCGACCAGCTCCACCTCGTCTCCCTCCCGTACCTCCAGCTCCCCCACGTCCAGCATCAGGAAGTCCATGGTCACTACTCCCGCGTAGGGCACTCGCCGCCCCCGGACCGTGGCGAACCCCCTGTTGGAAAGCCCGCGGGGGAGGCCGTCCGCGTAGCCCACGGGCACGGTGACGATGGTGGTGGATCCTTTGGTGCGGTAGCTGGCTCCATAGCTCACGGGGGTGTCCGCGGGCACGCGCCGCACCTGCACCGCCTGCGCCACCACCCGCATGGCACGGCGAAGGGCGGGGGTAGGGACCCCGGAGGGAAGGCCGTACAGGGCGATCCCCACCCTCACCAGGTCCAGGTGGCTTTCCGGCACCGCGAAGGTGGCCGCGCTGTTGGCCGCGTGCACGAACGGCGCGTGGTGACCCCGGGCGCGCAGGGCGGCCACCGTGGAGAGGAACCGCCGCAGCTGCTCCTCCGTGAAGGTCCGGTCGCTGTCCGCGCACGCGAAGTGCGTGTACACCCCTTCCAGGTGCAGGCCGGGGGTGTTCGCGATACGGTCCGCCACCTCCACCGCCTTCTCGGGGGGAAAGCCCACCCGGGTCATCCCCGTGTCCACCTTCAGGTGCACCGCCACGCCCACGGGACTGCGGGCGCTGGCTTCCACCGCAGCGCGCAAGCTGGCCTCCGAGAACACCGTGAAGGACACCCGCTGCGAGGCTCCCTGCACCACCATGTCGGCAGGGCTGTACCCGAACACCAGCAAAGGCGCCTCCACCCCCGCGGCCCGGAGTGCCAAAGCCTCGTCGGGCCGCGCCACCCCCAACCAGGTGGCGCCCGCCTCCAGGGCGGCCCGGGCCACGGGTACTGCGCCGTGGCCGTAGGCATCCGCCTTCACCACCGCCAGCAGCTGCGTGGACCGGCCCAGGACGCCGAGGGTGGCGCGGACGTTGGACCGCACCGCGTCCAGGTCCACCTCAACCCAGGCTTGCCGCATGCAGGTAGGAAAACGGCTCCTTGGCCCGCCCGGTGCGGACCTGTTGCATGGCTTGCGGGATGCGTTCGGCCACGTCGTGGGCGAGGATCCCCCGGTCTCCCACCTCCTCCGCCAGCAGGTCCGCGGCCAGGCCGTGGAGGTACGCGGCCACCCACGCGGCGTCGAAGGGCGGAAGCCCCTGCGCGAGGAAGGCCGCCACCGCGCCCGTGAGCACGTCCCCCATCCCTCCCGACGCCATCCCGGGGTTGCCCGTGGGGTTGACCACCAGCCGGCCCTCCGGAGAGGCCACCAGGGTCCTGGCACCCTTCAGCAGGGTGACCGCGCCCACAAGCCGCGCCGCGGAACGCGCCACCTCCAACCGGCCCCGCTGTACCTCCGCGGTGGAAATGCCTAGGAGGCGGGCCAGCTCTCCCGGGTGCGGGGTGATCACCACGGGTGCCCGGGCGGCGCGCAGGAGGCCGTGCTGCCCGCGCAGGACGTTGAGGGCGTCCGCGTCCAGGACCAGGGGTCGGTCGCACCGTTCCACCAAGGCCTTGACCACCGCCGCCACCCCTTCGGAGGTGCCGAGCCCGGGCCCCACCGCCAACACGTCCGCGTCCTGGGCAAACTCCATCAAAGGCTCCAGGGCGGAGGCGTCCAGGCCGCCCTCTTTGTCCGGTAAGGCCGCGGGCATGAACTCCAGGGCCGAGGCAGCCGCGGCGGGAAAGACGGAGGCCGGCACCAACAACCGAACCAGTCCTGCCCCAGACCGCAGGGCACCCAGGGCCGCCAGCTTCGGAGCCCCGGGGAAGCGTGCGGAGCCTGCCACCACCAGCACCCGTCCGTAAGTTCCCTTGTGGCTCTCGGGCGCCCGCGGCGGCAACAACCTACCCACCTGTGCGGCAGTGGCCACCTCCGTGGGCAGGGAGGGACCCTCGAGCACTAGCTTGCGGGGGAGGCCCAGGTCCGCCACCACCACCTCCCCGCAGTAGGCAGCCCCGGGGTACACCAGCAACCCCACCTTGGGGAGGCCCATGGTCACCGTCACGGAAGCCCGCACACAAGGGCCTTCCACCTTCCCCGTGTCCGCGTCCAGGCCCGAGGGCACGTCCACCGCCACCACGGGCAGCCGGCTTTCGTTGATGGCCTCGATGGCGCGGGCAGCGAGCCCCATGGGCGTGCCCCGGAACCCCGTGCCGAAGACGGCGTCCACCACCACGTCCGCTCCCGCCCCCACGGCCCTTAGGGCGGTGTCCACCGCCCCCACCACGTTGTCCACCTCCACCCCGCACGCTCGGAGGGCCCGCAGGTTGGTGGCCGCGTCCCCTTCCAGGTCCTGGTCCCGTGCCAGCAGGTACACCCGCACCGAGAGGCCCGCGTTGGCCAGGTGCCGCGCCGCGCACAGCCCGTCCCCGCCGTTGTTCCCCTTGCCGCACACCACCGCCACCCGGCGGCCACCCCGCTCCCGCACCACTCTCCACGTGACCTGCGCCACCGCCCGCCCCGCGTGCTCCATGAGTACGAGGGTGGGCATCCCCGCCTCCTGGACCGCCCGGCGCTCCAGCTCCCGCATCTGCTCAGAGGTCACCAGCTTCACCGCGCCCCTCCGCCACCGCCACGGCCGCGGCGTACTCCCGTCCGTGGGACAGGGACACGTGCACCGCCGCCACCCCCCTCTGCTCAGCCACGGAAGCTGCCCGGCCGTACAGCCGGGCTCGTGGCCTTCCCGAAGGGTCGCTGGTGATCTCGATCTCCCGGAAGCCCACCCGGTCCCAGCCGCAGCCCAGGGCCTTCATCACCGCCTCCTTGGCGGCGAACCTGGCTGCCAGGCGCGCGGGAGCCTGCCGGCCGGAGGCCCGGGCCAGCTCTTCCGGAGTGTACACCCGGGCCAGGAAGGCACGGCCCCACCGCTGCACCGCCCGCCGGACCCGGGAAACCTCCACCACGTCCACGCCTACCCCTACTACCCCGCCGCCAAGACCGCTCCCGCGGATCTCCGGGAAACCCTGCCCCCTCTCCCCGCCCTTCCCACAGGGCTTCACCGCTCGGTCCCCTCCGGTCCCTCCGCCTCCTCCGCCAGGAGGACGGGGATCCCCTCGCGGATGGGGTAACGGCGTCCGCAGGACACACACCGCAGGCGCTCCCCCTCCTGCCTCAGCCCGCCGTGGCAGACGGGGCACGCCAGCAGCTCCAGGAAGGAGGGGTGTAGGGCTTCCCCGCTGCCGTGCACGGGGTGTAGGATTCGGCGCCGGGGGCAGGGATTCCCGCTCCTCAGCCTCTCCTGAAAACCCATGGGCCGGAGGGGACCGGGGTCCCCAAAAATCCCGTCGCGATTTCTCCGGTGGTCTACTCCACCGTCACGCTCTTGGCCAAATTCCGCGGCTGGTCGATGTCGTGCCCCCGCTCCCGCGCCACCCAGTACGCCAACAGCTGCAGGGGCACCATGGCCAACACCGGGCTCAACAGGTGGTCCGTGCGCGGGATGCGCAACACCCGGTCCGCCAGTTTTCCGATCTCCGCGTCGCCCTCGTACGCCACCGCGATGACCCGCGCGCCCCGCGCCTTCACCTCCTGCAGGGCCGACAGGGTTTTCTCGTACACGTGCGGTTGGGTGAGGACGACCACCACGGGCGTGCCGGGGGTCACCAAGGCCAGGGTGCCGTGCTTGAGCTCGCCCGCGGGCATGGCCTCTGAGTGGAGGTAGGAGATCTCCTTGAGCTTGAGGGAGCCCTCCATGGCCACCGCGTAGTCCAGCCCGCGGCCGATGAAGTACATGTGCTCGCAGTCCGCCACCTCCCGGGCCAGGGCCTCTACGGGCTCCGGCCGGTTCAGGATTTCCTGGACCTTGCGGGGAAGCAGCGTCAGCTCGTCCACCACGCGCCTCGCCTCGGCGGGAGGGAGCGCTCCCCGCAGGGAGCCCAGGTGCAAGGCCAGGAGCACCTGGCCCACCAGCATGGTGAGGTAGGCCTTGGTGGAGGCCACCGCGATCTCTGGGCCCGCCCGGGTGTACAGCACGTCGTCCGCCTCGCGGCTCAAGGTACTCCCCACCACGTTGGTCACCGCCAGCACCCGAGCCCCGCACGCCCTGCACAGCCGGGCCGCGGCCAGGGTGTCCGCGGTTTCCCCGGACTGGCTGATCGCCACCACCAGGTCCCCGGCCCGCACCATGGGGTCCCGGTACCGTAGCTCGTGGGCGTACTCCACTTCCGCGGGGACCCGCAGGGTGCGCTCGAAGAGGTACCGCCCCACCAAGCCGGCGTGGTAAGCGGTCCCGCAGGCGGTGATCCAGATCTTCCGCAGGTCCCGTGCGAACTCCCGCTCGTAGTGCACGTCCTCCAGGACCACGGAACCGTCCGCCTCCAGCCTCCCCATGAGGGTCTCCTGGAGGGCCCGGGGCTGCTCGTGGATCTCCTTCAACATGAAGTGCGGGAACCCGCCGCGCTCCGCCTGCTCCGCGGTCCACGTCACGTGCAGCCTCTGCCGCACCACCGCTCCACCTTCCAGGGTCTCGAACCGGGCGCCGTCCCGGGTCAGCACCACCAGCTCCCCGTCGTCCACCACCGCCACGTCGCGGGTGTAAGGGAGCAGGGCGGGGATGTCGGAGGCCAGCAGCATCTCGCCCTGGCCGAAGCCCACCACCAGGGGGCTGATCATGCGTACCGCCACGATCCGCTGCGGCTCGTGGGCGCACAGCACCACCAGGGCGTAGGCCCCCCGGGCCCGGCGGACCGCCCGCCGCGTGGCCTCCACCACGTCCCCCTGGTACTCCTCCTCGATGAGGTGCGCCAGCAGCTCCGTGTCGGTGTCGGAGCGCAGCCGGTGGCCGCGGGAGAGCAGTTCCTCCCGGAGGGGGAGGAAGTTCTCGATGATGCCGTTGTGGATCACCACGAACCGCCCCGCTTCGTCCGCGTGCGGGTGGGCGTTGGCGTCCGTGGGCTGACCGTGGGTGGCCCACCGGGTGTGGCCGATCCCCACGGTCCCGGGCAGCGGGTCCCGTTCCAGGATCTCCCGCAACCGGGAGAGCTTGCCCGCAGCCTTGCGGACCAGCACCGCGCCGTCGTGCGCCACCGCCACCCCCGCGGAGTCGTACCCGCGGTACTCCAGCCGGGTCAAGCCGTCCAGCAGGATGGGGGCTGCGGGACGGTCCCCGATGTAGCCCATGATGCCGCACATACGCCTCTCCCCTCGGGTCCGACCAGGGCCACGGCCGGGACGGCAGGCCCCGTCTGGAACTTAGAGCGCCTAACAAAACCGCTCAGAGCCAGCATCTCTGGTACTGAGCGGGGTCCCCCCCAAAACGCGGAGCGTTTTGGGGGGTGCTCCTACTGGCCCGCCGCCGCCGGCTCCGCCTCCCGCCGCACCACGAACTCCTTCTCGAGAGCCTCTAGACGCGCTACGATCCCCCCGTACTCCAGCTCCGACATGGGCAGCATGGCGGGGCCGAAGAACCCCTGCTTGCGCATCTCCACGGCCTTCCGGGCTGCGTGCTCCCGGACCGCGGTCCAGAAGGGGTCCGCGAACAGGTCCGTAGGCTCCGTAAAGCGCCCCTCGTGCACGGAGAAGGCGAGCCCTGAGACCATGGGCACGCAGAAGAAGGTGCTGGCCGGGGTGTTGATGGGTACGGGCATGAGGGGCAGGTTGTGGCTGCCCCGGGTGTCCCCCGCCACGAAGGGCGCCAGGGCGAAGGGTGGGCCGAACTCCTCCGTGGCAGGGAAGATCTTCTGCACCCGGACCACCGCCACAGGGTCGTCCTTGCCCACGTAGCGGCCCGCGATGTTGCGCAGCCGGGTGGTGGACACCGCGGCGGCCTGCTCGTGCGGGTACTTCCGCGACCAGATGGACTCGATCACGTACCGGTGGGTGTCTCGGAGCAGGGCCGCGATGTCGTACAGCCGGTCCGGTGCGTCCAGGGTGATGACCCGGTCTCCCTCCGTGTAGTCCACGTCCATGATGCGGAAACGGAACCCCTCGTGCAGCTCCGTGGACAGCAAAAGCCCGGACGAGTACATGGGGTCCGCGAACGCCAGGTACAGGGGCATGTTGAAGGCCCCGGGCTCCGTCTTGTCCGCGGCGAACACCACCACCGCCTCGTTGGGTCGCTCCTCGAACTCCATCTCCGCGGCGGCAGGGCCCAGACCCCGTACGTTCCCGGAGAAGGCGTCCTTCAGGAGGTCCTGCCCGGCGCCGTACAGCCCCTGCCGCTTGGCCACCTCCGCCCCCACCCGGAACGCCTCCCACGCCAGGGCGTGCACCTCCGGGTGACCCACCCCGTGCCGGTGCGACAGGATCAGGCACACGTCGTCTCCGGTGTGGGCCACGTACGCGTCGACGAGGAGTTTTCCGCGCTCGGGGAAAACCCGCTCCCGCACCGCGTCCAGGACTTCGCGGCTGGGCAGGGTGTGCCCGCCCACGCTGCCGATGTCGGCCTTGATCACACTGAGGGTGGTACGCATGTCGACCCCTCCTTCGGCTGCAAGGATTCTCCCGCGGCCCGGCACGCCGTAGCCGGGATCGCGCGCGTGCGTTAGCTTGTGCCTGCAGAATCCGCCGCGCGGAGGTGGGCTTCCTTGCGCGGCGGCCGGTGGAAAACTTGCCGGCCGACAGCCCTTTGTCCCGGGGTCACCCCCGAGCTTTGTCAGCTGCCTTTTCGCAACCGGATGGGTTTCCGGAGGCCCGCCGGTGGACCTGGGGTCACCCGCCGAGCAGGAGACTTTCGCCTCCCGTCGAGATCCCCCGCCTCGTCAACCCGCGGCGCCGCGCACCGCGGGTCCTGGCGCTCCCGCCCACAGTACTCCCCTCCCACCTCCTCCTGTGGAACTCTGTCTTGTGTGTACCAGACCCGAGCCCGCCGCGCAACCCGCCACTCGGCGGATTGCTCCCCTCCTTGCGGACGGACTCCGAAGATCCCCCGGACGCGTCGGCGCGCCCATCCGGGTCGGAGCACCGCCACCCGGAACGACCCTCCGGGCCCACCCCACCCTGACGCCCATCGCAACCGGCCCGGCCTCAAGCTGTCCGCGGACGCCGGCAAGCGACAGGCTCCACGGCGTGGACCGTCAGGGGAATCCCCATCCCTCCCGCGACCCGCCAAGCGGCGCCGCGTCTTACCGCCGTTCGTACACCACAGCCCCGGCCTTGATCACCACACGCACGTTTCGGGTGGTGGTAATGTCCCTGGCCGGGTTGCCCGCCACCAGCACCAGGTCCGCCAGCTTCCCTTCTTCTACCGTGCCCAGGTCGGACCGCCGCAACAGCGCCGCAGCTACGCTCGTAGCCGACGCGATGGCGTCCGTGGGGCTCAGCCCGGAAGCGACCAACCTTTCCAGTTCCTGGTGCAGGCTGATCCCCGGCACCACGAACGGGTTGGGCGTGTCCGAGCCCGCAACCACCTTCCCTCCAGCGCGCCGGAAAGCCCCGATGAAGGCCGACGTCGCCGCCGCCCGAGTCCGCAGCCGAGCAAAGGTCTCCTCCGTCGCCCCCCGCAGCCTGAAGTCGTTCCGCCAGTCCAGCCACCGCCTCACCTCATCCCCGGGGACAAGGGACAGGTTCGGGTAGCCCGCGTTGCCGATGCTGGGGAGGTTGGCGAAGTTCTCGCCAACCAACAGAGTAGGCACGATAAAGGTGCCACGCTCCACCAATACGCGGATCAGTTGCTCCTGCACCTCCGACGGCATGGGGAACGCAATCCCGCTGGCATGTTCGATCGCATCCACCCCCATCTCGGCCGCGTCACGAGCTGACACGGTTCCTAAGTGACCCGTTACGGGAACGCCCCGCACCGATGCCAGCTCCACAATCGCCCGCATCAAGGGCGAGGGGAGTCGGGAGTAGACCTTCAGGCAATCCACACCGCGGTCGAGGAGTCGCTGAGCCGCCGCACGGGCCTGCTCTTCCGATCTCAACGGCCACGAGCCCCGCCATGCCGCCGGCCAGACGGGCGGATCGCCGTCTAGCAGGGGCCCGCAGGCAAAGATCCGCGGCGCGGCCAGCTCGCCCCTCCGCTCGCGCTCCCGCTCACGCAGGATCAGGTCCGGGTCGCTTCCCACATCGCGGATCGTGGTCACTCCGAACTGCAGGAACAGCCGCCACATCCACGGCCGGTGATGGATGTGCATGTCCATGAGGCCAGGCAGGACGGCCAGGCCCCCGGCGTCGATCACCCGCACACCCGTGGGCGGCGTCACCTCCCCGGTAGCAACCCGGGTAATGCGGTCGCCCGAAATAACGATCGTCGCACCCTCCACGGGCGGCTTGCCTGTGCCGTCGATAAGTGTGCCGTTCCGGATCACGAGAGTGGGTGTTGGCGGCTGCGCTCTCGGGGCGGGAGGGGCTGTCGACTGGGCTGAGAGTGAAGACGCTACAAATGCCGCCAGCCCCGTGACGGAGACAATCCACAACACGTTCATGGTCGGCCTCCCCCGGCTCAGGCCGTCTTACGGCGATATTACCCCTTCCGCGCTGCAACTGTCGAGGCGCGCAGATTCTGCCGAGCCCGGGCGGAGCAGGCGCGTGCCGCCCAGGGCGGTGCGGTAGCACGGGAGCAAATAACCGGAACACCCCCGGGGCTTGGCCGAGGAGGTCGCTTTCTCTTGCCAGCTGCCGGGGACCCTCGTAGCTTGTCTCTAAGGGGGACCGACCTCGGAGCGGGGTACCGAGGCAATGCACAGGCAGGCTGTCTGCATCTTCTTCATTTTTGCCCTTTGCACGGCGACAGCCGCACTCGCCCCGATCCTCAACCGGGCTTCCCTCGCCCAGGTCCGAGACACGGTGGTCGTGGGGCTCTTTGGCGAGCCGGACAGCCTCCTGCCAGGTTTCTCAAGTCTTGCCGTGGCCAGAGAAGTCAGCGACACGGTCTTCGTGCGCCTCACGGCCCTCGACGCGGACTGGCGCCCCCGGGCTAGTGTCGCCCAGGAGGTGCCCACGTTGGAGAACGGCGGGTGGCGTCTGCTGCCCGACGGGGGCATGGAACTCACCTACCGCCTGCGGCCGGGGTTCAGGTGGCAGGACGGGACCCCCGTTACCGCCGGCGACGCCGTCTTCGCGTGGGAGGTCGTGCGCGACCCTCGCACCGGGGCCCACCAGCCAGACCCTGCCCTCACCGCCATGACTGCCCCGGACCCCCAGACCCTCGTGGTCCGCTGGTCTGCCCGGCGTCACGGGGCCAACCTCGACTACTATCCGCTTTTGCCCCGCCACCTCCTGGAAGCCACGTTCCGCAGCAGCCCCGCGGCCCTCCGCACAGGCCCCTTCGCCAGCCGGCCGGTGGGGAACGGTCCCTACCGGGTCGTGGAGTGGGTCCCGGGCCGCCACATCCGCCTGCAGGCCGTGGAGGAATACCCGGAAGGCCGCCCGAGAATCCCCAACCTCGTGTTCCGCTTCTTCGCCTCCACGGCTGCGGCGGCAGCTGAGGAGTTGCACGTGGACGCCACCGGGGGCCGTTCCAGACCCGGGTTCGAGCTGCTGCGGCCGCCCTCGAGTGTCTTCGAGCACATCTCCCTGAACCTGGACCATCCCTGGCTGCAGGACCGGCGCGTCCGCCAGGCCTTGCTGTACGCCCTGGACCGCGAGCTCATCGCCGCCCGGGTGGGACTGGGCCAGCTCGCGGAGGTCGCCCACACATGGGTCCCGCCCGCCCATGCCGGGCACCACGCAGGGGTACGGCGCTACACCCAGGACGTGGACGCAGCTCGGCGCCTCCTGGCGGAAGCCGGTTGGACCCCGGGTCCCGAGGGGATCGTCAGGAACAGCGCAGGCGAGCGCCTGGAGCTCGTCATCTCCACCACGCCCGGCAACCTGGTCCGCGAACACGCCCAGGACCTCCTGATCGAGCGGTGGCGTGCCGTCGGCGTCGCGGTGCGC
>Ga0272447_1002106_pt1 | contig 11234 bp, 14 predicted proteins | sample YNPCB0133_FD_194589 | JGI IMG/M metagenome (GOLD analysis project Ga0272447, IMG submission 194589) | Hot spring microbial mat communities from Yellowstone National Park, WY, United States - YNP-CB-013-3 | ecosystem: Environmental > Aquatic > Thermal springs > Hot (42-90C) > Sediment | place...
AGGTCGCAAGGGCCTACGCGTCGCTGAACGGCCTCACGAGGAAGGCGAAGCGGCACACGTTCGTCATCGCACCCGACGGAACGGTGGTAAAGGTCTTCACGAAGGTCAAGCCGGCTGAACACGCGAAGGAGGTGCTTGAGGCGATAAGGGACCTGAAGTCCGGGACCGCAACCGGTGCGAGCGGCTGAGCTCAGCGCTTCTCGTCGAGCCTCTTCAGCTTCTCGATGTTCCCCCGCTCTGACTCGTCGATCTTCTCTACAGAGAGCCAAGCGTCGATGATTTCCCTCGCAACGTGCGGCGACGTCAGGCGGCCGCTCATGGCCAACACGTTGGCGTCGTTCCAGAGCCTCGCTCCCCTTGCTGTCTCGGCGTCGAAGCAGAGGGCCGCCCTTATGCCCTTGACCTTGTTGGCGGCGATCGAGACGCCGGTCCCCGTGTAACAGACGACCACACCGAAGTCGGCCTGACCTTCTGCGACCCTCCTCGCCACCTCGAAGGCGACGTCAGGCCAAGGCTCGACCCGCTCGGTCACCAGAGATCCTATCAGCTCAACCTCAAACCCCTTCGAGGCGAGGTATCTGGCCGCCTCTCTTGCAGCAGGGTAGACGTCGTCCGCCCCGATCACCACCTTCCTCTTCGCCGCCAAACCAGGACCGCTCTCTCGGGTCATCCCAGATGCTTCGCTATGTCTTCAACGGTGGGGAACCTGCCACCTTCGGTCTTCCTCGAGTAGACCAACCTCTCGTCGACGAAGACGTCGAAGACGCCGCCGTCGCCGGTCTCGAGCGTCACGGAGAAGTCCTTGAGGTATTTGGTGCCGTACCGGTTCAGCAGATCGGTTGCGAGCTGGACTGCCCTCGGAAGGAAACCGCATGGGACACAGTAGACGATCCTGACGCGCGGCACACCTCACCGGGATAACCCATGCTAATTACTGTTGGCTGACCACGCACTACGCGGAGAACCTCCGGCCCCTCAAGCTAACGATTTCGGTCCAGGAACGTTCGCACCCTTGGCCCTCCAGTAAGAGAGCAGCACGACCTCCATCACCGTCCTAACTTCCGCCTCGTCCCTCGGAGCGTAGACCATGACGGCGTTCCGCGGTATCAGGCGACCTGCTGCGGGGTGAGGCAAGGCCCATCCCTTCGAGACCAGCTCGTCGACCCAGTTCGGAGGGGCCATCAGGTGGAGGCTGCCGTCACCGGGTGGATGGAGGTGAGCGAACTCCCTGCCGTACATGAAAGCGTCCTCTGGGCCTTCGGCCGCCTCATCGTCCAGAACGAGGGCCCTCGCACCCGGGACGGAGACGGCGCTCACTTCCTCGGTAACGTTGGGGAGCGAGAAGAGTTCGTCGGCCAGCATCGAGTAGATCTTGGGACCTGGGTTCTGGGTCAGCTGCTGATGGGGCATCCCGCGCCTAGTTGCGGGCCTCTCGCCCTTCCTTTGGGGCAACCCGAAAACGAAAATCCAGAGGCTAGGAAGCACCTTGATAGCCGCCCACCCGGAGCCCTTCCGGACCGGCTCGACGGAGACCAGCTCGAACGCTTCGTCCAGCACCGCCTCCCTCTCCATCGCCAAAGGAGGGGTGCAGTAGTCTTCCTCCTCCCACACCGCATGTCCCCTGAGGTCGAAGCGCGCGTTGCGCAAACTCTCGTCGAGCGCACTGCCGAAGGGCCTCATCGACGCGATCCTCCCCGACTCGAGGTCCTGCCAGATCCTCTTCAGGGCCCCCTGCCTCGGTATGGCCCTCACGAGATAGTGCGCCATGCCCTCGATGAGTGCGTCGGGTTCCCGATAAGCCTCCTTCCTCGACACAGGGCCGTCTCCTGAGACCGCTGATGCCAGCGGCTATGTGCTCACAGTTTTATGCTCGCGGTCCGCTGAGGTGGAGAGGCGGAGATGCCGAAGTGGGGCTACTCGATGCAACTGGCCGACGAGTCGAAGATAGCGAAGGCCAGCCTCAGGGAGGTCGACGCTTCCCCAAAGTGGACGAGGGAGGTCTGCGTTGCGATCAAGGGGATGTACGTGGAGGACGCGAAGAGGCTGCTGGAGGACGTCATAGCCAGGAGGAGGATGATACCCTACAGGAGGTACAGGAAGCTGAGGGCCCACCACTCGGAGACGAAGGGGCCTGGAGGGTATCCGGTGAAGCCGGCGAGGCTATTGCTGAAGCTGCTCGAGTCGCTGGAGGCGAACGCGGAGTTCAAGGGCCTCGACACGTCAAGGCTCAAGATAGTTCACGCGGCCGTCCACAAGGGGAGGGTGATCAAGAAGTTCTTCCCGAGGGCCTTCGGTAGGGCCTCGCCGCACAACAAGACGCTGATCCACATCGAGGTCGTAGCCGAACAGGTCTGACTTTCTGAGAGGCTTCACCGCTTTTTCCTCGAGGGGGCGCCCTGAGAGGCAGTTCCTTTCGCCTCAAAGGACGAATTGACCGGTGAAGGACATAACTCGGAGCCTCTGTGATCGGTGGAGATGCCGGCGGTAAGGGTGAGGCTCACCTGCGCTCTCGTCGACCGACCTGGCACGCTGCTGAAGACGCTGGAGCAGATAGCCCTCGCAGGGGGCAACATCATCTCGATCGTCCACAGCCGCGAGAACATCACTTCCGGCTACGTTCCAGTCAGCATCAACGTCGAGTTCCCCGACGCCCAGAGCCTCGAGAGGGCGAGGAAGGGGATCGAGTCGGTCGGAGTCCCGGTGATAGGGTCTGAGAGCCTCGAGAAGTCGCTGAGGACGGTCATAGTCATCGGGAGGGGCGAGTTCGGTGACCTTATCAGGGCCGTCGAGGGACTCGGCCTCAGGATCGTCGACGCATCAGTCCGTGGAAGCGGACCAGAGACGACTGCCCGCCTGACGCTGGAGGTCCCTGAGGGCGAAGGGGGTGAGAGGGCGATGGCTCGGTTCGAGGAGGTTGCAACGGGCCTCGGCTACCTGTTGCTCACCGAGGTGTGAGGGGTTGCAGAGGGTCCTCGTGAACGGCTACGGCTTCTTGGGCAAGAGGGTGGCGCGTTCCCTCCTCCACGGAATGGTCCCCGGCGTGAAGCTGGTAGCAGTAGCCAGGTCCACCGGCTACGTCTACAGGCCCGAGGGAATAACGGCGGAGGGGCTGGGCGACGACCTGAGCAGATCGCCCAACTTCGTCGAGGGGAGCGCGCTGGGGCTCCTCGAGGACCGGAAGGTCGACCTGCTCGTGGAGCTCACGCCGACCAATCTACCGTCGGGCGAGCCGGCCCTCACCAACATCAGGACCGCGCTCTCCAGAGGGATCGACGTGGTCACGGCCAACAAGGCTCCGATAGCCCTCGCATACACGGAGCTGAAGGAGGTGGCCCGCTCCACTGGTTCCCTCCTCCTCTTCGAGGGGACGGTGGGCGGAGGGATACCGCTGATATCGCTGAGGAGGTTCTGCCTGAGGGGGGACGAGGTCCTCTCGATAAGGGGCATCCTGAACGGCACGACGAACTACATCCTGAGCAGGATGCACTTCGAGGGGCTGACCTTCGACCTCGCTTTGAGGGAGGCCCAGAACCTCGGGATCGCGGAGAGGGACCCTACGCTGGACGTCGAGGGTTACGACACGGCGCTGAAGCTCCTGATACTCGCAAACGCCGTCATGGGGCTCGACAGGAAGCTCGAAGACGTCAGGATCGCCGGCATATCTAGGATCTCGGCCGACGCCGTGGCCCTCGCTAAGGAGGCGAACATGGCCGTCAAGTTGATAGGCTCCGTGGACTCCGACGGCAGGCTCTCTGTGGCTCCGAGGCTTGTCAAGCTGAACGATCCGATCTGCGTCCACGGGACTCTGAACGCCGTCACGCTCCGCCTCAAGACAGCAGGTGACCTCACGCTCATCGGAGAGGGTGCCGGTGAGCCGACCGTAACTTCGATACTGAACGATGTCTGGGAGGTCGTGACCTTCAGGGGCTCAAGTCCGAGATAGTTTGCATTAGATCTGATAGTAGAATTTGAGAAGGACCGCTAAAACGAAGAGCATGGTCGCCCCGATCAGAACGACGTAGTCCCTCGGTCTTGACTTCAACGTCCTGTAGCTGCTCCTCTTCTCGACGGCGCCGAAGCACTTGACCTCCAAGGCCTCAGCCATCTCGAAGGCCCTCCTGAGGGCGTTGACGGTGACGGGGACGAAGGCCCTCACGTAATTCCTGAAGAGCTTGACGGGGTTCCGCGTCTCGTAGTTGACACCCCTCATCCTCTGCGAGTCGATGACCTCCTGGACCTCCTCGAGGAAAAGCGGAGCGAACCTGATCGAAGCGGTTAGGGCGAAGGCGTAGTCGTACGGAACCCTCATCCACCTCAGGACCAGCGCGAAGTCCTCGGGCGAGGTCGTCAGGAGGAAGAAGGAGAAGGACGTGAGGACTGCGACGAACCTCAGGAGGAGGGCGGCGTTGGTAACTGCGAACTCGAGCGTGAAGACGGACGACCCGGCAGTCAGGCTCCCAAGGACGTTCAGCAGCACCACGAAGGCAAGGAAGGGCCCGAGTGCCCTTATGGTGCCGAGGACCCTTCTGGACTCTTTTACCGTTGCGAGCAGCGCCGTCACCAGCAGCAGGACCGACGAGGAGGCGGCCAGCGAGAGGACAGGCGGCCTGTCGTAGATCACCGGGAGGGCGAAGAGGTAGACTGAAATGGCGAGCTTCACCCTGGGATCGAGAGCGGCGACGCCTCGCTCAACCCCACTGAACCTCAGCAGCTCACCGACCCTCAGGCTCACCGCATCCACCCGCTGACACGAGGAGGTTCTTCAGCTGAATGTGAAGGTCCTCGATGCTCGGCGTCCTCTTCACGCCCATCGCCTCCAGCCTTGAGGAGATCACGACGGATTGGGGTGGGAGAACACGGGCCTCCCTCAGCAGCCCTTCGTCGGCGAGCACCTCATCGGCCCTCCCGTCGGCTAGTACCCTACCGTTCCCCATCAGCACGACCCTCGGCGATAGCTCGGAGACGAACTCGACATCGTGGGTCGCAATCACCAGCGTCCTGCCCTCTTCCCTGAGCTTCCTGACGACGTCTATCATCGCGTCCCTGCCTGCCCTGTCCTGTCCCAGCGTGGGCTCGTCGAGCAGCAAATACTTCGGCTCCCAAGCCAGCACGACGGCTATCGAGAGCCTCTTCTTCTGGCCTCCGCTGAGGGTGAAGGGCGACCTCTTCTCGGTCCCCTCCAGTCCGAAGGTCTTCAGGAGCTCTCCGACGCGGTGCGCCTTCTCGAGCATCCCGAAGTTCCTCAGGGCATAGAGCATCTCCTCCTCGACCGATTGGAGAAAGAAGAGCGTCTCGGCTATCTGGGGGACGTATCCTACGATCCTCGCGATCCTGCTGAGAGGGGTCCTTCTCGTGTCGAGCCCGTCGACCCTCACCACACCCTCGCTCGGCTTCAACAGGCCCACCATCAGCTTCAGGAGCGTCGTCTTCCCTGAGCCGTTCCCTCCCATCAGCGCAACTACCTCTCCCTCCCTCAGCACCAGATCCACGCCGTCTACCGCCCTCATGCCTCCAGGGTAAGTGAAGGAGACGCGCTCCAGCTCGATCACCGCCGGTCCACCCCCCTCCTGAGCCTCTCGGACAGTAGGGCCTCAAGCTCCTCGGGAAGTAGTGGCACTGGGCCGTTGAGCCGGCAAGAACCCCTCAGCCTCCAGTACAGCTCCACGACCCTCGGAACCGATATGTCGTCGTGTCTGGGCTCGGAGAAGAAGGTCCTCGTGTCGCCGGAGTAGACGAGCCTCCCTCCGCTGAAGGCTATCACCCTGTCGGCGTGTGGTGCGAGGAGGTCGGTCCTGTGCTCGGAGACGAGAACGGTTTTCCCCTCCTCTTTGCAGAGCCTGACGACGAGGTCCAGCACCTCTTTCGCCGCCATCGGGTCGAGCATCGAGGTCGGCTCGTCTAGGAGCAGAACGTCGGGGCCCATCGCCATCACCGTCGCTATCGCGAGCCTCTGCTTCTGGCCTCCGGAGAGCTCGGCAGGGTTCCTCCTCCTCAACTCCCTCAAACCGAACCGGTCCATCACGAACTCGACCCTTCGCCTAATCTCCTCAGGCGGGAGGCCGAGGTTCTCGAGGGGAAAGGCCAGCTCCGACTCGACGGAAGTGGAGAAGATCTGCGTCTCCGGGTTCTGGAAGACCATGCCGACCTTCGTGGCGAGCCTGTGGACCGGCGTCGAGGCAACCTCCATCCCCATGACCCTGACCGAGCCGACGTAGTCGCCGGAGTAGAAGTTCGGTATGAGGCCGATCAGGCAGCGGAGGAAGGTCGACTTCCCGGAACCTGTCGGTCCCAATACCAGCACCAGCTCTCCTCTGTCTATCTCGAGGTCGACCTCCCTGATTGCCCACCCCTCAGAGCCCTCGTACCTGAAGCTCAGGCCCCTGACCTCTACCGCCTTCATCACCGATCTTCGATGGGCTTCACGTAGGTCCCGAGCGCGTAGCCCAGCAGCTCGAGGCACCTGGCGACCACTTCGTCGAAGTTACCCGGAACCCTAACCCTCGCAGCGGCCGCATGCCCACCTCCCTGGCCCCCGAGCTTGGAGGTGAGAGGCTCTATGACGTCCCTGACGACGTTGATCGAGTAGGTCTTGACGACCTCGGGCGAGACCCTGAAGGCGACGTCTGTGAAGCCCTCTGATTCCTCTCCGACCAGAGCTATCCCAGCACCTGCGTTGATCAACGTCCTTGCCACCGACGACCGGAAGGCACCGACCCTGGTAACGGCGATGATCACGTTCTCGGCCCTGAACAGGGATGACCTCTTCAACCCCTTCAGTCTGGCAACCCTCTCGGAGTAATCGGGAGGGACCTCGAGCGCCTCCGCGTAGGTAGAGGGTTCGGCTCCGTATGCTCCAAGAAGCCCGACCTTCCTCAGGGTCAGAGCGTCGGCCACCGTCAGCCTCACGGTGTCGTAGTAGATGCCGAAGAAGAGGGCAGAGGACTCGACCGCGTTCAGGGACCTGCGATTGAGGATGCAGAGGTCCAGGACGATCTCGGAGCTCGACTTGTAATCTGGGGAGGCGAAGACGGCAACCCCCTCAGGCCACTGGTCACCGACGTGGTGGTGGTCTACGACCGTCAACCTTCCAAGAATAGAGGGAAAAGCGTTGCCGAGCTGGTTAGGTGATCCTGCGTCGACGGCCACGTAGTGCTCCGCCTCCGGGAGCTCAGGTGCGAGCTGTACCGAGAGGGCCGCAGCGAACCTCTCAGAGACGTCTGAGACCTCTCCCGGCACGTGAACGCCTTCAGCAACATCTGCTCCGTAAAGGTCCCTCAGGAGGTTGCCGAGGACGTAGGCAGCGGCTATTGAGTCCTGGTCACCGCCCAAGTGTGTCAGCACGCCTACCCTCTTGCCCCTCAGCTCAGTGAGGTGATTCGAGAGGCCCGAGACGAATTCTCTCGACCTTATCAGCGCCTCGGGGTCCTGCACGGAGGAGGTCACGACTCCTCTACTCGCCTTCCGGAGACGGCCGACTGGATCTGCTTCTGGAGCTCAGAGATCTGGGTCCTCGTCCTGGCCTCCTGCTTCTCCAGGACCTTCAGCCTCGTGTCGTTCAGGTCCCTCTTCTCCATCAGCTCCGCCATCACCTTCTCCTTCGTCGTCTGGATCAGCAGCGGCCCCACCTCCTTGTATACAACTACCTGCTCGTCGGCCTTCGAGAGCTCCTCGAGTGCCAGCTTGATCTCCTCGAGCTCCGCCTGGACCCTCTGCTTCTCGGAGATCAGGACCGTGAGGGTCTGCTGGAGCTGTTGGAGCCTCGCCAGCTGCTGCTGGACGCTCATCGGCAGCTCTCCTGACGACATCGGCTTGACTCCTCATCCGATGAATTTAAGTGTATTAAGAACGAGCGATGTCCGCGTCGAGTTTGGGCGCCTTCCGTCCAGGTGTCGAGGCAGTCGGGTTACGGGGTCTTTGTCCTAGCGGCACACGCGGCATTTTGCAGCGTTAGACTTCAAGGGGATCAGCCTGACACCGTGTCGCAGCCATTTTTTTGAGGGGGCCCGCATATACTCGACCACTTGCGCTTTGCACTGATCATAACACAGGACCGCCAAAATTGGGACGTCATCAAAGGCCTTCTCATCAAAGGCCTTCTTCACGAAATCGACCGAATACTCCAGCTGCCTCCTGGCGTCTTCGAAGTCACTTATACTGAGTTGACCGCCTTTGCACTCTATCAGCACCAAGTTGCAATTGCTGCCGTTCCTAGATATCACGACGTAATCGCATCCCTTTCCCTTCTCTTTCCTCTCACCACCGACTGTCACGTCTGCCTTCTCGAAGTCGTAAACGAGCACGTGGGAGCGGTCAGCCCTCAGAAATTTTTGGAATTTTTCCATGAAGCTCAAGCAGTTTGACTGCCTCACCGTACATCTCCTCCAACACATTAGTGTAAGTGGGCAGGTCGGAGACCTCACCCGTCTCGGAGACCTCTATCTTTCTCGCCACCGACCCGCCCTCTGTCTGCTCCATGAAGTACAGCGCCAGCTCTTCCTTCTTGAGATACTCGTCTTCACCGTACTTGAGCTTGACCCTGTCCTGGGGACTTAGGCCTGCGAGTCCGACCATCTGGGCGAGCTTCAGGGCTATCAGGTCGCTGTGTGTTGTGGCGATCACGTTGACGCCGAGCCTCGCCAGCGCGGCCATGAACCTCGCAAGCCCCATCTGCCCCCTCGGATGGACGTGGGCCTCTGGCTCCTCTATTATCAACCACCAACCCTTTCTGAGCATGCCAGAAAGCAGGTAGATGGTTGATACCTCCGAGACCATCGAGGAGGCGTTGATCAAATCGATGGGCTTCTCAGCTCCGGCCTCATAATACGACACCGAAAGGTCCTCGCCCACCTCTAACCTCCCACGGAGCACTTCCTCCTCCAGTAGGTCCAGTGCAGGAGCCACAAACGCCCTCTTCCGCTCCTCAAGCGTGAACTTCTCCGTGTTCAAGATCTGATCGAGCAGGACCCCTACGACGCCGGGAAGGCGGATCCTTTCGCTCACCATAAGTTGTGTGAACTTTCTCCTAAGATGTGGTGGAACCATGTGCCAACGCGTCTCTATGTGAAGACGCAGGAGTTGCTTGTATGTCCGCATTATGCCTGCCCTTTCTGCCGGAATGTAAATGAGTGGCGAGATTTCTGGAACTGCTCTTTTCGTCTCTAGCAGTTCTCTAAATCCGTGGAATCTAGAGGTTACGTTTCCCAATTTATCGATTTGGATCTCTAACTCAAGGATGTCACCGAACTGTTCTCCCTCAGGTTTCAGTACGAATCTTAACTCAGCTTTGTCCGAGCCTCGCCTGACGAGATCCTCAGGTCCATTGACAGAATATAACCTGAGTAAGATGTCAACGAGCACCTCATCAAGCTGCTGTATGAACTCTTCTAATGTGAGTTGCGTAATCCTCAAAAGAGCCGGTGCAACGCTCCACCTTGCTACTAATTGCTCGAGGACCAGCATGAGGACCGCTGTGTAGGTCTTTCCCGTATTGTTCGGTCCCATAAGAATTGTCACCTTCCCCAGGTCGATGTCCGCCTCCTTGATCGGGCCGAAATCCTTCACGAAGATTTTCGTTGGAGCAAACGGGACGGCCGTCAACTTGACCTTCCTCTCTCTTCTCTTTCTCTTTTCAGCAGAGCCTTCCGCCGCCATGCACTACCTACTTCCACCTCACCGGCATATGATTTTAGTGTTTTTGTGTCCATGGTGTGGTACTGTCAAGTTGGTATCGCCTCCTCTCCTCCTGTCCTGATGAAGTTGTACATCGCTGCAATTATCGTCAGACTTAATGAATTCTTATAAGATGACTTTTGACGACATCATTAAGACCGCGAAATCCCGTAAACCTCCGCGAACCTCCTCAGAGCGGCCTTGAAGGGCTCCATCGGCAGCTCCACTATCCCGGCACCTATCTGACCCACACCAGGCTCCCTGTGGGCGATCCCGGTGTTAGCCACCGGCGTCAGGCCGGTCTGGACCACCTTCCTAATGTCGATGCCAGTCGGGGTGCCAGCGAACTCGAGGTACGGGATCGTGAAGTACCTGTGCTTGGCGAAGGTGATCTTCTCCATTCTCATGGTCATCTCGATCGCGTCCTTGACCGTCCCTCCAACGAACCTGACTATCGAAGGAGAAGCTGCCATCGCTGCTCCACCTATCCCGGCCGTCTCAGTGATCGTCGAGTCGCCGATGTCCGGGTTTGCGTCCCTCTCGCTGAAGCCAGGGAAGTAGAGGCCCCTCGGAACCGGAGCAGGTGCGGTGAACCACTCGTTCCCCAGCCCGCTGACGCGTATCCCAACCTCGGTCCCGTTCCGGGAGATCGTCGTGACTATCGTGCTGTACTTCACGTTGCTCGCGGCGTCGGCCATCAGCTTACACGCTGCCATGGCGAGGTTGACGAAGAAGTGGTTGTTCGAGTCGATCGTCCTCAGGACCTGCTCTCCCTCCCTCCCCACCTCTCTGACGACGTAGGGCGCTATCTCCCGGAGGAAGAGGGAGGTGGCTGCGACGTTGCGGTTGTGACACTCGTCGCCCATGTGGAGGGCCTGCGCTATTATGTTCCTGAGGTCGATGCCTCCCTTGTCCTTTACAGCGGCTTGGAGCGCTGCACCGATCACCTCCGCGAACTCGCTGTTCAGGTACCTGAGCCTCGCAAGGACGTCCGGGGAGTAGGCCCCGTACCTCAGGACCCTCCCTAGTCCCTCGTTGAAGTTGGTGTAGGAGAAGGAGTCGCCGCCGTCCGCCTTCACCACGAAAACCGCCATCGAGGGCGAGATGACGCCTGCCATGGGACCTACAGCCGAGTTGTGGTGGTTCGGCTCCAGCTCGATCTCCCCGGTCTCGGCGAGCCTGATCGCGCGCTCCGGCGTGTCGGCCCATCCTTCGTAGAGGGCCGCACCGATTATCGCGCCCCTCAGCGGACCTGAGGCCCTCTCCCAGCTGATCGGAGGGCCAGCATGGGTCAGCCTCATGCCCCCTTTCCTCAGGAACGGCAAAACGTCCTTGGCCCTCGCCACGGAAACGAGCATCGGCCTCGTCTCCATCATCCTCTCGACGGCAGTTCTGTTGGCGGCCTCCACCTCCTCTCTGATGGATGAGGACATGAACTTCGCCTCGCCTGACGACTCCGCTCCTCCGATTTAAGGAGAATCATCGACGAGGAGAAGCCTGCCATCGTCCAAGAAAGCGTTAATTTCAGAGATTACTGACTCTGCAGCACGAGATGACGGCGCAGC
>Ga0272447_1002111_pt1 | contig 11220 bp, 9 predicted proteins | sample YNPCB0133_FD_194589 | JGI IMG/M metagenome (GOLD analysis project Ga0272447, IMG submission 194589) | Hot spring microbial mat communities from Yellowstone National Park, WY, United States - YNP-CB-013-3 | ecosystem: Environmental > Aquatic > Thermal springs > Hot (42-90C) > Sediment | place...
GGGGGGGGGGGGGGCCCGCCATCATCGGCCGGGACCCCCGCGTCTCCGGGATGATGCTGGAGGCCGCCCTCACGGCGGGCCTCCTCTCCCAGGGCCTGGACGTCCTCCAGGCGGGAGTCATCCCCACCCCTGCGGTCGCCTACCTGACCCGCCACCTGGGGGCCAGCCTGGGCGTGGTCATCTCCGCCTCCCACAACCCGGTGGAGGATAACGGCATCAAGTTCTTCGGCCCCGACGGCTATAAACTGGACGACGCGCTGGAGGACCGGATTCAGTCGCTGGTCCTGGACCCGGCGTGGGTCTTCACCCCCCGGGATACCCGCCAACTGGGACGGTCCCGCCCCGCCCCCGAACTGGCAGAGGCCTACGTGGACTATCTGGTGCGCTCCTGGCGGGGGAAGCGGGACCTCTCCGGCATCTCCGTGGTGCTGGAATGTGCTAACGGCGCCACGTCCTTCGTCGCGCCGGAGGTCTTCCGGCGGCTGGGGGCCCGGGTGGACGTCCTCAACGGCAGCCCCGACGGCCTCAACATCAACGAGAGTTACGAATACATTGAACCCCGCACCCTGGCGGCCCGCGTCGTCTCCACAGGCGCCCATCTGGGCGTCGCCTTTGACGGCGACGGCGACCGGGTCGTCCTGGTAGACGAGCGGGGCGGCATCGTGGACGGTGACGGCATCCTGGCCATTCTGGCCTGTCACTTCCGGGCCCAGGGCCTGCTCTCCGTCCCTGCCATCGTGGCGACGCCGATGAGCAACTTCGGCCTGCACGAGTTCCTGAAACCGCTGGGGATTGAGGTCGTGGAAGCGAAGGTGGGGGATAAATTCGTCCTGGAGCGGATGCGGGCCCTGGGATGCCTCTTGGGCGGCGAGCAATCGGGCCACATCCTGATCCTGGACCGCGGCCAGACCACCGGTGACGGCATCTACACCGCGCTGACTGTCGCAGCAGTAATGGTGGATAAGGCCGATGGCTGCCTATCCCACCTGACCGCCGGGATTCCCCGCTACCCCCAGGCGATGGTCAGCCTGGACGCGCCCCGAATTTCCATCCCGCTGGCGGAGGTGCCGGAAATCCGGGCCGTCCTGGATCACCTGCGGGCCCGGGCGGGGGATGGCGCGGAGGTCCTCCTGCGCTATTCGGGCACCGAGGACAAACTCCGCCTCTCCGTCCGTACCCGCACCGATGGCGACGGGGCGGCCCTGGCGGAGGAGACCCATCGCGCGCTGCAGCAGATTGTCGCCGAGGTAAGACGCCTGGCGAGCAGAGGGTGAGGAGTCCTATGGCCCTGGACCTGACCCGTTTGGCCCGCGCGGCAGAGGAGATGGGGCAGGCGCTGGCCCGGCAGGAGCGGGAGTTCGGCAACCGGGTCGCAGAGGCGCGCCGCTGGCTGGAGGCGTTCGCCGAAACGGGCCCGGCCCTCCAGGAGGCCGCCGCAGAAGTGGGGGCGGCCATACCCACCGCAGAGCCGCTGAACACGGTAGTGGCCTGCCCGTCTGTCCCCCAACGCTTCACCGTCATCGGCGCCGACGGGAGCGCGATCGGGCCGGACCGCCACAGCGTGGCCCTCTACTACCTCATCAACATCGGCAGTCTGGTCTTCCGGCACGGCAGCGGAGAGGCGCCGGAGGCCCGCAGTATCCCGACCCTGGCCTTTCGGGACGAGGACCTCTACGAAGGGGACATGCTGGTCTCGGGTAACCTGCTGGATGTACGGCGAGATTGCGCCGAGATTGCCCATCTGGCCGACCGGGTGGAGGCGGAACCACCCGGACCGACGCTGGCGCTGGTGGACGGTACCCTCATTCTGTGGGTGCTGGAGGACCTGCCCGCGGCAGGGCGCAAGGAGAAAATCGCCTTCTACCTCCGCCAGATGGAGCGCATCCGCGAAAAAGGAGCCGCGCTGGCCGCGTTCATCAGCCGGCCGCGCCATACCGAAGTGGGGAAACTCCTGCACCTGGCCCAGACCGGCGGCGACCCGGCGCGGGCCCGGGAGGAGAAAAACCCCCTGGCGCGTATCCCCGACCGGGTCCTCTTCGCCTTCCTTCCATCGGGTGCCCGGTCAGCACTCTTCACTTCGCCGGGCGGGATCAACCGGAATTATTACCAGCCCGCAGGTCATGAGGTACAATTTTTCTATCTGAACGTTGCCCCCGACGGCAAAGCGCCGGTCATTGCCCGGGTGGAGGTTCCCCAGTGGGTGGTGGAAAACCCAGACGCGCTGAGCCTGACCCACGCCGGAATTGTCGCCCAGTGTCGCATCCTGGGCGGTTTCCCCTACGTGCTGGCCCGCGCCGACGAACTGGCCTACATCAGCAGTCCGGAGCGGGAACAACTGGAAGAAATGATGGGGACCGCGCTGATGAGCGCGGGTATCGTCCCCGCGCCTTCGCCCAAGGCGTACTATAAGGGGTTGACCCGGAGGTGGGGAAAGAGTTAATCTGTCCCTTTTCGCAACTACCGGTCTGATCGGTTTGCAGATAACGTAGCGCAGGCCGCCAGGCCTGCATGCAGGCCTGGCGGCCTGCGCTACGGGGCGCGTTTGCCAGCGTCTTTGATGGCACTTGCCCGGAGGCTCCCGGGCAGGTGGTTACGTTGGGTGTGAATCGTCGTGTTCCAATCCTGGAGGGAGAGATGGCGGAAGACTTCCAGGTCGCTTTACTGGTGGATTTTGAGAACCTGCTGCTGAGCGTACGGGACCAGTTTGGTGAGCCCGTCCAGTGGCAGAGAATCATCCGGGTGGCCGAACAACAGGGGCGGGTGGTGGTGCGCCGCGTTTATGCGGACTGGAGCGCCTACGGTCACCAGCAAAAGGACCTCCAGGCTCTGGGTTTTGAACTCGTGCACGTGGGTGGGCATGGCAAAAACGCGGCCGACCTGCGCCTGGCCATTGATGCGGTACATCTCGCGGCCAGAAAAGAACCCTCTCTGAGCCGCATCATTCTGGCTTCCGGAGACGGGGATTTCACGGATCTGGCCCATTATCTGCGGGGCCAGGGCCTGGTGGTCATCGGGATCGGGGTGCGAGCCACCACTGCCGTATCTCTTGTAGCGGCATGTGACCATTTTGTTTATTATGATGATCTGATAGAAGCGCGCCGAACTCCGCAAACGGTGGAGCGCTACCTGAAAGCGCTTGCCCCCAAAGTTCGGATGACCATCAGTCCCTATCGTCCGTGGATTATCGTTCGGGCCTACCGGTTAATCCAGCAACACCGGGGTGTCTCTCTGAACGTTTTGAAGGAGAAACTTCCCAACTATTACCAGGAGCACTACCCGGACATCCCACAGTCCGTAGTCAATGAAATCCTTCACCAACTGTTCCATACCTACTGCTTTGAGTTTGTGCCTCCCGGGCGGGAGGGGCCACCGCTGTGGGAACGGGCCGCTTACCTGGCGGAGGGGATCCATTCCGCTTCCGACCTCCTGGAACATTGCGACCGGGGATTGCTACGAATTCTGCGACAAAATCTGGGGGGTGAACCGATTGACCCAGTCGCCGCCACAACTTTACTGTACGGTCAGAGCGAGAACCCGCAGTTAGTGGAGCATGTGCGGCAATTGATAGAAAATCTGCACTGCGAATAAACACTGGTGCTACTGCCCATTCCTGGTGCAGGGTTTAATGCGCGGATGAGGAAGAATCCAATCGGGCAAAAGTTTTGGCTCTGGGGGCGGCTGACCATCCTGGCGCTGATACTGGCGAACGTCAGCACGTTCTTGCTCTCCTTCCCTGTGCTCCCCTCCGGCCGCGTGGTTCTGGAGGTGGGGGATGTGGCCCCCCGGGACATCCGTTCGCCGCGCCGCATCACCTATGAGAGCACCATCCGGACTGCCGAACAGCAACAGCAGGCGGAGGCCGCCGTCCCTCCGGTCTATACGGCGCCGGACCCCAACCTGGCCCGTCAGCAACTGGAGCGGGCGCGCCAGGTGCTGGACTATCTGAGCGCCGTTCGCGCCGACCCCTACGCCACGCCCGCTCAGCGCCGGGCCTGGATTGTGGCCGTGCCTGAATTGAAGGACCTGCCGCCGGAAATCGCCGACCTGCTCCCCACTCTCTCCGACGAATCCTGGAATCGGGTGCAACTGGAGGTTCTCAACGTTGTTGCGGAGACGATGCGCCAGGGAGTGCGGGAGGACAGCATAGACCAGGCGCGGCGGCAGGCGGCCTCCCTGGTCAACCTGGATCTCTCCAGCGATGAGGCGTCTGTCACCACCGCGCTGGCCCAACGACTCATTGTCCCCAATTCCTTCTACGACGAAGAGGCAACCCGGCGGGCCCGCCAGGCCGCGCGGGAATCTGTCCCCCCCGTCGTCCGGACTCTGGAGGCCAACGAGATCATCATCCGGGAAGGACAACGGGTCAGCGCGCTGGACTTGGAGGCGCTGCAGGAACTGGGGCTTCAGCAACCCCGGACCCGCTGGATGGAGGTGGCGGCCAACGGCATCCTCTCCGTGCTGGGCATCCTGCTGATGGGGGTCGTCCTGGCCCACTTCCAGCCGGACGTGTTGCAGGAGGGGCGGAAATCGCTCCTGCTGACGCTGTTGCTGGCCCTGTTTCTGGTCCTGGTCCGGCTGATGGTTCCCGACCGGAGCGTACTGCAGTATCTGTTCCCGGCTCCGGCGCTGGCGATGCTGGCGACTACCACTCTGGGCACCCCCGTGGGCCTGGTCGCCAGTTTGCTGGTCGGGAGCGCCATGGGCCTGATCGGCGACCATTCCCTGGAACTGGCGACGTACGCGACGGTGGGGGGCATTGTGGCCGCCCTCGCCGTCCGCCACACTGACCGCCCGGGGGTCCTGTTCCGCGCGGGGCTCATCGCGGCAACTGCGATGGTGGGGGTGCTGGCATCTTTCGCCCTCTTCGCGGTCCGCCCGAACCCGCTCTCTTTTGGTCTGGCCCTGGCAGGGGCGATAACGAACGGGCTGATCTCCGCCAGCCTGGCCCTGGCCGGGCTGTTTCTCCTGGGCCCTCTCTTTGACCTGCCCACTACCTTCCGACTCCTGGAGTTAAGCCGCCCGGACCATCCGCTCCTGCAGCGGCTGCTGCGGGAAGCACCGGGGACGTATCACCACTCGCTGATGGTCGCCAGCATGGCCGAACAGGCGGCCGAACGGATTGACCTCAATCCGCTGCTGGTCCGGGTGGGGGCGTACTACCACGACGTTGGCAAAATCGCCCGTCCGTACTTCTTCGCGGAGAACCAGTTAGAGGGCAACAATCCCCACGACCAGTTAGACCCCCAAACCAGCGCCCAGGTCATCATCGGGCACGTCCAGGACGGGCTGGAACTGGCTCGCCGCTACCGCCTCCCGCGCTGGATTCAGGCCTTCATCGCCGAACACCACGGCACCAGCCGCGCCGGATTCCAGTATGAGCGGGCGGTGGAGCAGGCTGGCGACCCGGCGTGGGTCAACGAGGCGGATTTCCGCCATCGGGGCCCCCGTCCCCGGAGCCGGGAGACGGCGCTGGTGATGCTGGCGGACCGGTGTGAGGCCGCCGTCCGCGCCCGTCGCCCGACCACCCCGGAAGAACTGGCCCGGGTGGTGGAGGAGATGTTCGGGGAAGTGTTGCAGATGGGGCAGTTGGACGATTGCCCCATCACGATGAGGGAACTGAACGAGGTGCGACAATCCTTCGTCTACACGCTGAAGGGGGTCTTCCACCCCCGTCTGCCGTATCCGAAACCCTCCGCTATTTCGTGAATTTCGTGCCTTTCGTGCCTTTCGGGGATCAACTCACCCCGTCGCCCAGCCCAGATTCTCCAGCCCAATCTCCACAGCACTCTTCAAAAGCGACGGCGAACTCAGCAGCATCTTCAGGTAGGTCAGCGCCGGGCCCGGACGCAGCGCCCAGGCCCGAAATGCCCGCCGGGCCCATCGCTCCAGTTCCTCCGCCCGCAGGTGAGGGTAATCCAGCACCGTGGAGCGGTCCATATCCACCTGTTCCCAGCGGACGCCGGGGCGGAACCATCCCTTCTCTACCACCTCAAAGAAGAGGGGCGAGCCGGGGTACGGCGCGGCGATATGGAAGAGCGCCAGGTCCAGCGGCAGCCGCAGGGCCAGGCGAATGGTCTGCTGAATGGTCTCCTCCGTCTCCCCGGGCAGGCCGATGATGAAGTAGCCCCAGTTGCGGATGCCTGCCTCCTTCGCCCACCGCAACGCCTGCTCCACCTGTTCCAGCCGGATACCCTTCCCCGCCCGCCGCAGGACCTCCTCGCTCCCCGACTCAATCCCCCACGAGATCATCCAGCACCCTGCGCGGGCCATCGTCCGGAGCATCTCCGGGTCCACGAAGTCCACCCGACTGTTGCAGGTCCAAAGGATGCGCAGGTTCCGCTCCAGAATCCCCTCGCAGAGCCCCATCACCTGCTCCCGGCTGACGGTGAACAGGTCGGCGTACATGTGGATGTGACGGACGCCCAGCCCCACCAGCAGTTCCAGTTCCGCCAGAATGTTCTCCGGTGAACGGAAGCGGACGGACTGGCCGTAGGAGACGTGCTTGATACAGAAGCGACAGCCGCCCGGACACCCCCGGCTGGTGACGATGAAGGCATACGGGCCCCCCACCAGGGGCGCGCGGTACTTCTTCAGCGGCAGCAAGTCGTGCCGGGGGAGCGGCAGGTCGTCCAGATGGCGGATGAAGGGTCGGTCGGGGTTGACAACGATGTCGTCTCCGTCCCGCCAGACCAGCCCGCGGATGGCCGAAAGGGTCGACTCCCGGCGCAGCGGTTCGGTCGTCCAGGCGGGGCGCCAGTCTGGATGGGCGTCGGCGAAGAGGCGCTGCAGGCGGGCGCGGACGTCGGGCTCCACCCAGGGCCAGCCCTCCGGCAGCGGCGCGCCCGCCGCCAGCGAGTCCAGCGTGTCCACCAGTTCCCGCAGCGTCAGTTCCGGCTCCCCGCGCAGGGCGAAATCCAGCGTGGGGAACGCGCGCATCGTCTCCCGCGGGATGGGCGTCACGTGGGTGCCGAAGGTGATGGTCGTGGCGCCCATGCTGCGGGCCAGAAAGGTCCCATACATATCGTTTCGGAGCGTCGGCGCGGTGACATAGGTGACATAGTAGCGGGGGCGCTTCTCCTCCAGCAACTTCTCAAAGGCCGCCCAGTCCATCCGCAGCGCGATGGCGTCCACCACCTCCACCCGCTTGTCGGGGAAGAGGGCCGCCAGTTGGGCCAGACTGACCTGGGGCCACACCATCCCCTCACGAGATCGGCGTCCCACCCGATGCTGGCTCCGAATCCAGATGCCGCCGTCGGGCGCGGGCGGATTGACGAAGAGGATGTCCACCGCCCCCTCCGGCTGAGCCGCGATGCCGGCCCGTACCACCTCGTCCGCGTCCGGGAACGCGGGCGGGGGAATGCGCTCCTGCATTCCTGCGCCGCGGTTTATTCCACACACGGTCGTCCCTCCAGGTCCCGGTTCACCAGAATCTCCCGCTGGTTCAACCCCTCCAGCACCCTCATGATGACCCAGAAGACCGAAAGTTGCAAGCCGGTCAACACCAGCATCGCCGCGCCCAGCAGGTAGAGCCAGAGCCGCTCCATCGGCCACCCGCCCAGGGCAAAACTCCAACTCCCGGCCCCCAGCGCCAGCCCGGCGACCATCGCCATCAGTCCCATCCAGCCGAAGTGGCGCTCCAGTGGACGGTCAAAGACGGGGTTGCCGAAGAGCCCCTGACGGATGGGCCGCTTGTGGAAGAGGGAGACCAGATAATTGAACGTCGCACCCAGGGAGAAGAGGGTGACCCCGGCGACGGCGGAGAGAGTGGCGATAAAGACGGCGACGACACCCCAGGGGCCCAGTCGGTGATGCCGGAGAGGCGCATGCCGAGGATGACTGCGCCAATGAGGCCCGCGAGGCCTCCCAATCCCAGCCCCGCCAGCCCCAGAACCCGCACCGGGTGTAGTTGAGGGCAGTCCAGATGATGGTCCGCAGGAAGCGGACACCGTCCCGCAGCGCGTTCAGTTTGGACCGCCCGACTCGCTCCCGATATGGGATGGCCACCTCTCGCATCCGCACCCCTTCGTGGATGGCGCGGGTGCTCATCACAGGGGTGAAGTTCAGCATCCACCCCGACCTCCTGCAGTCGGGGACGGATGGCGAGGGGCCGCTCAATAATCTGGGCGATGGCTCGCTCTTCGTTGTAGGCGGGTATAACGATAGAAAGCACGTTCATTTTCCAACTCCTGGGGCAAATGATAATAACTGCCTACTCCGACGGTTTGCAGGTAGCGTAGCGCAGGCTGTTCGCCTGCATACAGGCCTGGCGGCCTGCGCTACATCTTCACAGTGCGTGGCGCAGGCTGTTAGCCTGCGCAAATCCGCAGGCCTGGCGGCCTGCGCTATATCTTCATCTCCACAGATGCGGCGGATACTCCGGCCGCGGGGCAGGAGGTTCCGGCGGGGCCGGCGGCGGTTCCCGCTGGCGGACGACCCGCGCGGGCACTCCGACAGCAACGGCAAAGGGCGGAACGTCGCGGGTGACCACCGCGCCGGCCCCCACCACGGCCCCCTCGCCCACCGTCACCCCATCCAGAACGATGGCCCCGGCACCGATCCAGGCTCCGTCGCCGATCCGAACGCCCCGGGCAATGATGCCCTGCTCCATCACAGGACGGCTGGGGTCCTGGAAAATGTGTTCCACCGCCAGCAGTTGCGCCCGGGGGGCCAGCAGGACCGCTTTGCCGATGTGGTTCCAGCCGCTGCAACCGCTGGCGGAGCGTGGTGGACATCAGATGGCACAGGACCATGTGCACGTCCTCAATCTGCTCCATGCAGTGGCAGGGAACGACGACGGGAACATCCACCATGCGGCTCAACTGACCTCCCTCAAATCCCGAAAAGCCGATGGTGATCCCTCCTTGCTGGCGGGCCAGGACCACCGCCCGCAGGACGTTGGGGGAATTGCCGCTGCCGCTGAACGCGACGACCACATCCCCCCGACTCATCAGGTTGTTCAACTGCTCAGCAAAAATGTCCTCGTAGGCCACGTCGTTGCTCCAGGCTGTGATGAGGGGGACGTTATCGGTCAGTGCGATCACCCGGAAACGGGGGCTGCCCGGAACGATGGCCCCTTTGGCCAGGTCGCAGGCGAAGTGGGAGGCTGTCGCCGCGCTCCCCCCGTTGCCCAGGGTGAAGACGGTACTTCCTACGCAGGCCGCGCTGAGGAGGACGTCTACGGCTTCCTCTATTGCCTCCAGAGGAATCCGGTTCAGAACTTGCTGGACTTCGGTCAGATATTGGCGAATCTCTTCCATTCAACCTCCTGCCTCACCCCTCAGCAGATCATGGGGTTTGGGGGGGGGGGGGGGGGGGCGGCCGCTTCGCCGCCGCCCCCAAACCCCCTCTTTCCAGAGAGAGGGGTGAAGGACTGCGTGAATCCTGACTATATTATTTGTTATTGAGTTGACCTCGGCCCCGGCATTCACCGACTGGGAAATTACCCCAAAGGGATAACGGGGCGAGGAACGGGTCCACGGGATTCCCTGCAGAATCTGGACGCCTTTGTCCTCAAAGGCGAAGGGGCGTTGCTGGAGGCCAAGGGCCGTCAGCGCTTCGGTGACGTCGGCCTGGCGAGCCGGCGGACAGAAGAGCATCAGGAAGCCGCCGCCTCCGGCACCGGTCACCTTGCCCCCCAGTGCCCCCGCCTCGCGGGCCACCTCGTAGCACCGGTCCAATTCAGGGTTGGTAATCCCCTCCGTCACCTGGCGCTTCTCCAGCCAGGAGCGGTGCAGAAGTTCCCCAAACGTCCACAGGTCCCCGGTTTCCAGCGCGCACCGGATTTCCTGCCCCAGTTCCTTGATCGCCGTCAGACGACGGATGGTCTCCTGGTCCCCCTGCTTGCTGGCCTCCTGCTGCCGCTTCAGGATGGTGGAGGACTGGCGGGAGATGCCCGTGAAGAATAGCATCAGCCCCCGCTCCAGTTCCTGGCGGGCCTGGGGAGGCATTCGCAGCGGTTCCACCCGCACCTCGTCCCGGAGGAACGTGAAACAGTTCAGCCCTCCGAAAGCCGCCGCGTACTGGTCCTGCTTGCCCACCGGCATGCCCAACTTGTTGATCTCGTTGGTCCCCACAATGAGCACCCGGCGGGTGAACAGCCCCCGCTGCCGCAGGCGGTAGATGAGGCGCCGGTAAACGAAGCGCGTCGTCACAATGGTGATGACGGATAGCCCCCAGACCAGCGCCAGCCAGCCACGGGAAATCTCCTCCGGCCCCGTGCGGTCCAGGAAACCGTAGAGGATGATCCCCACCAGTCCAACAGTACAGGCATTGACCGCGCTGGCATACTCCTGCAGGCCTCCGAAGAGATTTTCCGGGTGATAGAGCCCATAGAGGGCAAAGATGACCAGCCACGCCGGGATCGCCAGTATGGCCAGGCGCAGGTAGAAATCCGGAAAGACCGGATTGTAGTAGGGAAGAACCTGAAACCGCAGGGAATAGGCCCCCCACAAACTGAGCGCAATACAGGCCGCGTCCAGGAGCGGCAACGGTGCAACTGCCAGGCCGATGGGGGGACGGCGCAGAATCTGCCCAATCCTCCACCCAATGCGACGGCCCCGTATGCTCAGGCTTTCCTCACCAACGGCATCCAAGTTCCTCCTCCTGCAAATTCTGTGTTATGCCTATATCTTACACATCCATCGTCAGAGTCTGGTGATGGAGGCATTGAAAAACAATTAGAACGAAAAAGAAGAGCGGGCGAAGACATCGTCTTCGCCCGCTCTTCCACCCGGCGGGACTTCAGGGCGCTACCGCCCGTGCAATTCCTCCTGTATTGCCTGCCGAACCTGGTCCTCCCTCACTGGCCCGAAAAACTTCGGCTTCCCGTTGATAAAGATGCCATCTGCGACCCCGTACCGAGCGATGGCGTCCCGGCTGGCGGGCACTTCCCGAACCCGCACCCGTTCCCCGAATTCGCGGGCCACCTTCCGAATTCCCAGCACCGCCGACGCGCCCACCGGGCAGAAGCGGGAGCCGATGATCAGAACATCCACTTCAGCCCCAGCCTCCCGGGGGATGCGGGCCGCGATGGGCCGGACCATCACCGACGGCTGGCTCAGCGGGTAGTACAGCAACTTTCCCCTATCGCTCTCCCCGATGACCTGAAACTGGACTTTGGACTAACTGGTGGAATTGAGAGAGTGCGCTTGCAGCGATCCCAGAAATGAGGCATTATGTAAGGTGTGGATGCCAGCGCCCTCTCCCAGTTCCGGAAGCAGA
>Ga0272447_1002113_pt1 | contig 11206 bp, 13 predicted proteins | sample YNPCB0133_FD_194589 | JGI IMG/M metagenome (GOLD analysis project Ga0272447, IMG submission 194589) | Hot spring microbial mat communities from Yellowstone National Park, WY, United States - YNP-CB-013-3 | ecosystem: Environmental > Aquatic > Thermal springs > Hot (42-90C) > Sediment | place...
AGCGAGATTCAGGCCGGGGTCAGATCAGCCCCAGGGCCTGGAAGTCACCTCCTAGTACCTGCCGAGGGTCGGCGGCGATCCACCTTAGGGCCGTGGCATATACGTTGCGGAAGTCGGTCTGGTACTTGAGGGCGTTGAGCTCGAGGTTCTCCAGATCCGGCTCGCTGCCATATAGCCCGCCCCTAATGCCGCTGCCCATCACCAGCATCAGGCCGCCTTCGCCGTGGTCGGTGCCAAAGGAGGCGTTTTCGGCCACTTGACGGCCAAACTCGCTAAAGACCATCACCATCACGTCCCTGTCCCGGCCAATGGCCCTCAGGTCGGCCCGAAAGGCCGCCATGGCCTGGGCCACATACCCCAGCAGCTCGGCCTGGCGCGGGGGCTGCCCGGCGTGGGTGTCCCAGCCCCCCAGGGTGGTGTAGTAGACGCTGCTGCCCAGCCCACCGGCAATCATGCGGGCGATGTCGGCCATGCTGCGGCCAAAGGCATTTTCGGGGTACTGGGCCTGGTTCTTGACCTGGCGTAGCTGGCCCACCTTGTCCAGGGCGCTGCGCAGCGAGAGCATGGCCCGGCGAACCTCTTCGGCGGTGCCGCTGCGAAGGCGCAGGGCCTCCCGGTTGAAGGCTTCCTCGAAGGGCCTTGGCAGCCGGATGCTGAAGGTGTCGATGCTGCTGATGGCCGGCGCACTGCGGCGTTCGCCCATCTGGGCCTGGGGGGTGGCCCCGCCCAGAAAGGTGTCGCAGAAGGGGTCGTCCTGCAGGTCGCCCCAGCGGCCCAGCCAGCCGGTCTCCTGGCGGCGGCTGGGGTCGGCGGTGTGCCAGATGGAGGTGGAGATGAAGTGGCTGCGGTTGGGGTTGGGGTAGCCTACCTGGGGAATGAGGGCCAGCTCGCCGTTGTTCCACACCTGCATCAAGGGCCTGAGCGCAGGATGCAGGCCCAGGTGCGCTCCGTCGGCTCCGAGATCCAGCACCTCCTGGCGCGGGATGGCGATGTTGGGCCGCAGGCGGTAGTACAGTTCGTTGCGGTAGGGCACCAGGGTGTTGAGCTGATCGTTGCCGCCGAACAGGTTGACCACCACCAGAATTTTGTCTTTGGACCGGGCCGCCAGGGCGGTTTTGGAGAGCAGCGAGGGTGCGCCCTGGCCCAGGGCCAGCGTGAGCAGCGATTTCTGGATAAACTCGCGTCGGTTCATATCCACCTCGGTGGGTGTTACAGCAGTTGTGCCTCCGGTTTGACCAAAGACAAGACCCCGTCGGCGTGGTCCATGAAGACCTCGAGGTCGAGCCGGGGCTCTCGGCCCGCGAAGCTCGCCAGCAAGTTGATGCGGGTCAGGAAGGGCGACTCGGCCAGCCAGGCCATACCGCCGTCCCATCCGGCCACGCTGGGCGGGTCGAAGGGAATCTGCCCCATGGCCGCCAACGACAGGTAGAGGGCCCTGCCCGAGCGCTCCTCAAAGCTCACCTTTTCCATCCCGGCGGCATACCACAGCCCCACCAGGTACTCCAGCGGGCTTTTGACCAGAGCGTTGCGGTACTCGGGGCTATAAAAGACCTCGCTGGTGAAGAGCCAGCGCAAAAAGCCACGGGTGCCCTCGGCGCGGAAGACCCGCGCCCCTTGCTGCACCAGGGCTTCGGGGGCTCGGGGCACAGGTAAAAGCGCAGCAGCTTGCGGGCCACAAACTCGTAGGTTTTGGGGTGGGCAATCAGGATTTCCAGCACCTCGTCGCCGCTTTTGACGCGCTTGCCCAGGAAGGTTTTTTCGCCGGGGTCGTGCCAGTTGCGGTTGAAGACGTACTCGAAAGCCAGGTTGGCGCTGGCTTCGCGGGGCCGCTGGTTGCCGGGCAGCCGCACGGTCCAGCCGGTAAAGGCGCGGGCGGCCTCCAGGATGTCCTGCTCGGTGTAGTGGCCGGGGCCTACGGTGTAGAGCTCTAAGAGCTCTCGAGCCCAGTTCTGGTTGGGGTGCTCCTTGCGGCTCTGGGCGTTGTTGAGGTACAAGAGCATTACCGGGTTTTTGGCGATGGCCTTCAGAAGTTCGCCATAGGGGCCATAGCCCAGCTGCCGAAAGGTGGCAAACTGCTGCCAGAAGTCAATGCCCTGGGCCCCCATGGTCTCGCGAAACTCCGAGGTCAGGTGGCCGTGCCAGAACAACACCAGGCGCTCGGCGGCGGGGGTGGGGGTGCTGAGCCAGTGGTTGAGCCAGAGCTGGCTAATCTCGCGGTGCTGCTGGCCGCGTTCGTTGCGGGTAGCGGCGGTGCGGTAGCTGGGGGCTGGGGCAGGGTCGCGCAGCAGGAACTCTACGGCGGCCTCGAGGCCCATTTCGGCCAGCTGCTGGGCCTCTTCCTTGCGTCCTCGGGCCGCCGCGCGGCGCAGCAGGTGGGTTGCGTCGGAAAAACTGAGGGGACGGGCCATATTGGACTCCTGGGTCTTGCCCCTCCAAGATAGCCGCCCAAGCTGAAGCCAGCCTTAAGCCAGGCTGAGGCAACCCGCCCCGGATTCAACCGGCCTGAGGGCGAGGGCGCTGCTTTCACTAGCTTTTTTTGGCACAAGCAGGCGATGGGGATGGTGAAACCTGCGGGCCTTGCACTTGTCAACCTGTAAAGGGTATTTTGGTTGACGTGTCCACTTTGCTCGGCCACCTCCACGACCACTACCAGAGTGGCGAAGCGCTGGCTAAAGCCCTGGGGGTTAGCCGCACGGCGGTCTGGAAGCAGGTTGCCGAGCTGCGCAAGGCCGGCTACCCGGTAGAAACCCAGCGGGGCCAGGGCTACCGTCTGGCCCCGGGCAGCCCCACGCCAGCGGCCCTCGAGGCCCTGCGAAGCGGTAGGTTCGGCGCATTTTATGCCTACCTGGGCACGGTGGACAGCACCCAGGAGGTGCTCAAAAACTGGGCCCTGGATGGCGCCGAAGAAGGCGCGGTGGTGCTGGCCGAGCGGCAGCTCAAAGGCCGTGGCCGCCGCGGGCGGGCCTGGGCCAGCGTGCCGGGCAAAAGCCTTACCTTCTCGCTTTTGCTGCGCCCTGCGCTGCCGCTGTCTGCGCTGCCCCTGCTGCCCCTGGCCGCGGGCCTGGCTTTGCGTGATGCCTGCGGGGTGGGGGGACTCAAATGGCCCAACGACCTGCTAAGCCCGGACGGACGCAAGCTGGCGGGGGTGCTTTTGGAAGCCCAGGTGAGCGGCGAGGAGGTGGCCTGGGTGCTCCTGGGCATCGGCCTCAATGTGCACCGGGGGGCCGCACCGCCGGGCGGCGCAGACCTGGAGGAGTTCGGCCCGGTTAGCCGCGTGCAGGTGCTGGCGCGGCTGCTGGCAAGCCTGGAGGCCCGCTACGCCCAGTTACACAACCCCCAGGCGCTTCTACAGGACTACCGGGCCAATAGCTACACCCTGGGGCAGCGGGTGCGGGTGGCCACGGCACAGGGTGTGGTAGAGGGCCAGGCCAGCGATATCGCCCCCGATGGCGGGCTGCTGCTGCAAAGCGAGGGCACAACCCGTCACATCGGGGCTGGCGATGTGGAACTCGTTGGTTTTTTAGAGAAAAGAGGCGGTGTGGGGGAGCTATAATCCCCCGGTTCTCGCCTCGCCGTGGCGAGGCGACGGGGATACATGGACTCCCCCACGTGTTCCTTCAGAGCACACAGAATAGTGAGCGGCGGATGTGTGCTAAAATATTTTTGGGGACAACGTTCCCCGTGCACCTTGAAACTTGGAGTAGGGGGTTCTATCTGGTAGTCAGATAGGTAAAACTCCAAACGAAAGCCCGTGGTAGAGCCAGAAGCGTAATGCTCGCCTACCAATACGGAGACGCTTTCTTCGCCGCGAAGCGGGGTGTCAAGGTTGTTCCTGGGCTCGGACGGAGCCTTCGGGGATGGGCGCTGTGCAAACAGTCTCATAATGCCCGAGAAGCCTCGTTCTTCAGAACGGGGAGTCGTCACGAGGAAGCAGATGAACCCAACCCAAAACCTACCGTACCTACCCCTTTCCAAGTCCCTTTTCCCGGCCCGAAGCTGGCAGCGCGACCTGCTGCTGGTGCTGGGGGGCAGCTTTTTGCTGGCGCTTTTGTCGCAGGCGGTCATTCCCTTGCAGCCGGTGCCCATCACCCTGCAGACCCTGGGGGTGCTGTTGGTGGGGGCTGCGCTGGGCAGCCGGCTGGGCTTTTTGGCGGTGGCGGCGTATCTCTTGGAGGGCCTGGTGCTGCCGGTGTTTGCCGAGGGGGCCACCTGGTTCCACCCGCGCATTCCCTTTACCGCGGGCTACCTGCTGGCCTTCCCCCTGGCGGCCTACCTGGTGGGCTACCTGGTCGAGCGCTACGGCACCGACCGCAGCGTGCTCAAGACCTTTGGGGCCATGTTGCTGGCCAGCCTGGTCATCTATGCTGTGGGCGTAACCTGGCTGGGCTTTGCGCTTTCGGGTGCGGGGCGCTATACCGGGGTCTGGGGGGTGTTGCAGGCCGGGATGCTGCCCTTCTTGCCGGGCGACCTGATCAAAGCGGCCATTGCCGCAGCCCTGCTGCCTACCGCCTGGCGTTTTGTGTCTCGTTAGGGTCCGAGTTTCCGTCCTCCCTCCTACCGGGAGGGAGGTTCTCTTCGGGCGCCTCTTCTGCTGGCTTGACTCCTTTGGCGGCCCAGCGGATAACCCAGGGCATCAGAAGCCAGTAAAGAGCCCCCGCCAGCAGGCCCAGTGGCAGGCCTGCCAGCAGCGACGCCCAAAAGCCCATCTTTTGAATCTGTGCGACGGTGCTAAAAATCCAGACAATGGCGGCCACCATCGCTACTTCCTGCCAATGCACCCTCATGGCTGAGCCTCTAACAGATCGGCCAGATAGACCAGCGCCATCTTGTAGGACATCGGCCCGAAGCCCGAGATGATGCCTTTAGTAGCCATGGCTGTAACCGAGTGGCGGCGGTACTCTTCGCGGGCGTGGAGGTTGGAGAGGTGCACCTCCACCACTGGCAGGCGCTGCCCCCGAATGGCGTCCAGCAGGGCCAGCGAGTAGTGGGTGAAGGCCCCGGGGTTCAGCACGATGGCCCGGAAGCCCTCATCTGCGGCCTGCTGGATCCACTCCACCAGCTGGCCCTCAAAGTTGGACTGCCGACAGACCACCCCCAGGCCCAGCTCGGCACCCCAGGCCTGGCAGAGTTCCTCGAGCTCCTCGAGGGTGGTATGGCCGTAAATTTCGGGTTCACGCCTACCCAGAAGGTTCAGGTTGGGGCCGTTGAGGATCAGGATCATCTGGCCCTATGCTAATGGGCCTGCAGGCTTTGGGGCAATGAGGAAAAGACTCCGCTTGCTCACCAGCGGACGTCGGCGCTGGTATACTCCAGCTATGCGCGAACGAATCCTAGGGCGCATCCAGCGCGCCCTCGAGCACCGCTTCAAGCCCGCATTACCCGAGCCCCTGGTGCTTCCGGGACTGCCGCAAGCGGAGGCCCTGGACCTCTTCAGTGAGCGCCTGGTGGGGAACGGGGGAGAGGTGGTGCGGCTTGAGCACCTCGAGGCCGCCCGGGAATGGTTGGTTCGCTTTGCTCAGACCTTTGCGGGGGTAGCAGTGGGCCGTACCGTTCCACCAGAACTGCACCCCGAGCTGCCGGTTCTGCCCCCTGAAGAGGCCCCTCTGGGCATCTCCTGGGCCCTTGGCGCGGTGGCTGAGACCGGCACAGTCATTCTGAGCAGCGAGGAAGGCCGACTTAGTCAGCTTTTGCCCCCTGCGCACCTGGTGTTTGTGCCTGCGGGCAGGGTCTACGCCAGCCTTGGGGAGGCCTTGGGTGTGCTAAAGGCCCGGCTCCCTTCAGCCCTGGGGCTGCACTCTGGCCCCAGCAAGTCAGCCGACATCGGCCAGATTATGGTCAAGGGGGTGCATGGGCCAGGGCGGCTGGTGGTGGCGCTGCTGCTGGAGTAACCAATACCGGTCTGCTTTACACAGTCTTGGGCTCAACCGCTCTAGACTTGGGTCATGACCAAGGCCCGAACCCTCGGTGAACTCAAGCGCACCTATCCCCTGGAGAAGCTGCGCCGCAGCGTAAAGGACGAGGCGCGGGAAAACCTCATTGCCAAGCTGCGCGCTGGTGAGCGGTTGTTTCCGGGCATTCAGAGCTACGACGACACGGTCATCCCCAACTTAGTCAATGCTATCCTGGCCCGGCACAACTTTATTCTGCTGGGCTTGCGCGGTCAGGCCAAAAGCCGTATCCTGCGCCAGCTGATCGATCTCCTGGACGACGAGATACCCGCCCTGCCCACCGAGATCCGCGACAACCCCCTCTTCCCCCTTTCAGCAGAGGCCAAGCGCCTGCTGGAAGAGGCTGGGGACGATGCCCCCATCGTCTGGATTCCGCGCTCCGAGCGCTACGTGGAAAAGCTGGCCACCCCCGACACCACCGTAGCCGATATCCTGGGTGACATTGACCCCATCAAAGCGGCCAAGCGGGGTACCGGGCTGGCCGACCTGGAAGCCGTCCACTATGGCCTTTTGCCCAGGGCCAACCGGGGCATCTTCGGCATCAACGAGGTGGCCGACCTGGCCCCCAAGGTGCAGGTGGCCCTCTTCAACATCCTGCAGGAGGGCGATGTGCAGATCCGGGGCTATCCGGTGCGCTTGACCTTGGACGTGTGGATCGCCTTCACTGCCAACCCCCAGGACTACACCGCCCGTGGCAAGATCGTCACGCCCCTCAAAGACCGCATTGGCTCGGAGATTCGCACCCACTACCCCCGCACCCTTGAGGAGGGTCTCTCCATTACCCGTCAGGAAGCCTGGGTGGCTCGAGAGGAGGGCATCTACATACCCACTTACGTGGCAGAAGCCTCGGAGGCGGTGGCCTTCGTGGCCCGTGAGGACAAGCGGGTCGACAAGACCTCGGGGGTCTCACAGCGCCTTTCTATCAGCTTGCTCGAGTTGGTGGCTTCTAATGCCGAGCGCCGCGCGCTTTTGCTAGGTGAGCGCCCGGTGGCTCGGCCACTGGACCTTTACGCGGCCCTGCCAGCCATCACCGGTAAAATCGAGCTGGAATACGAGGGCGAACTGCAAGGGGCCGAGCGGGTGGCCCGCGACCTTTTGCAGAAGGCCTTTGCGCTGGCTTATGGGGAGCGGGCCCGGGGCCTACAGGTTGACCCGGTGGTGCATTACTTTGCAGAAGGCAATCTGCTCACCCTGCCTGAGGGTAGCTCTAAGAATGTGCTGAGGGAGATGGAGAAGGTGCCGGGTTTGCTGGCGGCGGCCAGGAAGCTCGAGGCCCAGACTTCCCCCGAAGCCTTGGTAGCAGCGGGAGAGTTCATCCTGGAGGGCCTGGCAGGTCGCAAAAAAATCGCCCGGGGCGAGGAGAGCTACAGCGCCCCCCTCGAGCGCGAGCGCTGGGGCAGTGGCAACTAAAGGAGGGTTATGCGTGTCCGCTACTCCAAATACGAGCCCGGTTTTGATGATCTCACCGGCGCTGACCTGATGGAGATGATCCAGGACTTCCTGATGGACTCAGGGTTTTCTGATCCCTATAACCGCTACCAGCCTGACCCCAACCGCAGGCCTACCGCTGAAGACTTGTATGATGCCCTCCTTCAGGCACTGCTCGAGCAAGGTCGTATCCCAGAGGAGTGGTTGCGGGAGGCCCGCTTTGCTAACCGCAAAGAGGAGACCCGGCTTTACCGGGAGATTCAGAAACTTATTCAGCGCCTACAGGACGAAGGTTACATCCGCCTCTCCGATGCCGAAACCGCCGACCAGGGCATGCAGGGGGAGGTCCAGGAGACCCGCCTCGAGCTCACCAACAAGTCGGTGGACTTTTTGGGCCTCAAAAGCCTGCGCTCCTTGCTGGGTTCACTAGGCAAAAACGCTCCTGGGGCCCATTTTACGCGGCACTACGCTTCGGGGGTGGAATCAAGCGGTGAGACCAAGCCTTATGAGTTTGGCGATCAGCCCAACCTCAACATCGGCGAGACGCTCAAGCAGGTGGTGATGAAGGGGCTGGAAAACATCGAAGAGCGCGACCTGGTCATCGAGCTGGCCGAGTATACCGCGGCCATGAACACGGTGGTCCTCCTCGACTGCTCGCACTCCATGATCCTTTACGGCGAGGACCGCTTCACCCCGGCCAAGCGCGTGGCTTTGGGCCTGGCCCATCTGATCCGCACCCAGTACCCCGGTGACCGGGTGCGCTTTGGCATCTTTCACGACAGCGCCGAGGAGGTGCCACTGGGCAGGCTCCCTACCGTGCAGGTGGGGCCCTACCATACCAACACCGCCGAGGGCCTCCGGCTGGCCCGCAAGATGCTCAGGAAGATGAGCGGTGAGATGAAGCAGATCATCATGATTACCGATGGCAAGCCCTCGGCCCTCACCCTGCCTTCGGGTCAGATCTACAAGAACGCCTGGGGCCTCGATCCGGTGATCCTGGCCGAGACTTTGAAAGAAGCGGTTCTAGCCCGTAAGGAAGGTATACCCATTCACACCTTCATGCTGGCCCGCGAGCCTGAGCTGCTGGCCTTCGTCAAGAAAATCACCCAGATCACCAAGGGTAAGGCCTACCTCACCACCCCCGCGAATATCGGAAAATACGTGCTGATGGACTTCCTAAACCGTAAGGTGAGCCGCAACTGAGCGGCAAACTTACCCTGGCTCATCTTTTGCCTGCCGTTTTCGGCTACACTAGCCCTTGTGAAAGCAGCTCAAAACTGGGGAACTGCAGCTTACCTGGCCCTGCTCATCGAGCGCATCTCCCAGGCTGTGCAACCCCGACCCCAGCCTGCCTTCAACCAAGTCCAGTTTCGCCCCTTTGACGGAGCCAGGCGGGTGCTCTCGCTCGAGGTGGCTTATTACCCAGCTCGAGGTCAGGGGGGGTATGTGCTTATTCCCAGGGATGCCTACTTCCAGCAGGCAGAAGAGGTTTTGGGGCAACTCTAGGGCCATAAGGTGCGCTGCACCCTATAACTTTGCGACGGCATGGCCTACCCTGGCGGTATGCACCGTGTGTGGGCTATCAGACGGGCCTGGCGGGTGCGCCTCTTGCTGTCTGTAGGACTGGCCCTTTTGCTGCTGCCACTGGGCCTACTCGCTCACCCGGCCTGGGTTCTGGCCTCCTTGCTGGGGTTGCTGTACCCCTCGCGCTGGGAAGAGCCGCGGGCGCTGGCTGAGCTTGACCGACGCTACGGCCTGGCCTACCGCAGCGCGCTGGAAGCCCCGGTTCATCATCCCTGGCGGAGCCAGCTACAAGCGGAAGCAGAAGCTAGCCTGCGCGGGGCGCGCCCGCCCAACTGGCCTTGGGTACCAGCGCTGGCATACCTGGCCCTGGTAGGAATGGCTTGGGTTTTTCCCCCACTTCAGCTAGTTACCTCATCCCCGCCTGTGGCGACCTCGAGCCCCCCTCCTTCTGCTGCCCCCCAAACCCCCCTGACCGACCCTGCTCAACCTGGCTCAGGGCGAACCGAACCCCCACCCCTGCAAGGGGATCTACCCAAAAGCCAGCAACCCAGTGGGGAGTCCGGGGATGATCCCGAGATACAGCCTGCGCTACCAAGCCAGGAGGCCCAGAACCGTCCGGACGCACAGGGCCAGCCGGAGGCTATTGGTGAAGATGCCAACCGCCCCCTTCCGCCAGGCCAAAACCTGCAAGGCCCCGAACGGCAAGCGCCCCAGCCAGATGGGCAGAATCCTCTGCAATCTCAACAGAATCCGCCCACGGACCGGAACCAACCTGGTCCGACTGGGCAGACCCAGAACGGACAACCCGAGAGCAACCGGCCTGGGCAAGACCCGCAATCCCCGCAACCTGGGCAAGCGCAGCCAACGCAACCTGGGCAGGCACAGCCGGCTCAGCCTGGGCAGGCAGAGCCCGCGCAAATGGATCGTCCGTCACTGGGGCAACCCCAGCCCAGCCCAGGACAACCCGTGCCGGATTCCTCCCAGCCCAGCCAGCCGGGGCAACCTGGACGAGCACAGCCACCGCCAACTCAACCCGGACAGGCACAGCCAACCCAACCTGGTCAGGTACAGCCGGCACAACCCGGACAAACACAGCCAACTCAGCCTGGACAGCGTTCATCCGGTCAACCCAGACAAGCTCAGCCAGGGCAGGGCCAGCCTGCTGTGGCTGATCCGGGACAGGGCGCGGGCCAGCCCCGCAGTGGCAAAGGCACGGAGGGCCAGGGCCAGCAAGCCCGCCCCCCTCTCAGCCCATCTGTGGATGCGCAGCGCCCCGCCGGGGAGGCCCCGCTGAGCCGGGGGGAAAACCGGCAGGGAAGACCCCTGCCCCTGCCCAGCCCCTGGCCCTCGGGCCAGCCCCCGCAAAACGTGCAGCGCCAGGCCGAGAAGTACCTCGAGTCCGAGCCCCTGCCCCCCGAGGTGCGCGAGCTTTTGCGGCGCTACTTCGAGCTGCGACCATAAAAAACCTGCCCAGGGATGGGCAGGTAGCTGCGAAGGAGTCGCAGCTAGAACTTCAAGACCCCCTGACCGCCGCCCCAGGTGATGGTCATGGTGCAGCCGGCCAGGTCGGGGGTGCTGGTGGTGTTGACGGTGGCATTCAGCGTAGCCGTGTTCTCGCCTCCGTTCTGGAGAATGTTGAGCAAGGTCTGAAGGTTAGAGAAGGTGAGCGACCCACCCGTCAGGTTGCTCACGGTATAACCGCTACCCGAGGCGTTCAGGTTGAACTGCACGTTGGTGGCCTGTGCCGAGGCCGTCCGTGGCCCGGAGGTGGGGTTGTCCGAGACGGTGATAGTTACGTTCGCGGAGACGGCCACGCTGGTGGGCAGGGGCGAGGGGCAGCCACTGCCGCTAAACTGCACGTTTGAGATGGCCAGGTTGTAGGTGAAACCGGTGGGTGTAAGCGGAGAGTTAAGGGTGATGTCGTTGAAAGTGGCCGTAGCCGTGGCGGTACCGGTGGCCGCTGAACTGGGGCCGAGGTCAATGGTGCTTTGCCGGCCCTGCAAGCCAAAGGGGTTGTCGATGGGCGGGCTGCTGATGAGTCCACAACCTACAAACACCAAAGCCAAAACGCCGCTTAGTGAGGCTATGCGTTTCATAGGCTCCTCCTAACCTAAAATTAGGCAGCTTTTATTATACCGCCCGGTGGGGGAAAGGGCGGTTACATTCCTTCGTGTGCTACTTGATCCGGACCCCCAGAGTGTGAAAAAAGAGGGGGTGCCATGCACCAAGACCGAGAGCACCCCCTTTACTATCTTGACGCGGAAACCCTTCTGGTGGCTACCTACATCTGGGTAGACGATGGACTG
>Ga0272447_1002114_pt1 | contig 11197 bp, 9 predicted proteins | sample YNPCB0133_FD_194589 | JGI IMG/M metagenome (GOLD analysis project Ga0272447, IMG submission 194589) | Hot spring microbial mat communities from Yellowstone National Park, WY, United States - YNP-CB-013-3 | ecosystem: Environmental > Aquatic > Thermal springs > Hot (42-90C) > Sediment | place...
AGGATGACCCAAGTTCGCACAGTAGCCACGCAATGTGCCCAGTGAACCCTGCCCCTCGCCCCACACCCCACGCCACTGAAAAGTCGACAACCGATAATCAGGCGCCATCAGCCGCACCAAGTTGCCGTGCCCATCGTACAGCAACCAGCGCAAAGCCACCGCATTACCCCGCGTATGGTCTATCGCTACCACCGCCTCGATCCCGCGCGCACCTAAGAAGTTTACCCGCGTCGTGCGCAAAGTGCTACCCGCAAACTCCTGCTCGCACACCGGCATCTGCCCATCGTACAGATACTCCGTGCGAGACGAACCTCCTCCTTCGCCCCCACCATCTGCCACCGCCTGCGACACCTTCTCTCTGACCACCCGCAACCCATCCACACGATAGACAAAACGCCAAGCGTCGCCAACCACCTTGAACCGCCCCGAAGCCTGATAGGCTTGCATTTGCACCAAACGGTTCAGCGCGTCCCACTGATAGAGATACCGCCCATCCTGCAGCCGATTGCCCAGCAGGTCGTGTTGGATGGCAGCGCCATTGAATTGGGTCAAGCGGTTCAGCCTCAGGTATCTGGGTACAACCTGCTTAACCATCTTCACACACGGCTCAGCAACGCTACTCTAGTTCTCCTTCCCCAGAAGAGGATCGTCCTTATAACGCGAGAGCGCAACATACCCAACACCTTCAGTTATTTCCCTCGAACTCGTACTCCTTATTTTTATGCTTCCTGAGTATGCGACGCAGGGAGGTGAAACTCACAACATCCAAAGCTTCCTCCGCATCCCTTGATCTCCAAAGAGATACAAGATTCCTTACCTGATGTCGCCAGCCTCCATTCTCAAAATTCCATAGCCATCTCCCTACCTGTGTCCACCACTCTCTCGGACTCATCAACCACCACAAAGTGTTCGCAAAGGCTACTTTGACCACACTGATAGTTTCATCCGCCCATGCTTGAAACAAACGCTCACGAAGCGAAGTAGGGGCTGCCCAATAATCCCGAAGAGAGTACAACGCATTCACTCTGACTAAAGGGTCGGGATGAATGCTAAGCGATACTAAGCTTCCTACCAGCTCCTCGTCAGGTTCAGCGCAGTCAACTGCCTCCTTTAGCACACGGGCTGCTATCTGAACAACTAACAAGCACGGGTGATGGGTCAACCCCAAAATAGGTAACCTTAGCCAGGAATAGTTATCTGCATCGATCTTCCATCGGAGAGACAGGAGCGCGGTCACAACGGTTGGAAGATGCTCTTGCTGAGCCGCTTCGAGCAACACAAGGTCGGAAGGTTGCGAACTTCCCCACCCTAACAAAGCAAGCACTCTGGCAATCGGATCAGGGTGAAAACGAGCAATCTCATCTAGCACTTCAGAGGGGAGTTGCATCCCGAAAGGGGGGAAAAAACCTGTGGATAATAGCGCTAGCGCTTCAGAAGGAAGTTGGAGTACTGCTTTTGGAGAGATTTCCTGTAGCCGTTCCAAGTCGCTACTCAGAGAATTCCTCCCTGGTTCAGGTAGCGCCTCTAAAAATGCGTAGAGGGATTCTGCAGTTCTATACTCCTCTGGCAACAGGTTTCTTAGCGATTTATCGTGGACCCAGCGGGAAAGGAACAAACGGAGGGTCACTTTACTACGCGAAGAGAGGCGATGCAGAACCCGTTCCGCCTTGTCGATAGGTAAATCTAAAAGGTTTTCGATTGCCTTACCTATCACTGCCGGTTCTGGGTCGGAAAGCAGACGAATGTATACCCCTAGCGGAACCCTTTGAGGGAGGAGTGAGGCGGTTGTGTAACGAACCCACCAGTGGGGGTGAGTGGCAGATTTGACCACAAGGGGTTTCAGGGGCATAACTTTAGGGTGTATACCGTAGTCTTCTAATAGAATGTCTTGTAAAAAATCCGCCATCTTCAGCGCAAGATAGGCTACCTGGGGATCAGAATGCTCAACAAAGGGCACAAGAGGTCTTACATCCCGAAGCATTCCGATAAATGATTGACTTAGGGCCTCACTTAGGTGTTCGACGACCTTCCAGAAATCGCCATCCTTTTGCGGTTGCACCTTATTACCTCCCTACAGATGATGAGGTGGTTTGAGTGGTTCTCATTCTACCACGCGCCTATGAATCGTTTTGAGCCGTGTTTCTATCTCGTTTAGCCAATGTTTAGCGGCGGTACTGTTAGGATTGTCTACAATCTTCTTTGCGTGTTCAATGACCTGATCCCAAAGCCCGGCTGTTTTCTCGATCGCTTTCTTGGCTGCTCGCTTTCCAGTAACAAGGTCCAAGCGGTTCAAGATATCTTTGACGAGATCGCCGATTTTCTCCGCTGTTGTTGGATCAACACCCAGTAAATACTCGGCGATTAGCTGAACCATCAAAGCAACAGAGTCGTAATCTCCTAATGCGTAGTACTTAGCTAATTGTATCAACCAATCAATTTTGTCGCCCGAGCTTCTTCGCCCATCCACATCCACCTTATTCACTGGGTTCCCATCCGCATACAAGTACCAATTCACCCCGTCCCGGCTGGGGTCCTCGCTGATAAACCGCCCTGTCGCTGGCTCATAATACCGCGCTCGCATATAGACCAAGCCCGTCTCATCTTCGGGATGACCCAAGTTGGCGCAATACCCACGCCCGGTGCCCAGTGAACCCTGCAACTCGCCCCACACCCCACGCCACTGAAAAGCAGAAAGCGTGTAATCCGGCGCCATCAGCCGCACCAAGTTGCCATGCCCATCGTACAGCAACCACCGCAAACTCACCTGATTACCCCGCGTATGGTCAATCGCCAGCACCGCTTCAATACCCCGCGCACCCAAAAAGTTTACCCGCGTCGCCTGCAACACCCCATCCTCAAACTCCTGCTCGCACACCGGCATCTGACCGTCATAGAAATACCCCGTGCGCGAGGAGCCTCCTGCCTCATCTCCACCGAGTGCAACCACCTGTGACACTTTCTCCTTCATCACCCGCAGCCCATCGGCGCGATAGACAAACCGCCACTGGTCGCCCAACACCTTGAACCGACCTGAAGCCTGATACGCTTGCATCCCCACCAAACGGTTCAGCGCGTCCCACCGATAGAGATACCGCCCATCCTGCAGCCGATTGCCCAGCAGGTCGTGCAAGATAGTCGCACCGCCAAACTGGGTCAGGCGGTTCAGCCCGTCATAGGCAGGGTCGCCTGCAATGGTATCAGATGGCTGCCACATCGTATGCATCTCAGTTCACTTTTCGCCGTAGGCATCCGATACCTGTTCCCATCAAAAAAGCACCAGAGATTAAAGGAAGCATCCAAGAAGATTCAGTTCCAAAGATAATAACTGTAGATAATATAAACAATATATATACCAAAATAATAATAAAAATTATAAATATTAATAGTTTAATACTTGGTTTATTGGAAACAAAAATTGAAAAATTATATCCTAAAACAAAAATAGTAATCGCAAAAAGAGTGATCCATAGTCCAACTGGAAGCATATTCGTTCACCTTCCTTTAGATTCATAGCCTTTGCTCAAATTCATTAATATATAATACAGAAAGTACCAAAAGATTATATGTAAATGCTGCTCCAACAGCCACTCCCGCAACTGTGAAACCTGCCCTGTCTACTAATGCATCATAAACTGCCACTACCATAGACACAGCACCTAAATAGATACTTGATGCCAGCAAAATACGTTCTACACTTGGCTGCAGCCCCGATAAGGCGGCTGCAAATAGTGCCGTTGCTATTGTTGCAAAACCAACAGCTATTAGATATGTAACTTTAAGAAGTGTAAATATATCCCCATCTTGGCGAGAGATAGGACCCCCAGATAGCCATGCCATAATCTCCAGAATTGTGTTTGCTAACATAATCCCGTAGGCAACTGTAGCAAGTAATGTACCTAAAACAGCATAGGATTTATATTCGTCTTGCGCTGATTTACCAGTAAAATCTATCTTTCTCACCGGGTTCCCATCGGCATAGAGATACCAGTTCACCCCGTCCCGTGCAGGGTCTTCGCTGATAAACCGCCCCGTCGCTAGCTCATAATAGCGGGCGCGCATGTAGACCAAGCCGGTCTCATCTTCGGGATGACCCAAGTTCGCACAGTAGCCACGCAATGTGCCCAGTGAACCCTGCCCCTCGCCCCACACCCCACGCCACTGAAAAGTCGACAACCGATAATCAGGCGCCATCAGCCGCACCAAGTTGCCGTGCCCATCGTACAGCAACCAGCGCAAAGCCACCGCATTACCCCGCGTATGGTCTATCGCTACCACCGCCTCGATCCCGCGCGCACCTAAGAAGTTTACCCGCGTCGTGCGCAAAGTGCTACCCGCAAACTCCTGCTCGCACACCGGCATCTGCCCATCGTACAGATACTCCGTGCGAGACGAACCTCCTCCTTCGCCCCCACCATCTGCCACTGCCGCCTGCGACACCTTCTCTCTGACCACCCGCAACCCATCCGCACGATGGGCGATAGCACAAACTTAACCGCCCCGTGCCGACCGCACTCGCACACGACCCCACTCCACTATCCAGATACACCCTGCCAACTCCTGTTCCCTTAGCAACGGCAACAACTGCTCCACCAACGCCAAACACATCGCCCGATCCTGACGCGCAGGACGCAGCACAATAATTCCCACATGGCTGCCTATGGGATACCGCCGAATATCGCCAAACCCTCTATCTAGTGTCACCAACACCCGCTGCTCATGCTGGCAGAAGGCAAAAACGACCGCATCGGGTTGACCCGCCAGCCCTTCCGCAGCAACCGTTTCGGCTGCATAGCCCGCGGCTTGGAGCCGTTGGACACATTCCACGGGCAGGTTCTCGTCAATCTTGAACTGCATCATCCTGTTAGAGGCAGCAGCTGTTCGCGGGCTAACTCGGCGGCGTATGCCAAGGCTGCCCGGATAGCTTCGGGTGTTAGCGTGGGATAGCTCTGGAGCAGCTCGGTTTCGCTCATCCCGGCTGCCAGATTGTCCAGGATGACCGATACAGGAATACGGGTGCCTTTGATACACGCCTGCCCGTGGCAGAGGTTCGGGTCGCTGACAATCCAGTCGCGCCAATCGATGTTTGGGTTTTGCATAGCTATAGGATACCCACTTTGCGTGCGAGGGTTTGATTGAGACCATGTTTACATTCCTTGCCGATCTCTTAATAAAAATTTAATTTTATAAAGCTCTAGAGCTAATTCGTTCCATTTTTGGCTATAATCTGAAATTAGCAAATCTTGATTCTTTAAAATATTCTCAAAATCGTTTAAAATAAATTCTAATTTGTTTTTAATTTCCAATAGAGATATGCATTCCGTTTGATTGACTAAATTCTCTAACTCATTGAGTAACATCCTATTAAAAGCTAAACAGCCAAGTGCATGGTTAACCTCTGTGTCATGCCTTGGATATGATGGCATAAATAGCAGTCGGGCAATTTCGCGATAAGCACGGCTATACTCCCCACTGAGTATCATACGATTTATTCTTTCAATAAGATTTGTTTTACTTGAATGTAAAATAATCAACCAAAAAATAATCAAAGAGAAAACAAATATTGAAATTAAAATTCCTATATAACAAAAAATATATTCAAAGTTTTGATTAGTCATTTCCCCCAAAGACCTCCGAAGCCCAGAGTACGATACCAATAGCAGCGGATGTAGCACCAACTATGGCAAGGGCAGCTCGCCAACCACCAGGAGCAATAGCCGCGAGAGGTGCTGTAGAAACCGTAACCTGAAACACTGCCACAAAGGCATCAACTATTATCTTTGGAAGAGATAATAATATACTTCTTCCAAGTAATCTCGCAGCGGCAATATTGAGCATTACACCAAAGGTAAAATCTTGCCACACCTGCTTCACAAAGGCATAGGCTGCCATCAGCTCAGCGTAGGCTTGTTGAATTGCTCCTGGAGTGAATGGGAATGTTACTGCAGCTAACATAAAAAACATACCCATCGCGATGAATAGGTGAGCTATTGCTATAACGACAGGGTTAGCTGCTTTCCCACTCTCATCCACCTTATTCACCGGGTTCCCATCCGCATACAAGTACCAATTCATCCCGTCCCGTGCGGGGTCTTCTGAAATAAACCGCCCTGTGGCTGGCTCGTAGTAGCGGGCACGCATATAGACCAAGCCTGTCTCGTCTTCCGGATGACCCAAGTTCGCACAGTAGCCACGCCCGGTGCCCAGTGAACCCTGCCCCTCGCCCCACACCCCACGCCACTGAAAAGTCGACAACCGATAATCAGGCGCCATCAACCGCACCAGGTTGCCATGCCCGTCGTACAACAACCAGTTCACACTCGCCTGATTACCCCGCGTATGGTCTATCATCAGCACCGCCTCAATCCCCCGCGCAGTTAGAACATCGTAGAGCAATCATTATAATACCCGATTGGTGTTGCCTACCCTACTGTATTTTTAAGTATCCGAATCACTATGGCAAATGCTAAAGCCGCTCCCACAACTCCTAACCATGCATATTTCCACGCGAAACAACACAAAAGATAAGCAGTATAATACGGCACCGCTAGGAAGAAAGCCCTTATCTCCATTTTGTCATTCAAGCCCTGCCCACTTAATCGAATTCCGGTTCCGGAGGCGTGCATAAGCCACTCTATCGTAGGGGCAATCAAGCAAACAGCGAACGCGGAAATGAATAACGACACTGTTAAGGTGTCGCTGACACCGGGACGGGATCCTATCAGAGCGATTCCTATGCAACCAACATAAACAAGCCCCATTAGTAATACCCACTTTCTCTGAGCCAGACGCATCTCGTTTCACCTCATGGTCGCATCAACTCTTCGCTCACACGCCTATGCTCCTCAAAATCGAGGCTAGCCAATATTGCTCCAAACACAAATCCAAAGATAAAACCGATAGCTCCAGAAATCCCTAATGAACGCAATAATCCACCTGGAAAAGGTATCTGCTTGTGGTACATCCAAATTAATCCACCTACTTCGCAAGTCCCTATAGTAATAAACAGCCATTTGCCTATCGTAGTGAAGAATGCTCCTCGTCTGCCAGCTCCAAAAGAGGGATCCTGTTGTTGGTAGTGGTGAACTCCATATAGGTAGCCGGCAAACATACCAAAAATAAAGCCAAGAGCAGCAGCACCCAGCATCATCACCAAAGGCCAAGGGAACTCCCCATTATAATCCACCTTATTCACCGGGTTCCCATCCGCATACAAGTACCAGTTCACCCCGTCCCGTGCTGGGTCTTCCGAAATAAACCTGCCCGTGACTGGCTCATAGTAGCGGGCGCGCATATAGACCAAGCCCGTCTCGTCCTCGGGATGTCCCAAGTTGGCGCAGTAGCCACGCCCTACACCCAGCGAATTCTGCACCTCACCCCAAACACCACACCACTGAAAGTCAGAAAGCGTGTAATCAGGCGCCATCAGCCGCGCCAGGTTGCCATGACCATCATACAGCAACCAGCTCAGCGTTGCTTGATTGCCCCGCGCATGGTCTATCGCCAACACCGCTTCTATCCCTCGTCCTCCCAAAAAGTTTACCCGCGTCGCCTGCGACACCCCATCCTCATACTCCTGCTCACACACCAGCATCGGACCGTCGTACAAATACTCGGTGCGTGGCGAACCTCCTGCTGAACCCTCCGAACTAACCGCTTGCGACATCTTCTCTTTGACCACCCGTAGCCCATCGGCACGGTAGGTAAACCGCCAGCTGTCACCTATCACTTGGAACCGACCCGACTGCCGAAAGGCTTGCATCCTCACCAAGCGGTTCAGCGCATCCCACCGATAGCGATACTGTCCATCTTGCAGGCGGTTGCCCAGTAGGTCGTGCTGGATGGCTGCCCCGTTGAACTGGGTCAAGCGGTTCAGCCCGTCATAGGCAGGGTTGCCCGCTCCATATCGGTTGCCCATCACATCGTAGCTCCAGCTGTTAGACCACCGCCTATTCCCATCCGCCTGCCAATAATCGACCCTGACCAAACGGTCTAACGCATCATACTCATACCGCTCCGTGCGCACCAGCTGATTTTCTCCATCATACGCTACCATCCCCAGCCGATTGCCCCGCGCATCATATTCAGGCTGATAGATATTCCCATAGCGCTGGAAGTATTGGAAGCGAGTTACAAGTCTGTATCTGTATTGATCAATATAGGACCCATGCTGGATCTCACGCTGGGCGATGTAGTACCGAACATCGTTCAGAGTGCCATCAGGATTGTAAGCGTACCACACAAAAGCGAACGACTTGGGATATTGCTCGTACAAGAGTTGGCTCACCAAATCGCGCCGTAAGGTGCGTCTACCAGAAATCTGATCACCCTCGTTCATCGGAACCACTGCAAAGCGAACCGCCCGCAGCCGCAGATGCTTATCATACAGATAGTCCACGACTTCATCGGGCGCGTTATCATCGTTGTTCTGTCCCCGATAAAACAGGATACGGGTCGGCACGCGCTTGATAGGCACTTCTGAGCCGGACACATAGTACTTATATTTCCAGCGTGCCAAACGCTGTCCTTGAACGGTCAGGATTTTTTCCACTAAATCGCTGCCATCGTACCGATACTCTATTGAGTATCGTTCCTGTCCGCTCCAGAACTCTTGATAGAGGCGTGGGCGACCGCTTTCGTAGGTGATTTCGCTGCGGATGTTGGAGAGATGGTCGGTGCTGGTTCGCACACGCCCCGCCTCGGTGTATTCATAGGAGATCAACCGCTGGTTGACCACCCGTTGACCGTTGTGAGTCAGTCGCACGGCTTGCACCAAGCCATCGGCATCCTGGTCGGTCGTCAGTTCACGGACAAGCTGCCCCCGCCGATTGTAAATGCGTTGCTTGTGGGGGCGCCCGTAGTCGTCATAGATGGTCTTGCTGATTCGGTTTACGCCTCCCACATCCTCCACAACGGTATCTGGTTGGTGGAAGGGATTACCATCGTAGCTGGTCTCGGTGAACACCCAGCGGATGGGCGACACCGACTGCAGCGCTTTCGTCCGGGTCGGCTGTCCATACGAATTGTACTCCAACACGCGCGAGAGCGGGCGGACGATATCATCCTGATTGGGGTCTAAGGAGCTGGGACGCGTGTTTTCGCCTGTGCCGTTGAAGACGGAGTAGGGGTCAGCATAGATGGCACGCAACATGCCGCGATAGCCTGCTGACGCATCCCTATCAAAGTAGTCATAGAAGGTGCGATGCACTTTGGAGCTTGCCGGAGGGTTACTACTAGGGTCACTACTGTTGAAGATAGAGGAGCTTTGGATTTCCAATCGCTTCTGATAGTATCGTTCTTTCCCCCAGTAGTAGGTCTCTTTTACATGCCGAGAGTAAATAGCAGCAGGATTATTAAAAGGATAGACACTTTCAGACACTACCCGCATAGGCTGTCCTAAACAGTTATATTCATAACTTGTTTTGGTATAACTGAGCAAGTAACAGCAGTTGGAGGAATATGATTCCATTCTAAATCCAAAGGGGGTGTTCATCGCGTCATCTATGCGTACAGACTCAAAGTCAGGGAGAGCTCTAAGAAACCGATCGCAGCCAAATGTAGGGCTACCACAGTCAATTGCACATTCACTATCATCTAATCTTTCATAAACTAAATTTCCTGTTAACTTATCGTATACACGGAATGCGACCTGTTCAGCATTATGACTGAGACAGGCATATATTATTATTGGGGCACCCTCCCGAGAGCGGGATTCACTGTACTGAGCCCAGCGCCAGCTCGTCTTTCCATACAAAGTCTCATCATTTGAAGCACAATTGCGAGATACACTATCAATATCACTATAATTAGCCTCAAACCAATAGCTTCCATCTCGAAATCTCCATCTTCCAGATCCATCGGGTAACTTTATACTAATAACTTGAACTGCATATCCTAAATCATCTATAAAATTAGAGTTATAATGCAATTCAAATGTTACGTTATCCATGTCACGAATACGGCACAAAACCCACGGTTCACTTGTGGATAAACCCCAGCTCTGAACAAGCTCAGTATAAGCACTGTGAACAGCCCAAGTTGTGTATTCATATTGCGTGATGCGTCCAGCAGGACTTGCGACCGCGGTCACAGAACCCGACCAATTTTGGGCATCGGGGTTGAACTCGTTCCTAAAAGGCCCATAACCATACTGCACTACACGCCCATCACTACTGCTCACCGACACCACCCGCGCATGCTCCCTCACCATTGGATTACGTGGATCACGGTCAAAGTTCCACTCAACTGTTAGTGTGAAACCCGCAGCATTCCTTACCTGACGCACATACGCCTTGTGCACATTAACTACACCCTCTACCCACCTGATTGGACCCCACTCATCTCGCTGGGCATACCGATAGCGATGGGGTACCTCCCGAATAACATATTCATAGGTGGTGCGGTTGCCGTGCCGATCCTCTACCCACTTCAGCACCTGCTCCGCGTAGACTTCGTTCCCAGCCTCGTCCAACACAACGGGCGAGCCGTCCCGTTGAATCACCGCCTCATAATAGTACACCGTGCCATCGGGCGTGGTCACTTTGGTGGTCAGAGCGTAGTCGCGCATATACTCCTCATTGTTCCGCGTATAAATAACCGTTGTGTAGGTGCTTTCGTACTCATTATGATCCCATGGTGGCGGGGTGTAAAGCCCATCGGCATCGCGCCAGGCAATCCACTGCTCGCCACTGGCATCTTGGCACTGCACCCCGTCCACTTGAACAACCTGAACCCAGGGTCCACTGCTCGTCACCTCAATCTTGGCGATATTCATGTTGCGTCCATTATTGACTTGGGTGGGCACGGTGCGAGATGGTGAAGCTCTGCGTTTGATCAGCCCACCGGCGGCTTGGCGCACATCCAAGCTCCAGCTCCAGCCAATGCCAAACGGTCCTTCGCGGTCGTCGTTGGCGTTCCAAGTGCGCACCACGCTGACGGGGATGCCAATCGCGCCCGGCAGCGTGAGGTCGGTGGTGGTATAGGTGTAGTTGCGCGTGCGTAGGTTCACGCCGTTGTCTATCACATCCCATTTGGCTTGACCGGCAAGGCTGGGGATTCGCCCGCGCCCTTTGAGGTGAAGCATCTCCGCTTTCCGCAGCACGCGCACATCGGGCGGCTTCTTCAACGCTTGCTGCCGAGCGTGCTGCCAGGCGCGATAGTGGCGGGTTGCTGCGCGCACGCCGGCTTCAGCAGCGGGTGC
>Ga0272447_1002117_pt1 | contig 11185 bp, 13 predicted proteins | sample YNPCB0133_FD_194589 | JGI IMG/M metagenome (GOLD analysis project Ga0272447, IMG submission 194589) | Hot spring microbial mat communities from Yellowstone National Park, WY, United States - YNP-CB-013-3 | ecosystem: Environmental > Aquatic > Thermal springs > Hot (42-90C) > Sediment | place...
GTCCGCGAAACCCTGGTCATCCTGAGCCGCAAAGCATTGGGAATGCTCTATCACCTCCTCCGCCATCAGGTCCCCTTCCAGGACCTGCCACAACACGCACCCGCTTAAGCCTTATAGTTGACTCCTGTCCGCAGGATGAGGGTTCCTGCTTCTCACCGCATTCCGGTGGGCCGGGCCCCACCGGCGCAGTTGCTGGAACAGATCTGAGAAGGTGGACTATGAAGCAGCGAGCTGGGCTTCCAGGTTCTTCAGCCCCTGGTTCACCAGCATCTGGGCGGTGGGCTCCAGGAGCCGAGCGCCCAGGCTCATCAGCAGCCCGGTCACCTTGGCCTCGCCCTGGTAGTGCATGACGGTGTCCCCGTCATCGGCTGTCAGGTCGACAGTCCCGTTCGCATCCACCGTGCCCTGAGGGCCCTGTGCCTGGATGCGGATGCGATAGTGATTCGGAGGGTCGATCTCGGAGAGGGTAATGCGGGCTTTGTAGCGGCCGCTGATGGGCCCGATCCCCAGGCGCATCTCGGCTTCGTAGACGTTGTCTCCTACCGGCTCCAGCCGCTCCACGCCCGGCATCAGACGGGCGAGGACTTGCGGGTTCATCAGGGCTCCCCACACCCGATCGATTGCCGTTGAGAACCGATAGGATCCCTGAAGCCGCATCCTGAGCCCTCGTCGGGGGATGCCATCGAGGGGGTGATGGCAATCCCAATTATACTGAGCGGACCGAGTGTTTGTCAAGTGCCTGTTGCAAGGAAGAAGCGTTTGAACTTGTTTTGTGAATTCAATCTCTTGATTGTGATATAAATCACAGAACGGGCTTTTTAAGAAGTGGAATGCGGCTGGATCAGGGTGGGGTCATCCGCACGGGGGGTGTTGACCCGAGGGGAGACGGGGTAGGCAATCATCCGGTCCGCGGGATAGGGGCGCAGCACCGCCCGCCAGGCAGCAGGGCCGGCGGATTCGTTCAGCCAGATCTCCTCGTGCTCAGGGAGCAGGATGACGGGCATGCGGTCGTGGATCGGGGCGATCCGCTCGTTGGCGGCCGTGGTGATGATAGTGAAGCTCTCGATGACTTGTCCGTCTGGCCCCTCCCAGCGGTCCCACAGGCCGGCGAAGGCAAAGGGCTCCCGATCCTTCAGCCCGATCCAGTAGGGGATGCGCCCGTGGGGGGCGCGCTGCCATTCGTAGAAGCCATCGGCCAGCACCCAGCATCGCCGCCGGTAGAAGGCCTCCCGGAAGCTGGGGCGCTGGGTCAGGGTCTCCGCCCGGGCGTTGATCAGCCGGTTCCCAATCGCTGGATCCTTCGCCCAGTGGGGGATCAGCCCCCAGCGCAGCAAGCGGATCTGCCGGGTCCCATCGTTGAGGAGCGCAGGCAAGGACTGGGTGGGGGCGGCGTTGTAGCGGGGCTGCCATGGCCCCTCCGGCCACTCCGCTCGGAACCGCTCCATCAGCCGTTGCGGCTCCGTGAAGATCGTGTAACGCCCGCACATCGCAGTCTCCCGCCATCTTCTCTGTAGAAAATCTTACTGCGGATCCCTGGCACGGGCGAAGCCAAGGCGTGTTCCTCACGGGATGGCGTTCGGATCTACGATGTAACCCCACCAGTGATGGGAGATGCCATCCGTCTCCCCAGGCGCACATGGAAGGCGTCGGAGCCACCATCGATGATGTTCCCGGATGTCCCCGCCGCCCCACTCAGTGCAGTTCACCCACCGCCCTCGGCCCCTCAGGTCCGGGAAGTGGAGCCAGTCGTCGCAGTAGCTCCAGACCGGGCGGGGGTTCCCCCAGTCGTAATCCCGCTCGCTGTTCGGGGCGAAGTGGATGGTGCCGACCTCGGCCCGCCCGGGGGCGATGCGATCGTAGCGGGTGAAGCGCCGCCACAGGTTCCGCTCCTCCGGGACCCCCGCAAACACCCGCTCCATGATCGCCTCGGCCCGGTGCCCGAAGTTCTCTAGCATCTCGCCGACCCCGCGCTCGTAAGAGAAGCCCATGATCACAAACCGCCGCCCAGCGGCCTCGGCCCCCGGGAGCGGCGGGGCGTTGCACCAGAAAGCTCCCGGCCCGGCCATGCGGGACTCATAGAACCCGAAATAGGGGCCGCCGAACAGCCAGATCTCATCGATCTCTCCGCGGGCCACGCGGCCGATCCCGTCGCTAGCGGCGAGGATCGCCAGGTAATCGGCGGTGTCCGGCTCGTGAGGCGGTTGCCGGCCCTCCAAGACCGCGCGGTAGGTCTCTTGGGTGTAGCAAAAGCCATCGACTTTGGGAGGGAAGATCGGGAGATCCACGCGCGCGGCCAGCTGGTATCGGACCGTTCCCCGGCTGCATGCCTCCAGGTCCGCGATGTAACCTTCCACCAGATCTTCCACTCGATTCCAGCCCATCGCCTGGGAGAGGGAGAGACCACCGGGGCCGGGCGGATCGAACACCATCAAGAGCATGCGTGGAGCGAGGACGGGCACGGCCGGCATCTGGGAAGCCCTATTCGCCATAGGCCAGGCGCTCGATCAAGAAGGAGGGGAACCCCAGGCGGCGCATCTTGGCCTGGGTCTCAGCAATCGGGTAGGGAACCCGCCGGAACGTCCAGGTCATCGCCTCCAGGTCCAGGATGGCGTAGGCGGCCCGGGGATCGCCATCCCGGGGCTGGCCGACGCTGCCCGGGTTGAGGAGCCACCAGCCGGAGGCGAGGTCGATGGGCTCGTCATAGCGGGGCTCCAGGATGTGCAGGCGGGGCTTCTCCCGATCCGGCGCGTGGTAGGCGATGGCCACGTGGGTGTGGCCGAACGGGCCGATGCGGGTGGGGAGCGCCTGGAGGTTCTCCCATGCGGTGTAAGGATCCAGGATGTATTCCCAAATCGGGGCGCGGGGGCTGCCGTGGGTCAGGGTGAAGCCCTCGCGCTCGGTCTGGGGCGGGAGGCCCATCAGGTATTCGATCTGGCGCGGGGGGAGCTGCTCCCGGGTCCACTCCAGCACCCGGCGGGCCGCCGGGTTAAATGTATGCAGGGGGATCCGCCCGAGGACGCCCCAGTCGTGGTTGCCGGCGAGGGCGACGGCCGCCAGGACCTGGAGGCGATCGATGCACGCCACGGGGTCCGGCCCATAGCCCACCAGATCCCCCAGGAACCAGAGGGCGTCCCATGAGCCCGCGTCGGCCAACACCGCCTCCAGCGCCTCCAGATTCGCGTGAATGTCCGAGATCACAAGGACGCGCATGGGCGTGAATGGGCTATGGAGTGGGAGTGGGAATTGGGCCGGGGGTAGGCGTATGGGTGGGCGTTGGCGTGTCCGTAGGCGTCGCCGTAGGAGTGCCTGTAGGCGTCCCGGTCATGGTTGCGGTGGGCGTGACCGTAGGAGTGAGCGTCGCCGTAGGCGTGGCGGTTGCGGTCCCGGTGGGGGTGGGGCTCGGCGTGGGGGAGGGCGTGGCCGTGTGGGTGGCCGTCGGCGTGGGCGTGCGGGACGGCGTGGGGGTGAAGGTGGGCGGGAGCCACTGGGTGGGCGTAGGCAGGCGGGTCTCGGTGGGGCCAAAGGGCACGGTGAAAGTGGGCAACACCACCGGGGTGAGCCCTAGCGGCGTCAGGGTCGGGAACGGCGTGGGGGAGGGCGGGAAGGGAGCGGCCGGCTGGGCCATGGCCAGCAGCACGCCGCCCAGGAGATAGCAGGGCAGGGTGGCCAGGATGATGCTGATGAACACCACATACAGCGCACGCGTCCGCGGCGGCAGTTGATCCAGCCAGTTCATCCGAGGGCGCTCCGGAAGAAGGATGGCTTCGCCCCCATTGTATGCGGGCTGGGATTCCCTGCAATCGGTGGACGGCGAGAGGAGGCCTGAGGACCCCACCCTTCACCTGGAAGATCCGGTGCGCCTTGTCAACGCTTGCCCGGCGTGTTTCAATGGGCTCCACAGCGCCGGCGCCCGGACCGAGTGCCCGGCGCAATCTCCCAAGCAGCTCGCGGACGGAGGCAGTCCTCTATGGACGATCTAGAGACGTTGCACCAGGAGGTGCGGAGGTGCCTCAAATGCCCCCTGGCCCACGGCCGCACCCTGGCGGTGCCTGGGGAAGGACCGCGGAGCGCCCGGGTGATGTTCGTCGGGGAGGCCCCGGGCTTCCACGAGGACCGGCAGGGCCGGCCCTTCGTGGGTGCCGCGGGGAACTTCCTCAATGAGCTACTGGCTTCCATCGGCCTGAAGCGGGAGGAGGTTTACATCACGAATATCATCAAGTGCCGGCCGCCGGGCAACCGGGACCCCTACATGGACGAGATCGAAGCGTGCAGCCCCTATCTGGACCGTCAGGTCGAGCTGATCAACCCGAAAGTCATCGTGACCCTGGGCCGGTATTCCCTGGCCCACTGGCTGCCGAACGCCAAGATCTCCCAGGTGCACGGCAAGCCCATCCGCGTGAGCCGTCGGGTGATCTTCCCCATATATCATCCGGCAGCGGCACTGCACCAGCCGGCCCTTAAGCGGACGGTGGAGGAGGATTTCCGGAAGCTGGGGGCGTTCCTGGCTGGGGCCATAAAGGTAGAAGAGGAAGAGCCCCCCGAGGAACCCCGCCAGCTCAGCCTGTTTTAAGCGCTCAGCGAGAGGATCCGGCATGGGATTGCGCGCAGAGGCGCCGTGGACAATCGTGGTGATGGAAGGGGATCAGACCGGTCAGGAGCTGCTGGAGGAAGCCCTGCGGGTGCTGGATCCGGGGGTGGTTCGTGTCCCCCTGCGGTTCCTGCGTTTCGACCTAAGTCTGGAGAACCGACGGCGCACCCGCAACGGGGTGGTGATCGAGGCCGCGGAGGCGATGAAGGAGGCCGGTCTGGGCCTGAAGGCCGCGACCATCACCCCGGAGGACCCGACGGACGTGGGCAGCCCCAACGCCATCCTTCGGGAGCGAATCGACGGCAAGGTGATCCTGCGGGTCGGCCGCCGCATCCCAGGGGTCCGCCCCATCGGCGGGGTGGTGGGACCGGTGGCGATCGTGCGCATGGCGGTCGAGGACGCTTACAACGCCCGGGAATGGCGGGAGGGGGAAGGTGGGGAGGAGGCCGCGTATCGGCTGGATCGGATCACCCGCCGGACCTGCCGGGCCGTGGCCGAGTTCGCCTTCTGGTATGCGCGCCGTGTTGGGGCGAAAGTCTTCGGCGGGCCGAAGTGGACGGTGAGCCGCATCTACGAGGGGATGTTCAAAGAGGAGCTGGACGCCGCAGCCCGACGCTATCCGGATGTGCGCTACGAGCCCCAGCTGATTGACGCCACCCTGGCCCTCCTGTTCACCCGGGCCGCGGAGCCCCTAGTCGTCCCCTGTCTGAATCGGGATGGCGATCTGTTGAGCGATCTGATCCTCCAGATGTTCGGCTCCATCGCCAGCAGCGAGTCCCTCTTGCTTTCGTTCGACGAGGCCCTCCGGGTGGAAGTGGTGATGGCCGAAGCGCCCCACGGCACGGCCCCCGCCCTCTACCGCAAGAACATCGCCAATCCGATGGCCATGATCCTGGCGGGGGCGGCGCTGCTTTCGTTCATCGAGTCAGAGGCTGCGCAGCAGGCCAGCCGGGCGATCTACGAAGCGGTCTTCGAAAGCGTCTACGATGGGATCGCCACGGCGGATCTGGGCGGCTCAGCTACCACCACCGAGTTCACCGACGAGGTGATCCGCCGGGCCGCCCGCAAACTAGAGGTCTGGGAGGCCCTCCGGCTCACCGGCGGACCCTCATTGGCTGGATCAGCGGACACGCCCGCTCCTCCAACGGCGCGATAAGAGGAGGTCGCCAGAGAGGTCTCCCTGTGCCTTCCATTTCTGTTCAATCATCCGAGTAGCTGAAGGGAGGTTTCGGCTTCGCGATAATGCGGCTGCACACTCGGTCATGGATGCCACAGAAGCACTCATAGGCGCCCGGCTGCTAGACGGTGAAGCGGAAAGACTCTGCCGGGCGGAGGCGGGGGGAGTCAAAGACCCCCGTTGGATATCCTGGTGTTGCGCCGGTCACGGCGTGAGAAGCCGCCTCCTCCCCGTTGATCCACTCTGAGGTCATCTCGGCCTCGACTTCCGGCTCCGCTGGCTGGAAGGCGAGGTTCCGGAGGGTGCTCTGAGTCCCCCGGGCCACCGGGCTCGGCGAGGGCAAGGTCGCCCTCTTAGGGGTCGGATAGGTCGGGGCTATAGGCGCAGGGGAGGCCGCGGGCGCGGCGCAGGCAGCCAGCGCCAGGCTGATCGCCCGGATGAGGATCCTTCGATCCCGAAGCATCTCGCGCCTCCTGCACACGGAATGAGGAGCGCTGAGGCAGTCCGCAATGCCCTCGCTCTCCGTGATAGAGATGCGCAGGGCGCAGGAGGCCAGATGGCTGATTATGCGGGAGGGGGCTGGCAGGCGGGGCAGAAGTAGGTGCTCCGGCCCTGCAGGAGGAGCCGGGCGATGGGGGTCCGGCAGCGCGGGCAAGGTTGTCCGGCCCGCCCGTAAACCCGCAGATAGCGCTGATGGGCCCCGGCCTCCCCGTCCAGTCGGCGATACCACTGGATGGTGGTCCCGTGGTGGCGCAGCCCGGCGCGGAGGGCGGCCCGGAGGCTCGCCCACAGGCGTCGGATCTCCGCAGGGCTGAGGGAGGCGGCGGGCCGCATGGGATGCAGCCGGGCCCGCCAGAGGGCTTCGTCGGCGTAGATGTTGCCGACCCCGGCGATCACCCGCTGGTCCAGGAGCAGGGCCTTGAGGCGGCCGCGCCGCCCGGATAGCCGCCGGGCGAGATCCTCGAACCCGAAGTCGGGATCCAGGGGCTCCGGCCCCAGGGCGCTGAGGATGACCTCCGGGTCCTGAACCCAGTAAAGGCGCCCGAACTTGCGGACGTCGCTGAACCGGAGGATCCGCCCGTTATCCAGGATGAAGTCGGCCCGCGCATGGGCGTCCGGCTCGGGGTGGGAGAGAAAGAAGAGGCGGCCGGTCATCTTGAGGTGGATCAGCAATGCCCCCTGATCCAGAGTAAACCAGAGGAATTTGCCGCGCCGGCGCAGGGACCGAATGGTCTGCCCGCGGATCCGCTGCGCGAAGGCGTGGGGGGAAGGAGTTGCCACGCTGCGCCGCCAGCGCAGGATCACCCTCTCGATGCGGCAGCCGGTCACGCGGGGCCCCAGCTCGCGCACCAGCGTCTCAACTTCCGGAAGCTCAGGCATGGCGTTCCGCGGTTCTCCTCAATCGGGCGGGAGGTCCTCCAGGAACCGGATGCGTTCGCCGGCTCCCCGAGCGCAGGCGCGCTCATAGGCTACAGCGGCGACGGCGACATCCTCCAAGGCGATGCCCAGGGATTTATACAAGGTGATCTGCTCCGGATGCGCGCGGCCCACCCGACGGGCGACCACATCCTTCAGCTCGAAAACCCGCTCCCACTGCAGACGTCCCCGCTCCAGGGGTTCCAGGAAGTCCCCCGCCTCGATCTGTCCCTGAACTCTGGAGTCGATGACGACGAGGTCCGCCCGGGCGATGGCTTCCTCGTCCAGCTCGCGGCGGAGGAGGGCATTCGATCCTGCGGCGTTGAGGTGGACCCCAGGACGCAGCCACGCTCCCCGGAGCACCGGCTCTCGAGCGGAGGTGATGGTGATGAGGATGTCCGCGCCCTCGACCGCCGCTTCGGGGCGCTCCACGGCCTGCACTGGGATCCCCAGGGTTTCGCGCATGCGATGGGCGAAGGCGGCGCGGCGCTCGGGCGTAGGGCTGTAGACCCGAGCCTCGGCGATCGATCGGACGGCGCAGACGGCCATCAGCTGCGCGGCGGCCTGTCGGCCGGCTCCGATCATGCCGACCACCTGGGCGTTGGGGCGGGCGAGGTAACGGGTGGCCAGGCCGGTGGCTGCTCCGGTGCGCAGACGGCCCAGGCGGTCGGCCTCGATGATCGCCAGCAGCTCGCCGCTCTCCGCGTGGAAGAGCAGCACCACGAAGCGCGTCTGCCCGCCTACCGCCGTGTAGGCCTTGAGGCCTACATAGCCGGACCCCAGATCGCCGGCCGCCATCACGTGGAGCGTCCCGCCGGGCCATCGGACCCGCTGGCGGGGCAGGTTGACGGCGCGGCCCTCCGCCTGAGCTCGGAATGCCCGCTCCAGGGCCTCGATGGCGTCCGTGATGGGCAGCAGGGCTTGCACCACCTCCTCGCGCAGCAAAAGGGGCATCTTAGGTGCTCCGCTTGAAGGATGCAACAGGGATCGCTAGGGTGGCCTTCTACCTCCTCATCCCCGTTGCTGGATATCTGCCAGCCCGCTCCTCCTTGACGGTCCGACGGAGGCTTTTTATAATTTTAGTGACCTTCCCCGGTAGCTCAACAGGCAGAGCAGCCGGCTGTTAACCGGCGGGTTGGAGGTTCGAGTCCTCCCCGGGGAGCAGGGGCTGCCAGAAAGGCAGCCCTTTTTGTTCCTATAGCATGAGCGGATGCGCGACCGGCGCAAGGGAGGGGCCGATGGCTCCGGAGACAGCTTCAGATCCGGGCCGGGAAGGCCCGCAGGAGGCCGCCTCCCCTCTGGGGGATGACCGATGTGAGATCTGTGGCTTCCCGATGTTGGAGGTCCACTGCAAGCTTCGTTGCCCCAACTGTGGCCGGATGCGGGATTGCTCAGACCCATGAGGGACGGGGCCGCCTTCAGAGAAGAGGGAGCTGAAAGGGATGCGGCAGACGGCGCCCGTTGAGGAGAATAAACGGCGCAGCCCGACAGAGGGAGACGCCCAGGGCCCGGAGGTGCTCCGGTTGGCTCAGGGAGCCTTCTCGCCGAGCGCGGAGGATGGCCCGCGCGGCTTTCGGCCCGACCCCCGGCACGCGGATCAGCTCCTCATACGAGGCGCGCAGGATCTCCAGCGGCCGCTCCCGAAGGGCCCGTCGGGCCCACGCCAGCTTGGGATCTTCATCCAGAGGCAAGTTCCCCTGTTCATCGAAAGGCAGCTCCCTCAGCCGAAAGCCATACGCCCGTAGGAGCCATTCCGCCTGGTAGAGGCGCTGGGTCCGTTGCGGCGAGGCGGGTGGAAGGTCCTCCAGCGGGGTATCCGGCACGGGATGGAAGGGGGAGAAGTGGGCCCGAGCCAGGCCGATCTCCCGATGCAGCCGGGCCACGGTCTCCAACAGCTCCCGATCGCTCTCCCCAGCAGCGCCCACCACGAACTGGGTGGTCAGCGAAGGCCAGCGCCCGGACCCTTGCGGCGCGGGAAGTTCCTCCCGGCGGATCCGTCCGGCAATCGTCAGCGCCGCCTCCAGCTCGGCGGCGAAGGCCTTGTGAGGGGCCAGGCGGGCCAGTCGCTCGGGGTTGGGCGCCTCCAGGTTGATGGAGACCCGGTCCGCCCATCGCATGGCCTCCCGGATCTGATCCGGCTCGGCTCCGGGCATTAGCTTCAGGTGGATGTAGCCCCGGTAGTCGTAGCGCCGGCGGAGCAGCTCCACTGTCGTGAGCAGGCGGTCCTGGGTTCGAATCCCCCCGCCGATGATCCCCGAGCTCAGGAACAGGCCGTCCACCTGTCCGCGCTGATACATCTCTGCGAAGAGGCGGGCGAGCTCGTCGGGCCGGAAGGTGGCGCGGCGGAAGGAGCGGCCGGCGCGGAAGGGGCAATAGAAGCAATCCCGCTCGCACGCGGAGGTCAGCAAGATCTTCAGCAGGCGGACCGGGCGTCCATAGGCCCGGGCCTCGTAGATGCAATCCGTTGCGGGGGCCGGCGTCCGTCCGCTCGGGCCGGTCTCTTCAGCGGGCTCCCAGCGCGCCCCCTGGGTCAGCAGCTGCCATCGGGTCTCGAGGTCCATCGGGGCTCCTTCGCGCACGGGGCGCTCAGGGGCGGGCCGGGGCGGGCTCCCGGAGATAAGCCCGTTCGATCTCCGCAACCTGGGCGAGGCAGGCGTCGTCCTCCGGGTTCGGGATGTAACGGGTGTTGAACCATGTCTCCAGGATCTCCTTAGCAATGGCTTCAGAGGTCCGCCGGAGGCTCATGCAGAGGACGTTGGCGTTGTTCCAGAGGCGTGCCCCCCGTGCGGTCTCAGCGTCGTCGCACAGCGCCGCGCGGATCCCCGGCATCTTGTTCGCAGCGATGCTCACGCCGGTGCCAGTCCAGCAGAACAGGATGCCCTCGTCGGCCTCGCCCCGGGCCACCTTCTCCGCCACTAAGCGGGCCACTTCCGACCAGGAGCGCTTCTCGCCGGCCAGCGGGCCCACTGGCTCTATCTCAAACCCGCGGCGGCGCAGCTCTTCCAGGACCACATCCGTCAGGTGAGTGCGTTCGTCGCTTCCCACAACGATCCGCATGGCAACTTCCCTCCTTCAGAATCACTCAGTTGCGATCTCTAGCCCTCCGGGCCATTCCGGGACCCCTCACTCCGGGCGCTTGTGCGGGATCCCCTCGATCCGCGCGATCACCCGCTGGAGCAGCGGGGTCTCCAAGGCCAGCACGTTCAAGCGCGCCCGGGGTTCCAGATAGGCATCCAGGATCCAAATGGCAGGGCCCTTCGAGGCCAGCGGAGCCAGCGCAGTCGGGCCCCCCTGCGGGAGTCCACACGAAGAGGCCGGCGCCAGCCTGTGTAAGGGGCTCGGCTGCTTTCTCCCACCGGCCCAGGCCCTCCGGGATGGGGTCCGGCTCCATGGCCACGATGAGAGGCCCTCGATGGCGGTAGTTTTGAAGCGTGTGGAATGCAATCCGGGGATCCATCTGTGCCTCCTTTAGTTTGATTATATGGGGTGGGGGGACAGATGTCGAAGGCTAAGCTTCGGGATCCGGAGGGGTTCGTCAGAGATCCGGTTCAGGGGTAACATAGCGGACAGCGCAGGAACCTGATACGACTCGGACTGCAGTAGGGAAGCGATGCGATGCAGGTGAACCTTTGGATCCTCCCTGGGAACCTCACAGGGCCGGGATCCGCCTGGGGATGGGCATGGACGGTGATCGGCTTCCTCGCCCTTTTCGCGCTGTGGGGGCGGAGAGCGCAGGATCTGCGCAGGCTACGCCGGGTAGGCCTTTCCTCGCTGGCGGGGTTCGCGCTGCTGTCCTTTCTCACCGCGCTGACGCCGGTGCTCTCATGGGAGCGTTTCTCCGGCCTACCCTTCCGGGTGGGCTTTCCTCTTTTCGTTTGGCTTCCTTATCTTGTCTGGGGAGGGCGGCTGGGCCCTGGCGCGGTGGGGCTGATTGGTCTGCTTGCCGGGGCTGCGGCAGGGTTCCTGCACGATGGGCGTTTCTTGCATCTGCCATGGATCGTGGC
>Ga0272447_1002118_pt1 | contig 11183 bp, 13 predicted proteins | sample YNPCB0133_FD_194589 | JGI IMG/M metagenome (GOLD analysis project Ga0272447, IMG submission 194589) | Hot spring microbial mat communities from Yellowstone National Park, WY, United States - YNP-CB-013-3 | ecosystem: Environmental > Aquatic > Thermal springs > Hot (42-90C) > Sediment | place...
AGGCGCTAGGAGCAGGATGTATAGGGCCCGCCTCAAACCGGGTCAGCCCTCACAGTTATCGTAACCCCCGGAGCCGTATAGCTTAACGGGGTGATCGTGAACGAGATCGTTGTAGGCGTCGATGAGAGGCTTACCGTGGTGGTGTATGTCCGTGTGCCCGCGCTTGTTGAGACAGTTATAGTTACTGTGTACGTCCCGGAAACTGTGGAGGCTACCGTGACGCTGCCGCCAGTTATCTGGTTGTTGAATGCGTTATTGTTCACAGTTACGGATGCTGAGAGGACCCTGACGTAGTAGTGTACAACGTTGCCCTCACCCCTGCCGAGCTGGTCTATGTTGTTACTTGCCAGCGTCACCGCCACCGCGTAAGCGGTCGAGGAGACGAGTAATGCGAGGATGAGTGGGAGGAGGTATCTCATGTTAAACACAGGAGGCCACCCTCTGTATAACAACATTAACTCTGTATACGCCGTCTATCGAGACGGCTGGTGAGAAACCGGTTATGGTGGCTGTTCTAACCCCTATCCCAACATAACTACCGCATGCGGTCCCTGTTGACAACGTGTTGCCGTTGGCGTCGAGGAGTGTAACAGTGGTTCTAACAAAATACGTGCCAGTTATCCTCTTGTAGAACTGGACAGTCGCGCCCGTGACCGTTGCTCCGGAGAGGCTTAGGCTGGCCGACCTAACCTCATTCTGGTCAGAGGGAATATTGTTCTTTCTGAGGCTGTAGACCATTTCAGGCTTTCCTAGAGGGTCTACTGCTACAATAGGCATGTAAACAGAATAGGCTATTAGTGGTGTGAGAATGACTAAAAAAATAAGGAGGGGTGCCGCCAGCCGCCTCATAGGGCTTAGTTCTGGACGATCACTATGTTGACCCTGTAGACCTGGGCAGGGTCAACGTTGGGCGTTATATCGACGTTGGTGGTTACGGGGGAGGCGGAGGCCGCCTGCGTAGCGGACCCACCGGCTATTATGGCGTTGCTGCTGTCCAGCAGGGTTACGTAAACAGTGTAGCTTGCGCCGGTTGTTTCCCTGGTCTGCCACTGCACCAGAACCCGGTCCACTAGGTAGGGTGGGGAAGATGTAAGCACCCATTTAACCCTAGTGATCTGGCACGGGTTGGCGGGGCAGAGGACATCGACGTTACCGGTTCCTCCGAGCTGGTCTATGTCGGCGCTCGTCAGCCCTATAGCCACGGCGTAGGCGGCGGAAGACATCGCGAGAGCTGCCAACAGCACAGCCAGCAGCAGGGTTCTCGACTTCATGTCGGATGCGGGAAGGAAAAAGGGACATATAAAGAAATACAGTTCGTATCTATCCTTAAATTTGATAAATACTTCTTATGGAATATAGTCTTCTAAGCCAAGCCTCGGCCTTGGGGCCTTACGGATACTTATATTACCAAAACCTTGCCCACGTATAGCTGGGTTTGAAGGACTACTACGAAGTCCTCGGTGTCCCTAGGAATGCGTCGAAGGAGGAGATCAGGGAGGCCTATAGACGGCTGGTTCTGAAATATCACCCTGACAGGAACCGATCGCCTGACGCTGAAGCAAGGCTCAAGGAGATAAACGAGGCCTACAGGGTTTTGATGGACGATAAGAAGAGGAGGGTTTATGATATGTACGGGGTTGAGGGGCTTAGGCTTGGCGCGGGTTTCTACCGTTGGGCACGGCCTCGCCCGGAGACAGACGGCTCTAAGACGTCTGGGGTTAAAACGGAGAAGGGTAAGGGTTTGGTAAGCCTTCTTTCTAGGATACCGGTCATGGCGGCGGCTGTCTTCACCATGTCCTACCTTCTTTACGTGTTCAACCACCTCTCAGGGGGCAGGGGTTTCTCACCCGAGCTGTTCGCAAGACTGCTGTCGGCTGTCGTCGGCTTCTACCACCCTTCAATGCTGAGCCCTCAGAACGTGGCCTCTCTAGTCGTTCTCGGATTATTCGTCTCCTTCATGACGTCGGCTGTCAGATACGTTAGCTGGGCGGGCACGCTGTACATCATCGGAATAGGGTGGTATTTCACAGGGTCGTTTGTGGCGGGCTTCCTGAACGCGATCGTGAGGCTTGGAGGCGTGGTGCCCGGATTCTCGATGCCGTTATACGGCTACGGGGTCGGAGACCTCTTCCTAGCCGGGCTAAACTTTCTCCTAGGCTTCTCCGGCGGAGTCGCGAGGCTGGCGGCTAGGTGGGCTGGACACCAGCTACCTGTAATCCTCGCCACAATAGCGGTCCTGAACCTTGTCGCGTTAAACGTTATGCGGGTCGATAAAAGGCAGGCGGAGATCGAGGGCTACAGGGTTCCGGAGAAAGCCATCCTCCGGTACGCGGCTTTAGGGGGAGTCTTCGGGATCCTAGCGGGAGCCTTCCTCTACAGGCATAAGACACAGCATAGAACACTCCTGGCGAAGGCTGTGCTCGCATCGGCTGCTGCCTACACCCTGCTTCTGGGCTTTATATAGTGGCCGACGTCGGCCGGTAATACGATATTTAAATGGTTATAACATAACGGTTACAGGTTGCATCTGCATGAACCTCTGCCCTAAATGCGGTAAGCGGTTCGAGAGCCAGAAGGGCCTTGGCATGCACCTCAGGGACAAGCATCGAGGGTACTTTTTCGTGAGGTTCAGGCTACCCTGGCTCGCCCTAGCTCTGGTTCTCGCCTTGGGGGCTGTTGCGGCCTTCCCCTACCTGAGCAGCCCGAAGGAGCAGCCGCCAACGTTGTCGGAAAAGGATAGACTGCTTGAAACATACATGGCTGGGCATGAAAACCTAGCCATGCACATCCACCCGAAGAAGTGTTTGAGGATGGGCTGAGATGGTTGCATGGGCTACTTACAGCATGGTAGCGGCCAACGTTGTAGTCTGGCTTTTTACCACTATCTTTGTGTCGGATGACCAATCTAAGCTCTCATCATTCTTGTTGAACTATGGCATTTCCCACGCTTCGCTCGGAGGCTTAAACCCAATCACCTTCATAACCTACATGTTCATCCACGAAAACTCATTCCATGTATTGCTCGACGTATTCCTTCTGCTCATCTTCGGGAGGATCGTGGAGAAGCATCTAGGAGTAGCCAAGTTCCTTTTCCTATACTTTTCCAGCGGAGTCGCGGTGGCTCTCTACCACGCACTCCACCTTCTATTTAGCTGCCCTCTCTATACGAAGGCAACTCCCCCGGAGTGTCTTATACCTTTAGTGGGTTCCACGGGCGCGGCCCTCGCTATAGCGGCTTCCGTCCTCAACATCTACGCATTCCTCTACATCATTTTAGTGAAACCCGGTAGCATTCTCAGGATTATGCCGCTCGCTTCATTCGTCGGCGTACTCATCGGAGAGCTTTTAGTGTCCCTAATGTCCGGCGGATGGAACCCATTATCGATCGGCTTAGCCTCAGGCTTAATTCTGTCGTACGTGTTAACCAAAGAAGAATTAAGCAGAAGCCGTTAACACACATGTTTGTGCATTTGTGTGCAGGAAATGCTTGAAGCCGTTTTCACGTATCCTTTCATGTTGAGCAATTTGAAAACGGGAGACTAAACCGTGGAACAGTTGGTTTTCAGTACATGTTATGGAAGAAGCCCATGCAGTCTTTTGTTTTATATCCATATTTACTTGCACGTTATGGAAGAAAAGAAGAAAGGACCACAGACATGAAGACTGCTGCTGGTAGATCCAAGATAGGCTTTTTTCTGTCGGATGAATTAATCGAAAAATTTCGCCTCCTAATCCAGCAGAAATACAAGTGCTATGAGAAGGGTCTTCTCAGCCACGAATGCGAGCTAGCGCTGAGGCATTGGGTGGCCCTGCACACAAACACGCAGACAGAGGACATTGTTACTCCAAACTTCACACCTAGGGTGGCCTTAGTCTTCGCCCGTGTAAAGAAGTACCTGTTAGATAACTTCTACTTTGAACTCCGTCCTGGCCAGCAGATACCGTTAGCGCATCTTGAAAAAGCGATAATGGAGGTAAGGGGGACGGACCCCTGAACCGTAAGGAAATGGCTCCAGACCTTTCACAGGATGGGGTTGGCTAAACCAATAACTCCCTACGTGTGGGAAATTCTCTGAAAATGGACTTAAGAAGAGTGTTGCTGTCCTTAGTTGGACACTATATAAAGCGTATTACCGGCTGACGTCGGCCACCCCCTCGCATAAACCTTTATCGTGGATTCACGCTGTTTTCCCTACCCCTCCATGAAGCTCTTATCCCTCAAGATGCCCGATGCCTTGGTCGAAGGGATGGACGAGCTGGTTAGGAGGGGGCTCTACCCGAGCAGGAGCGCGGTGATGAGGGCGGCTGTACGCGACCTGCTGAAGAAAGAGCTATGGTCTAACGTAGAAAGCTAATCACCCTTTAAGCAGGTAGGTCGGCCCTAGTATCTCCAGCCCGGCAGCTCCCCCAGAAGCTCCCTAACCTTGTCCTCCTGCATCTCCACCACCCTGTTTGAATAGATGAGTCGGCCCTAAAATTGTGAATTTGACCGGGCCGTGTTCGCCTTCCGTAAAATCTTTTAAAGCATCGTTGTACCATACCGCGAACTGCTCCGAAAGCATCCTGAAAAACATCTCCCATCTTTTATTAAAGGTGTAAGTGTGCTGGAAGCTAGATATGCTGCCGTCTTTTTCCACAACCATAACCTCCATGATGAAGCCGCAGTTCTCAAGGGTCTTGCAAACCCAGTTGTAGAGCGCCCATATCTTTTCCCTCTCCTTTAGGAGGGTCGCGAAAATACCTACGTCTGTGTTTTCACTGGTTGCCATCGCGTAGAGTTCTTTAGGGTTTTTAGGAATCTTCTCCGCGTTGTCCGTGACGAGTATAAAAAACGACCTAGGGATAGCTAAGAAGGTCACGATTATCGAGTTCTTCTCACCCGATAGCAGAACCAAGTACATGGTTGGTCGCCCATCATCTACATCAAGCCATACGACAATAGGGTCGCTCCAATGCGGTAGGCCTTCCACGCTCTCCCAATCAACAGACGTATGTTTCACCCCCGTCTCAGAAAGCGTGGAACTAGTCTTAAAACGGCAACCACTGCTATGGCGCCTATTATAAGTGAGGCAGGCAGCATGACCTCCTGGAGGGATAGGTATATCGGACCTATGTTGAGGGCTACCGGCATGGTGACGACAACCTCCTGGTCTGCTTGCAGGTTGAGCTGCTTCGAGACCTGTTTCGGGCCGTAGGTGGCTACTAGGGAGTAGGCGCCGGCGGGTATTTCCCTGAAGGCCGCCGTCGAACCCGTTGACCTGCCTATGAGCCTGCCTGCCCTCGACAGCGTTACCTCAACATCCATCGGAGCGTTAAGCTCGTTGAAGACTTTGACCGTTAGGGTGACCGTCTTCACAACTACCTCGGCCTGCTGACCGGGCCTAAGCATGCCTGACGCCACCTCCACCCCCATGTAGGAGACTCTGTACGGGTAGTCCCTTAGAGGGGCTTGCCTGAACCTCGCCACACCATCTGGTCCTGCCGATGACTTCGCCAAACCTGCTACCTCGACCTCGGCCTGCAATGGTTTACCTTTCTGGTCCACGACTTTGACGGAGGGCCTTCCAGCCCTCACAGCCAAGCTGGGGTTATCGCCTACCACATCAATGTTCCCGCTGTAAACCTCCTCCCCTGACAGGGTGATTTTTAAGGAATATGAGCCGCCTGGAAGGTGGCCGACGTCGGCCACCCCCTCCTTCACGGGTGCCGCCACCTCTTTAGAACCCACTTTCACGGCTGCCGTCCCCTCCTCCAGAGGCTCGCCGTCAACGGTTTTCAGGGTAAGCCTTAAGGGGTATATGTCTGTCTCCACGACCGCCTCCGGCCCCTCAACGGAAACAACCCTGTCTAGGACGGGTACGCCCATGTAGGAGGCTTTAACGCTGTAGTCCCCGACCGTCAGGTTGTAGACCTTAACAGATCCTCCGGCGAGTCTGAGGTTCAAGCCTGATAGGTTGAACTCCTCTACGGGGGCCGGCTTCCCGTCCGACGTAACCAGCCTGAACACTACGTCATACACATCCAGTCGGACGGTGTGGGCTCCGTGGTCCTTGGGGATGGTGAACGACGCCCTGCCTACCTCGACATCCCTGCCCAGCAGGCTGTTGTAGGCGAGTACGGCGACGTCGTAGGATCCGGGCGGTAGCTGTGTGAAGGTCAGGGCCTCCACGCCTGAGGCGGTAAGGTTGAGCCGTCCGATCCTCGCTGTGAAAAGCATGGAGAGCTTCTTCCCCTCCCAGTCCCTGGGCTGTATCACTATATCCCCTACCTTCGCGGTTGCTTCGAGCACTCCTCCAGGGCTCTTAATGATTAGCGGGTCGTCAACGTTTATGGTCCCGTTGAAGGATTCCACGCCCCTCCACCAGACGCGGACGTCGTAGACCCCTCTCGGAACGTTGTTAAATACGGCAACGCCGTCAACGGAGTTTTTCAGAATCCTGCCTAGGGCGACAGTGGTGTTAAGCCTCCTACCGGACAGGTCTTTGACAAGAACGTGTGCATCGTATAGCGATGTGTAGATGGCGCCACCGCGTACCACGTCAACCACCACCTCGAACCTCTGGTAGACCCTGTAGGCCTGCTCGTCGTAGGGCGAGTTGTAGAAGACTTCGAAGCGGTAGGCTCCGTCGGAGATACGGCTAACGCTGATGACGCCTTCCTCGTCAGCCACATACATGAATGATGAGCCTGTCAGTGTGGAGGTGAGGACAACCCTGGCGCCCGGGACAGGGTTCATCCCGAACTTGTCGTAGATGTTCAGCGTGAACGTCCTGTAAGGCTGTATCAGAACCCTGTCGAGGTCAAGGTCTACGGTGAGCGGCCCAATCCTCCTCCTGTCGGCGTACTCGAACTCGGCCTTCATCCTAAGACCCGCCTTTAAACGGCCTACCGGAGCATCAGGTGGAGGCGCCACCGTCACGTTAAACGTCTTCTCAACCCTCCCCAGGACGGCCGGCTCCCTCAGCTCAAGGTATGCGACAGGTTTGTCATAGCCCTCAACAAGGACCTCAATCCTCTGTATGTAGAACGTTCCATCCTCAAGGTTTTTCAGCCTGATCATGGCCCAGCCAGGACCGCCCGCGTGTATATCACCCCTCCACTCCGTTATATCGGCTACAACCCTCCAGAAACCGGCTGTCGTCTTGAAGAGACATGTCCTGAAAACAGCTCCAGACGTCACCACTATTTCCCCGGCCTTCAACCTGTATCCGGATGCATAGATGTAGTACTTGTAGGCGCCCTCCTCGACGCGGAACTCGGCGTAGCCTGTGGCGTTTGTGGCGCTGCTGGTTGTGAACCGGTCTCTCTCAAGCACCACCGTGGCGCCCGCGACAGGTTCTCCGGTCTCACAGTCTGAGACATGGAAGTACATGGCGGTCTGGGAGTATGCGGGGTGGGCTAGGGATAGTAAAACGGCCATAAGGGCTGCTGCGAGGACGGGTATGTTCCTCATCCGACGACGCTGCTCCCATGTAAATAAAGCTGTTTACGGTGACCCGCTTTATATAGTGGCTGGCGTCGGCCACCCACAAAAAACGGTACGGAGTAAAAAGTATAATGGATACCGTGTTATCCTATTTCCTTGCCATGCCTGACTGGATTCAGCTAGGCAACCTCATCAGGAGGTATGAAAAAATATACGAGGCCCTGCACGGTTACGCCATTCTCGGAGCGTTTTACTCACATGGTATCCAGCAAAAATATGAGCTACAAATGTATCTCAGGGTTTTACGGGAACTCGCAGCCCACGGGTTCGACGAAGTGCTCTGCTACAGGGTCGGTGAGCATGTGAACGTTGAACCGGGCTGGCTCCCTGTGAAGGGGGAAGATTTCCACAGGGTGGTCTCCGCCTTCAAGCAGGCGGGCGTTGACATACTCCACCTCAGGTCGATGGATTGGTGGAGGCAGCAGACCCTGAGAATAGTCGAGATCGGGGAGGACCTGTATGTTGAAATACCTGTGCAGCCGGTCTTCGAACACAAGCTTACCCTAGTCAAACTATATGACGGCAGGAAGGTGGAGAAGCTGACAAGCGACATCGAGATATACGAGCTGGGGGAAAGCGAGCTGGAAGCTCTCAGGAATGCGGGATACCAGCATATGGATGTAGCGAGGTATATTTTTAAGGCGATGAGCCCGTCCGAGTACCTGAGGCTGGCTGGCAGGATCTGCTACTACGCCGCGGAAATATACGATAAACATGACTACCCCATCCAGACGTTGAACCCCTACGTCGAGGACGGGGTGACGAGTGTTCTCGTCATGAGGGGGGACATACCGGAGGCGAAACAATACCGCATGCCGGGCAGGCTTAAGGGAGACATCAACCAGTACGACCCCCTATATTGCTATGTTTCAACCCTGCACAGGGAGACGTCGATAGTTTTCAACCCAAACCTTGAAAGGTTTTCGGGTGGGCCGCTCCTAGACGAGATATACCGGTTGGCTCTCGCCGGGGAGCTGATATACAAGGAGCCAGAGGAAGGCGGGGAGAGAAGGGGTTCAGGGGTCTACTCCTTGAACACGTCTGCCGCGGAAAACGAGCTTGTAAGGCTGATAGGTGAGTCCAACCACCGGGTTCTCAGAGAGGTTATCATGCCGAGGCTGGGGGAGGAGCTGTACCTCATAGTCGTAGGCGGTGGAGGCAGGGGTATCTACGAGCTATGCGACCCGCCGACGGAGTACGTCCCCACAGCCCTGCTGGCTAGGGCCATGGACCTGGACGGCGAAATCATGAAAGCCATAGATGAAGCGGTTGAAGCCGGTGCGCCAGAGTACCTTCTAACCATCGAGTCAGGCTGGACAATGGTGGAGAGAGACTGGTGGTTCAGGTATGCGCTGGCCGTGGTGCCGAGGAATATCAGCCTGAATAAAGGCGTCCACTTCGACGAGGATATACGCGCTGGCGTCGTTTCACACCTCGTAGACCTCCTCACAGGATGAACGGGCCCTTGGAGTAAGTTTTATAAGGGGGTTGAAGGTAATCCCCACGTATGTCAGCGGTATGTATGGTTAAGGGATGTAACACGGCAGCCATAGATCTCGGCAGCACCCTGGTGCTATGCTCCCAGCACCTAGCCATGGCTGAGGAGCTTGTGGGTAAGTTAGCTTCCGTGAGAGGTGTGAAGACGGTCGCGCCGAAAAAGCCAGCGGCAAAAGCTAAGCCGGGCAGGGCTCCGGCCAAGACGAAGGCGAAGGCGCCGGCAGCGAAGGTGTTGAAGGACGACTCGGAGATAGAGGCCCTGCTAACCAGAAGGATCGAGAAGAAGGGTGTCGCGGTCGTAGACGCGTTGATGAAGAACTACAAGGTTGATAAGGGCAGCTACCCATCAAGCACTGAGAGAATCATAGCCGTGATGAAGGCTGTGGCTGGGAAGATTCCGGGGCTTGAAATCGTCGGCTCAGGCTCGAAGACCGTGTTAAGGAAGAAGGCCCAGGAGGCGGCCCCACAGCAGGCGTAGTCCGGCCATGCCGGTCTGCTCGATCAAGGGATGCAACGAAGTCCTCGACAGATACCCGCACACAGAGATAGTTCTCTGCCGGAAACACCTCGCGGCGGTCATCGACCTACTTGAGACGCTGAAGGCCTCCGCCATGATGTTGATGGAGCTGCAGGAGGAGGGGAGGCCGTCGCAGTTCATAAGGACGAAAAGGCCGGTGACATCGGATGCCGAGATCAGGGACGTCATAATGAGGTATCTGGAAAGGAACAGGCGGGCCCTGGTCTCCACGATACTTAACGAGTACGACGTCGATAAAGGGGACTACCCAACCAAGTCAGCCAGAGTCATTGCGGTGATGAAGGCGATAATGGCGGAGGACCCTGATCTAGTGCTCATACCGCGCGGGGTGGACACAGTTCTGAAAAGAAGGGATGATGTCCAGCCGGAGCCAGCCCAGCATGAGGGCTCCACGACGTAGTGGCGGAGAGCCGCGATGCCTGAAATAATCAAGCTGGCTAAGTTTTCCAAGGACCTTGAGCAGAGAATTAAGAGTATTGAGGGCCTTGTTCTTGCGGGCGAACCGTTGTCGCTGAAGCTCAACTACATCGGGGGCTACACGTATCTGAAGAATATGGCGGACAGGCTGCTTGAGCATGGGCTCGACGAGGCCCTTGTCTTCACGGGAGGGGAGGAGGTTGAGGGGCTGAAGCCGGGCTGGCTGCCCGTACACGGCTCCGACCTTGTGAAGGTTTTAAAGGCCTACGTCTCGGCGGGGTATAACGTGTTTTACGAGGACAGAGCGCTTCCGTGGCGCATGTGGATGCCGGGGATAGCCACCTACAAGGATGAGGTCTTCATACAGTGGCCTAGCGTGACAGGCTACCCGGCATACAGGTTTATGTTGGTGAGGCTGGCCGACGCAAGCCTCGGCGAGCGCTTCACCACCGGGATAGAGTTCGAAAAGATCGACGACGCCACCCTCGACATGTTCCGCCTGCGGTTTGAGACAGACTTGGCGAACATGCCTAACGCGTTCAAGATGCTGGGGCTTGAAGACTACCTCAAGCTGGCTGGGCGCATATCCCGGTACGCCGTAAACCTTTACCGCGAGACAGGCTACCCGGTCCAGACCCTGCAACCATTCCTACCATTCGGAACATCATCCGTGGCCGCCGTGGTCCACGGGAGGGTGGAGGCCCGCGACAGGAGACGTGGGCTCGGCGAGCCGCTGGGCTATCTTTGGCCCTACGACCCACGCTTCGAAGACCTCTACGCAAACATACACCTCAGGAAGGGCGTTTATTTCGACCCGTGGATGTCGGACCTCGACGACGACGACCTGCTGAGGATAGTCACCTCACTTGTAGCCAACGGGGAGAGAATACATGAGGAGCCTGACGGATCCGGCCTCTACCTGCTGGACATCGAGGAGCAGAGGGAGGCGCTGGAGGAGGGCCTAGGCCCCGTCAGCTACAGGTTCCTCACGAAGTATCTTGAAAGGCTTGGGGAGGGCCTATACCTCCTCGTCGAGCCCACAGGCAGCAAGCATCTCTACAGCTACCATCCCCCGCCGCCGGAGTACCTGCCGGTAGCGCTGCTCGGTAAGGCCTTCAACGCAGGGGGCTCCTACCTGAGGGCGGAGGTCGAAGGGCTGCCGGACCCGTTCCTCCAAATATTCACCTGTTACTTCGAAATAGAGGACCGCATCATAACGTACACGTTCGCCACAAGGCCTAAACG
>Ga0272447_1002119_pt1 | contig 11181 bp, 9 predicted proteins | sample YNPCB0133_FD_194589 | JGI IMG/M metagenome (GOLD analysis project Ga0272447, IMG submission 194589) | Hot spring microbial mat communities from Yellowstone National Park, WY, United States - YNP-CB-013-3 | ecosystem: Environmental > Aquatic > Thermal springs > Hot (42-90C) > Sediment | place...
AGAACTCGATAGTGTCCAAATAAGGTGTTATATTTAAAGGCCGGTTTATGTATCTCGTTTGTATGGATGTTGTGTCTCTGGTTTCGAGCTGTTTTATTCGTAATAAAAAAGTAGGGAGGTTAAGGTCCTAGCTGTATTGGGCTATATGTTCCATGGTAGTTGTAGGAAGGTCTCCAAGGTTCTTAGCATGGCTTTGGAGCCTATAAGCAAGTCAGCGATACACTACCTTTCCAAGAGGGTGTCTTCTGTAAAGGTTGCTAAGGAGCCTAGGTACAGGAGGTGTATGGCTGTTGATGAGACTAAGCTACGTGTCAAGAAATCCTACGTATATGTGTGGTCAGCTGTAGACGTAGATTCAAAGAAATTACTGGCTCTAGAGGCGTCTTATGGTAGGAGTAGCCTAAACGCATTAAAGATGTGTACAAACAAGCCACTAGTCAAAGGCCCATGGTATAGGTGGGCGTTTGAGAGTATTAGGCATGAGAGATTCGGTATGAGGAACAGGGTTGAGACGTTCTTCAGATACCTAAATGAGAGGACAGCTGTATTCCATCACAAGCTAAGCACGAGAGACCACATACAGGGAATAAACAACCTATTCACAATATACTACCAGGCTGCGAGGACAGGAAGGTGAGCAAAAATGCTTATTTGGACACTATCTTACACCCAAAGAATAAGTATAAATATGAGCAAAATCTCTTTTTTAGGGAAAGATGAAACTAAATAGAGTAATAGTTGCAATTATTGCTATCGTTGTAGTAGCCGGGCTTCTAGCAGGAATAACATTTTTCACACAAACTGCCGCCAGAGAAAAGGCCGAGGTAAAAGAAGTCAATATCAAAATTGGCTTACTATTTCCATTAACAGGAGGTTTGGCTCCCCTTGGAACCGACCAGTACACTGGTGCAAAGATAGCATTGGACTTGATAAACGAAAGGGGCGGGATTGCAGGTAAGTACCGAATCGAATATGTGACTGCCGACTCTGCTAGCGACCCAACAAAGGCCGCAAGCGAGGCCGAAAGACTTATTACACTAGAGAAGGTAAACATCATTGTTGGAAGCTACGCTAGCCCCCTACTTCTTGCTGCAAGTGAAATAAGCGAAAGGTACAAGGTTGTTTACTACGAGGTAGGAGCAATTACTGACAGAGCAACCTTAAGAGAATTCAAATACTTGCTGAGAAACCAGCCTATCGGCGGTGATTTCGGTATCTTGTCGCCCGTCTTTGTAAGTGAAGCGGTAGCGCCGGCGTTAGGTAAAAAACCAAGTGAAATAAGAGTGGCAATAATTTATGAAGATGGCCCATACGGCACTAGTGTGGCGGCCGGCAACAGGGATACGGTTAGAAAACTGGGCTTAAACCTCGTGTTGGATGAGGGGTATTCAGCGGCTACAACCGATTTAACCGGTCTGATACTGAAATTAAAGACTGCCGAGCCGGATGTGGTTCTGCATACTGGGTACTTTGCTGATGTTGTGTTATTCATAAGGCAGTCTCAACAGCTAGGTTTCAAAACAAAAGTCTTGATAGGTCATGGTGCAGGATATGGTCTTCCTGCAACATACAAGGAATTGGGCGCAGCATTTGATTATGTCTTTAACTTGGACCCGTCATCACCTTACTTTAACCTTGAAAGCATCGCCCAAGAATTAAGACCATTAAACGTAGAGTTTGTTAAGAGGTTTAGGCAAGCACGTGGATATGACCCCGGCACACATGGCTACATGGGGTTTGCAAACCTTCTACCGTTGCTTACAAACATTCTACCTTTAGCCATTGAGAAGTATGGGTCCATCGATGCTGATGCAATAATGAAAGCAGCCTATGAGCTGGACATCCCTGAAGGTGGTACATTAATGGGGTATGGATTGAAATTCGCACCGCCTGACAGCCCAAAGGATACATTATTGGGTGAAAAATACAGGGACACCAAGCAGCTTCATATTGGTCAGAATGTAGGGGCCTACCCTGTAGTCCTCCAGTGGATCGGAGGCCGACCTGAAGTGGTTTACCCAGACTTTCTGGCAGCTCGGAAACCAGTTATCCCGTTGCCCAAAGGTCATCCGCTCGCTCCCTGAGAGCTGTATAAAGAAGAAGAGATAACATGATCCCCTCAATATACCTACAGGTTCTTATAAACGGCATCCTTTTGGGAGGTTTATATATACTGCTTGCGATTGGGCTGAACATAGTAACAGGTGTTCTAAAAATCATAAACTTCGCACATGGCGATTTGGTAATGTTAGGTATGTATGTCGCTTTCTGGTTATCAGTTTTTTTTGGATTAAATCCGTTGTTAATTCTTCCAAGCTCGTTTATAGTTTTAGGAGTTATAGGATTGTTGAGCTATGTCGGCGTTTTCTCATTTGTGCTTCGTGCTGGAGATTTTGAGCATCTCCTCAGCACTATTGGCCTAGGTTTGCTTCTTCAAGGTTTAGCCCAACTCTTATGGAAAAGCGACTATAGGTTATTAAAATTCGAATTACCGCCTCTCTTAATTTGGAATATTTATATTTCACCAGTAATGTTAAGCATTTTCACGATCTCATTGTTTGCTTCTATCATTTTATACATGTTTCTGTTAAAAACACGTACAGGAATATTTATACGTGCAGTTGCACAAGACTCTGAGATGGCTTCCTTGGTAGGAATAAACAAACGGAAAATTCATCTTATAACCACCATGATAGGTTTTGGATTTGCTGGACTAGCTGGGGGGCTACTGATGCTAATGTTTCCCGCTTATCCAACTGCTGGTTTTGTGTACGGTCTCTTGGCTTGGGTAATAATGGTTATAGGGGGTTTGGGAAGTGTTCTAGGAGCATTTATAGGAGGGCTTATTATAGGCATTATCGAGGTGAGCTTTGCAACATTCTATAATATAGAGCTAGCTAGAGCAGTTGCCTTTATTTTATTTATAACGATCATAGCATTAAAGCCCTCAGGATTACTGGGCGAGAGAGCTCGGGTGTGACGATTGGCCGCAAACAAAACTTCTTACGAATTAGTTAAAGTAATCATTGGAAAGTATATGTATAACATTGAGGGCCTATTGATACTCAGTATAAGTATTCTACTCCTATTACCAATACTCGATATAAACCCCTATTTTGTCCATATAATTATACTATCAACTATGTTTGCGGTGATGGCGGCCGGTTGGAATATGCTTGCAATTGCGGGACCAGTTTCTCTTGGACATGCAACTTTTTTTGGACTAGGTGCTTATTTCACATATTTTTCCCTGACATCTGGAAATATCTCGTCATATGTCGCTTTATTAGTTTCGGTAGGTGTTGCATTAACAATCACAATACCAATAGGATACATCACGTTCAGGTTTAGGATAACAGGAATATATTTCGCTTTGGTAACCATTGCTTTCGCGGAAGTCCTAAGACAATTGTTCATCAGTTTGCGAGAAATAACTGGAGGATCGCTGGGTGTGTCACTTTTTATAAAAGAGCAATCTTACCTTCACTTTATTTTTGACTCAAAAATGCCATACTACTACCTCGTAATCAGCATCTTTCTTACAATTTTCTTGATAAATAAACTAGCTTTAAACAGATTTTTAAAAATACTGACCGTGATAGGAAATGACGAGTTGACTGCCGCCTCAATGGGTATAAATATCCTCAAATACAAATTGCTAGCATTTGCATTAAGTTCTATCGTGAATAGTATAATGGGTTGGTTTTACATTCACTACCTACGATACATAACTCCCGATGTAGCATTTGGACTCTTGACATCTGTTGAAATTATTATCATAGGTATCTTAGGTATGTTAAATTTTGCAGGAATATTCTTTGCGTCGTTATTTATTATACCTTTGGGTGAAGTACTCCGGGCTGCGTTGGGAGGAGTATATGCAGGGTTAAACATATTTATCTACGGTTTAATTCTTTTATTATTGGTTATTATTAGGTCGATCAGAATTGGTAAGAGGTGAAGCACTGAGATGGGGACAATTCTAAAAGCATTAGATATCCATAAGTACTTTGGCGGAGTTAAGGCACTACAGGGAGTTTCTTTGGAGATTGAAGAAAATGAGATACTGGGTATAATAGGTCCTAACGGTTCAGGAAAAACAACACTAATCAACGTGATTTCAGGGTTTCTAAAAGTAGATAGAGGGAAGATTATTTACCAGGGAAAGGACATAACAAATCTACCTCCATATAAAAGGGCAAGACTAGGCATGGTAAGAACTTTTCAAATACCACGTCCGTTATCTAATATTACAGTAATGGAGAACATAATAATCGGTACTATGATCGCCGGCGTTGAAAACAAGGAAGTACGTGAACATGCCTCTAGAATACTTGAGCAGGTCGGTTTAGGTTCTAGTGCATACAAAAAAGCAGGCCTGCTAAACATGATAGAAAAGAAACGTCTAGAATTAGCAAGAGTCATTGCTTTAGATCCAAAATTGGTTATGTTAGATGAAGTCCTAGCCGGTGCTCATGGTTTTGAATTAACATCACTTTTGGAAACCATAAAAGGTCTTAAAAGAAATGGCGTAACAGTCGTCATAGTTGAACACCTTGTTGCGGCTGTGAGTTCCATATGTGATAGGCTAGTGGTACTTGACGCAGGTAGAAAAATAGCTGAAGGTCATCCTAGAGAAGTTTTGGAAAACGTGGAAGTTGTTAAGGCTTATATAGGTGAAGGTTAATGGAGAAAAACATACCCTGCATTACTAAAAATCTCGATGCAGGTTATGGTGGTGTAGCCTATATACGTAACATTAACATACAGGTAGGAAAAAATGAGAAAGTAGCGATTATAGGCCCAAATGGTGCGGGAAAAACTACAATCATGAACACTTTAGTTGGAATTCTAAAGCCTTTGAGAGGTGAGGTTCAGATTTTTGGAAATGATATACGGTATCTAGAACCCCATAAAATTGTGGAACTAGGGATTAGCATTGTACCAGAAGGGGGCAGAGTTTTTCCCCGATTAACAGTTTTGGAAAATATTCTTTCATCAATATCCAGAAATCGAAAAACTAGTATAACATTAGAGGAACTTTTTAGATTATTTCCAATACTTAAAGACAGAAAAGACCAACTTGCTGGCACATTAAGTGGGGGAGAACAAAGGATGCTAGCTATCGCAAGGGCGATAGCTAGAAGTCCAAAATTTCTCATAGTAGATGAGCTCTCGTTAGGCTTAGCTCCAAAAATTATATCGGCAATATATGCCTCTCTTAACGTGCTATGGGAGACCGCCAACATTTCCATGTTAATCACTGAACAATATATTAAGCGAGCTTTAGAGTTTTCCCATCGTGCTTATCTGGTGGAGAACGGCAGCATAGTGCTAGAGGGGCCTTCTGTCGAACTTTTAGACAATCCGAATATTAAGGAAACATACCTAAAAATACACGAATAAGGGTTTGTAAGGAACCATTGTAAATACTTTCACGTCAATTATGCTTGGTAAGTTATCATTATAACAACTTTCCAGGGCCCATTCGAGATCTCCGTAACTTTTAACTTCGTAACCCCTACCACCAAAACCCTCAGAAACACGTGCAAAGTTAACGGCAGTAAACTCAGATGATATCAATTTACCACTTTTTTCTTGAATCTTCCGTATCCACCCCAAAGAGCTGTCATTCAAAATTATGCATATTAGTGAAGTCCCTACTCTTTTCGCAGTCTCAATCTCTGCAATTGAGTAAGCGGCGCCTCCGTCTCCGGCGATTGCAATGCATTTAGAGTATTCTAAACCAATTTCCCTGGCGGCTATCGAAGAGCCTATGGATGCGGGAATAGCGTATCCTAATCCTGCCATTCCTCTAGGAAATAGAAATCTTCGACCGCTTAGGACCGATCTAATGCATCCTGCAACCCAACCCGATGCACTAGAGGCGTCAGAAACAATGATGTTAACTCCTTTCTTTTCTAAAAATTTATCTATTATTTTCATCACCATTTTTGGATTTAGTTTCTCATACTCGAGGTTATCATCTAAATAATCTAATGCATCAGCTGAGCTATTTTTGAGCTTATTAATTTCCTCTACCCACAGCATTTTAGGTTTATAACCATAGTTGGATAAGACATCATTCAACATACTTAAGCATGTTTGAGCATCGCCTGTTATAGCAACATTGCAAACAAAACTTCTACCCAATTCAATTGGGTCAATGTCTATATGTATAACCTTTTGCTCCTCAGATGGTATACTCCAATCAAATGTCGTCATCTGATCCACATTAGAACCGACAAATATCAACAGATCTGACTTCTTAACAACCAGCTCTGCAGTATTCCATCCTCCTAAACTTCCTAGCACTCCCACAGAAAATGGATGTGTTTCGGGAAAACTACCTTTGCCATTTATTGTAGTTGCTACAGGTATGCCAAATGTTGTGCTCAATTTATAGAGTTCATTTAAAGCATTTGATAAAAACACCCCTCCACCACTAATAATTAGAGGGCGTTCAGCTGACTGTATCAACTTTGAGGCCTGTAATATTTTTTCACTACTAGGAACGATTCTTGTCGCAGGAACCTTGCTAAACTCTTTTTGGCAATAGAAGTCTCTATCATTAAATTCAACTTCTTCCGTAAGAATATCGTAAGGGATGTCGATAGCAACAGGACCTGGCCTCCCTGACGTAGCGGCTCTAAATGCAAACCTAATAATAGAGGGTATTGAATTGACATTAATTATTTGCCCACACCATTTGGTTATAGGTTCTAGCACACGTAATTGATCTACAGCTTGGGAGGCATTTCCTCTATAAACGGTGAGTGGAAGCCAGTTTGATGGATTATTTCCGACTAGTTGAATTAATGGAATAGAGGAATTATAAGATTCAGCAATAGCAGGAATTGCTCTAAGCGCTCCAGGTCCAAGTGTTGCATCAGCCACCCCTGGCTTATTTGTTATCTTAGCATAAGCATCGGCAGCGAAAACAGCATTAGTTTCATCTCTAAACAGTATATGAGATATACGACCTTTAATATCATGGATGGCTTCATACATAGGATTCGTTTGACCTCCTGGAACTCCAAATATAGTGTTGACATCGTACTCAATCAACATTCTAATAAGAGCTTCAGCCCCCCTCATGGGCTCCCCTCTCTTTCTTAACTATATTTCTTAAATACCAGTACGGATCTTTATTGCGAAGACATTGAATATAGAGGTTGACCGCTTCTTCGATATCAATAGTAGGTTTCCATCCAAGTTCTCTCTCTGCCTTTGTAACGTTAAAGCTAGCAGGCCAATGTTGCGACTTGTAGATGAGAGAGAACTTGACTTCTAAATTAGGCATATTTTTACGCAGAGTAGTGATAAGGTCCCTGACAGGATGTTCAAAGCCACCTATGTTATAGAACTTTGAGGCTGGCATGGGTATTTGTGCCGCTTTAATCATCGCCTCAACAGCATCGGAAATAAAAAGATAATTTACTCTAATATCTGGGTCTATGATCACTTCAACACTATTGTAATGAAAAGCATCTTCTATTAGTTTACTTGAATATTGTGTAGTAATACCTGATTTTCTGCCTGGACCGAAAACCACTGAGAGTCGCAAACCTATAAACTCTAAGTCGAATTTCTTTGTATACCAGCTGCCTAAAAGCTCACTATGATATTTGGTTATACCATAGATTGTCACTGGAACCCCCGCCTCCTCCTCTGAGACAGGTTCAGGTGTATGTGGGTCGTAGACTGATATAGAACTAGCAAAAATCACTCTCTTAACACCATTTGCGACACAGGCTTTAAGAATGTTATTTGTCCCAATAATGTTTACAGCTAAGCATGAATCAGGAGATTTTTCGCATTCATCGGCTAACATGGATGCTAAATGAAATACGATGTAAGGTTTATGTCTTTCGATTATTTGCCTAATCTCTGATTCATTCAAGATATCAACGGCGTAATAGATTAGATTTTTTAGTTTATCAAAATCCTTGGGTATTGCAGCTTTATCTATACCAATAATCGTAACATTGTTCAGTTTTTTATCATACATAAATCTCATAATTAAGTGTCTGCCAATGAAACCTGCAGCACCGGTGAGTAAGACGTTCATGCAAAAAAACAATCTAACTTCTATATAAATTTTTTAAACAACATACAAATCTGTTGACTCAGGCTTTTGTAGCCATGCTACTCTCCATTTAAATAAGGCCTAGAGAAACATTTTGTTTCTCCAGTGGCTTAAGAGATGCTGTGAGGTTGTTCCAGTTTAGAGTAGATGGACTTTTTCAGCAAATGAGAATATCATAAAAATAGAAAGCGTGAACACCTTATAGTTTCGTAACGTGTGTAAATATATTTTTAAATAGGAGCGTGGAGATTAGTTGAAACATGCAGAGCTTAAAACTTCCATGTCTAATAGGCGGCGAACCTATTTATTCGGCCGACACTTATATTAAGGACATCAATCCCGCAGATGCTAACGAAATTATTGCCGAGTTTCCCATGCTCGGGAAAGACGAGCTATTAAGGGCTTTTGAATCGGCAGAAGAGGCTCAAGAAAGATGGGCTGCAATTCCTGCGCCGGAGAGGGGAAAAATACTGATTAAAACCGCCTACTTCCTGGAAAACCAATTCGAAGAACTCGCGAGAATACTAACAAAAGAAGAGGGAAAAACAATCAACGAAAGTAGTGCAGAAGTGGCTAGAGCTATATCAATATTCAAGTTTTATGGAGTTATGGGGTATAGGTTGCGTGGCGAATTTGTTGAATCAGCAGATCAGAACACATATATTTTCACAGTCCGTGAACCGTTAGGAGTTGTGTCAATTATTACTCCTTGGAACTTCCCCATCGCAATACCCGTATGGAAAATTGCACCTGCTCTCGTATGCGGAAACACAGTAGTCTTCAAGCCAGCCAGTTATACACCGTTGATAGCCTTTAAGGTTACCGAGGCATTACATAAGGCTGGTCTTCCTCCAGGTGTGCTAAACTTTGTTACTGGCAGTGGAAGCCTGATAGGTGATATTATGGTGAATAATTCAACTGTTGACGCTATTTCTTTTACAGGCTCTTTAGAAGTCGGTAATAGAATTGCGCAACTCGCGGCAGCGAGAAAAACAGTTAGGGTTCAGCTGGAATTAGGGGGCAAGAACGCTGCAGTCATCTTAGATGACGCTGACCTTGACCTAGCTGTAGCAATGGTTACACGTGCAGCTTTTGGGTTAACCGGGCAGGCATGCACTGCCACCAGTAGGGCAATTATACATGAAAGGGTTTTCGAAGAATTCACAAGAAAACTAGTTGAACGTGTTAGGCGAATTAGAGTTGGTAATGGGTTGGAGGAAAATGTAGAGATGGGGCCGGTTGTGGGCGAAAAAGAGCTGAATAAAATACTAGACTATATTAAGTTAGGAATTTCAGAAGGCGCTAAATTAGTTTATGGTGGCAATAGATTAACCACAGGAAATTTATCGAACGGTTATTTTATGGAACCCACAATTTTTTCAGAAGTTGAACCAGATATGAGAATAGCGCAAGAAGAGATTTTTGGCCCCGTCCTTGCGCTTATGCGTGTTAGAAGTTTCGATGAGGCAGTCGAGATAGCTAACCAAGTAGATTACGGCTTAGCAGCTTCTATTTACACTCGAGATCTTAAGAAGGCATTTGAATTCATTAAGAACATTCAAGCTGGAGTAGTTAAAATCAACAAACCTACAACAGGAGTAGAACTGCACGTACCATTTGGAGGTTACAAACACTCGAGCTATGGAATGGTTAAAGAACAGGGTGAAACTGCATTGGACTTTTATACAAAAATGAAGACTGTTTACCTTAGCTATTAAGAAAAGACATTTTGTCTTTATTCGTCAACCGTTTTTTAATTTCGGTCATGCCTCATTTAGTGACCGCGAATACGTATGCTAATATGGGGTCCACATTCTACATGTCACCTCGGAATCACCATAGTGCTTTAATATTACCGCCCATCTTCAAAGGCCTACGCCAGCCACATATCTTACACTCCAGATACCCTCTCTTTGTTGGTTTTAGTATCCACCCGCATCTTGGGCAGTCGTCAGACCTGTCCCCCTGTCTCAAGCCCTGACCAAAATACCGTTACCACGCTACCTAATAAGCTACTTAGATTCTATACTAGCCTGCTTTTCTTAACCAGCCATCTATCAGGTGTCTTCATTTTCACTTAGTGTCTGTGTTGAGTGTTCTTTGCTGAAGCTCCTGATAAGTTCTTTCTCCAGTAGTGTTGCGGGTATTCCCGGTAGGTATATGTATGTTCTTCTTCCTTCTTTGTTGCTGCTTTTTATGCTTAGTCTTAGGTATCCTAGGTCCTGTAGATGCTGTAGTTTCTCACGGTAGAATGTGTATCCGTATGGGTCGAAGCCCATCTCCTCACATACAACCCTATAGAACTGATACAGCTCCTTAGATGTTATCGATGTCCTGTTGCCTGATAAGGCCCTTGCCGAAGCAAGAAGGATAAGCCTTTCATCGGCGCGGAGGTATGATAGGTTCTCCCTCCTGATGGTCGGGTATACGCTGGCCAAAGCCTTCCTGACATGCTCAGCTGTGACTATTTCGCTGCCATCCATCTCTGCGAACTTACCGGACCTCCATAGAAGGTCTATAGCGTATCTAGCATCCCTCCTATCAGATGATAGCTGTGCAATGAACTCCAGTATCTCATCGCTTACAACACCTTTATGGAAGGCCTCCCCAGCCCTATAACGAAGTATATCCAGAAGCTGTCCATAATCATATTCCTCTAGATGTATGCTGTTGTTTCCTAGGCCGCTGAGTGTAGAAGCATCAAGACGGTTAAGGAACTCAGGCTCACGGAAAACAACAATAAGTGAGATAAGGTTTCCCCTCTCTGTGTCCTCACTACTCCGTGTCAGGAAGTATAGTGGCTCCCCACCCTCCTGAGAGATTAAGGCCTCAACATCATCAAGACAAAGAATAAGCCTAATCTTATGCATATGTAGGTATCTTATGACCTTCTCGAACATCTCATCATCTGAGTATCCTCTGCTTGGAAGATCCATATCCAGATTCTCAGCAGCCTTACGTAGAACAGCGTAAACAGACCTATGAATCCTACAGTTAACATGAACATACCTTAAGTTAACACCAGACCCCCTACCCTCACGCTCAGCAATCTGGCCAAAGAGCTTAGATAGGCTAGTCTTACCGGTCCCAAC
>Ga0272447_1002124_pt1 | contig 11153 bp, 9 predicted proteins | sample YNPCB0133_FD_194589 | JGI IMG/M metagenome (GOLD analysis project Ga0272447, IMG submission 194589) | Hot spring microbial mat communities from Yellowstone National Park, WY, United States - YNP-CB-013-3 | ecosystem: Environmental > Aquatic > Thermal springs > Hot (42-90C) > Sediment | place...
ATAAGCGACAGTGTAACCTGGTAGGGAGCTAGCTGTGTGAAGTAGGAGGTAATCTGCTGCACGCCAGCCGTGATGCTTACTGCCACGGTCAATACGTAGTCGGTCAGTATCGCCGCCGCCGCTAGCAGCCCCCAGCGCACGCCAAGGTTCTCGCGAGACACAATGTAGGTTCCGCCCCCTTGCGGATAGGCATGAACCGTTTGCGTGTAGGAAAATACGACAATCCACAACAGGACAACGATAGCCAGTGAGATCGGCACAGTCAAATGGAGAGCATGAGGACCTGCTATCATCAGGTTCAACAAGATAGCCTGTGTGGCGTACGCAGTGGAGGAGAGTGCATCCGAAGCGAAGATAGGAAGCGCCAAAATCTTAGGCAGGCGTTGATGCGCTATCTGCTCGGTAGAAAGCGGCGAGCCAAAAATCAACCGCCGCACCAACGACCAGTCCAATCTAAATTGCGAGCCCTTTGCCATTGCCCAACGAGTCCTCTACTCCCCCAGCCATTTCACAATTCAAAAAGGATTCTCCTGCTTTAGCGGGCGCGGTTTGCTTCGCGCATCATCTGCACGACCTGCGGTGTGCGCTGCGGGTTCACGTCATAGGGGTCACCCGGAATCATCCAGTTCCAAATCAGCACCAAAGGGATGTTCAGTTTGCGGCTCTGGTCTAGAACGTCGCGTAAGAACGGCGCATGCGGATAGATACTGTATTCGTCGCCAGTCTCGCCTATGTATAGCGGCTTGCCGATGCGCTCGGCCGCGCGCTGGAACGCTGCAAGCACACGAGCCGACTCTTCGTCCTTGTTTCCAAAGCGCAAGTTATCGTGCTTGCGATAGAAGTGAATGCTAATCAGGTCAATGGGGTCAGGATGGGTATCACGCAGGTAGGTCTCCATTTCGGCTTCGCTGTCTTCTGTCCAGTCGCCTTTCCCTTTGGCGAGCCGAAGGTGCTGCGCGGCAGGGCGTGGCGCGCTAAATCCCGAACCGATAAGGTGGTTAGGGTCAATCTGCTTGACGAAACCTGCCCACTCCTTCAGGAAGGGTATCATCTGCTCTGTAGTGAAGTTGTCGCGACGCACGCGCATAAAGTTTGTTCCCTCATGCACTGGGTTCAGGTCGCTCTTGCCATACGGGAACATGAACTCCAAATCCGCAGCGAGGTTCCACTCGTTGGTTAGCTCCCAGAAGAGAATGGTCGGCTCGTTCTTGTAGCGGGACACCAGCTGGTAGGTATAGAGCCAGAGGTATTGCCGCGAGCGCGAGTCGGGGTTAGTCAGCATGTCCTGCACGCATTCCTTTGCCATATCTGGAAAAAGGTAGATGTTCCAATTGATTACTGGTATCAGCCGCACGCCATGTTGCTTTGCCGTCTGCACTAGCTCGTCGAACGCCCCCCAATAGACCTTTTCGTTCGACCAGTTGCGCATGTGGATGGGATAAAACCCGACGCCAGAGAAGCGGATGACCGTAAAACCCTGCTTCGACGCCTCCTGAATGGCTTGAACCGCTTGCTGCTTGTCCTCACCGCCCTCCAAAAAGCGCAGGAATAGGTCGAACTTGTTGACCGACACAAGGCGCAACGGTTTCCCGTCGAGCAGGAGTTGCGTACCCCTGCGCTGCAGGAAGGCTCCCCCTTGCGCCGCTGCCACACTGTGCAGGCTTAACGACAGCGCAGCCACTAGGTAGATGGGGAGTACCGTTGTCCTCATTCCTCATGCCACCTCCTCGCACGACCTCAACGCGCCGATAACAATAGACGACTCAGTCTTTATCCTGTCAAACTCACTTGGAGTGTAGCAAATGTAGTCCACATGCTTGGGGAAAGGAACAGCCCCCAACACAACGGACATCCGACGGATAAAAGGTATTCCACTAAAATAAGAACACATGATAATGACGTCGATATCCGAGTGCTCCTAGGCTCCTCCACCCACCCGGAAGCCAAAGACGATGACGCGCTCTGGTTGAAAGATCTCCCTGATGCGCGGTAGAGCCTCACGACAAAACCAGTCGATCCACTCATCTTTCATCTTGCTCACCGAGAACCTGTCCATAGTGTTCCAATAGCGTTGCAAAGATCTTCTTAGCGGTTGAGACCTTTGCCTGCGCAGTTGACATATCACATTCTTCATAAGGGACTCTGTCTGCTACGTCTGGATACCGCGCGACCATATAGTCTGCGTGAGGTCCTTAATTTGAGAAAGCGTTTCTCCTCCGATACCCAAGTCGGTTGCAATTTCATCAATGTAATGTGTTTTGGGTATGTCATGACCAAGAGCCGCATAAATTGATTGGAGAAGTTTTTCGACAGCTCGGTGAGCAAGAAACGCGGCGACATCGTACCCTCCAATGGAGATATTTCTCTCAGCCATCTCGAGGTCATGTGTTGCTTGCTTCAGCTATTTTTGGGCGGCTCTTATACTCAACGCATCACACTGGATTACACATTCTAAACGCAGGACAGGGCGTAGATGGCTTCACTGTGTGTAGTTTCAGAATCTCGGCGTCCACCCGCAATGCCTTCGCGACGTCAAAAATCGCCTGAGCCGCGATCCCTCCCAACGTCGGCGGGTCGATACCTAACCGAGCGTTCAGCACCAGCATCGCCTGACGCACATCGCCAAGCTCCTCTCCACCGAATACGGGGGCGGTATCGCTGCCTAGTATGCTCGCGCCCAGTGCCTGTCCTGCCGAGTGGAGCGCCAGCTTAATGTGCAGCACCTCACTTCCGCGCGCTGCAGCCGCATCTTGCAGTCGCCTCAGCAGCAGGTCGGCAAACTCCCGCGCATTGAAGAGAGGTTCCCCCACCAGTCGCGCCGAAGCGTTCAACCAGCCTAGCTTCACCCCTCCAATCTCGTACGCGCTGTAGTCCACCTTTTGTAGCACTCGCGAGCCAGCAGGTGCATCCTGCATCACCAGCTGCATCCACTCGTCAACCCCATCCCCGCGCTGCGCAGAGATACCCAGCACTGTTTTCTGCGGATGATGGCGCCGTAACGCATCCATTAACCGCTGTGCTTCCTCGGTAGAAAGCCGATCTATCTTGTTCAGCACTAAAATATCCGCCTCTTCCAGCTGATGGTGGAACAAAGGAGCAAATGACCGCGCGAACTCGCTAGGGCTCTCCTCTAGCAGCATCTCATACAGGCGCATTGGGTCAATAAGCACCGAAAACGGCGACAGGCGAAAGATGTTGCCATAGAACTGCTTCAAGGGCATAATTACGGTGGCTACCGTATCGGCGCAGCTGGCAACTGGTTCAGCAATCAGCACATCGGGCTCGTGTGCCAGCACCCGCTCCGTGGCGTCCAGTAGGTCGTTGAATGCACAGCCGAAACAGCCACCCGATACCTCCGCGATGGGCAGCCCAAACTGCTGCACCAGCGCCGAGTCGACCATATCTTCCGCGTGGTCATTGGTGACCAGCCCGACGTTCAAGCCGTCTTGCAACAGCCGCCGTGCCAGCGCCCCCATCGCCGTCGTCTTACCTGCACCCAAAAACCCTCCCACGAAAATCAGGCGTACCGGCTTTTGCGCCGTTAGCAGCTTAGGTGGATTCAGTGGTTCCGACATCTCTGTTACCCCCTTTGATTCCAGCTTCATCTTTCGTCTTCTACACGGAATATTCCTATCACTGGGGGTTAATCCAGCAGCTCATATCGGGTGTTGCGGCGACGTGGTTCGAAGCCAGCATCGCGGATGAGGCGCTGCATTTCCGCTTCAGACGGTATGAACTTACTGCCTGCGGCGGACACGACGTTCTCCTCAATCATGATGGAACCCAGGTCATTCACTCCGTAGCTCAGCGCAATTTGCGAGATTTTGGGCCCTTGCGTGAGAATGGACGCCTGCACGTTCGGCACGTTGTGCAACATCAGGCGGGCGACTGCCACCGTGCGCAGGTAGTCGTAGCCAGTCGCCTTTTTAAGATGGCGCAGTTCGGTCTCCTCCGGTTGGAAGTTCCAGGCGATAAAGGCGCGAAAGCCACCCGTCTGCTCCTGCAACTCGCGGATGCGCAGCAGATGTTCCACCCGGTCCTCGATGGTCTCCACATGCCCGAACATCATCGTGGCGGTGCTGTAGATGCCCATCTCATGTGCGATGCGCATACAATCCAGCCACTCATCAACGGTATGCTTGTAGGGAGCGATCTGGCGACGCACGCGGTCAACCAGTATCTCGCCCCCGCCCCCCGGAATGGAATGCAATCCCGCCTCACGCATGCGATGCAACGTCTGCTCGATACTCAAGCGCGAGATGTGGGCAATGTATATGATTTCCGTGGGCGATAGCGCATGGATAATCACCTGCGGAAACCGCTCCCGAATGGCGGAAAATAGATTCTCGTAGTAGTCTATCTTCAGGCGCGGATTCAGCCCGCCCTGGATCAGCACCTCCACCCCGCCTCTGTCCACCAGCTCCTGAATCTTGGCGAAAATCTCATCCAACGAGAGCGTGTAGCCCTCCGCGTCGCCCGGCACACGATAGAACGAACAGAACTTGCACCGAACCCAGCAGACGTTGGTATAGTTGATGATACGCCCGACGACGTAGGTGACAATACGGTTCGGGTGGAGGCGGTGTCGCACTGCGTTCGCTAACGCCGCAACTTCGGGAAGGCGCGGATAGCGAAAAAGCCAGACGCCCTCTTCAAACCCGAGCGGCTCGCCCCGAAAAACCTTATCGGCGATGTGTTCTATTGTAATCGTTTCGGTGTTTAGCAAAGTGTGTGCCATCGTTTGCCTCGTGCTTGCCTTTTGCTTGATTATACCCGACGGCACACGAGGAAAAAACCGCTCGGGGTGCTGACCAATCGGTTCCCAGTAACGCTATTCGCCCTACCACAGACGTCTGTCGCTAATATGCTCGGGCAAAAATCACCTGCTGTGTGGTCTCTTGCCCCGTGAGGACGCATCTGCCTGCCTTTTCGGGTTGATCAAGGGGAATGACACGGATAGTCGCGCGGGTTTCTGCCTGAACACGTTCCTCATCCGCCGCGCTGCCCGCCCAGTATGCCCTTGCGAAGCCCTTTTCCACAGCCTCCTTCAACTCCGCGTAGTTACACACGTCCACTGTATGCTCCTCGCGGAAGCGCAAGGCGCGGTCATACAGGCTTTGCTGTATCGCGTCCAGCAGATGGCCGACGTGTTCCTGCAGTCCTTCCTGCGGCACAAGCTGTTTTCCTTCGCGTCCGGGCATATCCCGTCGCGCCAGCGCGACCGTGCGCTGCTGCACATCGCGCGGACCAACCTCCACCCGAACCGGCACGCCATGCACCTCCCATTCGTTGAACTTGAACCCGGGAGTCACCTCATCGCGGTCGTCCAGTTTGACGCGGAACCGCTCCGCCAGCGCTGCGCGCAGCTGGTGGCAGGTTTGTAACACCATGGAACGCTCGTCATCGCTCTTGTAGATGGGCACGATCACCACTTGAATCGGTGCCAGTTTGGGCGGTAGCACCAGCCCCTCATCGTCAGAATGCGCCATAATCAGCGCACCAATCAGTCGCGTGGACACCCCCCACGAGGTCGTCCACACATACTCCAAACGGTTGTCTGGGGTTTGATACATAATCTCAAACGCTTTGGCAAAGTTTTGCCCTAGATTGTGGGAAGTGCCCGCCTGCAGGGCACGTCCGTCCTGCATCATCGCCTCGATGGCATAGGTGCGCAACGCGCCTGCGAACTTCTCCTTATCGGTCTTGCGACCTCGCAGCACTGGCAGCGCCATCACCTTTTCTGCAAAGTCGGCGTACACCTCGTGCAGGATGCGTAGGGTCTCCTCTTCTGCCTCTTGTTCGGTGGCGTGGGCGGTGTGCCCCTCCTGCCAGAGGAACTCGAGCGTACGTAAAAACGGGCGCGTGCGCATCTCCCAGCGCACCACGTTCGCCCACTGGTTAATTAGAAGCGGCAGGTCGCGCCAGGATTTAATCCACTTGGCAAAGCTATGTCCGATAATTGCCTCGGAGGTGGGACGCACCACCAGCGGCTCGGCGAGCTGCTCCCCACCCCCGTGCGTCACCACCGCCACCTCTGGCGCAAACCCCTCTACATGCTCTGCCTCCTTTTGCAGGAAGCTCATCGGGATAAACAGCGGGAAATAGGCGTTGACGTGCCCAGTGGCTTTAATGCGTTGGTCAAGCTCGCGTTGGATGAGTTCCCAGATGGCGTAACCATGCGGGCGGATGACCATGCAGCCGCGCACCGCCGAATAGTCTGCCAGCCCCGCCTTCTCCACAATGTCCAGATACCACTGCGAGTAGTCCTGTGAGCGAGGTGTGATGCCTTCTTTGGGCATAAGGTTCCTCCTGTCGATAATTGCACGGGATTATTTTACACTGTCTCTGCAGAAAGTGCCATCTACTCCCCCGTGTGCGCCCCTTGACGCAGGATGATTTCTCTGATACCATGTTAACTGACATTGTACGAATCGCTACGAGGCAGGCACAGCGATTCGTCGCGAAACTTGGACAAGGAGGAGAGCCATGGCGGTTAAAGTTGGCATCAATGGATTCGGGCGCATCGGGCGACTGGTGCTGCGCGCAATCCTTGCGAAGTACCCCAACGATATCGAGGTAGTTGCCATCAACGACATCGTGGATGCCCATACCAATGCCCATCTGCTGAAATACGACACCAACTACAGAACACTCCCCAACACCGTGAGTGCTGACGACGAGAACATCATTGTCGATGGGAAACCCATCCGCAGCTTCTCTATAAAGGACCCCGCCACCATCCCATGGGGAGATTACGGCATTCAGGTGGTTGTGGAGAGCAGCGGAGTGTTCACCGACGCAGAGAAGGCGAAGGCGCACCTGCGCGACACCGTGAAGAAGGTCATTATCACTGCACCCGCCAAGAACGAAGATGTGACCATCGTCATGGGTGTGAACCATGAGATGTACGATCCCGCCAACCACCACATTGTGTCCAATGCCTCCTGTACCACCAACTGCCTGGCGCCGGTGATGCGCGTGCTGCAGGACACCTTCGGCGTGGAGAAAGGCTTCATGACCACCGTACACGCTTACACCAATGACCAGCGCGTCGCGGACCAAGCGCACAAAGACCTGCGTCGCGCGCGGGCAGCGGCGATGAATATCATCCCGACCTCCACGGGTGCCGCTAAAGCCATCCATCTCGTCGTGCCAGAGCTCAAGGGCAAGATGCATGGCATCGCCCTGCGTGTGCCTGTGGCTACGGTGTCTGTGGTAGACCTAGCTGTGCAGCTCAGTCGCGACGCTACGGAGACGGAGATTAACGATGCGCTACGTGCCGCTGCCGATGGGCGCATGAAGGGTATTCTGAAGGTGTGCGACGAACCGTTGGTATCCAGCGACTTTATCGGCGACGACCACTCCTCCATCGTGGACGCCGCATCCACTTTGGTCTTAGGCGGCAACATGGCGAAGGTGCTTGCCTGGTACGACAACGAGTGGGCATACTCGGTGCGCGTCGCCGACCTCATCGACTACATGGTGCAAAAAGGACTGTAGTCCGAACACCGCAGGGCGGGGTAACCCGCCCTTTTTCATGGTAGGCAGAGGAGGTGCATTCCTGATGAACAAGAAGACCATTGAAGACATCGACGTCAGTGGCAAGCGCGTACTGGTGCGGGTGGACTTTAACGTACCGCAGGACGACAGCGGCAGGATTACCGATGACCGTCGCATCCGCGCCGCGCTACCCACTATCCAGTATCTGATAGAGCATGGCGCCAAAACCATCCTCGTCTCGCACTTGGGACGTCCTAAAGGCAAGCCAGAAGACCGCGAGAAGTTCACTCTAAAGCCCGTTGCGGAGCGACTGAGTGAACTGTTGGGCAAGGTGGTGCCCCTTGCGCCCGATTGCGTGGGCTCGGCGGTGGAACAGATGGTGCAGGCGATGAAGGATGGAGACGTCATCCTCTTGGAGAACGTGCGCTTCCACCCAGAGGAGGAGAAGAACGACCCCGAATTCGCCAAACAGCTAGCTAGCCTAGCAGACGTGTATGTGAACGACGCCTTTGGCACGGCGCACCGCGCCCACGCCTCCACAGAGGGGGTTACCAAGTATCTTCCGGGCGTCGCAGGCTACCTCATGCAGAAGGAGATCGAGTATCTGGGCGGTGCGCTGGCAGACCCCAAGCGTCCGTTCATCGCGGTGCTGGGCGGTGCGAAGGTAAAGGATAAAATCCCCGTCCTCGAAAACCTTGTTGGCAAGGTAGACCGCCTCATCATTGGGGGCGGCATGGCGTACACCTTCCTAAAAGCGCAGGGCAAAGAGATTGGACAGTCGCTGCTGGACGCCGACTCGTTGGACTTCTGCCGCGAGATGCTGACGAAAGCCAGTGAAAAAATCCTGCTGCCTGTGGACGTCGTGGTAGCCGACGGGAACCCCTTCGAGAAGGGACCCGACGCCGTGCAGACGCAGGTGGTGCCGGTAGATGCCATTCCACCAGATTGGCAGGGAGTGGATATCGGGCCGGAGACTCAGCAGCGCTTCGCGGAGGCAGTGCGAGGCGCAGGAACCGTCGTATGGAACGGGCCAATGGGCATCTTCGAGTTTGAAAAGTTCGCCGTGGGCACCCGCGCGATGGCGCAGGCACTAGCAGACTCTGGGGCGGTCACCATCGTCGGAGGCGGCGACTCCGCTGCAGCAGTCGAGCAGCTGGGCTTCGCCGAAAAGATGACGCATATCTCCACAGGTGGCGGCGCGTCGCTTGAGTTTCTGGAAGGCAAAGTGCTGCCTGGCGTCGCCGCCCTGCAAGATAAATAGTCCGTATTAAAGGAGCAGACGAACTTGTCTGCTCCTCCCCTGCCCCTGAGGCGTATGAGGAGATACCTCCTTGAGAGGTTTGCTCATGCTTCTGCGAGCATCTATGACTGTCCCGCCTGAGTCAGCAAATCATAATTGCATCATAGCGCAGAGAATCATGGGGGTTGTGTCAGTGAGGGGAAGCCTAGCGTGTTTCACACGTCCACCTCGTGTTTGTGGACTGGTGGGAGAACAGAAGATGTAGCGGTGCGGTCAGCTCTGGGGTAGCATATTTAGGGGAATGGTGCCGACGGGGGGACTCGAACCCCCAAGCCCGTTCGGGCACTAGACCCTGAACCTAGCGTGTTTACCAATTTCACCACGTCGGCATCCGATTGTATATATACAGCTTTTGCCCTGCGTTTGTCAAGGGGATGCGCAGAAGTTGTGTATGCTTTTTGAGACCGCTTCCACGGGAACTCTTGTTCACTCGCAGCTGGTTATGCCACCACCCGTAATAGCATGGTCGCCGTTTGCCGCTCCGCCAACTGCTTGCGTACGCGGGCGATGACCTTCGCACGGCTCTGGCAACCAGTCAAACTGCCGTCCTCCAATAATGCCTGACCGGGGCAGCGGCTACAATACTGCTTGACGTCGCAGGTCTGGCACTGTTGTAGGTCGTTAGGGGTGATGCTGCGCAGGCCTCTCAGCTCACGGGAGCCATACCATATCTCCAGAATCGATTTCTCCCGCACGTTACCGCAGGGAATAAGCATCTGCACACACGGATAAACCTCTCCCCACGGGTTGATTGCTAAACTGTTGCGCCCGGCATCGCACATCTTCACCTTGTCGTTTGGTGCCATTGACGGCTGTCCCTTCTTCTTAAACACCCGCTCATCATCATACAACCGCATTAGCTCCTCGATACCGATGCGCAGACTGGTCGGACACCTGTCGCCGTCGTTCATGGGGGCGATGGTGGGGTCGAAGCGGTATTCAGCTCCCAGCTGCTGTGCTAGATTCATGATGTCCTCATACTGCCCAAAACTCGTTGTCGCCAACGGGCATTTAAGGATGACGCGCTGTCCCAAGCCGACTAACAGACGCACCGCCCGCATCACGCGGTCAAAACTCCCCTTCACCTGCGTCATCGCGTCGTGGGTTTCGGCGTTGGAGCCGTAGACGCTAATTTCCACCGTGAAGGGATGCAGTGCGGCGATTTGCTGGGCTACCTTCGGCGTAATTAACGTGCCGTTGGTATAGATTTTCAGCGCGAACCGCTTCTGACGGGCATAACGGGCTATCTCAAAAAAATCTTTGCGGAGCAACACCTCTCCTCCAGTCAGCGTCAGGTAAAGCGTGCCTGCGTGCGCCAGATCATCCATAACACGGCACCACTCCTCGGTGGTCAATTCCCCGTCGGCGCGCTTGGGATGATGCTGGTAACAGTGTTTGCAGCGCGTGTTGCACCGGTGGGTAAGCTCGAACATCACGTTGAAGGGGATGTTGCGTTCCACCGTGAGGTCGGAGATGCGCGCCAGTAGCGAATCGTGTTCACGTTCCATACCCCGCTACCCTCCTGCGAGTTGGTTATCACAGCAGTTTCGCACCACGCCGCTCTGTTTCCTGCATGGTAGCGCCCTACCTCTCAGCGAACCGAACCTGTTACCGCGGGACAGAGCTACTCAGCGCCATCGGTGTCGTACATTAGCAGGCGGCGCTCGCCCTCCAGAGAACGCGCTTCGGTGAGGTCCTGCGTCACCTCCAGGGTGCCTAGGTACTCGCCCGTTTCGTTACGCACGGCATAGTAGCAGATATACACCAGCCTACCGTGCAGGTTAATCCAGAATCGCGCACGGCTCTGCTTGCCCGACTTGAAGTCGCTCAGTATCTGGTCCACGATGTGTACGCTCTTGGGCGGGTGGCAATACTGCACCTTGCGCCCGAGGATAGCTTTGGAACGGCTAAAGATGCGCTCTTTACCCGGACTGAAGTAGCGCACCGTGTCGTCCTTGTCTACGAAGGTGAGGTCGAAGGGCAGAGTAGCCATCACCGCGATGAGCTCCTCCAGCGTGAAGCTGCCCGTTGGCATACGGATGCGCCCTCCTGAAGCGGCTGGTTGCCGAATCGGCATCTGGACGCCGCCTTCCGGCAGCCACTCGCCCTCTGGGGCAATGAGACAGTAGCCATACTCGTCGCTCTGCAGGTAGATTTCGTACCAGTCTTGCTCCGTTAGCAGGCTCAGTGCAACCGGGAACAGTATCTTCTCCTCCTTGTAAATCATCTCCTCGATCGCGTTGATTGCTGGCAGTACTGCCTGGTGGATACAGTCCTTTGCCTGCGCTGCTGTGAAGGTAGGCTGGCTTTGCAGGGCAGAGATCGCCTCGCGCAGGAGCTGACGCGCCTCATC
>Ga0272447_1002125_pt1 | contig 11138 bp, 9 predicted proteins | sample YNPCB0133_FD_194589 | JGI IMG/M metagenome (GOLD analysis project Ga0272447, IMG submission 194589) | Hot spring microbial mat communities from Yellowstone National Park, WY, United States - YNP-CB-013-3 | ecosystem: Environmental > Aquatic > Thermal springs > Hot (42-90C) > Sediment | place...
CGGGAAAGGTCAAAGGTCGGGAACGCAACGACGAAATCACGCTTTTTGAGTCTCAAGGCATCGCCCTCTGGGATTTGGCTGTAGGCAAGGTCGTTTATGAACGAGCCTCTGAGAAAGGCTTGGGGCAATCGTTGCCATTTTGAATTTGCAGACCGCTTTTTGCCCACCGACTCCAAGTCGGTGGCTACAAAACGAAACCTGCTAAAGCAGGTTGAGAAACTGGAGGGCAAATTTCCCGAGTGGTCAAATTTTTGTCAGGCGTTGCTTGATAGACACCCATTCTCGTCAGCGGTCAAATTTTCAAAGACGCAGTTTGGCATGCGATTGAAGAAGCCACAAGCGGGGTGAATGGGATGGATTTGCAGCCTCAACTTCTGGTCATCTTTGGCGCATCTGGTGACTTGATGCGGCGAAAATTGGCGCCCGCACTTTTGAGACTTGCGGAACAAGGTTTGCTTCCGGAAAAATTCGCCGTTCTTGGTTTCGCCCGAACCGAAATGGATGACGACAGTTTCAAAGCGATGCTTGAAGATGCCCTCAAAGTTGACCGCAGAAGCGAGGCGTGGGGGTGGCTTCGCGAGCGAATTTTTTACTGCCGAGGCGGATACGGTGACCCTGAATCAATGCAGTTTCTGAAAGAGCGCACACGGGAGTTGGACGAGAAGTTGAGGCTTGACGGAAACAGGCTTTTCTACCTCGCAACTCCGCCCGAGGTTTTTGACGACTTGGTGATTGGTCTCCGCGAAAGCGGATTGAACAGAAGCAGCGGTTGGGTGAGGATAGTCGTTGAGAAGCCTTTCGGCAGCGACTTGGAGAGCGCCCAACACCTGAACAGGCTTTTGTGGACAGCCTTTGACGAAGGCTCAATTTACCGCATTGACCACTACTTGGGCAAGGAGACAGTCCAAAACCTTTTGGTGCTTAGGTTTGGCAACACGATTTTTGAGCCTCTCTGGAATTACAGGTTCGTCGACCATGTCCAAATCACCGTGGCTGAAAGCGATGGTGTTGAAACTCGCGGTCGCTACTACGATGCTGCGGGCGCGCTGCGCGATATGGTTCCAAACCACATCTTCCAGTTGCTGACTTTGGTGGCGATGGAACCACCAATTTCCCTTGAAGCAGATGCCGTCCGAGACGAGAAGTTGAGGGTCCTGAAAAGCATCAAGCCCTTTGAACCAGAAGAGGTTGACGAGAATGTGGTGAGGGGTCAATACGATGCCGGCGAAATAGACGGTCAACTTGTTCCCGCTTACCGCGACGAACCTTATGTCAACCCCAACTCAACCACCGAGACTTTCGTGGCGATGAAACTTTTTGTCCACAACTGGCGTTGGGAAGGTGTCCCGTTCTACTTGAGGACCGGCAAGCGCTTGCCTAAGCGGGTGACCGAAGTTCAAATTCAATTTCGCCCCGTCCCTTATTTGCTCTTCCCGCCTGAGACTACCGGTCAACTCAAGCCCAATTTGCTCACCTTGAGGATTCAACCCGACGAGGGCATTATCCTGAGGGTTGAGACGAAAGTGATTGGGATGGGGATGCAAGTTCGCTCAACTCCCCTTGACTTTTACTACTCGCAACTCGGCACGAAAATCCCCGACGCTTACGAGAGGCTTTTGCTTGATGCAATGCGCGGCGACCAAACCCTCTTCATGCGAGCTGACGAAGTTGAAGCAGCGTGGCGAATCGTAACGCCAATTTTGCGCCGCTGGCAAGCAACTCCTGCACCGCAATTCCCAAATTACAAAGCTGGCACTTGGGGTCCGAAAGAGGCAGATGAACTTTTGAAACGGGACGGAAAGGAATGGCTGACGAAGTAGCTGAGAGCCAAAATTAAGGCAGCAATCTACCGACGAGGCAAATTCGACGGAAGCAAAGACTTGGTGAAGGGGGAACTGGAGATGCCGAAGAAGGAGCGAAGCAGATTGCTCACGGAAGGCGTTGAGAGGGCGCCGCACAGGGCGATGCTTAGGGCAATCGGCTTCACCGATGAAGACCTCAACAAGCCGTTGGTCGGCATCGCCAACACATGGGCTGAAATCAACACTTGCAACTACCACCTGCGGGAACTCGCCGAACATGTCAAGCGAGGTGTCAGGGACGCTGGAGGCGTTCCCGTTGAATTCAATGTCGTTGCAGCGAACGATGCGATGGGGATGGGACATATCGGGATGAAGGCATCTTTGGTGAGCCGAGACCTTATCGCCGATTCCATTGAGTTGATGGCTGTGGCTTACCAATTTGATGCTCTTGTCCTCACCGGCGGATGCGACAAAACTCAGCCCGGTTGCGTCATGGCTATGGCGCGGCTGAACATTCCAAGCATCTACATCTATGGTGGCAGTATCCCGCCCGGCAATTGGCAAGGCAAAAGCGTGACCATCCAAGATGTGTTTGAAGCAGTCGGGGCGGTGGCGAAGGGCAAAATGACTTTGGAGCAGTTGAAGGAACTTGAATGTGCAGCGTGCCCGACTTTCGGCGCTTGCGGCGGGATGTATACCGCCAACACGATGGCGTCAGCCTTTGAAGCGATGGGGATAACAGTCCACAATTGCGCTGCTCCAATTGCACCCGACCCGCGCCGAGCGCAAATCGCTTACGAAACTGGGCGGGCAATTATGCGGATTCTGGAACTCGGCATCCGACCGCGCGACATCATGAGCAAGGAAGCCTTTGAAAACGCTATTGCCGTCGCCGCTGCTATGGGCGGTTCAACCAACTTGGTGCTCCACTTGCTGGCAATCGCCTACGAGGCGGGCGTTGACTTGACCATTGACGATTTTGAGCGTGTCAGCGAACGAACTCCTTATCTCGCTGATTTGAAGCCCGTGGGGCGATATGTCATGGCTGACATTGACCGCATTGGCGGTGTCCCCGTTGTCATGAAGGCGCTGCTGGACATCGGGGTTTTGCATGGCGATTGCAAAACCGTCACTGGCGAAACTATCGCTGAAAGGTTGGCAAATGTCCAATTTCCGACTGACCAAGATGTTGTCCGTCACCCAAGCAATCCAATTCACCCAACTGGTGGCTTCGTCATCATGAGGGGCAACCTCGCACCAGAAGGCGGGGTTTTGAAAATCACTGGCACGACGAAGAGATTCCACCGAGGTCCAGCGAAAGTTTTTGACTGCGAGGAAGACGCCTTCAAAGCTGTCTCCGAAGGGAAAATTCAGACGGGTGATGTTGTAGTCATCCGCTACGAAGGTCCGAAAGGCGGACCGGGCATGCGAGAGATGTTGGCGGTGACTGCTGCATTGGTCGGGGAAGGGTTGAAAGAAGATGTCGCACTTCTGACAGATGGTCGCTTCTCTGGGGCAACTCACGGTTTGATGGTTGGGCACATTTCACCGGAGGCAATGGTTGGAGGTCCAATCGCCCTCGTTAAAGACGGCGACATCATCACCATTGATGTTGACAAGCGAACCATCACCCTTGAGGTTGACGAATCTGAGTTGGAACGCCGCCGACGAGAATGGACACCACCGCCACCCAAATTCACTCACGGCGTCTTCGCCAAATACGCCAAACTGGTCACATCAGCATCAAAGGGCGCCATCTGTTTGGCTGAGTGATTGAGAGGCAATTGCTTTAACCATTCAATTTTCAAGGTCAGGAGGCGACGAAGATGGTCGGGGAGATGACTTTTGGTTTGGCTGTTGGCGGTTTTGTTTTGGCGCTTAGAAGTCCCCCTTCTGCATAACTCCAAAAGCACTCTATGCCATTCATTCGGCATGAGGGGTTCTCGTTGCTTTTGTGAAGTTTGGTTTGAACCTTGTAGAGCAAGTGGCAACGGAATTTTTAGAATGCGTTCCTGTGACATAGACATATGCCTATCCTGCAGCATACTTTGAATAGGCGAGTTTCTGAAGGAAGCCAAAGAAGGGTGTTGGATGAAAGGGGCGATGCCAGGGCGAAAGCCTAAGAGACTTTTAGCAAGGAAAAAGTTTAGCCGCCACCGCTGATTTGGTGGCGGCTCTGAAAGTTTAAATGCGCTTGCCTGCGACTGGGCTTTTGCTTTATAGTCTCAGTTGCTGGAGACATGCGAGAAAAAAGAAAGGGCGGTGAGGTCTTGGGTGAGGCTCAGGGGACGAGGGGGCTGCACCCGCCAGAGTATTTGCTGCCCTAAGGCAGCGAATAGGGGCGCGGCGACCTCACCGCCCCATTTACCATAGGCTGGCTCATCTAATACGATGCCAATGACCCATTTGGGGGAGTGGGCGGGGAAGAAGCCGAAGAAGGAAACGACAACCTTTGTCGGGTCATAGCGACCGTTGACGACCTTCGTTGCAGTTCCAGTCTTACCCGCTACCTTCACGCCTTCAAGTTTCGCCCGTTTGCCTGTTCCCTCTTCAACGACGGAGATAAGCATATCGCAAATCTTTGAAGCCGTCAGAGGCGAAACAGCAAAGCCTAAATCTTGTGGCTTAAGCCATTGAATCTTTCCCGTCTTTTCGTCCTTTATGCCTTTCACAATCCTCGGTTTCATTACCTTGCCGTGATTTGCTAAAGCAGCATAAGCGACAGCCATGTGCATCGGCGTCACAGCAACGCTTTGACCGAAAGCCAAAGTCGCTTGGTGGTGACGGATAGCGCTTTTGGCTAAAAACCGATTAGGTGGGTCTAACCAACCTGCTTCTTCAAATCCTGCTCCCACGCCCAACTTCCTTCCAATGCCAAACTTGACGAGGGTCTCGTAAATTTGTCGGTAAGAGGCTTTCAAAGCGAATTGAGCCATAGCGATGTTGCAAGAATGTTTGAGGGCATCAGAAATGGACTCAGCACCGTGAACAGCAGTCCCTTTCTGAACGACCCAACAACGGACGGAAAAAGTTTCGGTCTTCCATGTCCCATTGCAATGAGCAATTGAGTGCTCCGTTATGACACCGTGATCCAGAAGTGCTGCTGCCACTAACGGTTTAAAGGTTGAACCGGGCTCGTAAACGAAAGTGAGAGGTCGGTTGAGGAACCGTTCCTGAGGGAAGCGACGGTATTCGTTCGGGTCAAAGTCGGGTTTTGAGACTAAAGCAAGGATGTCACCGTTCACAGGGTCAATGACAACAGCGGATGCACTCTTGGGCTGAAACTTTTTCATTGCTTCGTCAATCACTTTTTCCGCTGCCTTTTGAATTTGTTCGTCAATTGTCAAAATGATGCTGCTTCCCGTTTGGGGCGGTAGGTAAGAGAGGTAACCGTTGGGCAAAGGGCGTCCGAGGGCATCAACCTCCAATTCCACTGAACCTGCTTTCCCTTTCAGAATTTCATCCCAACCCCTCTCAACACCGTAGTAGCCGATATTGTCAAGGTTGACGAAGCCCAAAGTAGCAGCGGCGAGCCGACCGTAAGGATAAATTCGGTGCACTTCTGGCGAAATTCCAACCCCTGCCTGAATTATCCGCCATTCAGGAGGAACATCCTTTGCCCGCTTCATTCCCAAAATGCGCCTCAGTTCAATGACATTGCTTTCGTCCAATTGTCGCGCCAACCAAACGAACCTAACCAGTATCGGCTTTCCATTTGAACGATTGCGGACTGTCCTGCTTAAACGCCTCGCTAAATCCCTTTCAGAAATCTGTTCTGCCTTTAGCATGCTGCAAATCTCGTGAGCAATTCGCTTGCCGATTTCGTCATTGCTCACCTGTTGTCCCCAAATCTTCTTGGCAACGCTTTGAATTGCATTGGGGTCAGCCCAGACAGAATAGGTGAGTTGGCATGTTGCGAGAATTTGAAGATTGCGGCTGTAAATGTTACCTCTTGCTGGTGCTAAGTCAATTCGGCGCAGCCAAACACTTTCAGCCTTTTCCTTCGCTTGTGCTCCCTGAAGACCTTGCATGTAAAAGAGCCAACTTGCCAAGCCCAAATGAACCAAAAAGACGAAAAGCATCGTCAAAGAGCAACGATTTGACAGCACGAGAATTACCTCCTTCCCATCAATGTCGGTTTCGGCTTGGATGAATTCACGCTCAACAGGACAGGTTGTTTGGGCAACTGCGACGGATTTTTCACCAAACTTGATAAGCGTTGGGCTATAGAGGCTTGAAGTTGGCGGGCTCTCATTTCTTTGAAAGAGACTTGCTGCCTCTGCCAATTGTAAGTTTTCGTTTCCGCCAAGATAAGGGCATTCAGCAAGCACCAAATTACCAACATGAACCCGCTTAACGAGATTCTTTGAGCCCAAGTTTCAAATGCCGATTGAGTTGCTTGCCTTCGCTTGGGCTCAGACTTTATTCGGTTCAGCGGTGGTGCTGAAACTTTTGGTTCACTTTCATTTGCTTTTTCCCTAACTGTAGCCACCATTTTGCCTTCACTCCTTTACCTGACTCTTTCCGCAGCCCGCAACTTGCAACTGCGGGCTCTCGGGTTTTGTTGGCGCTCATGAAAGGATGGGCGAACTGGGTCTTTCGTCAGAATGCGAAGCAAAGGTCTTTCCTCGCCTTCTTTCAACGGTTGCGATAAGGCTGCAAAAGTCTCCTTCACCGTCTTATCTTCAAGGGATTGGTAGGTCAGAACGACAAACCTGCCACCTCGCTTGAGAACATGCGAACCTTCAAGGATTCCTCCCTTAAGGGCATCAATTTCCTCGTTGACAGCAATCCTCAGCGCCAAAAAGACCTTTGTTGCTGGGTGAATTCTCCCGCCCCTTACACCCTTCACCTGTGCAACCAACTCTGCCAACGCTTTTGCTGTTGGGATGCCACCGCTGCGGTTCCTTTCACGGACTATTGCCTGAGCGATATGAATTGCGTCAGAGCGTCTTTCCCCTGCTTGAACGAAAAGTTGTTCCAGTTCCCTAACGGACAAAGTTTGCAAAAGCACTTGTGCGGTAACTTGAGCCGATTTGTCCATCCTCATGTCCAAAGGCGCTTCGTCCAAGAAACTGAAGCCTCGTTTGCTGTCTATCTGCCAAAGGCTTGGTCCTGGGTCAATCAGGCAACCATCAACTTGGTCAACCCCTATCTGTCGGAGCAACCTGCGAATGTCTCTCATGTCTCCATAGACAAGGGTCACACGGTCAGCATAATCCGCTAATCGTTCCGCAGCGATTTCAAGGGATTCGGCATCTCGGTCAATGCCTATGACTTCCACCTTTGGGTTCGCTTGCAAGATTGCCAGTGTATGCCCACCTGTCCCAACGGTCATGTCAACGAACACACCTCTCCTCACTTCCCGCACTCTCAAGAAATCCAAAACTTCATTGACCATTGCCGGTGGATGCAACCGCACACCGGTTTCTCCCGCTTCTCTTCTTCGCCTTTCAATCACCCGCTGCAACCATTGCAAATCAATAGCCACGGCAACCTCCTCCCATTACAAGCCCAACTCGGCTTGCAGTTCTTTGACCTCTTGAGCCATAATCTTGCTAAACCTCTGCTTATATGCCTCCTCGTTCATTAATTCAACACGATCGCCAATACCGACAAAATAAACAATTTTGCGCAAATTACATGTTTCCCTTAAATTTGCTGGGACGATAAAACGCCAGTTATTATCAACTTTGACCTTCTGCCCGAAACTCATGACCCGCTGAAGGACAAGTGCCAACTTTTGCGGATTAGCCTGATAATTCTCCATCAACCGCTGGGTATAGCGTCTCCAATCTTCAGAAGCAAAGATGTAAACCGTGTCGTAAGGGCTAAGGGTCAGGTAAAACTCACTGCCCAGTCTTTGCCTAAGTTCTACAGGCACGACGACCCTCCCCTTGTCGTCCACCGAATAGCGGACGGTTCCGATGAAATATTCGTCTGGTCGTAACTCTACCGCCTGTTGAACTTCAAGTTCCTCCAATTCTCAACTACCTCCAAACTTTTCGTCAACTTTTTCTGAAACTTCCCACTTTCTCCCACTTTTTCCCACCCAGCCGTTGACACAAAAAGCGACTTCCCCAAGCAGCGCCGCTACTTTGCTGCCTGGGGTCATTGTCAAAGACAATTGTCTAATTTGCCCAAACTAAAGGGCACGACCCTTTATGGTGCTGCAGTTGAATTCTCTTTCCCTTTCGTCCAACTGCCCGCTACAAACTTGCACAATTTCCTGAGCCGACTCTCACCTCCAAGCGTTTCTGCTTTTGGTCGGCTGATTTCATGATAACACGGCTAACTGCGGAAATCAACCCCTGCCAAGCAATTTAGTGGAAAATCCCGTCATTTATGCCTTGTTTCCGCAAATTTTTGGATACTGACCGATGCTGCTAATTGAGAGGCAATTTCCCTAAAAGCCTTGGATGCTGGCGATTCTGGGAAGGCTGCCACTACTGGCAACCCTAAATCACTACCCTCGCATATCTCTGGCACCAAAGGCACCGAACCCAGAAACTTTATGCCTCTTTGCGAGAACTCAACCTCAACTGCCCCTCGCCTGAAAATTCTCGTTTCCTTGCCACAATGTGGGCAAATGAAGTAACTCATGTTCTCAACGACGCCGAGCACGGGCACATTTAGTCTCTCAAAGGTGGCTGCTCCCTTTAACGCATCGTAAAGGGCAACATCCTGTGGGGTTGTGACTATGACCGCACCAGTCACGGGAACAAGTTGAGCCAGAGAGAGTTGAATGTCGCCTGTTCCGGGCGGCAGGTCAACCAGAAGGTAATCCAGTTCTCCCCAAGCGACATCAAACAAAAGTTGCTGCAAGGCTCGGGCAAGGATTGGACCACGCCAAATCACTGGCTGGTCTTCGCCGACCAGAAACCCCAGCGACATGACTTTGATGCCCCATGCTTGAAGCGGGATGATTTTCTGTTCCTTCGGGTCAAAATCTGGCGTTTGCCACACTCCCAACATTCTCGGCACATTGGGACCGTAAATGTCGGCATCAAGCAGTCCGACCTTTGCTCCCATTTGAGCCAAAGCGATTGCCAAATTCACCGCGACTGTAGTCTTGCCGACGCCGCCTTTCCCGCTTCCGACTGCGATTATGTTTTTGACTCCCGGTAGGACAGCCTCAAGGGGCACGCTCCTGAGCACTTCGGCTGAGATTTTCATTTCAACCTCTTTCACGCCCGGCAACTGGGCAACCGCTTGGCGAGCCATATTTGCCAATTGTTCCCTCAACGGGCAGGCTGGTGTCGTCAAGACCAACTCAAAGGAGACTCGTTCACCTTCAACTCGGATGTTTCGCACCATCCCCAAAGAGACTAAATCTCGCCCAATTTCCGGGTCACGAACTTGGCTCAGTGCCTCAAGGACTTGCTCTTCGGTCACAGCCACATTTCTTCACTCCTTTCGCATTCCGCTGCTCCCAAATATGCTGCCACGCTTCTCAAGCAGTGTTGACCCTTGTCAACTTGACGCCCCAAACTTTTTAATGCTGCGCTTTGCGAGGTGATTTTTATGCGGTGCGTGATGGTTTGGTTTGCGCTGTCAGGGTTGATGGCGACCGCAATGGCTCAGCCCTTAGTTCTCGTTTCGGGCAAATACGCTGAACCTCACGCTGGCTTGCTTGAAGAGTTGGGTGCGAAAGTTCGTTGGGTGAGTTTGGAACAGTTGTGTGAAGGGATTGGGCTTGAGAAGGCAGCGATGGTTCTCCTCGCCCACACTGAACAGCCCCTTCCTGAGCCTGCCGAAAAGAGATTGGCTGATTTTGTCCGAAACGGCGGCACCCTTGTCCTTGAGTTGACACCTGCGCCGACAGGCGAATTAGCGCCTCCAGTGCCACACCGTCTTGTCTGGGGTTGGGCGCCCGATTTGGAATTGACCAAACCTGATGACCCTCTTTTCGCCCACATTCCCGCAAAGCATAAGATTTGGCGCTACAACGCATGGGGCGCTGGCATTTTCGTTGACGATGAATTTGTGCTCGCTCGTTGGGTCTTGCCGCCAGACCGAACTTTTGCAATTCAACCTTCGGAAGTTTTCCGCCAGCAACCCGCTGCCATTGCACGATGGAAATTGGGCAAAGGTCAAGTGGTTTTCATCGGTCCTGCATCGGCACTTATCAGTTCAACGAGACCTTTGGCAAGGTCTGTCCTAATCGCTTTGCTCGGCGAAGAGAAATTGCCCCTCATGCAACTGTTGAAGCGCATTGAAGTCCCAGTCAAAGCAGCACAAGATGCCAAAGGTTTGAAAAGTCAGACTGTCGGAATCTTTCGTGAACCGAATTTCCCTCGCATCGGTTTGCCCGATGATGTTACGCCAGAATTCATCGCTTCAGCCTTGCGAAAGCGTGGCATTGAAGTAGCCTTTTTGTCCGCTTCCGATTTGGTTTCTCCCAGTCAATTGAACGCCCGTCGCATCAACACTCTCGTGCTTTCTTACGGACCAGCAGTGCCGTTGGAAGCCTTGCCCAACATAAAGCGATTCCTCGCTGAAGGGGGCGGTTTAGTTTCCCCCGCTGGCGTCCCTCTTTCCCGCCCGATGGTGAGAAAAGGCAACCGTTGGGTCGACGCTTTCGCCGAAATTGAAGTTGGCACTTTCAGAGCTCTGTTCCAAAACCTTTTGCCCTTCGCCAAAACTTACAAAGCCCGCAAGAAACCGCAATTCTGTATCGTGTTGCGTCCAGACTTATTGCCCAACCTACCGCCTCTCTGGCACATCTCTGGTGGCGAATGGGCAGTCATCCCAATCGTTGACGGTTCACAGCATTTGGCTGAACCCATCTTGGCTTCCGTGAGCGAAGATGGCGATGTAGTGGCTTTGCCTTTTGTTTTCGCTTACCGACTTCGCCAGTATCCTTGTGCCCGCATCGTGGCTTTGGGATTTTGGGGCAACAGCCACCCTTGGAGCCGAAAAGCGTGGAAGTTCGCCGAAGCAGCCATCGCTGATGTAGTCCAATTAACTTTGCGCCGAGATTACATAGCAATTCGTGACCTGATGAGTGACCAACCCCGCTACTTGCCAAAGGAAACCGTCACCATCACGGCGGAACTCGTTTGCCCTATTGACATTTCTGCCACTTGCCAACTGCTCATCCGAGAGCGGGATACTGGCAAGATTGTCCACCAAGCCAAGCGAAAAGTCTTCTTGGAAGGCGGTAGGGCTGAGACAGTGACCTTTGAATGGCAACTTCCTGCCGACCCTCATTGGGCTTACGACGCTATCCTGACCGCTGAAAATCCGAGCCAGATGAAGTTTCACGAGCGGACGATGTTTTTGGTTCGCAGCGAAAGGACAATGGCGATGGTGAGACAGGCAAAGCCATACAAG
>Ga0272447_1002128_pt1 | contig 11123 bp, 8 predicted proteins | sample YNPCB0133_FD_194589 | JGI IMG/M metagenome (GOLD analysis project Ga0272447, IMG submission 194589) | Hot spring microbial mat communities from Yellowstone National Park, WY, United States - YNP-CB-013-3 | ecosystem: Environmental > Aquatic > Thermal springs > Hot (42-90C) > Sediment | place...
CCACCAGAACATGGTCATCATGGTCAGGCTGGGCGCGCCGATGGCGGTCGAACCAAACATCATGATGAGAAACGTCTGGGAGTTCATGCCCACGACTTCATGCGCGGGTGGACCCAGTTCCGCGCGCACACGGGTGATGCCGATGGATATGATGAAGAATATCAGGAAAAACAGTACAGCAACCCACAACTTCATTCCTGCCTGCACACAGAAGGCGATGAGAAACGCTAAACCCAGCAGCAACCCGATGACTGCGCCGCGATAGGTCAGCGCCTCCCGCGAATCGTCGATGCCTGCGTAGCGTGGGTTCACCGCTTTTCTCCACACCTCGCGCAAGTGATGCCTCGCCCCCCAGATGGCGAACGCAAAAATGGCAAACCATGCGCCGTAGGATTGCTCGTTGAAGAAGGGGAAGGTGTAGGGACGACCTTGCTCTACACCTGCCGCCGTCGCCACCACACGCAGCGCCATCTTCAGCAAGAAGAAGAACCAGATGGAGAAGGAAAGGTCTACCGGCAGGAAGTAGCCCAGAGCAACGATAAATGGATACAGCGGAAGCGGAAACCATCCCACACCGTTCCATGGAGGCGAGGTGAAGTATTGCTGCAGGTTGCGCGAGGGGTGGTCATGTCGGACGATGATTTCGGGTACTGCAGGAAACAGCACATGCAGCCCGTTCAACACATCCAGCCCACCGCCGAGCAAGGCACCGAGTATCAGCGGTTTCTGCAGGAAGAAGCTGGTGTTGCCGCCGTTGGCCACCATCGCCATCGGCAACTGCACGATGGGGTAGCTGAGCTTCTCGTTCTCCATCCATTGCCTTCGCAGGATGACATTCATACAGACCATGACCAGCCCCATCACGCCGATGAACACGCTCCAGATAAGCACCGGTTGGAGCCAAACGAAGATGCGTCCCCCGATGTAGAGCGAACTATGTCCCTCGTAGTAAGGACGCAGGAACTCCTTGTCCTGTACTGTCAGCCATTTCGGAAAGTAGTGATTGAACAGCTGATTCCAGCCGTTGGTTTCGTTTGCCCCCCAGAATGGCATCGACAGTGCGGGAATGCCCAGTTGCAGGGTGTCGTGCCCTGCCAGCGCGGAGGCGATAGTGATCATCACATAGATGACGATGAGCTCTCCCTGCGTGAAAGCATAGCGGGCGAAGTAGCGCTTTAACAGGAGAACGTTGAGAAGAATCAATAGCATCAAGCAGAAAACCGTGTTCCAGAAAAGAGACATGGCAGTTGCGTGGTTCCGATGCCAGATCCCTTCCACCTGGATAATCCAGTAGGTATTGACCGGGATAAGCAGCGTACCAATCAACACGGAGCGCAGGGTGACCCCTCGCTCGCGTGCAGCTTCCTCCACGCCCTCCCTTTGCTGCACGCCCGCAATGGCAACGGAAGGCGCCTGAACCGCAAAACGTGTCTTCCCAACCGCTCGCATGGTGGAAATCCCCTCAAAAAGGCACTGTCACTATTTTAGAAGTTTCGCCCGAATGTTGCAAGTATGAAAGGTATGACGCATCGGACAGAATACTCTTTGTCACTAGAGGACAACAAGACATTCGGCAAGAATTAGAGAGAGCACGACGCAGTCGCAGGAAGGAGTCAGGAGTATGACACTGGATGAAGCGCGAACTACTGCCCATCGCACCGGAAGGGACATCGTCCGGCAGGTTGTGTTGTGGATAGTGTCGTTAGCCATGGCGTTCGGCGTGATAGGGCTTTTTTACCGGGCATACTTCACTAGCCCGTCCGATGAAGCGATGGACTACGGCCAGATCGCATACAACCTCTCGAAGGGACGAGGGTTCGTCACCAATAACATTGTCCCGCTGGGGTTGTATTTCTGGAAGGATGTGCGCGAGGCATACGACCTGGAACACGGTCCGCTCTACCCGATGTTTCTGGCGTTGGTGCTTTATCGGGGCACGCAGGACAGTACGCTCGCGCTGGGGTCGATTATATGGTTTGTCCTCAGTCTGGTGCTGGTGTATTTTGTGGGGAAGCGCCTGTTTAGCCCGTCGGTGGGATACTGGGCGGCGGCGATACTGCTATTGACCGATGCCGCCCTGTCGACGCTAGCGATTTCCGGCGGGCCTGCGGCGATGGCGGGTTTTCTGCTGCTGGCAGTGTGCTACCTGCTTTACCGCCCCGGCGAAGTAACTGTTGACCCGGTCACTGGCGAGATGGAGGAAGTGTGGCAGGAGCGTCGCCCACGGCGCAGCTTCTGGGCAGGGGTGATGGCTGGTATGGCTTACCTGACGCAAATCTCGCTGTGGGTGCTGCTGATTCCTGCAAGCATCTACCTGGCTGTCACCAATCCCGAACGCCGCGGCAAGCACGTGGCGTTTTTCTTGCTGGGATTCGCGCTTATCAGCCTGCCCTACTGGATACGCAATACCCGGCTCTTCGGCAATCCGTTTTTCAACCTGCGCGTGTACGAGGTCGGTATGGCAACCAAACCCTACCCCGGCTACTCACTCTACCGGAAGTACGACGAGAACTCGCGTCCTCCGAGCCCGATGTCTATGTTCCGCGAACACACCCAGCAGGTTCTGGGCAAGTGGTCGCGCAACCTGCGCAACGGCGTCTACTCGTTGATGACGTTCCCGCATCCGGTGGTGATGGCCTTGGCGTTTGCTGGTCTGTTTATCCCAATGCGCCTGCGTGCACTCGCGATGTGGCGAAACATGATATGGTGGACCGCCGTGCTGTTGCTGCTGGGCAGTTCCTTTGGCGTGCCTGGGAGCAACACACTGGCAATGCATTGTTTCGCAGCGACTTTTGTGCTGCTGGCTGTCGGGAGCCTGCAGGAGCTGCTGGAGGCACTGCTTGGCGAGGACGCACAGCGCGCCTGGCGCGTGGCTCTGACCGGTGTGGTGCTGGTTGCCATGCTGCCTCTGGCGTTTGCCCTCCTCTTTCGCGAACCCAAACCGCCACGCGATGAACTGGTTGCTTTCACGGTGCTGTCGCAACGTCTGAACCGCCTGATAAGCGAGAAGAAGCAACGCAATCCGAACGCGAAGATCGAGATGCCTCTGGTGGGCATTTCCGATGTACCGTGGCGGGCGGCGTGGTACACCCACCATATCTGGGTGTGGCTACCGGAGACGCCGATGGTAGAGGTGCCGGTGCAAATTGGGCAAGGGGAGAACCGGTATACGGTGAACCAGCAGTTACCGAACATGCAGGCTGTGCGTGATGTGCAACAGAAGGCGCAGCCTTCGTATGCCATCATCACGCCAACACTGGGTGGTCTTCCGGATCGCAATCGCTTACAAGGCTGGGTGGGGCATTACGAAACGGCGCGGCAATTCGTCTTCCTGTCCTACTTCGCTCGCAACCAGAAGGATATGCAAACTCTGGCGCAGGGATGGAAACAACGCCGGCTTGTCCCGTACGACCCGGACGCCCCGCTAGCAGGAGGAGCTTACCCGATTCCCCAACCTACCCCTGCGCGAACAGTGACTGGTCTCGAGCCGCCGCGCTGGATACTGTTCGTCCATTCGCCCCAGTAGAAAAAGGGGACGGGCGATGCCCGTCCCCTGATTGCAGAGCAGTCTCTGGTGTTTAGTATGAGGGTGCTCCAGATGCGGACTTCTCTTCTTCCTTCTTCTCCGCGACCAGCGCCTCGGTGGTGAGCAACATGCCCGCGATGGAGGCGGCGTTCTGAAGCGCTGAGCGAGTCACCTTCGCCGGGTCGACGATACCCGCCTTGATCATGTCCACAAACTCGCCCTTCGCCGCGTCATAGCCGTGCCCCTTCGGCAAGGTCTTAATCTTCTCCACGATGACCGAGCCTTCCGCACCGGCGTTCGAGGCGATTAGGCGAGCTGGCTCCTCCAACGCACGCTTCACGATATTGATGCCGGCGAGCTCGTCACCTTCTGCCTGCAGCGCCTCCACCGCAGGAATGACGTTCAGCAGGGTAACACCGCCGCCGGGCACGATGCCCTCTTCCACCGCCGCGCGGGTCGCCGACAGCGCATCCTCAATGCGGTGCTTCTTCTCCTTCAGCTCGGTCTCGGTGGCGGCACCCACCTTGATAACCGCCACGCCGCCTGCCAGTTTCGCCAGCCGCTCCTGCAGCTTCTCGCGGTCGTAATCGGAGTCGGTCTCCTCGATCTGACGCTTAATCTGCGCGATGCGTCCCTGCACCGCCTGCGGGGAGCCCGCGCCCTCCACGATGGTGGTCTCCTCTTTAGCGACGATGACCTTCTTGGCGCGACCTAGCATGGAGATGTCCACGTTCTCCAGCTTGATGCCCAGGTCCTCGGTGATGAACTTACCGCCGGTGAGGATGGCGATGTCTTCCATAATCGCCTTGCGCCGCTCACCGAAGCCAGGCGCCTTCACCGCCGCCCCGTTCAGCACGCCGCGCAGCTTGTTCACCACCAGCGTCGCCAGTGCCTCGCCTTCCACATCCTCGGCGATAATCAACAGCGGGCGTCCCATGCGGGCGGTCTGCTCCAGAATGGGGATGAGGTCCTGCACCGCGCTAATCTTCTTCTCATACAGCAGGATGAACGGCTCTTCCAGCACCGCCTCCATGCGCTCGGGGTCGGTCACGAAGTAGGGCGAGATGTAACCCTTGTCGAACTGCATTCCCTCGACCAGCTCGAGCGTGGTCTCGGTGCCCTTACTCTCCTCTACGGTAATCACGCCGTCCTTGCCCACCTTCTCCATTGCGTCGGCAATCAGTTCGCCAATCTTCGGGTCGTTGGCGGAGATGGTGGCAACGTTGGCGATTTCATCGCGGGTCTCCACAGGGGTCGCAATCTTGCGGATTTCCTCTACTGCTGCCTCTACGGCGCGGTCAATGCCCTTCTTCAGAAGCATGGGGTTCGCGCCAGCCGCGACGTTGCGCAAGCCCTCGCGCACGATAGCCTGAGCCAGCACGGTGGCGGTGGTGGTTCCGTCGCCTGCCACGTCGTTGGTCTTGCTGGCGACCTCGCGCACGAGCTGCGCGCCCATGTTCTCGAAGGGGTCTTCCACCTCTATCTCTTTGGCGATGGTTACCCCATCGTTAATCACGGTAGGGCTGCCGAACTTCTTTTCCAGCACAACCGTACGTCCGCGCGGTCCCAGCGTCACCTTAACGGCGTCCGCCAGTTTGTTCACACCGCGCTCCAGCGCCCGACGCGCCTCCTCATCGAACAACAGCATCTTTGCCGCCATTTGTCAATCCCTCCTTATTTCTCAATTACTGCCAGCACGTCGTCCTGGCGCAGGATGACGTACTCTTCGCCGTTGATTTTGATCTCCGTACCACCGTACTTCGAGTAGAAGATGACATCACCAACTTTGACTTCCATCTCGACCACTTTGCCGTTATCCAGCATCTTGCCCGGTCCCACGGCAACCACCTCGCCCTTCTGGGGCTTTTCCTTAGCGGTGTCGGGCAAGACGATGCCACCACTGGTCACCTCTTCCGCTTCCATCGGTTTGACCACAATGCGGTCTGCAAGCGGTTTGATTTGTACCTTCACTGCCGTCTCAGGCATCACAGAGTCACCTCCTTAACCAGCATTTTAGCACTCGGCAGGGGCGAGTGCTAATCTACCGATTATAATACCCTAACTTTGGCGAGGATGCAAGGGGAGACCTCACTTGGAACAACGGCTACTTCACGCGCGTGGCAGTTAGGGAGCGGCTTACCCAGCCTGCAATTTCATCCTTCCCACCATGGGGCGTGGAAACGACTGTGCACTTCTATCCGCTGTCCTGTTGCGGCAGACTTTTGCGCGGCGAGCATGACCTCCAGCACATGGAAGGCGTGTTCGGCGGTCATAAGCGGTTTTTCGCCCGTGGCAAGGCACCGCGCCAGATACGAGCCGCCCTGATTCCAGTTATAGCCCTTCTGGTCCTCGCAGACCACCTTCCACGCACCGGCTTCAGCGTCCCAGACCTCCACGCCCTTCGGATGCCAGTCCCAGCCCAGCATGTTGATACTGCCCTTCGTGCCGACCAGCTCAATAGTGCGTTCCTCGTGATAGGGACCGTAGACGAAACCGGTCATCAAACAGGAGAAGACACTGTTGCCATGGTCCATCAGCACAATGGTATTGTCGTCCGCTTCTACATGGACATGCTGTCCTTCTACAAACCGCTCCTTGATGGCGGTGCCCATCAGGGCAGTAACGCTTCTGGCAGGACCGAGGAGCCCCGTCAGTGTGGTGATGTTATACACGCCCAGATCGAACAGGCAACCGCCACCTTTCTGGTAGAACCACGGTCCCCAGCTGGGTCCTGCGTGCCCGTACCACGCACGGGCAACATAGACGTCGCCAACCGCTTTTTGCGCCAGCAGTGATGCCATGCACTGGAATGCCGGGCTGGTGACGACCGTTGGCGCGCCCCAGAGGTAGACCCCGCGTTGCTTCGCGGTTTCTATCAGCGTTCGTCCCTCCTCCAGCGAGGTGGCAAACGGCTTTTCGCACAAAACGTGCTTGCCAGCCTGCAGTGCTTTCAGGTTAATGGGATAATGCTGCTGCATGGACGTCAAGTTGATGAGCATATCAAACTCACACTGGCTGAGCATCTCGTCCACGTCCGTGAAGACACGCGGCACGCCGAACTCCTCAGCACGTTCACGGGCTCGTTCTTCGAACATATCGCACACAGCGACGACCTGCGCGTGTTGGCTGGTCTGCAGGTCATTCAGGTAGTGGCGGCTGACGCTGCCGCATCCTGCAATTGCTATCCGAATCATGGAATTGTCACCTCATGCCTGTTCTGTTCCTTGTCACCGGGCACCATGAGCTGCCCAGTAGCCCCTTGATACGTGAAATTCGTCCTGCACACCAGTGTATCCTCTTGCCAGAAGAGGTGTCTTTGTGTTAATCTGTATGACTACAGGCGACGTCACGCGGAAAGGACGGGCGAGGAGAAACGCCGTGTCACTCGTAGAAACACACCAGCTCACCAAGAAGTATGGCAATCTGGTGGCAGTGAACAACCTGAACCTGCGCATCGACGCGGGCGATATTCTGGGATTTATCGGACCAAACGGCGCAGGCAAGACCACCACCATTCGGATGCTGGCTACTCTCCTCGAGCCGACAAGCGGTACCGCCACCATCGCCGGGCACGATGTGGTCAAGGAACCGGAGGCAGTGAGGCGCCTAATCGGCTACATGCCCGACTTTTTTGGCGTCTACGATGATGTGAAAGTATGGGAATATCTGGACTTTTTCGCGTGCGCCTATCGCATCCCGCGCTCCGAACGCGAGAAACTGATAGACGATGTGCTTGCGCTGACCGACCTGTCGCACAAAAGGAACGACTACGTCGAGGCTCTCTCGCGCGGGATGAAGCAGAGATTGTGCCTTGCCAAAACCCTGCTGCACAATCCGCAGGTGTTACTGCTGGATGAGCCTGCGTCCGGGCTGGACCCGCGCGCCCGCATCGAAATAAAAGAACTTTTGAAAGAGCTGCGCGACATGGGCAAGACCATCCTTATCTCCTCCCACATTCTGCCCGAACTGGCGGATATCTGCAACAAGATTGCCATTATCGAGCGGGGAGAACTGCTCATCAGCGGCGAGATTCATACCATCATGCGCCAGCTGACCGGTTCGCACGTGCTGGAGATTAAAGTGGCTGAGGACACGGACACGGCAGTACAGGTATTGCAGAGCCAGCTGCAGGATATCCGTGACGTGCGTGTGGAGGATGGGGTCATCCGGGCGCACTACGTGGGTCCACCGGGCGAGCACTATCGTGTGGTGTGGGCTCTGGCGGAGAAGCGAGTCAAAGTGCTCTCCTTTGCCGAGCAACCTACCGACCTGGAAGACATCTTCATGCGCGTCACGCAGGGAGCGGTGCAATAGTGATAGAACGGCTGGAGAACCCCGTCTTCCGGCAGTCCTCGCGCCAGCGGATGCGCGGGGCGCGAACGTATGGTTGCCTCGTTGCATACCTACTGGCGCTGGGGCTGGTAGTGTTGATTTCGTACGACCAGTTTATGGCTGCTGGGGTGCCGCGTAGCACCGCAGGTCTGGCGCAGACGCTGTTCGAGACGCTGGTGGCAACCCAGTGGTTTCTCGTGGCTTTCATCACGCCAGCCCTTACCACCAGCGCGATTACGATGGAACGCGAACAACGCACCTACGACCTGCTCATCATGACGCCACTCTCCCGCTTGGCAATAGTGTGGGGTAAGTTCGCCTCCGCGCTGGCGTTTGTCGTGGTGCTGATCCTGTGCGGCATGCCTCTGATCGCTGTGCTGTTCCTGATGGGAGGTATAGATACCGGCGTCATGCTGGAGCGGTATGCGGGGATGCTACTCACTGGCGCGCTGCTGGCGGCGTTCGGTTTGATGATGAGCGCAATATGCTCCACGACCACTCTGGCAAACGTGTTGACCTATGGCATACTGGCAAGCGTTTACTTCGCGGGCATCGTGTTCGGCATTGCTTTGGTACTGAGCCGAGCCTTTAGGGGTGCCTCCACATCCGTTTTCTTGCCGGGTATCGGTTTCACTTCGTGGCCGTTCTGGCTGTTGACAGCGGCATCTGTGTTGCTCACTCTGGCTATCCTGCTGCAGGTGGCGGCGAACTACCTGTTACCGGATGCTCGACAGGGGGCATGGAAAACGCGGCTGCTGACGGCGCTTCTACATCTGCTGTCTCTATTCGCTGCGATGTTGACGGCGAAGAGAGCAGCTTTTCCCGTCCCTGTACCCAACTATACGGCGATTGTAACAGCCGCGTCGCTTGCCACCATCGCTCTCTTCGCGTCGACGGGGGTGCCACTGGGAGGGAAAAGATGGTGGCAGTGGCTGGATCCGCGTTCCCTAAAGGTGGGAACGGTGCAAAGCGCATTGCTTTATCTGCTGTTTCTGTTGCTAGCTGGGGTTATCGCAGACCTATTTCTGCCTGCGAAGATGCGTTCTGGTCCGGTGGTATGGTTCTATCTGGCAGGATATGTCTGGTGGATATGGGCGTTGGGGTATTTCGCTTCGGCTGTGGTGCGGAACCGATGGGGGGCGCTATTCCTGCTGGTAGGAATGCTGTATCTTTTCGCGCAAATGGTTTACAATGTAACCGTGTTTTCCGACAGACCGGACGATTGGCTTTTTCTCCTCAACTTTTCGGCACCAGTGGAACTGTTCAGGGACGCCCACAGCTGTGCTTTGTGGAGCATTGCGTACGTTGCACTGGGCTTGACAGCGGCGGCAGTGGGCTCGCTGATACACCGGAAGCGGGAACACGCTTAAGCAGGAGTGTAGCGGCATGAAATGGCTGGAGCTGCATATCGTTACTCCGCCCGAATCGCATGAAGCGGTGGCAGAAATCTGCCGACAGGCGGGAGCGCAGGGTGTCAGCCTGAACACAGACGGGGTGATTACCGCTTTGCCGGTGACCGAAGGGCTGGATGAGCGCGTTCAGTTTCTCAAGGCGCAGCTTTCCCATCTGCCGGAGTGGGATCTACCGCCGGTGCAGCATCTAACTGAGCGGCTCAGGGACGAGAAGGAATGGTCAGAGGCTTGGAAACAGTTCTTCCACCCCCTGCGCGTGGGTGAGCGTGTGGTGATTAAGCCTTCCTGGGAGGATTACACGCTGCAAGAGGGGGACGTGGTGATTGAGCTGGACCCGGGCATGGCTTTCGGCACCGGCCAGCACGAAACGACGCAGTTATGCATCGAGTTTCTGGAGAAACTGGTACGTCCGGGAATGGTCGTCGCAGACATCGGTACAGGTTCGGGCATACTGGCAATTACAGCGGCGAAGCTGGGCGCCGTCTCGGTATGGGCTGTGGACAATGACCCGGTAGCTGTGCTGGCGGCTACCGGCAATGTGGCTCGCAATGGCGTGGAGAGGGTGGTCTCTGTGCAGCTGGCAGATGGCTGCGAGGACGCGCCGCCATGCGACCTCCTGGTGGCGAACATCACCGCCGAGGTGATCGAAAACCTGTTACCGGATTTCGGGCGGTGTCTACGGCGAGGGGGATGGCTGGTGGTGAGCGGCATCGTGCAAGAACGCAGTCAACGTATCCGCATGGCTTTGCAGCGAATGCCCTGCCAGGATTTCCAACATCGGGAACGCGGCGGCTGGTGTGCGTTCGCCGCGAGGAGAGGTTAGACCGTGCCCAAGCATCGTTTCTTTGTACCGGCGGAGCAGTTTTCGAATGGCATCGTGCGCATTCTGGGGGAGGATGCCCGGCAGATTCGCGTGGTGCTTCGGCTGCAGCCCGGCGACGAAATCGGCGTGCTGGACGGCTCCGGCAAAGAGTATCATTGTGTGCTGGAGGCTGTGCATAAAGAAGAAACGGTTGCCCGCGTGGGGAACCCGGTGGTTTTGGATGTGGAGCCGATGGTGCACATCACGGTGGTACAATCGCTGGCTAAGGGCGAGAAGATCGAGCAGGTAATCCAGCATGGGACGGAAATCGGCGTCTCTCGCTTTCTGCTGGTGCAGACCGAGCGCAGTGTGATGAGACTGGAAAAAGAGCGGGAAAGAGCCCGCATGGAGCGCTGGCGGAGGATTGCCAAAGAAGCTGCGGAACAGGCACATCGGGCAAAAGTTCCTGCCGTGGACGGTATTTTGTCCCTTCCCGAGGCGTTGCAGCAGGTAGCTGGAGCAAGTATTTTGACGCTACATCCGGATGGCGCGGCTTTGTCGCTGGCAGAATGGTTGAGGCGCGGCTCTCTGGATGCAGGAGTTGCAGTGATTGTGGGCCCTGAAGGGGGCCTGACGAACGACGAGGTATTGCTGTGCCAGAAGCACGGTGCGACCACAGTCTCTTTGATGCCGCGCGTTCTGCGCACGGAGACGGCTGCACTGGTAGCGGTGAGCCAGATATTGCTTTGCGACTCTCGCGGCATCTCCCCCAAGGAGTGCAGTGGATGAGATTCTGTGCAAATGCCGCTCGATGGGGAACACGCATCGCAGGACTTTCTGTGAAACCCTGAGGAATCGGATGGGCAGGAGGTTAGGCATGAAGAGTTGGTGTGCAATATCAGGCATCATACTTATACTTATTTTTCGGGGAACTGCCGTTCAGGCAACGCCCTCCCTGCTGCGCAATGGCGGTTTCGAGAACGACGCTGTCTGGAGCATTGCCAGCGGGGCTTCATTCGACACGGTTCACCGACGCAGCGGAAGCCGGAGC
>Ga0272447_1002129_pt1 | contig 11121 bp, 8 predicted proteins | sample YNPCB0133_FD_194589 | JGI IMG/M metagenome (GOLD analysis project Ga0272447, IMG submission 194589) | Hot spring microbial mat communities from Yellowstone National Park, WY, United States - YNP-CB-013-3 | ecosystem: Environmental > Aquatic > Thermal springs > Hot (42-90C) > Sediment | place...
CGGTCCTGGTGGACTTCATCTTTGAGACCATAAAGAGGCTCAACCAGGAGGGGAAGACCATCCTCCTGGTGGAGCAAAACGCCCGCCTGGCCCTGCAGATCGCCCACCGGGGCTACGTGCTGGCCACGGGGGAGATCACCCTCTTTGGGCCCGCCCGGGAGCTTGCGGAAAACCCCGAGGTGCAGAAGGCCTATCTGGGGGAGGACTAGGGTCTTGCCCAATCGGGGGAAGACCGGTATAGTGGCAGGCGAAAGGAAGGAGGAAAACATGTCAAGGCTTTTGGCAATCTTAGGCCTTCTGCTCCTGCCCTGGGCCCTGGCCCAACGGCTGGTGGTGGCCCAGGGCACCGATCCCACCACCCTGGATGCCCCCCTGGCCACGGACTCCCCCTCGGCCACCGTGGTCACCCACATCAGCGAGACCCTCTTTGAGCTGACCCCGGAGGGCAAGATCGTCCCCCATCTGGCCGAGGGGCACAGCTTCGCCGATGGGGGCCGGACCCTGACCATAAGGCTCCGCCGGGGGATCTCCTTCCACGACGGCACCCCCTTCAACGCCGAGGCGGTCAAGTTCAACCTGGAGCGCCTGGTCAGCCGGGAGCTGGCCAGCCCCTTCGCCTTCCTCCTCTCCGAGCTGGAGCGGGTGGAGGTGGTGGACAGCCACACCGTGCGCCTGCGCCTCAAGAACCCCTTCGCCCCCCTTCTGGCCCACCTGACCCACAGCTCCACCGCCATGCAAAGCCCCACGGCCATAGGGCGCCTCGGGGCCCAGTACCGGGACAACCCCGTGGGCACCGGCCCCTACCGCTTCCAGGCCTGGCAGAAGGGGCAGTTCGTGGACCTGGTGCGCAACGAGAACTACTGGGGCCCGAAGCCCCCCACCCCCCAGGTGCGCTTCATCCCCGTGCCCGAGGGCACCACCCGGGTGGCCCTGGTGGAGACGGGGCAGGCCCACGTGGCCGTGCGCATCCCGCCCCAGGACATCGCCCGCCTCCAGGCCAACCGGGCGGTCCAGGTGGTGCGCACCCCGAGCCTCAGGACCATCTACATCTACTTCAACACCCAGCGCCCCCCCTTCAACGACGTGCGGGTGCGCCAGGCCCTGAACCACGCGCTGAACCGGGAGGAGATCCTGCAGTTCGTCCTGGGCGGCATCGGCAGGGTCTCCGACGCCCCCATCGCCCCCGGGATCTTCGGCTACACCCCCGTGGGCCGCTACGAGTACAACCCGCAAAGGGCCCAGGAACTCCTGCGCCAGGCGGGGGTGAGCACCCCCTTGCGGGTTACGCTCCACTGCCCCACGGGCCGCTACTTCCAGGACATCCAGGTGTGCGAGGCCATCCAGGGCCAGCTCCGCCGCATCGGGGTGGAGGCCAGCATCCAGACCATGGAGTGGGGGGCCTACCTCCAGGAAACCCAGCGCCCCCTCAAGGAAAACCGCATCCAGATGGCCATGCTGGGCTGGGGCACGGTGACCGGGGATGCGGACTACGGCCTCTACCCCCTCTTCCACTCTAGCCAGTGGGCCCCGGGCTTCAACCGGGCCTTCTACAAGAACCCGGAGGTGGACAAGCTCCTGGCCCAGGCCCGCATCTCCACCCTCCCCCAGGGCCGCCAGGCCCTCTACAAAGAGGCCATGGCCCGGATCTGGCAGGATGCCCCTTGGATCTTCCTCCACTCCGAGGCGCAGGTCACGGCCATCAGGCAGGAGGTCCAGGGCTTCCTCGTCCACCCCACGGAGCGCTACCTGGCCTACCGGGCCAGCTTCCGCTAAGGCCCTTGCCCCCGCGGGCAGCGGGAAACCGCCCCGCGGGGCCTTTTCCTGCCCATGACCGCCTACCTCCTCCGGCGAATCCTCATCGCCCTGCCCACCCTCCTCGGGGTGGTGGTCCTGGTCTTCCTCATGGTGCGCCTGGCCCCGGGGGACCCCGCCGTCCTCCTGGCCGGGGAGTTCGCCACCCCGGAGACCCTCGAGGCCATCCGGGCCCGCTACGGCCTGGACCGGGGCCTGCCCGAGCAGTTCCTCATCTACCTGGAAGCCCTCCTCCGGGGGGACCTGGGGGAGTCGGCCCGAAGCCGAAGGCCCGTCCTGGAGGAGCTCAAGACCTACTTCCCCAACACCCTGGAGCTGGCCTCGGCCGCCATTTTGGTGGCCGTGCTCACCGGGATTCCCCTGGGCGTCCTGGCCGCCCTGCGCCCGGGGAGCGGCTTGGACCTTTCGGTGATGGTGCTCGCCCTCCTCGGGGTCTCCATGCCCGTCTTCTGGTTTGGCCTTCTCGCCATCCTCATCTTCTCCGTGGGGCTGGGCTGGTTTCCCGTGGCGGGCAAAGGGACCCTGGCCCACCTGGTCCTCCCCGCCATCACCCTGGGGATCAACGCCACCGCCCTTCTCGCCCGCATGACCCGGGGCACCCTCCTGGAAGTCCTCTCCCAGGACTACATCCGCACCGCCCGGGCCAAGGGGCTCGCCGAGCGGGTGGTCATCTTCAAGCACGCCCTCAGGAACGCCCTGATCCCCGTGGTCACCGTGGTGGGCCTGGAGTTCGGCACCCTCCTCTCGGGAGCGGTGATCACCGAGACCATCTTTGCCTGGCCGGGCCTGGGGCAGCTCCTCGTGGGCTCCATCCTGGCCCGAGACTACCCGGTGGTCCAGGGAGCCGTCCTGCTGGTGGCCATCTCTTTTGTCCTCATCAACCTCCTGGTGGACCTCCTTTACGCCGCCATCGATCCGCGGGTGCGCTATGACTAGACCCTGGCGCCGCTTCCTCCGCAACCGCCTGGCCCAAGCGGGCCTTCTCCTCCTTTTCCTCTACCTCCTCGGGGCCCTCTTTGCCCCCTTCCTGGCCCCCTATAGCCCCTACAGCCAGGACCTGCGCTCCACCTACATCCCCCCCTTGGCGGGCCTCTCCCTCAGGGGGCCAGGGGGGGAGTGGGGGCTTTGGGTGAGCCCCGCCTTCCGCCACCCCCTCGAGGGGGTCCAGGTGCGCTGGGAGGAGAAGTACCCCGTGCGCTTCCTGGTCCGGGGGGAGGCCTGGTCCTGGCTCGGGGTGAGGGGGGAGCTTCACCTCTTCGGGGTGGAAGGCCCCGCCCGCCTCTACCTCCTGGGCACGGACGAGCAGGGGCGGGACCTCTTCTCCCGCATCCTTTACGGGATCCCCATCTCCCTCAGCATCGGCCTGGTAGCCGTGGGCATCGGCCTCCTCCTGGGCACCCCCCTGGGGGCCCTCCCCGCCTACCTGGGGGGGAGGTGGGACCTCCTGGCTCAGAGGCTGGTGGACATCCTCCTGGCCTTCCCGGGCATCCTCCTGGCCATCGTCCTGGTGGCCATCCTGGGCCCGGGGCTTTTGAACGGGATGATCGCCGTGGGCATCGCCGCCGTCCCCATCTACGCCCGCCTGGTGCGGGGGGTGGTCCTGAGCCTCAAGAGCCTGGACTACGTGGAGGCGGCCCGCGCCCTGGGGGCCTCCCACGCCCGCGTCCTCCTCAGGCACATCCTCCCCAACGCCCTCACCCCCCTCCTCATCCAGACCAGCCTGCAGATGGCCATCGCCATCCTCTTCGCCGCGGGGCTGGGCTTTCTCGGCCTCGGGGCCAGGCCCCCGGAGCCGGAGTGGGGGCTCATGCTGGCCCGGGGGCGGGAGTACCTGGCGGTGGCCCCCCACGTGGCCACCTTCCCCGGCCTGGCCATCGTGGGCCTGGTCCTGGCCTTCAACCTCCTGGGCGATGCCCTAAGGGACGCCCTAGACCCCCGCTCAAGATAGGCTAAAGGGCGGGTCCCGGGGCAGGGGGTATCATGGAACCATGAGGAAAGCCTTCCTTCTCCTTCTCCCCCTCCTCGCCGCCTGCGAGGTCCTGGAGGGCACGGGCTACCGGGTGGCCGAGGCCCAGCTCCTCTTCCCCGACGCCACCGAGCGCTGGACTTATTTCTACGGGGAGCCCCGGGAGGTGCGCCTGGGAGGCCGGGTCCTGAAGCTAGAAAAGGCCTCGGGCCAGAGCCTCTGGGCCGTCCCCGGGGCCCTTTGGGTGGACGGGAACCCCCTCCTAAGGGAGGTGGGCCCCGCCCTAAGGCCCCAGGCGGAGGCGGTGCGGGGGATCGCCGGGAGCCTCCTCGAGGTCCGGACCCAGATTCCCTTGCGCTCCAGCTGGCTCTACGACGGGGCGGGCTGGGTCCGCCTCACGGGGAGCCTCAAGGAGGGAGAGAGGCGCACCCTGGTCCAGCCCATGGACTACACCACCCCGGACCTCTACGCCTTCACGGGCGCCGAGACCCAGGTCCTCCTGCGGGAGGTCCTGGCCCGGAGGGGCGGGCGGCAGGTGGTGGTCTTTGAGCTCTCCGAGCCCGTCCTGAAGCCCCTCTCCCTGGACCCTCCCCCGGACGCCTACCGGGCGGGGGCCCTTCTGGTCCAGTATGGGCTTAACGTGGAGCTGGTGACCCCGCCCACCCCGCCCTACCGCATCCTGGACCGAGGGGCCAACGCCGCCTACCAGGAGAGCGAACCCCGGGCCTTCCTGGCCAACACCCCCACCCGCCTGGCCGAGGTCTGGAACCTGGTGGTGGCAAACCGCCTTCCCCGCCCCCCCGCTCCCAGCGTGGACTTCCGCACCCGGAGCGTGGCCGCCTTCTTCTGGGGCCTGAAGCCCACAGGGGGGTACGGGATTGAGGTGCTGGGGGTGACCTACGTAGGGGACACGGCCCGGGTGGTCCTAAACCTCATCTCCCCCAGGCCCGGGGCCATCGTCACCCAGGCCCTCACCAGCCCCTACGTCCTCCTGGAGCTGAACCGGGTGAAGCGGGTGGTCTTCACGGATCCGGCGGGGAGGACCCTGGCCGAGGCCCGGGAGTGAGCCCCTTAAGAAGGGCCCCCACCAGGTAGAGGGAGCCCGTGGCCAGCACGGGAAGCCCGTCCTCCTTGGCCCTTTCCACGGCGTGGAGGAGGGCCTCCCAGGGCTCGGGGAAGAAGGGCTCCCCCAGCTCCCTCCCCAAGGCCCCCTCCCCCGCCAGGGTGTAGCGGACGCTTCTGGCCTTGGGGAGGAGGTGGGCCAGGACCCCTTTCACGTCCTTGCGGGGGAAGGCCCCGAAGACCAGGTGGTAGGCGAAAAACTCCCGGGCGAGGGCGGAGGCGGCGGGGGGGTTGTGGGCCCCGTCCAGGTAGATCTCCACCCCCTGGAGGAGGAAGCGCTCCAGCCGCCCCGGGTTTTGGGCGGTGGCGATCCCCTTAGCGATGACCTCTTCGGCAAAGCCCAGAAGGCGGAGGGCGGCCGCCGCCAGCCTGGCGTTCCCCTCCTGGAAGCGCCCCCTCAAGGCGGGGGCGGCGGGGAGGGCGAAGAGGGGGTCCTGGGGGTCCAGGAGGTAGAGGGGGGCTCCCCGGGCCCGGGCCACCTCCCGGATGACCCTTAGGCCCACCCCCTCCGCCCCGGTGACCACGGGCACCCCCTCGCGGATGGCCCCCGCCTTCTCCCGGGCCACGGCCTCGAGGGTCCCCCCAAGGGCCTCCAGGTGGTCCTCCCCCACGTTGGTGATCACGGTGAGGGCCACCCGGGAAAGGGCATTGGTGGCGTCCTTCTCCCCCCCTACCCCGGCCTCCACCGCCGCCAGGGCCACCCCCGCCTCCCCAAAGTGCCGAAAGGCCAGGGCCGTGGCCAGGTCAAAGAAGCCGGGAGGCTCCCCCCAGGCCTCCTCCTTGGCCCACTCCACGAAGGCCACCACCTCCCTCTCGGGGATCTGGCCCAGGTGGGTGCGGATCCTCTCCCGGAAGTCCAGGAGGTGGGGGCTGGTGTAGGCCCCGTAGGGGAGGCCCCGGGCGCGGAAGGCGGCCTCCAGGTAGGCCACCACGCTCCCCTTGCCGTTGGTGCCCAGGACGTGGACGGCGGGGAAAGCCTCCTCGGGGTTCCCCAGACGGGCGAGGAGGGCCCGCGCCCGCTCCGTGCCCCTCGGGCCTTGCCGCCTCCTCCCGTAAAGCCAGTCCAGAGCCTCTTTGTAGGTCATGGCCTAGTCCGCGTACTGCAGCCGGTACAGGGTGGCGTAGTACCCCCCCTTGGCCAGCAGGGCCTCGTGGGTCCCCTCCTCCAAAAGCCTCCCCTTGCGGAAGACCAGGATGCGGTCCACCCGGCGGATGGTGGAAAGGCGGTGGGCGATGAGGATGGAGGTCCGCCCCTCCATGGCCCTGTAGAGGGCCTCCTGGAGCCGCTTCTCCGTCTCCGAGTCCACGTTGGCCGTGGCCTCGTCCAGGATAAGGAGGATGTCGGGGCTCATGAGGAGGGCCCGCACCAGGGCCAAAAGCTGCTTCTCCCCGGTGGAAAGCCCCGCGCCCCTTTCCCCCAGGAGGGTGTGGTAGCCCTGGGGCAGGCGGAGGATGGCCTCGTGGACCCCCAGGAACCGGGCCACCTCCACCACCTTCTCCTCGGGGATGGAGGGGTCAAAGAGGCGCAGGTTGTCCAGAACCGTGCCGGAGAAGAGGAAGGGGTCCTGGAGGACGATGCCCACGTGCCGCCTCAGCTCCTCCTGGCGGTAGTCCCGCACGTCCACCCCGTCTATGAGGACCTGGCCCCTCTGGGGGTCGTAAAAGCGGGCGATGAGGCTCACCACGCTGGTCTTCCCCGCCCCGGTAGCCCCCACCAGGGCCACCTTCTCCCCGGGACGGATGTGGAAGGAAACCCCTTTGAGCACCCAGTCCCCTTCCTTGGGCTCCACCCCCTTAGGGGTGTAGGCGAACCAGACGTCCCGGAAGGCCACCTCCCCCCGGAAGCGGGCGATGGGCTTGGGGTTCTCGGGGTCCTTAAGCTCCTCCTCGGTGTCCAGAACCCCGAAGATGCGCTCGGCGCTGGCCATGGCCCCCTGGAAGAGGTTGAACTTGTCGGAGAGGTCCTGAAGGGGCTGGAAGAGCTGGCGGGTGTAGTCCACGAAGGCCACCAGGAGGCCCAGGGTCACCGCCCCCCGCACCACCTCCCCCCCGCCGTAGTAGAGGAGGCCCGCCACCGCCAGGTCCCCCAGAAAGCCCACCACGGGGAAGAAGAGGGCGAACCAGCGCACGATCTCCACCCAGGCCTTCTGGAGGTCCTGGCTCAGGCGGTCAAACTTCTCCTCCCTTTCCCTCTCCTTGACGAAGAGCTGGACCGTCTCCACCCCGGAGAGGTTCTCCTGCAAGGCGGCGTTGACCCGGGCGAGCCTCAGGCGCATCTCCCGGTAGGCGGTGCGCATGCCCTTTCGCACCCAGGCGGTGACCCAGAGGAGGATGGGGGCCACCAGGAGGACCACCAGGGTCAGCTTGGGGCTTAAGACCAGCATGAAGGCCAGAAGCCCCAGGATGGTGAAGAGGTCGGCGATGACCCCCACCAGCCCCCCGGTGATGAACTGGTTGATGGCGTCCACGTCGGAGGTGATGCGGGTCATGAGGCGGCCCACGGGGTTTTTGTCGTAGAAGCCGGGGTGGAGGCGCATGAACTTGGCGAAGAGGGCGCTTCTTAGGTCAAAGAGGACCCTCTGGCCCACCCACTGGATCAGGTAGGTCTCCCCGTAGGTGGCGGCGAAGTTCACCCCCCGCACCAGGAGAAACCCCAGGCTCACCCAGAGGAGGAGGGCGAAGCGCTCGGCGAGGGGCTTCTCCTCCTTGGGCACCAGGGCCCCGTCAATGGCCCACTTGAAGAAGAGGGGGGTGGCGGCGGCGGTCAGGGTGACCAGGAGGAGGAAAAGGAGGGCTAGGGCCACCTGGAGGCGGTAGGGCCTGACGTAGGCCAGGATGCGGGCGAAGAGGACCCGGTCAAAGGCCTTGCTGTAGGCGTCCTCGTTCACTCCTCCACCTCCTTCTCCATGCGCTGGATGCGGTCCAGCTCAGCGTAGAGGCCGCCCGCCTCGAGGAGGCTCTCGTGGGTCCCTTCCTCGGCGATCCTGCCCCCGTCCAGGACGATGATCCAGTCGGCGTGGCGCAGGGTGGCCGTGCGGTGGGAGATGAGGAAGGTGGTCTGGCGGCCGAGGACCGTCTTCAGGCCCTGGAGGATCCTGGCCTCGGTCTCGGTGTCCACGGCGCTTAAAGCATCGTCCAGGATCAGGATCCTGGGCTCCTTGGCCAGGGCCCGGGCCAGGGCCACCCGCTGCCGCTGCCCCCCGGAAAGCGTGATCCCCCTTTCGCCAAGAACCGTCTCGTAGCCCTTGGGGAAGGCCAGGATCTCCTCGTGGATCCCGGCCAGCCTCGCCGCCCACTCCACCTTTTCCCCATCGGGCTTCTCCAGGCCGAAGGCGATGTTTTCCAAAAGAGTTTCGCTGAACAGGAAGGGCTCCTGGGGGGCCACACCCACGGCCTGGCGGAGGACCTTGAGGGGGATCCGCTTCACGGGGTAGCCCCCCACGTGGACCTCGCCTTCCGTGGGGTCCAGGAGCCTGGGCACCAAAGCGGCCAGGAGGCTCTTCCCCGCTCCAGTGCGCCCGGTGATCCCCAGGGTCATCCCCTCGGGGACGGTCAGGGTGATGTCCTTGAGGAGCCAGCGCTCCCCCAGCTTCAGCCCTACCCCCGAAAAGCGCACCTCCCCGGAGAGGTCCTTGAGCGAAAGGGGCAGGGGGGCCTCGTCCTTGATCCTGGGCTCCTCGTCCAGAAGCTCAAGCAGGCGCCTCAGGCTGGTGAGGCCCCGCTGGTACATGGCCATGACCCAGCCCAGGCCCAGAATGGGCCAGGTGAGCTGGGCCAGGTAGGCGTTGAACTGGACCAGCTGGCCCACGGTGAGCTCCCCCCGCACCACCATCCCGCCCCCCACCCAAAGGACGGTGAGGAAGGCGAAGCCCATGAGGAAGCCCAAAAGGGCCTGCATGGGCCCCTCCACCCGGGCCAGGGCCAGGCTCCGCTCCACGTAAACCCGGTTCAGGTCCTGGAAGCGGGCGAGCATCCGGCCCTCGAGGGCGTACCCCTTGACCACCCGGAGGCCGCTGAAGGCCTCCTGGGCCAGGGTGCTGATGCGGTCAAAGGCCTCCTGGGCCTCCCGGTAGCGGCGGTCTATGAGCCTGAGCAGGTAGAAGACGAAAAGGGCGATGGCGGGCAGGATCAGGGTGAGGTAGAAGGCCAGGCGGGCGTTCACCGCATACATGGAGAAGAAGGCCAGAAGGACCATAAAGGAAAGGCGGCTTCCCATCATGATCCCCGGGCCCACCATCTCCCGCACCGCCGAGAGGTCGGTGTTCAGGCGGTTCATCAGATCCCCCACCCGGGTCCTCCCGTAAAAGCCCCGGTCCAGGCGGAGGAGGTGGTGGAAGAGGTCCTTCCTGAGGTCGTACTCCACCTGGCGGCTGGCCACCACGGCGAGCCGCCGCATGGCGTAGGAGAGGAGGGCCGAGGCGGCGGCGGAGAGGAGGAGGAAGAGCACGTAGCGTCCGTAGGGCCTTCCCTCCCCCACGGCATCCACCACCAGCCGCAGGAAGTAGGGACCCAAGAGGAAGAAGAAGATGGAAAGGAGGCCCGCTCCTACCCCAAGAAGGTACCGCCACCGGTAGGGGGTCAGGTAGGGAAGGAGGCGGGCCAAGAGGACTGACCGCTCAGTCATGGCTTCCAGTTTACCCCCGCCCCACCCGCTTTCTAGGGGCTAGACCCCCATCTCCCCCTTTAAGGCAAGGAGCTCCTCCCTCCAGTCCTCCCCCAGGGTGAGGAGGCGGTGGGGTTTAGAGAGCCTTTTCGCCGCCCGCCGCAGGACACCGGGGATGGGGGGGCAGGCGTAGGAGACCACCAGGATAAGCCCCTTCACCCGGCCCAGGCGGTGGAGGTAGTGGACCATGCCCAGAAGCTCCCGGTCCGTGGGAAGGTCCATGGAAAGAAGCCTCTCCCCCTCCTCCCGCAGCCGCTCCGGGGGCAGGTCGGGGAAGTAGGGGAGGAGATCCACCTGGGCCAGGGCCTCCCGCACCCCCTCGCGAAAATCCTCCGTCTCCAGCAGATAGGGCTGGGCCACCACCCCCACGCTCCCCCCTGGGGTCTTGAAGGGGGGCGGGGGCTTGAGGAGGCCTTTGGCCTGGTCCAGGGCCCGGCCCACCCGCATAGGGTTTTGCGTCAGGATCTGCCCCACCTCCCCCGCCCGGCCCAGGACCCTCTCGGAAAGCTCCGCCGGCACCTTCAAGGTGGGGGGAAGCCCCGGGTAGTAGCGGCGGAGGGTGGCCTCCAGGTCCAGAAGCCAGGGGCACTGCCCCCCGCCCCGCTCGGAATCCACCCCGCCCTGGAGGTCGGGGAGGAGGAGGTAGTCCACCCCCTTGGCCTTCAGGGCCTCCACCTGGGCCAAGAGGGCCTGGACCGGGAGACAGTAGGGCTGGCGGAGATCCGGAGGGGCGCCCGCCCGGACCACCTCCACCCCCAGGGCCTTCAGGTAGGCCTCCCAGAAGCCCAGGTACCGCCGGGAAAGGAAGCCCTCTATGAGCCCCACGCGCATACGCCCTATCCTACGCCAAGGGCCTTAAGGAAGGCCAGGAGGGCCTTGCGCCCCTCCAGGAGGCTTCTGGGCAGGACCCACTCCTCCTCGGTGTGGGCCCCGCCTCCCCGGTAGACCCCGAGGGCCAAGGCGGGGATCCCCCGCTCCACCGCCGCGCTGGCATCGGTGGAGCCCGCCTGGAAGGCCGCCCTTTCCCCGATGGCCTTAAGGGCCTCCTCCGCCGCCCGCCTAAGCTCTTCCGTGGCCGTGCTCCCCGCGGGCCTTTGGCCCAGAACTTCCAAGGAGAACTCCACCCGGTGCCGCCTGGCCGCCTCCTTTAGGAGGCCTTCCGCCTCGGCGAAGAGGCGGCTTAACCCCGAGGCCTCCACGGCCCGCACCTCCAGGAGGGCCGAGGCCTCCTTGGCGATGGCGTTCACCGCCTCGCCCCCCATGAGGCCGCCCGCGTTCAGGCTCGCCTCCTCCTCCCGGAAACGGGCATAAAGGGCGGCAAGGGCCTCCGCCAGGGCAAAGACGGGGTTCGGGGCCCCCCGGTCCCCCCAGGCGTGCCCCCCAGGACCCAGGAAGCGGGCCCGGAAGCGCACCGAGCCCAGGGCCCGGTCTGCCACCCCGGGCAGGTACCCGTCCACGGCCACCACCACCTCGGGTTCCAGGGCCGCCACCAGGGCCCTCGCCCCCCTCAGGTTCCCCAGGCCCTCCTCCCCCACGGTGAAGCCCCGCACCACCCCGG